>JRHI01002175.1_pt1 | contig 14119 bp, 12 predicted proteins | sample 215371 | NCBI WGS metagenome assembly JRHI01 (sample SAMN02929681, study PRJNA255918) | sediment metagenome | biome: cave system; feature: Ice Cave; material: Sediment; isolation source: sediment from deep within a dark volcanic ice cave with no known source of... ...
TCCTGCGGGTCGCGCAGCCGGCGCACGTGGCTGAGGTAACGACTCGCTTTGACCGTGATCTCGAAGTCCGGTGGGGTGCCGTCGTGCCACTTCCGGAACGTCGTCGCCGGGGGCAGCCGGTAGAAGGTGTTGTTCACCTCGACCGTCGCGAAGCGCGAGGCGTAGTGCTCCAGCCAGCGAGTCTGAGGCGCGGGCGGATAGAAGGTCCCGCGCCAGTCGCGGTACTGCCAACCGGAGGTGCCGATCCGCACGGTCATGGCCCGTATGTACCCGCACGGGCCGGGCGCCGGCCGGCGTGACGCGGTCTGCACCGCGGCGTAGGTGTCACACCCCCGTGGGATCCTGCCGGGAGTGGGAACCCAACCGTCGCCGGCCGTGCACTTCGCCGAGATCGCTCGCCGTCTCGGTGCCGCGGCGCGGGCCGCCGGGCTCGCGGTTCCGGCGTTCCGCAGCCCGCCCCGGCTCGCGGGTGCCAACCGCTCGATGCGGCGCTACCCCGGCGGCGTCGTCGTGTCGGTCCAGCTGCGCGGGCGGCCCTTCGCGCAGGTCGTCGCCGACATGGTGGAGGGTGTCGTGGTCGCGAACCGGCTCGCGGGCGACTCGGCCGAGCGTCTGCGCGCCGCGCTCACCGACGCGCTGTCGCCCGAGCCCGTCGCCACGGGGCCGCCTAGCCTGGCGCCGAGCGCCCGGGTGGCGGAACGGCAGACGCAGGCGGCTTAAACCCGCCGGCCCCTCGGGGCGTGGAGGTTCGAGTCCTCCTCCGGGCACGTTGATCTGCCCAGATGCCGACTGCTGGACGGAGCTCGGCTGTCAACGCCGTCTCTTGCTAACGCATGCGGCGGCACTCTCCGCCACGAGCACGCGTGGCCCGCGAGGCTCTGGCCGAACACGGCGGCCGTTGATGCCTTGCCGTGTCCCGGTATCGCACTTCGGGGAAGCTTCTTGGGTTTCGAGCTACGCACGTATGGGGAATGTTGCGGTGCCGATCATCGTGGACCGCGTGTTGAGGTACGTGTGGTCACCATTCGAGACGGTGCACACGGTGCGTGCCGCGGATGCCTTTGAGTTCGACGTCGCGGGATGCACCGAACTTGCCGCCGTGTTCGCTCACATCCCCAGTGGTGTTGCGCAGGGTGTCGGAGGTGAGGATCTCGCCACCATCGGCGAGGGTCGCGATACGAGCCGCGATGATGACGGTTCGTCCGTAGAAGTCGTCCCCTTCGCGAATGGCTTCGCCGACGTGGGAGCCGATCCGGACTCGGATGATGCCGGCGTCAGGGCCGAAGTCGTGCGCGTCGGTCGCCCGCTGCATCGCGACGGCACATGCGAGCGCGTCGGTCGCAATGCCGAACACCATCATGTAACCGTCGCCTTGGCTCTTTACGACCGTGCCGTGGTGAACACTGACTGTTTCGCGAATCAACGTGTCGTGGGCGCGCAGCAGCTCCTGGGTGCGGAGGTCGCCAAGTCGCTCGTTCAACGCCGTGTACCCCTCGATATCGGAGAACAACACCGCGACTGTGCCGTCGGACGCGGCGTGCCGCCCGAGGTCGGGCCGTTCAAGTGACACTCCGGCCGCGACAGCGTCGATCGACGCGAGGACCGACGATCCCGACCCGACACCTTGCAGGTTGAGCTTGGCCGTCAGCACTTCGTGCACGAGTTTCGTCTGTCCGATTGAGGTCGCGGTGTCCAGCGCGACGTTGAGCAGGACGAGCGCACCTTCGGTGTCGCCGGGATTGCCACGGGCGAGCAGGGCACTCGCGAGGTCGTAGTTCGTGCGGGCGACCCATGGCCGTGCGCGCATGCGCTCATGAATCGTGAGCGCAGCCTCGTGGTGCGCGACTGCCTGGTCGTGTCGGTCGAGCATGGTGGCGAGCAGGCCGAGGTACCGGTCGATGGCTCCGTGGTATGCCACGCCGCCGACGACCGCTGCATTGCCCGCGTGCGGCTCGAGGAGCGCGTACAGCTCGTTGCCGAGGGTCGCGTCGGCCAGCTGCGCGACGACTTCCGCGACCGCAGCGAGCGAATAGATACGGAACACGTCCTCGGCGATCGCGACGAACCCGTCACGGGCGAGTTGCTCGACGAGGTCGGCTGCTTCGTCGAGCTTTTCCTGATCTGCGAGGATCTGCGCGAGGCCCGCTCGCCATGCCGTAAGGAGTGGGAAGCCGTCGGCCACCCGCCGCGTCGGACTTTCCAGTTCGTTGGAGCGGCCCACCTCGCGGCGAAGCGCGAACAGCAGTGCGCCAACTGTCCACACGCTGGTCTGATCGCCGGTGCGGCGCGCAATCGCCAGGGCCGCGTCGGCGTGTTGTTCGCCGACCGTGTACCGCCCCTCGAACGTGGCTGTGCAGGCGCGCAGCATGGTGTCGACGTATCGGATGAAGGGCGAACGGCTCTCATCGGCTAACCGGGCATGGGTCTCGCATTCGGCATCGAAGAACGCGCGGTCACCGACGGCGAGCGCGCTGATCGCGAGCGTATTGTGACTCCTCGATTGGAGCTCGGCGTCGCCCGCCTCCGACGCCAGCCGGGCGACCTCAAGAAAGTGAGCGCGCGGGTCTGTCGCCCGGCTTCTTTGGGGCGTTGCTGCAAGCGCGGCGGCAAGCGCGCCGGGATCGCCGGACCGTCGCGCCGCTTCGACTGCCTCCCCGGCGAGTGCCGCATGCCGCGTCGCGTCGAGGAGAGAGATCTGCGTTCCGAGGCTCGCGAGCAGGCGAGCGCGCAGGCTGTCACCGATGCGCTCACGCCGCGTCGCGGCCTCCTCGAGAATCTCCATCAACAACGGATCCGCGCCCGATGTCGGGTACCGCAAACCGCTGTAGACGATCGCCGCGCGTGCCAGGAGCTCGGGCTCGTCGAGCGCGCGGGCGAGTTCGGTGACTTCGACAACCGCGGCACGCGCTCCCTCGGCCTGACCCGCACGGTGGTGCGCGTCGCCGAGCGCGAGGAGGAGTTCCGCGCGGACGCGTTGGTCGGGAGCGTCATCGAGCTCGAGGGCCTGCAACGCGAGGTCGTATGCACGCGCGGCTTCCTCGTGCGCGGCCGACGCCGACGCTCGTTGCCCGGAGCGCGTCGCGTAATCGACGGCCTTGGCGATGTCGCCGCCGGGTGCGGCCTGGAACGCGTGGTGGGCGAGTTCGGTGAGACGGGAGTCGACGTGCGAAGCGTGCAGCTCCTCGAGCACAGCGAGAATCTGGCGGTGCAATCGGATACGCCGAGGTGTGCTCAGCTCGGCGTACAGGGTCTGGCGGATGAGCGCGTGACCGAACTCGTACACGCCAAGCTCGTCCCGTCGCTCGCGGACGACCTGATGGTCGAGCGCCTTGTCGAGGGGGTCCAGGATGCGGTCGTCGTCGAGGCCAAGCACCCGGCCCACAACCTCGGGCGTGAAGCCGCCCGGCATGGCCGCGCCGACGGTCAGCATGCGGTTGCAGTCGTCGCCGAGCCGTGAGAGCCGACGGCCGATGACCTCTCGTACACCTTCGGGGAGCTGCTCAGCGACGCCCGCGGCGTCGGGAACCCAGGCGTCGCCGACTCGCTTGAGCGCTCCGCTCTCGGCGAGATTGCGCAGAATCTCGGCCACAAAGAACGGGTTACCCTCGGTCTCGCGGTGGATCGTCTCGGCGAACGCCGCCGGTGTCTCTTGCTCGCCGACGACGTCGATGAACGCCTTGACTTCGTCTCGGTCAAACCCGCGCAGCAGTACGCGTTCGTAGAGGTGCTCGCGCCGGAGCGCGGCAATGGTGTCCGCGAGTGGGTGCGTGCGGTCGAGTTCGACATCGCGATAGGTGCACACGACAAGAATCCGCTCGCGCCGCAGACTGCGCGCGAGGTACTGGAGCAACAAAAGCGTGGGTGTGTCGGCCCAGTGCACGTCGTCGAGTATCAGCACGACCGGCCGCGAGGTCGACGCGTTCGCCAGGAACGACGCGATGCCGTCGAAGAGACGCAGTCGCTCGGCGTCGCCATCCAAGGGCGGTGAGACCGGCAGGTCGGGGAACCGCACACGCAGGTCGGAGACAAGTGCTGCGACCTCCGGCGCGCCGCTGCTCAGCTCGGCGCGCAACTCGTCGTCGGAACGCTCGCGCACGTATGTGCGAAGAGCCTCGACGAAGGGCCGATACGGCGCGCCCAGCTCACCCTCGTAGCAGTGTCCCCAGCACACCTGCGCACCGCGCACCGAGGCGTACACGCCGAGCTCCTCAACGAGGCGCGTTTTGCCGATCCCCGGTTCTCCCACGACCATCACCAGCCGTGTCCGACCCGACAGCGACTCGTCGAACATCGATTTCAGCGCATCGAACTCGGTCGTCCGGCCGACGAAACGCCCGAACGACCCGGCCCGTGTCGGCACCGTCGCCGCGGCGGCGGGCGCGGCCTCCGCGACCGGAGACCCGTGCGCACGCAGGCGCCGCAATTCGTCCACGACCGCGTCGGCGTCGGGCGGCCGGGCCCCGGGGTCCTTGGAGAGCAATCTCAACACGAGCGCCTCGACGAGCCCGGTGACCGCCGCGTTGTGCCAAGACGGCGCGACCGGCACGGTGTTGAGATGTTGCGAGATCACCGCGACTGCGTCGTCACCCAGGAACGGCGGCCGGCCTGTCAGCATCTCATACAGAGACACGCCCAGCGCATAGAGATCGCTACGAGCATCCGGCGCGCGACCCACGGCCTGTTCCGGCGCGAGATACGCGACGGTCCCGACGACCATGCCCTCCGACGTGATACGCGACCGGTCCGTCTCGACCGCGAGCCCGAAATCGCCGAGACGCGCCGTGCCGTCCGCGGCGAGCCACACATTCGCTGGCTTGAGGTCGCGATGGACAATCCCGTGTGCGTGTGCGTGCGCGAGCGCAAACGCGACCTGCTCGCCGACACGCAACACCTCGTCTGGCGGCATTCGATGGTCGTCGCGGTTCGCGAGGACGTCCGCAACCGAACCACCTGGCATCAACTCCGAGACGATGAAAGGGGCACCATCGGCTTCCTCGCCGACGTCATGGACCGTCACAATGTTCGGATGATCTCCCAACCGGGCCGTCGCCCGAGCCTCGCGATCAATACGGCGCCGTCCCGCGTCGTCAAGCCCATCGACTTTGATCACCGCGACCGCGACCTCCCGACCCAGCCGCTCATCAGTCGCCAAGTACACGACCTTGCGGGCGCCCTCACCCAGCAACCGCCGCACGCGGTAACGACCGTCACCCACCATCCCGGGCAACGACACGCCGAACCGGGTTTCGGTCGAATCGGCGACCGCTACCGACGCGCCGCATTGCGGGCAGAACCGGAAATCCTCCGCGCTCATAGCCCCGCACCCTGAACACTGCACCCGCCAACGGTATCCGTGAACCCGACGCTCCACATGGGGACGTCGGCATGCCCCGCGACAGAACCTCGGCTGCCGCCGAGCACGGCGCCTCGCAGTCGCTGACGCGTCTCCTCCCCACGCCTCTTGCGGGCTCGAGGAATCTCCTATCGCCGGATCTGAGTCAGAGGATGACGATTGTTGGTTGACGCGGCCACGAGGAAATTGCGAACTCAGGCGAGTCAAGAGAGGTCGAGCCGGTAAAGTCTCCGCGGCTCAGGATGGAAGCCGTCGAGGTGGGCGTATCATCGCGAGATGGAGGTCATCGATCGCCACAACGTGCACGTGACCGGTCCGCCGGGCGCCCAGCCGATGGTGTTCGCGCACGGCTTCGGATGTGATCAGAACATGTGGCGTCACGTTTCGCCGCGGTTCGCGGATCGGTTCAAGGTCGTGCTCTTCGACCACGTCGGCGCCGGCAACTCGGACATCACGGCGTTCGACCCTGCTCGCTATGTGTCGCTCGAGGCGTACGCCGAGGATGTGTTGGCAATTTGTCGAGACCTCGACCTCGACGATGTCGTGTTCGTCGGTCACTCCGTCTCAGCCATGATCGGGGTCCTTGCTGCCGCCCGGGACCCAGAGCGGTTCGCGAAGCTCGTCCTCGTCGGACCATCGCCGCGGTACATCGACGACGACGGCTACCTCGGCGGCTTCAGCGAGGGCGACATCAGCGAGCTGCTCGACTCGCTCGAGAGCAACTACCTGGGCTGGTCCAGCGCGATGGCTCCCGTGATCATGGGCAGCGAAGACCGGCCGGAGCTCGGTGACGAACTCGCCCAGAGCTTCTGCCGAGCCGATCCGGCCATCGCCCTGCAGTTCGCCCGGGTGACGTTCCTGTCGGACAACCGCGCCGACCTCTGCAGCGTCGCCGTGCCCACGCTGGTTCTCCAGTGCACGAACGATGTGATCGCACCGATCGCGGTCGGGGAGTACGTGGCCAACGCGATGCCGAACGCCCGGATGGTGCTGCTCGACGCGACCGGACACTGCCCCAACCTGAGCGCCCCGGACGCGACCGTCGACGCCATCGCTGCGTTCGTCGGGTGACCGACGGGAGCGCCGCCGCTGAGGTCAGCAGCGAGCCTGCGCTCGACGGGTTCTACGGAGCCCTGCTCGACGACGACCCGGTCGCCCTCTACGAGCGGGCACCGTGCGGTTACCTGTCGACGCTCCCCGATGGCACGATCGTGAAGGTCAACGAGACCCTGCTCAGCTTGACCGGCTACGCCCGCGAGCAGCTCGTCGGCCGGCGGCGGTTTGTGGACCTGCTCACCGCCGGTGGGCGGATCTACCACGAAACCCACTACGCCCCGATGCTCCAGATGCAGGGCAGCGCCCGAGCGATCGCCCTCGACCTGGTCCGCGCCGACGGCATCCGGCTTCCGGTGCTCGTCAACGCCATGCTCGAACTCGACGACGCGGGCGATCCCGTCATCGTTCGTACCGCGATCTTCGACGCCACCGACCGACGCGAGTACGAACGAGAGCTATTGCGCGCCAAGAAGCGTGCCGAGGTATCGGAACAGCACGCCACCATCCTCGCCCGTACCTTGCAGCGCACACTGATCCCTCCGAGCGCGCCGACCATCCCAGGGCTCGACGTCGCGGCCGTGTACCGACCGGCCGGAGATGGCAACGAGGTCGGCGGCGACTTCTACGACATCTTTCAGATCGGCGTCGGCGACTGGGTGATCGCCATCGGCGACGTCCAAGGCAAGGGCACCGACGCCGCCGTGGTCACCGCGCTCGCACGACACACGATTCGCGCCGCCGCCGTCACCCATCGCCGCCCCTCAGCCATCCTCGCCACCCTCCACGCAGTTCTTCTCCGCGACGACAGCGACCGCTTCTGCACCGTCGCTCTCGTGAGATTGCAACGGGAGAACGACACGTGGATCGCAACCACGAGCTGCGGCGGTCATCCGCCGCCCCTCCTGCGCCGAGCGGGCGAGGACCCGCGGTTTGTCGACGCCCCTGGATCGTTGCTGGGCGTGCTCGAGATCCCCAGCCTCACCGATGTCCGGCACACGCTTGCTACCGGCGACGCGCTGCTCCTCTACACCGACGGCGTCACCGAATCCCGCAACGGCACCGAGTTCTTCGGCGACGCGCAGCTGACGGGCGCCATGGTCTCAGCACCCTCGTCCGCCGAGGCGCTCGCGAACGCCGTCTTTCGGGCGGTCATGAAGTATCAAGCCGGCACCCCTCGCGACGACATCGCCATCGTGGCCGTCTCGGTCCCGTAGCGCATTGGCGGGTGTCCGTCGGCGCATGGCGCGTGCACTGGCATCATCACACACGTGTTCCCATGCGACACCATGGCTACGGTCGTCGCCGGTCGAGGAGATGGGGGCGTCGGGATCGTCGGCGGACATGAGATGAAACACGATGCGATGGACCGGCAAGGGGTGCGCCAGTAGGCGAGACCGAGGAGCCCTTTGGGTCGCAGCGCCCCGACCTGTTGGACCTCTGGTCGACGGGAGTCGGTGATGCGGTAGCCGAGCCATGCTTCCCCGCAGAACCATTCGGTGGTGCCGAGCACGAGGGTGTCCGTGTCCTTGTTCTCGACACGCCACCAGTCCACGCGGGCACCTGTCGTTACCTTGGGTGGCCGACGTAGCTTCAGCCGGTCACCGAACGGACGACCGACCCAGATTCGAAGACGCCTGCCCACGCCAGGCCGTACCACCTGAGGGTCGCCCGGCGTTCAAGGTCATCTCTCGCGCCTTGGGCGTCGGCGGCGTCCGATGGAGCGTGGAGCGCATGGCGTAGACGCCGTCGCGCAAGCCCGCCCCGAAGCTCATCAGCGCCGGCGGCACCCGTGCGGCCTGGTCTTCGAGGGCGACCGCACTGGGCGCAACGAGCAGGCTCGAGACGGCATTCGCCGGAGGTTTGTCCAGGCTCTCATAACCCGAAGGTCGCGGGTTCAAATCCTGCCTCCGCGACCGTCAAACCAGCGTGCTGGGAGCTCGGCGCGCCAGTCGCTGCGGGCGTGGCCCGTTGTGACGACGCCGCCCGGTCCGTCCTCTACCTGTCACTGCTTGTCGCCCGCTCGCACCCGGTGCCGGGCCAGCATCACAAAGACCCGGCGGTGGACCGGTTGGAGGAGTTTCCAATACACGAAACCCGGTATGCCTTTGGGGCGAAACGCTCCGACCTGTACGAGATCTCGTTCATCGCAGCGCCAGCCGAGCCACGCGTCGCCGGCGAGCCAGCCGACGGCGCGAAGCACGAGCTCGCGTTGACGGCGGCGGACCACGATCCACCAGTCGACCTGTTCACCCGGGCGAACGTCCGTGGCGCGCCGGAGACCCCAACGCTCACCGAACAGCAACCCCACGGCGCGCCGCACCCGCCAGGCGAGTGCGAGGCCGTACCATCCGAAGGTTCCTCCCACACGGCCGAGATCGGCATCCAGTGCGGCCGGTTCGACCGACCCCATCGGGATCCGCACCCGCTCGGCGTAGACGCCGTCCACCAGACCCGTCGGGCGGTCGAGGAGATCGGCTCCGACCTCGACCGCTTGCTCGTCGAGTGCCCGACTGATGGCCTCACCGACGCCGAGTGGGTGCACGCTGAAGACCGCTGCCGTCGCGACCGGGTCCTCGACAACCACTTCGGTGGTCAGGCTCTCGATGAGCGCGTGGCTCACCCGCTGATCGACCGGGGTGACGAGGTCGACCCAGTAGGAAGACAGGCGGGGCGTGAGGTAGGGAACGTCGATGATTCGGCGGGTCTTCAGTCCACGCGCGGTGGCGTACGCGGCGATCATCTCTCGGTAGGTCGTGACGTCAGCGCCACCGATCTCATAAACGGCGGGCGGGACACCCAGTGCGTCGACAAGATAGGAGAGCATGTCTCGGAGGGCGACGGGCTGGATCCGCGTTCGCACCCATCGTGGGCACACCATGACAGGGAGCCGCTCCGTGAGGTAGCGCAGCATCTCGAACGAGATGCTGCCGGAGCCCAGCACGACGGCGGCTCGGAGCTCGACGACGGGGACGCCTGCTGCGGCCAAGGCCCGGCCGGTCTCCTGACGGCTGACCAGGTGCTCGGATTCTGGTTCGCGTCCGAGGCCGCCGACATAGATGATGCGCGCCAGGTCCGTGGCCGCGGCTGCCCGCCCAAAGGTCTCGGCCAGGTGCCGGTCGCGGGCCCGGAAGTCTCCCCGTTCGAGGGAGTGCACGAGGTAGTAGGCGGCCGCACACCCGCTCATCGCGCGCCGAGCCGCGCTCTCGTCCCCGATGTCGACGGCCCGGCTCCGGACCGGGCCGATCGCCGACTCGTGGCGTGCGAGTGCCACGACCTCGTGTCCGTGGTTCAGCAGGGTCGGGACCAGCGCTCGCCCGACGAATCCTGTCGCACCCGCAACGGCGATCCGCATGAGCCCAGCATGGCTCGCCCGTCACCCGCAGCGGCTCCACGGGCTCGTCGGGCCAGAAGGGTGCGATCCCGTCACCCGCACGGGCGCTATCCGCCCTGCGGCTGGCACCGGAGGTCGGCTCGTGGCCATCGGAAGGGCGACGAACCCGTTCCGGCTCAGGAGGATCGCGGCGCCGGAGCGATCCGAGCCCGATACCACGCGATCGCATCTCGATGGTCGACGATCGGTTCCGGGTATCCCGCCCGGCGTCGGGTTTCGGGATCGGCGTCGTGGACCTGGGGGCCGGGGATGTCGGCGAGCTCGGGCACGTATCGACGCACGTAGTCCCCGCCGGGGTCGAACCGGGTGCCCTGAACGGTCGGATTAAACACCCGGTACGGGTTCGAGTCCGTTCCCGTTCCTGCCGTCCATTGCCAGTTGAGGTTGTTGTTCGCGATGTCCCCGTCGGTGAGCCAGTCGAGGAAGTGCGATGCCCCCCAGCGCCAATCGATGTAGAGGTCTTTGGTGAGAAAGGAAGCGGTGATCATGCGTGCACGGTTGTGCATGAAGCCTTCGCGGGCGAGCTGACGCATCCCGGCATCGACGACAGGGAATCCGGTGCGCCCGAGCCGCCACGTTTCGAATGCGTCGTGGTCGTCGCTCCAGTCGTCGTCCCGGGTTCGATAGTCGTGCCAGCTGGCGTCGGGTCGGGCGGCGAGCACCTGGTGGTAGAAGTCCCGCCAGCACAACTGGCGTATGAGGGCCTCCCCTCCGGGCTCACCCCGAACTCGGGTGGTGAGCTCGACCGGTGAAACACATCCAAAGTGCAAGTAGGGGCTGAGGCGCGACGTCGCGTCACGCGAGAGTTCATCGCGGCGTTTTTCGTAGTCGGGCAAGCTTGACGGGAGCCACGCGTCGAGGCGACGCTGCGCCTCGTGTTCGCCTCCGAGGGCGACGTCGGGTGATCGGGCACCGCGACTGACTTGGCCTAGGGTCGGAATCGGCTCACCCGTAATGTGCTCGAGTACGTCGATTCGGGCTGGTGTGGGGGCGGTGGTTCTCCGAGGGAGAGCGAGCCACCGTCGGTAGTAAGGGGTGAAGACCTTGTAGTGATCGCCACTCGGTGGAGCGATCGCGCCCGGCGCGACGATGGTAATTGCGTCATGGCGGTGCACGTCCACTCGCGACCGGCGTGCGGTCTCGTCGAGCGCTCTGAGCCGCGCTTGTGCGACGCGACTGACGTCGTTGGCGATGTGGATTTCGGTCGCGTCGCTCTCATGAGCGATCCGAAGGACCTCGTCGATCCACTGTCCGTGGCGTAGGACAAGGTGTCCGCCCCGTTCGCGAATCGACGCGTCGAGGTCGGTGAGGGAATCCAGGAGGAAGCCGGTGCGGTTCGGCCGGTTAAACGGGCTGGCGAGAATCGCGGTGTCCATGATGAACGCCAGGACGACGTGATCGGCCCGTGAGCAGGCAGCGGCGAGTGCGGGCTGGTCGCGGAGTCGGAGATCGCGGGTGAAGACGACGAGCGCTGAGGCCACAGTGCCGGTCTACCGCATTGCGTGGCCGCACACTGGCTTCGGAACGAGTGGCGCCCGCGAGGTCGTTAGGCGTAGATACGACGAGAGTCCAGGCCCGATCGGTTGCTCCTGGGGACGCTCGTGTCACCCTCGCCGCAGATTCGGGAGTGCGGCAGAACTCGCCCTTCGCTGCTTGCTCAATGAAGCTGAACGCGCCCGAGTGTTTCGGGCTTGGAAGGCCCACGAGGCGACGGCCTCGACGTGAACCGCGAGCAACTTGCCCACGTGCTCCGGGCCGCCGCGCCGATCACAACTTGTCGCCGGCCTGTGCGCTAAACGAGCCCGGGCGGAGTGCACGAGGACGTGGCAGGGACGGACGATCGATCGGCCCGATGAACTGGCGGATCGGCGCGCTGTCAGCGCCTGGACGAACAAGGTGAAGAACACAAGGAGGCCGACCGCGCCCGCGAGGAGTGCGAAGCGCACGCGCAGCCGACGGATCTCACGCCACGCCAGGAACGTCGCGCAACGCGACGAGCCCTACAAGGGCGCGGACGAAGTGAGCCTCAGGCGTGGCCCAGTATCCGCTCGGCCATGATCTCGATCGAGACTCGTCGCGAGTTCGGCCGCGGTTCGTGGTAGCGAGCGGTGTAGCGCGCCACCGCCTCAGTGACAGCCTCCGGCTGGCGCGCGACGCGCGCGGGTCCTTCGAGCGACAGCCACCGTCCACGGTCGACCTGCGCGACGGCGGCGCGGCCCCCGGCCTCGACGTTGTGCACCTTCCGCGAGCCATCCCTTGTGATCACGCGCACGAGCGCGTGTTCAGACTCGAATGTGAAGCCGACCGCGCAGACGTGCAGCGTGCCGTCGGATCGCAGGGTCGACAGAGTGCCGAGGTGGCGCTCGGTGAGGAAGGCGAGCACCTCAGGCGGGAGAGCGGTCGGGTCGAGGGCCATCAACAGCCAATCACGTCATCAGAGGAGTCGGGATGCAACTGTGGCCTCGACCTCGACCTCGGCTCGGGAACGGTAAGCCTCGAAACCCCAAGGCAGGGTCGAAGCCTCTGCGGCCCATCTCAAATCCGGCCCGGATCGGGCCGTATGGGGCGGGTTCGACCGACGAAATCCGCTCATCTGACGTCAGGATTCAGCCTAGCGGTCGCCGCCACCGCCGCTGCTGGGGAATCGACGCTCGGTTCGGCCGTACCCTCACCGCCGGGGTCGGTCTCAGATGAGCCGTGACGCCTTGTCCATCTCGATGCCGACCACGTCAGCGACGCGATTGAGATCAGCATCGAGCGCGAGAAGCGCGGCTCCGTGTCGGTGAGCGACCGAGGCGATCATGCAATCGAGCATGCCCCGGGGCGTGACTCCCTCGCGCCGGCAGGCTCGGTAGATGCGAGCCGCGGCATCGAAGTCCACTGCCGCGTCGAACCGAAGGAGGTCGAAACGGAGCAGCAGCCGACGGAGATCAGATTCCCGCTCGTCGCTGCGAGCCCCGGCGACCACTTCCATGATCACGGGCTCAGTCACCGCCACCTGGTCGTCGGTGGTGATGAGCTCGGTGAGACGCCGATCAACCGGGCTCGCCGTCGCCCGGTCGTACTCCACCCAGGCTGAAGTATCGACAAGGATCACGCGGCGCTCGTCGGTGCGACGTCTGTCGGGATCTCGTCGATCGCGTGTGCGCCGCGCATTGCCAACGCGTCGTCACGAGTCATCGGCTGACCCGCGAGATGTCGCAGGGCGAGGTCGACTGCCTCGGTCTTGGTGTGCACGCCGAAGCGGTCCATGATCGCCTTGACGTAGCGGTCTTCGATCTCGATGTTCGTGCGAACTCTGCTCATACACGTATAATACACGTAACGTGTATAAATAGTGCGGTACCCTGCGAAGCTTCTCATGGAAGCCACACAGCCGGCCCTCGGGGCGTGGAGGTTCGACTCCTCCTCCGGGCACGCCGACCTGCCGCTACGGCCCGCCCGAGTTGGACCGCGGGACGTGGTTGAGCGTGTCGACCGCGCCGGTGACGTTGCCGAGCGTGGAGAAGTCGACGTGGATGAAATTCGGCATGCGGCCTCGTTGCTTTCCGCAGCGGCGGGCGCGGTTGACGATCACCGCGCTGCCGTTGACGAGGGCCGCATCGTTGCGGCTCGGCGCGGCCCGGGTGATGAAGTGGTTCAGCACGAAGAGCCGCTTACCGGTACCACCCCGGTTCTTGCGGCAGGAGAGCTGCGACGGGTTCGTGAACGTGTACGGGGTCTCCATCGCGTAGCGGTACAGATTCGCGTACCAGCGGGGCGTTCCACCCTGGTTCTCGGCGAACACGACGACGCGCTTCCCCGAGCTGATCATCTGACCGAGAGTCGGCCACGGCTGCCTGGGGTCACCGGGGGTGTACACGTACCGGGCGAGTCCGCTCCGCTTGATGACGGCCACGGTGTCGGCGGCCGACGCCTTGTCCTCGAGGTCGAGGGTCAGCACCTCGTCCGGGTTGTTCCGCACGAAGTCGGCGATCTGGCGGAGGCCGGCCTCAAGTTTGGTGGCACCGAGCCGGCACAGGGCGTGACAGAGCCAGACGCCGGGCCGGACGGGATTGGCGGCGGCCGCGGCGGCCCGTACGACCTGGGCCAGCTCGGGTGAGAGCGATCCGGCGAAGCTCGCGGTGACATCGGGCGTCTCCCAGTAGCGGGTGTCGATGTGCAGGACCCTCACGCCCCGCGCGAGCTGCGCGGGAATCGGCACGTCCTGATTCGCACCGAGCCAGCCAAGATCGGAGGCGGACATCGCGTTGTGGGATTCGACGAACGCGACGTCGTCGTACCCGCGGTTGCAGAGCTCCGCGTGGCCGTTGCAGAGG
>JRHI01002176.1_pt1 | contig 14117 bp, 15 predicted proteins | sample 215371 | NCBI WGS metagenome assembly JRHI01 (sample SAMN02929681, study PRJNA255918) | sediment metagenome | biome: cave system; feature: Ice Cave; material: Sediment; isolation source: sediment from deep within a dark volcanic ice cave with no known source of... ...
TCCTAGTGCAACCGCTTCAGTTTTTGGGGGTCAGGTCAAGTTACGCCCGCAGCCGATCCAGCCAGGCTGCCTTTATTCACGACACAACTCGCGATGGGGAATCACTCGTCATACTAGGCGAGGTTGACATGGCGAACGCTGTCGATTTCGAGGTAGCCGTGCGGCGTGCGCTGATCAATAAGAAATCACTCATAGTTGACTTACGCCAATGCATGTACTTCGATTCCTGTGGTCTCAAGGTATTGGTGCGATGCGGTCGTGACTCCGAGCTGCGTGTGCTCACGCGACGCGGTTCCACCATAGAGCGAGTGTTTGAACTTACTCGAATCCCGCATGTGTCTCATGAAGAGCGCGAGCTTGCGGCCCTGCTATGAAATGCGAGCTCTGCCAGAATGACAAGACATCAGTAATTAGAATAGGCAACACCATCGTTTGCACTGACTGTCAGCGCAAGGTGAGCTCGCCTCAGCCTGAAGCAAAGCGGAACATCAACGACCAAACCCGCTGATATCGGGCTGTTTTTCGCGGCTTTAGTCGCCGTCTTGAACAAGCTGCGTTAACAATACCCGACGCCGGCCGTCAACGCAAAGCCGATAAAGCGTCGTGTCATGGGCAAACACGATCCACACGCTAAGGGTTGACGTCCGCAACCGCAGGAAGGTCGATTTTTCGTTCCAGGGGGCAATATGCGCCGCCTGTTGCCAGGAAAAACGCTTCCTTAAGTTCCCATCACTCGCGCGACAGAATGGTTAGATACTCGAAATCTTCTCAGATCGCATCGCTTTTTTCAAGCTTATGCCGGACGCGCGCGTAGGGCTCAAGCAGTTCCCACGCCTCGATTACAACGTTAGCGAATTGCTCATGAACAGACGCTTTTCGGTCAGGCCATTGCGAACCATGTTGCCGATATTCTCGAGGATGCTGCCGACGAGTCTAGCCGCTCGCCGCATTGCGATGACCTCTTGTGGCAACTCCTCAGACAGCGGCTTACGAAATGCCCACGCGAAACTGGGTCATTAAGCATTGCAGAAAGGCTCTCTATTTTCGTCTGCGCATCCCAAAACTCGACGCTTTGGATGAGGGCATTGATCGCCAGCTGCCCTTGGATTCGATTGCTCGCCCGCAGATGCGTAATTGCACCAACGCAACAATTGCTGTTGTGGCAATATTTGCGCTGGTCGCCAATGTGGCCACGTTTCAACAGCTCCAACGACATTGCTAGCTCCGCACTCTTCCTCTAGCAGAGATTTTGAGTAGAATAGCTTTCAAGGGCTTACAGGTTCTGGCCCTGTTTCGCCCGATTGTAAAGCAGCATGATCGATCGAATTGGCGAGCAGCATGATTGAGACAGCGCGATTGATACTTCGCAATTGGCGTGATGCCGACGAAGAGCCGTGGGCTGCGATGAACGCGGATCCTCGAGTCATGGAGTTTTTCCCCAGCACCTACGATCGTGCGAAGGCGCTGTCACTGATCCCGTTGATGCGATCGGAGCTGGAACGTGATGGCTATGGATGGTGGGTGGCGGAGCCCAAGCAGGGACCTTCTTTTGCTGGAGTGATCGCGCTACAAGAGGTTCCTTTCAAGGCGCACTTCACGCCGGCGCACGAGATCGGCTGGCGGTTTGCATTCGAGAGTTGGGGTCACGGTTACGCGACGGAGGCCGCAGCCGCCGTCCTTGATTTTGCATTCAAGCAACTTGGATGGAAAGAGATAATCGCCATGACTTCAGTCCTAAACCTTCGATCTCAGCGGGTGATGGAGCGGCTCGGGATGACACGCAACGTCGGCGACGACTTTGATCATCCTCGGATAGAAGAAGGACACCGTCTGAGACGCCACCTCGTCTATCGCATCAAAAAGAGTTAGGGTGCGGGCGTCCCAATCGCGCGGCGATTCTTCATATATGAAAAACAAAGAGGTGACGGTAGGTTCCCGGCGGTATCCCAGTCGGCGTCGTCCTCGGTAACTCAAAGGAGATAAAGATGCCGGCTCTTGGAGAAGTTCTCCACAGGCGCGTCTATGCGTCTGCGTTGGTCATCCTGGCTGTCAGCGCGCTCGTCGCGCTCACCGGACACCGGCCGGCGCACGCCCAGCAATTTCTGACGACCGTGCAATGGACGTCGGTCGGACCAAGCGGCGGACAAATCGGCTCGGGCAAGGTCAACGCTTTCGCCGTCGTCCAGAGCAATCCGAAAGTGCTGTACATCGGCGCGGGCTGGGGAAATACTCCAAGAGAATCACCGTCACAGTCCGGAATTTTGCGATCGCTTGACGGCGGTCTCCATTGGGCGACGGTCGATAACGGACTGACCAACCCCGACGGCACGATTTCCTCGGTCGTCAACGGTCTCTGGCTCGACCAGTCAAGCCCGTCGGTGTTGCTCGCGGCGACGGAATTCGGTGGAACTTTCCGCTCAACCAATGGCGGCAATACCTGGTCCAACGTCGATCGCTCCGAGTCCACACAGTTCGCAAGATCGGGCTCGACCCTATATGTGGCAACCAGCCGCGGCGTTCTCGCCTCCGTCAACAACGGCGCGACATGGACCATCTCATTGAGCATAGCCAGTGGTGTCTCCACGGTCGTCAGCGCCGGCGGAGCCACGTATGCGGGAACGATGAGTGGTGATGTTTATCGCCTCACCGGCAACTGGTCAAAAACCGGTCACCCCGGCACCGGTCCTGTCCATGACCTGGCAGTCGATCCGTTCAACAAGAACATCGTGTACGCAAACGTCGACGACCAAGCGGCTTGGAACGAAAACTTGTACGGCTCTATTAACGGCGGCGTCACGTGGAAGGCGATATCGTGTTTCTGCTCCGTCGGCGCGCAAGCTATCGCGTTCAGCCTCGTCGTTCCGCATCGCCTCTACCTGGGCGACAACGGCGGCGGAAAAGTCTACTACTTCACCGCTGATGGAAACCCTAATCCCAACCTGAACTTTGGCGCGTCGCCTTTCGGCATCGACCTGCGTTACATCGTTCCTGTTCCCAATGGTAGCCGGACAGACGACGCGTGCTATCTGCTGATGGATCAGGGACTCTTTTTCGCTGCGCGCTGCACTTCTGGAACGGCGCCTGGCCTTTCAGACAACGTGCACAACACGCTTGCTTACGATGTCAAGGTAACCCCGAACTCTCGCAACGCGATTGTTCCGCTCCAGGACAACAGCGCGGCGGCAAGCACTGACGGTGGCAGCACCTGGACCTATCCTAACGGAGCTTCAGCGGCGGGTGAGGGTGGCGAATCCGTCATCGACCCTGCCAACCCGCAACACTGCTATTACGCGCACCCGGATTACGGACTCTGGGTCTCGACGGACGGTTGTGCGTCGTTTTTCGGATCCGTTGGAGCGGGGACCGAGTCGCTCACGTTCGATCCTAGCCGGGCGGGGAAGCTGTATGCAATACTCAACGCCAACACCAGCTCGGCACAAATCAATGTAAGCACGGACAGTGGCAACACGTGGAACCCGACACCCTGGCGCTTCACCAACCCCTATCAACTCCTGGTCTCTCCAACCGACGCCAAGACCATCGTCGTGGCCACCGGACTCGCGACTGCCACCCCGCATCTATTTTATACACACAACGGAGGAACGACGTGGCTGCAAGCAAGCGGACTGCCGTCGCACGCTGCGTTCCCACCCGGTGTCCTCTACTTCCCGGTCAACCGGTTCTACGCGTCTTTCGAGCCGAAACACCCGGGCACGGTACTCCTTGCCGATCACGACCCAAGCACGGACAACATCTTGGTGTTCCGCAGCGTCGACAACGCCAAAACCTTCGCGCTCGTCAAAACCTTCGTGCAACCGTCGCCGTCTCGTTCCTGGCCGCACTTGCGCTTTCCGACGAGTAACGAACGCACGAAGAAAATACGATATTATGCCACGCGGTTTTTCGGAAATCGCCTTGCTTTCAATCCGCAGGCGCGCACCGGTATAACGCCTGCCGTTATCTTGACGACGCGCTTTGGCGCCTACGCCTCGTTTGATGACGGCTCAACCTGGCAACGCATAGATACAACTGCGATCTCCCATCACTTCGTCGGCATCTCGTGGAACAACGGCTTCGTGTATCTCGCATCATTCGGGCAGGGAGTCATCCGGAGTTCTACGCCTCTACAGTGAATAGACTTTCCTAACGACCTGCATGAGCTCATCACGCATGGGAGCAGAGGGATAGCAAAAGAGCGAGTTCGACACATGGTCGCGCGTGACGACTTCGAGCAGATGGTAGTTTATGAGAGTATCGAGTGCCGGGCAACCGTCCGGCACCTCGGCGTGAGGAGCTTCATCAACCAAGCGCGCCGCGAACGCAGCGCTGATTGGTTCAACGTTGTATGCTGCTGAAGCTGGCAACCACAACGGCTCGTGCGTCGCGTTCATACTCATATAGCCGTATTGTATTGTGACAGCGCCGGTCCGCCGCACAATGAATAAGGATTGCTCGTACGCGAGACCGACGCTATCGGTGGGAATAAGCTTAGCTAAGGTAACGCCATCGGGACCCGGTAGTAGACCGAGTCGTGAAACTGCAAGCTCCTGGTCGCGGGAGATCGTTGTCTTATAGGCCTTGCCATCGCGCACGATGGCAAAGACCGTCTCAGCACATCGGCCACCCGGACAGGAAACGGAACGGGCAACGTCAGCTGCGACTGCCGATAGAGTCGGCGTTCGCACGGAATTTGTAAGCTTGATAAGATCGCGAGCCAGTTTTTGGTCGATTTTCACGCGGCTCGATAATGTGCCGCGAATGCGACGCCACGCGTCTTGGGATTTTCTTCCGCCGCTACCCGCTATCTTTACCGTCGAGCCAGGCTGGTAGAAAATAGCGCCACTTGGCGCGACGACTATCAGGGTACAGCAAAAGCTGCCCCCGACTTGGAGCACACTGCTCGTGCCGTACACGACCGCCACGCCGCCCCTCGGAATCGGAAGGCCTTGTAGCGGGATAACACGCCCGTCTGCACTGGCCGCCTCGAGTGCGGCCAGTGTGCAGATCACAGATATTGCGAATAGTCGAAGCAGTCTTACTATCGCTTTATTTCGGCGTTACCTGTATAAAGTTGCTGGACGCGGCCCAGCGTGAGTACGTGGCGGGCGATGTCACAACGGTTGCGGTGACCAGATTTGTAAAACTGTCAATGATCGAAATGGAATTGCTGCCTTCGTTAATCACCCACACGTAATGCTTCCCCGCGCTCGAAAAATAGCCGAAGTCCGATCTTCACAATCGAGCTCTCGCTTACTCGTTGCTCAAATGCGAGGCGGCGCAGCCGAAGGCCGATTTCCGGCGACACGTTCACCGACAGCTTGTGACTTTTCCCAAACTGCGATAACCCGGCGTCATCCCGGCTACCTTTTTCAATCGCTCTTACGCTCACAATGTAACCCTCTGCTAGTATGGCGTTGGGAACTGCGAATAAGTCGCAGTTGCTCCTTACCACTTTACTTCTAGCGAAGCGGATAACCGCTAGCCAGCGGGACTATCCACCCGGCAAGGGGGTGCTAGGCTTGTGGGACGGGCTTGCGGGCTCGGCGTTTCATAGCCGCCAGAGCTTCAAACTCACATACCGGGCGGGCTGAGGTACGCCGACCGGACCACCCGCTCGCCGTGGAAGCCTATTGCGATAATTTCAACGCTCAGGCCGCCGTGATAGCCAAGTGGAAGCCGTACGATCGCGTGCGAGCGGTTTCCCGGAACGCTCGATTGCGCGATGATCACGCTTCTATCATTAAGTACGTGCACCAATGCGTGATCTTGGCCTTGCACGTACCACCTGACGGCCACGGCGCGCCCCCCCGATGCGTAGCTGACTTCGGGATCCGCCAGAGCCACCACCGTAGCTTCCCGGTCTATCTTCGTCAATGGAGGCGGCCGGGGTTGAGCTATCGGCGCGGCTGCAGCAGTCGCTGCGGCTATGGGAGCTGCCGTCGCGATAGCATGGTGTTTCACCGGCGGTAGAACGGCGGCTGGAGCGATTTGTGGTGGGCTCGTCACCGCGACACTGGAAGCTGTCAAGGTCGGACGCGGCGTTGCTTTCGATAGGCTCTTCTTTTGGATGTTCATTGCGGCCGGCGCTGCCGAGAACGATCCAAGCGGAACGGGTCGTAACTGGTACGGCGCCGCAGCCGGTTCAGGCTCTGACGGCCGCAAATAAAATACCGCTCCGATTACTAACGCCAGTAGCGCGAGAACCAGTATTGCGCTGGCAGGTGAAATACGTTTACGCTGCGCTCGCTCAAGTTCAGGCGGAGCCATAACTTTGCTTCGGACTTGAGCAGGACCAACGACACTTTGCTCGAGCTGCTTCAGGGAGAGGAGGCGCTGGTAATCGGCATCGCTGCCCGGCTGTTCTACAGATCCTGGAAACGGCGGCGCTCCGCTGATCTCGGAGGGCAAGGTGGCGGTCGGAGCGCGATCTTCATCAGTAAGATACTGGGCGATATTTGGCTCGATCGACTCCCAAAGGACGACCGCGGTTCGCCGCCCCTGTGAAACGGGAACGATAACTTCTATGACGCGTGGATGATTCCAACCGCTGGCGTCATGCATGTTGCGATGCCATTCGATCGGCGCTTCGAAGGAGGACGATTCGCCAGGTTCGAGCGTTACTTTCTTGCGCTCGGGAAAACGGAGTGCCGGGTGGGGCGTGAAATCGATTTCAAAATTGCGCGTACTTGCGCTACGGCTCGTGATCGTGCAGTAGAATTTCAAGCCCGACAGCACGTTATCCAAAACCACGGGTTCTTTCCAGGTAAGGGTGACAGAGCAGTCTGATCCGTCGGCGGCGATGATGTCTTGGGCAAAGTTGACGATTAAATTTCCTTGCTCGTCACGGACCGAGATAACCACTCGTTTATCGTTCGCCGGCGTCCAATTAGCCAAAACGATCACATCGACGTTGCGCGATTGCCGCGGATCGAGCGTAACGGTGGCTGGCGAAACGGATGCAGCGCTTGGTTCTTCGACTTTGAGATGGCACTCGATTGCCGCACCAGAGTCGTTGCGGACCTGGATCTGGCGCGTCGAAGCAACGCCAGGTGCTATGATCCAGCGGCGCGAGAGGTCGAGTGAGAATACAGAAATCGGCGCGCTCATAAAGCCAGTACCAGTATAGCCGACTTTCGCTCGTCTTGATAGGGGCTGCTTCAGCTGCGGTCGCGCTGCCTGCTGGACCACCACATCAGATAAAGTGCCGGAATAATAGCGGCGCCGTCGCGCAGCACGGTTAGCCAGGTTGTCGGTGAATTGTCGCCTGGTCCAAAGCAGCCGCAGGGTGCCGACAGCCCACGCAGCACCGCAGAAGTCAACACGGCCATGAAGATGAGGAGCAGAGCTGCCGCCACGGTCGACACCACAAAAAGCAACATCCCGGTCGCAAGGTATATACCGAGGAGAATCTCAAAAGGCGCCAAGGCGACCGCGATGGCCGCAACGAGCGGGCCAGGTAAACCCAAATGCAGACCGGTGATGGTTGCCGCCAAATCGGCTGAATGCCCTAGCTTGAGTGATCCGGATACTATGAAGAGAAGCCCCAAACCAATGCGGGCGATGAGGGGAACCACATGAGCACGCGGGCCGACCGAGGACACAATGAAATTCAACGACAAACACCTGTTCCAAAGAAGTGGCGCGGCAGCACGCTCGTCTCAGCGATCGTCGCCGCCCTCGCCGTACTGGGCATCATCGCGTACGCGTGGCATAGCCATAACTCGGTTCCGGGAGCGGCAGTAGCCACCGACGTCCAGCCCACATTTCCGCCCCTGGCCAAAGTAGGTTCTCAAGCGCCGCCGCTTATGCTCAAGGCACCGCTCGATACCATCACGTCGGCGTCACTGGCCGGAAAACCATACGTGTTGGAGATATTTGCCACCTGGTGTCCACATTGCCAAAGGATGACGAGTGTGTTGAAGGCGCTGCAGAAGCAGTTTCCGGACCTCACGATAGTATCGGTCACCGGTTCACCCTATGCGAAGGATTCCACTCCGGATAACATGATTCCAGAAAGCCAGCAGGACGTAGATGCCTTCGATAGCCAGTTCAACGTTACGTGGCCGACCATTTACGACAAGGATCTCACGGTCGCTCGAAGCTGGGGCCTCGACGGCTTTCCCACGATTTACGTGGTCAACAAAAAAGGAAAAATCGTTTTCGCTCGTAGCGGGGAAATCAAACAGCGGGTCCTAGCCGACACGGTGCGAAAAGCGGGCGCTTAAGCAGATGGATCGAGGGAGCGTGTGATGGTAAGGTATGCCGCAATTGTGCTGTTCATTGTCGCCGCGATAACGCGTTCTTCGGCAGCAAGCCTCGCCGACCAGGATAGCTTTCTCGCAAACGTGCGCGCGCATATCAAGCACGTGTTTGTGATTTACCAAGAGAATCGATCGTTCGACTCGTACTTCGGCACTTTTCCCGGTGCGGATAACTTAACAACTGACGAAGCGCGCCAGCACGGATTTCGTCAGTACGATCCGCTCGGGAATCGGTGGATCACGCCCTTTCGCATCGCTGACGCCGATCTTGCCGACGCTGACCACTCGCGTCCGGCGCTGTACACGAAAGCCAACGGCGGCAAAATGGATCTATTTGTTGCGGCGGAAGAAGGCCGCATGCTACGGTTAGGTGCTACGCTCGACGACGCCCGGCGCGTCGGCTTGCTTACCATGGCGCACGAAGATTGCGACACGGTACCATTCCTGTGGAAGTATGCGAGCACATTTGCTTTGTACGACCACATCTTCCAAGGAATGTACGGCCCATCCACACCTGGCAACATCGATCTCGTCGCAGCGCAAACGGGTCAAACGCAATGGGCGCGGCATCCTCAGCAGGCGGGAAATGCGAGCGACACCGGCCAGGGCGAACCGGTGGTTGATGATTTGTATCCCGCTTTCGGCCCGTACCATAACGGCGAGCCAAAGACCAAGCAGCTGGATCAGACATACGCGAATCTTCTGCTGACGCTGAGCGGCAGTGCGGCGACGAACGCCGTGATCGACAACGACGATATCAAGAATGACATCGCCGCTCTCGCACGTGCAGGCAGGCCGGCAATTCCGTGGGGTTGGTATCAAGAGGGATTCAAGGATGACGGCAGCGGGAAGTATCCGGCGTATGTGACCCACCATAACGTGCCGCAATATTTTGGATACGTGCGACAGAATGCATCGATGTGGAGCGGCGTGCACGACCTGACCGAGCTGTTGCCGGCCATCAAGAACGAGACGCTCGGTGAGCGCAGCGTTGTCTTCGTTAAGGGAGGCTACCGGAATCCGTTTGGTTGGAAACCGGCCAACGCCGAAGCGGGTGTGCAGTCAGCCTTCGCGGGCGACGATGATCATCCCGGATATTCTGACTCGCATATTTCCGAAGCGATGGTAGCGACTGTCATCAACGCCATTGCCCGCAGCAAATACTGGAGTGACTCCGCCATTATCATCCTGTGGGATGATTCCGAAGGTTTTTACGATCACGTGCCGCCGCCCGTGTTTGAAGAATGTCCGGACGGCCATCCCTGCGGTGACGGCCCGCGCGTGCCCTTGATATTGCTGTCACCATTTGCAAAATCTGGAGCCGTCATTTCCGACGCGGGCGACCACGCTTCGTTTGCAAAGTTTCTTGGCGAGGTTTTCAACTTACCCGCGCTCGCGTCGCTGCCTGACGAGAAACCATATTTACCGCGCGGCCCACGCGACGCCAACCCGGCTCTGACCGATCTGCTGGGCGGTTTTGACGCTGACCGGCTGGCAGGCAAGCAGGCGCCTATCCCGGCCAGCGCGGCAGAAATTCCCGATAGCGTCGTCGCGACGTTCCCACCTAGCTGGAATTGCCACACCTTGCACATCGTGCCGGCCACGCTGCCGGGCGAGAGTGCGATGCCGACAGGTTTTGAAACGCGAACCTCGCGGCAGTATTAGTTAGTATCTCAAACGCGAGGTTTAGATGGAGCGAGCATGGCCGATAAGCAAGCTGAGGTTCTCAAGAAATTTAAAAGTTTAGGATTCACCGAGATGGGCCGCTTACCGAACGGACATGTTTTTGTCGAACTCAAAGGCAATGATCCGGTTCGAGCAGTTGTCGCAGCTGACGGAAGCGTTGTGCCCCTATCAGGTGATTTGAGTCGGTATGATTGGAAAAAGAAACAGGAATAGATACTACTAGGAAAGGGCTTATGCTAAAGCGTAGGGGCGCACGATGAAGCGTCAGTCCAAAGCGCAGAAATCAGTTCGCCGGATCGAGCTGGCGACGAATGTCAATCGTCCAATTGCCAAAGTTTCGCACACGCTAGACACCGCTCTAGCAGAGCGGCTTGAAGAATTCGCATTTCGCCAGAGGATCAGCGAAAGCTCTGTGATCGAGTTTGCCCTACGGCAGTTCTTCAAGCGCGGGGAGGATGAGCAGCTGGGAACCCTTTTACGCCGGAATGGCGCGGGCCGCCGGCGCAAGCAAAGCCGGGCGTCCGCTAGTTAGTTTCGCAGCCTACTTTCGCCGCAGCGACGCGCCAAGGACGCGCAAAAGCTCACCTAAAGCGACATCATCGCCGCGATCAAAAAATAATTGCAACGACGCTTCCACAATTGAGCTCTCGCTTAGTCGTTGTTCGAACGCGAGCTTGCGCAAGCGTCTGCCGGTTAGGGGAGAGACGTTGAGTGAAAGCTTGTGACTCTTCCCATATGCGTTAACGGAACGTGACCGTCGCTTTCTTTCGACATGCGGGAAATCGTTCGGTCTGCCATGACGTTTTCCAAAAATGGAAAGTTAGCGACCCCTTTTGGGAATGCTTGCAGGTAAATCCTATGGACCGATTATTATGCGCTGTTGCATATCTGGTCGATCGCGACGACTTAAGAAGGCGCGATTTGCTGGAGCGTATTGGCGTTAAGCCGCTTACGCCATCGGGCGGCGCCGCCGGAAAGGATGCGACCGGCGGACCTCAAAGGGCAACGCTATGCGGTTAGCCCTGTCGTGGCGGCTGGCGATGATTGTCGTCATTGCCGGCGCTCTCGCTTCATTGCTCGTTGCGGGAGACCGCTGGCGGTTCGAAATGCGCAATCGCACCGTTGAGATCACGATGGACCAGCAAGACCTCGCCGATTTTGCGCACGCCTTTGGCTACGACATGGACGAGCTGCTGCGTGAAATGCGCCGCTCAGGCCTCACCTCTGTCGCAGTCTACGAAGAGCTTGGCCAGCGCGTGAATCTGTCGACCCATGCGCTGGCGCTTTCCGGCGCTGCGCTCATCGATACGGCGCGCACCTCAGTTCTTTCCGATCCGGCGCTCGCGGGGATGGCTCGCAACCACACGCTGTCTCCCGACACCGTCTACATCATCGTGTACGATGCGCCGACACTGGAGCGCTATCTCGCTACGTTGCGGACGCATCTGGAGCCGCGCAACGTTCGGCTGCTGCGAGCGCGATTGCCCGCGATTATCGCAGCCAAGACGCAGATCGATTTCTTCAATAGCCTTGGTCTTGGAATTGCTGACGACGTGGCACTGCAAGTTCGCAGGCAGGGACTGCTCGTGGACCCGCGCGTGCAAAACGACGAGCGTTTGACTTCCGATCAGATCGCGGCCGTTTTCGGGCAAATGCTCCGCGGTGGCCGCACGGGCAGCGTAATCTTTTTTGGGCAACGCAACGAAGTGCTAGGGTATCCCTACAATCTCGATACGACCGCCGAAAACTTTCGTGCGCGCGCTGCGAACTTCGGCGACGTTGAGGCCTACGATCCCAACCAGATTCAAAAAGGCAGCATTGCGCTTGCCCGCAAGATCGTCAGCCAGACCGTGCGCGTGCAAGCGATTTCGAAAATCGAGCTGGACAAGCTCGATTTGGATACGGTCATCGCGCGCTATCTGCTGGGAGTCCGGGAGCGTAATATACGCGTCTTGTACCTGCGGCCGTTTCCACACCTGATCCAACGGGTGCAACAGGACGGCTCGGTCGTAGCGCTGTCAGCCGAAGCCACGAATCTTGAGATGCTGCGGCGCTTGCGCGGCGGACTGCAAGCAAATGGCTTCAAAACCGGACGCCCGGCCGGCTTTGTGAATTTCAAGGGAACGCTGCTGACGGTTCTGTATTTCGTCGCCGCGCTGGGAGCGGCTGCGGCATTTTTTCTTCTGCTCGCTCTATACGGTTGGGGGCGGCCCTGGATGCCGTGGGCCTTTTTCGCGATCACCACAGCGGCTTTTTGGCTCGGCGTAGCCCTCGGTCGCGATGAGATCGTGCGCCAGTTGTGGGCCCTGGGCGCAGCTTTGACTTTCGCGCTGCTTGCCGGAACCACGCTGGCTCGATATTTCCGTAACGGCAACCGTGAGGCCGTTGCCGCAGAGGGCGTTGCGCGCGAGCCCGCTCCGACTGGCGCTCAAGGCGTCGTGCGGGGGTTGCGTTGCTTATTGGTCGCCGTGGGACTGGCGCTGGTCGGCGGGCTGTTCATCGTCGGACTGCTTTCGCAAGCCACATTCATGATCGAAGTGCAGCAGGCGATCGGTACGAAGTTGTTGCTTGCGGCGCCACCCCTGCTGTTGCTGGCCGCCTACGCATTCACGCAGACCTTCGGTCAAGCATGGCCGCCGAAACAAGTGGCGACGGCACCGTTGCGCGTCTGGCAATTCGCCGCAGTCATTGTGCTGGCAGCGGCTTCGGTTCTGCTGCTGATGCGCTCAGGCAATCAGCCCGATATCGGCGTCTCCGGCTTTGAAACACACCTGCGTGGTTCGCTTACCGCGCTCGTCGACGTGCGCCCGCGCTTCAAGGAATTTCTCATCGGCTTTCCTGCGCTCATGTTGTTGCCCGTGCTCACGCCTGCCGACAGACGAGCCTTCGGCTGGCTCATCGTCATTGCCGCCGCCATCGGTCTCGCAGATGTGCTCGATACTTTCAGCCACATCCACACACCGCTGATGGTGGCTTTTTTGCGCATCTTCAACGGGCTGGTTTTCGGCGCTGCCATTGGTGTCGCGCTGCAGTTTGCTTATCGGCTGTTGCGCCGGCAAAGATCTGCAGCACGGACGTCATGAGCGCAGCGCGGCTGCTGCTGTCCGGTTATTACGGTTTTGATAATTTTGGCGACGACGCGATTTTGGAAATCCTTACCAGCCAGTGGCGAAAACGGCGTCCTCAAGATATGCTGTGCGTGTTGTCGGCCAAGCCGAGCGAAACCGCGCGAACGTACGGCGTGGAAGCGACTTCACGGACCTCTGTTTCTATGTTTCGCGCGGAATTGGCTCGTTGCAACGTTTTTGTGAGCGGCGGCGGCGGCTTGCTCCAGAGCAGCACGAGTCTGCGCAGTCTGTTCTATTATACAGGGCTGCTGCATGAAGCTAAACGCGCCGGGCGCACTGCAGTGATCTTTGACCAGGGCATAGGCCCGCTCAGCTTCACTGCAAAGCAGATTGTGCGGCGCAGTTGCGCCGAGGTAGATCTGGCAATCGTCCGGGATTCCCAAAGCGCAACGCTGCTCGCCAGTCTCTTGCCTAAGGTAGACGTTCGTCTGGGGGCCGATCCCGTTTTCTTAGCGCCCGACATCCCGGGCTCGGAAAGCGAGCGCGGCTTCGTGGATGAGGGCATCGCGCCCGACGCGACGCTCGTCGCCGTCGTTGTACGGCCGTCGCGTTTGCTCGACCGCATGGCGGAAGATATTGCAGAGGTCATCGACCTGTTCGCGGCGCGTTACGGCGTACAAGTCGTTCTCATTCCGTTTCAGCGCCCGATGGACGTGGAAGCCGCGGTGTCCATCATCCGACGTTGCAAAAGCGCGCCGGTGCTACTCAACGGCAACTACAGCGTGGCCGCAATGAGCGCGCTCTTCCGCCGCTGCAGCGCTGTGGTCGCCATGCGCCTGCACGCGCTCATCTTAGCAGCGCGCTTGGGCGTGCCATTTTTGGCGATCGCGTACGATCCGAAAGTTTCTGCACTCGTTGAAAGCCTGGGCTATCCGCTGCCACCGTTGGGAGCCGCCGCTGCGCCGGCGCTTGTCATGCGCCTGTGGGGCGAGCGTGAGTCGCTGGCAGCGGCGCTTGCCGAAGCAGTGAAACCAATCGCAGCGAGGGCTGCTCAATCCTTCGATTGGCTGAGCACAGTGGTAGAGGGTGCAGTATCCTGACG
>JRHI01002177.1_pt1 | contig 14113 bp, 13 predicted proteins | sample 215371 | NCBI WGS metagenome assembly JRHI01 (sample SAMN02929681, study PRJNA255918) | sediment metagenome | biome: cave system; feature: Ice Cave; material: Sediment; isolation source: sediment from deep within a dark volcanic ice cave with no known source of... ...
ACGGCCGAAAAGTCCGCACGCACGGGGGGACACGCTTGTTTTGGGGCTAGCAAACCTGTAGCACTTTGCCTCCGTCCAGCCCAAACACGCGATCCGCCAGGACCTCCGCCTCGCTACGGCTATGCGTCACGTGCAACACCGTGACGCCGGTCTGTTTGCGCACTGCTCGCAGCAAGTCGTACATCTCCTCGCGCGTCTCCTCGTCCAGGGCGCTGAGCGGCTCGTCGAGGAGGAGGACTTCCGGCCGCATCGCCAGAGCGCGGCCCAGTGCCACGCGCTGGGCTTCGCCGCCGCTCAAACCGTGCGGATGGCGCCGCAGCAAGGACTCCAGTCCAAGGAGGTGTGCAAGTTCCTCGACACGGTTCTCGATCGTCTGCCGGTCCGTGCGGCGCAACTCCAGCGCAAAGGCCAGGTGCTCGCGGACGGACATCGTGGCAAAGAGCGCCCGGTCTTGCGGCACGTAGCCGATTCGGCGCCCAGCGGGTTGCAGGCGCGTTACATCTCGGCCGTGCAGGCGGATCGCGCCGGCGGCGACGGGCTTGAGTCCACAAATGACCTCCAGTAACGTCGTCTTGCCGCTACCCGTCCTGCCCATCAGGACGGCGTACTCACCCGTGGGAACCTCAAAGGTGATCCCCACAAGAGCGAATGTCCCCTGGCGAACCGCGACCTCGTGTAGAGAAATCACAACACGCCGCCTCTCCTACCACCCACTCTACGATTTTGGAGCGCGGCACTCGCTCCATGAATCAGATTAGTCCGGAGCCGCGCAGGCCGAGCACCCGCACCACAACCAGCACCACCATTGCCGCCAGCACCATGATGAGCGACACTGCCACCGCCGCCTCGACGTTGCCAACGCTCATCTCCAGGAATACGGTCGTCGGCAGCACCTCCGTGCGCAGGCGCGTCGCGCCGGAGAAGATCAGGATCGGCCCGAACTCGCCAAGCGCCCGCGCCCAGGCCAAAGTGCCTGCCGTCAGCAAACCACGTCGCGCCTGCGGCAGCACCACGAGCCAGAACGCCTGCGCCCGCGTGCAGCCGAGTGTCAGGGCCACGTTTTCGGTGCGCGGACTGATCTGATCGAACGCGACGCGCATGGTCCGCACTGCGAAGGCACACGCCACGGTAAACTGCGCCAGGATGACGCTCGGGATCGCATAAGTTACCCGCAGGACGTGTTCCTGGAAAAACCGCCCCGGAGGAGTCTGGAACAGGAGGAGCAGGCTCAGGCCGATCACCAACGGCGGCAGCACGATCGGAATGTCCAGCACCGCGTCTAGGAGTCCCTTGCCGGGAAAGTCGCAGCGCGACAACAGGTAGCCAAGCGGCACCGCGACCCACAGTGAGAGGATGGCCGTCACGCTGCACGACAGGAGGCTGAGCACGATCGCGTAGCGAATCTCGCGGTTGGCGAGGGCGCGAGCCAGGTGTCCCGGTGTGGTGAACGAAACGTCGGCCACCAGCATGGCGATGATCAGGACGACGTAGAGCCCACCTAGGATAGCCAAACCGAGATAGAACGGCCACTCTGGTTGGCCATGCGGGCAGACCTGCGCCTCTGCACCTGCCTTGCTGTGCATGCCTACCTCGCCGCCTGCCAGTGGAAACCGGACGACTCAAACCGCTCTCGGGACTCGCGCGACCGGATCGCTTCCAGCAGGCGCTGCGTGACATACTTGTACCGGGACAACTTGCCGACGGCAATCGGCTGCACGGCAACGGCACAGGGAACGTCGATGGGAATGGCCTCGACCTGACCAGAGGCACTGGTGGCGTTGCTGACGTAGGCGATGATGGCGTCCAGCGAGCCGGCGCGGAGTTGCGCGACGAGCAGGTCGCCGGTCGGCGACTGCACGACGACATTCTTCATGACCTCGGTCAGGGCGCCGTCCTGATCCAGTGTCCGCTGTGTGAGCGCGCCGAGAGCGCACTGCTTCTCGTGGCCGACGCCGACGCGCAGGCCGGGTTTGGCCAGGTCCGGCAACGAATGGATTTCGTGGGGATTGCCCTTATGGACGAGGATGACAAGTTGGTTCGTGGAGACGTCCACGGAGTCAAGGAAGAGGTCGTGGACCTGGCTCATGAAAGACTTGTCGCAGGCAAAGTAGGCGTCCGGCCGTTCGCCGCCGCGCATCTGACTGACGAGGATACCGCAGCCGTTGTAAACGCAGGTGATCCGCACACCCTCGCGTTGCCGGAACGCTTCGAGCGTTTCCTCGATGGCCGGCCGTAGCATGGCGCCTGCCATGACGACCAGGTCGGGCTCCTTCGCCCAGCCGTCACCGTCCACCGTCCGGAAACCGTTGTCTGCGAAGATCGGCAGGCCGCGGTCTCGCGCTGAGAGGTAACGGGCAAAGCGCAGGGTTGCCGTCGGCTGCCTGCTGGTCTGCAAGACGCCCAGCGTGACCTGAGCTGTCGTCGCCGCGAACTGCGGCACGGCAACCGCCTCGAGTTCCGGGTACAACTCGACCGTCGTGTCCCAAACGATGCCGGCGTCCACGGTGCCCACCTTGACGTCGTTCGCCACGTCGTTCACCGTCGGTTTGTTGACAGCGGTGTGGTTCGCCAGCGCGGTCCACTCGCCACTCCCTTGCAGAATAATCCGCGTCACCTTGCCGATGGCGGCCACATCGGGATTGGCCTGGGCCAAGCGAATCTCGGGCCGCAGCAGATCGGCGAGCCCGCGAATGTTGCGGGGATTGCCGCGGCGCACAGCGATGACCGGCTTCATCGTCGCCACGGGCAGAGTCTCCGCGAGCAGGCCCAGGTCACGCGCCTTGTGGAGATAGCTGTCGTCGGCGGGGATGTACAGGTCGCCAAGCCGTGCCGTCCGCAGACCGCTGAGCAGGGCGTCGGAGCCGGCATACTGCAACTGGATGCGGATGCCATACTCCTGCTGGTACTGCCGGGCCGCCGTCTCGACCGGGACGCGCAGACTTGCGGCGCAGTACACGAGCAAGGGCTCGCCCGCCCCGGACACCGACCACCATTCCGGGCTCCACGAGAGCAGACCGACCAGCAGCGCAAACAGGACCACGGAAGCGAGGAACGCAAGCCAGATGCTCCTGAGCGAGCCGCTCCTTCCGGGCCGAAGTGTCATGGTTGCTCCCCCACGGTTTGAGGCGGGATTGATCGCCGTCCAGGTTCACAGCCTACTCTGACGACGGAATCGGTAGCGTTCGCGCCCAGTGCGTTGTTCCCGTCGGCAACGCTCCGGACCCTGAACGGACGGTCTCGCCGCGTCCACCTACAATGCCAGGGCGGCGGGCGTGTACCCAGCATTGTAGCCGTTCGCTCCGTCGCCGCTATCGCTAGCTGGATTGCGCATACCCATGCCGACCCTCCCTCTGCAGGGCGATCACATCACCCTGGCCCACGCAGTCAAGGCGGCCGGCTTGGCCGATAGCGGCGGCCAGGCGAAGTATATCGTCCGCGCCGGCAGCGTTACCGTCAACGGCGTCGTCGAAACGCAGCCGGGCCGCAAGCTCCGCGCCGGCGATCGCTTCGCCTTGACCGGCGGCCCCGAGTGGTCCATCAGCCAATGAAAGCTGAGCAAGGCAGCGGCCCATGGTCTGGGAGCCGACTCCGCCGTTCTGCAACGGCGGCTGCCCGGCCTACCTCCACCTGGCGCCAGGTGCTGAGCCTAGCCTGGCCCGTGCTCTGCCAGCAATTCCTCGTCTTCACCGTCAGCCTTTCCGATCGTTTACTGGCCGGCCGCTTCGAGCCGGACGTCGCCTACCAGTCCGCGCAGACGACGGCGGGTTACCTCGCCTGGTTTCTCAACAGCTACATGGTCCTCGTTACCGCCAGCAGCACCGCCCTGGTGGCTCGCTTTGTGGGAGCCGGCGATCGGCAGGCGGCGGTCCGCGCCACGCACCAGGCGCTGCTTCTCGCCGCGCTCGTCGGACTCGTCGGCACGGTCGCCGGGCTGGCGGGACTGCGCGCGCTCGCCTGGTTCCTCGGCCTGCGCGACGAGGCAGCCGACTATGCGGTGGTTTACCTCCAGCCGCTGTTTCTGCTGCTGGTCTTCCAGACGGTCGAGATGGCCGGCATTGCCTGCTTGATTGGGGCTGGCGACACGCGGCCGGGGCTGTGGGTCCTGGGCAGCGTGGCGCTGTTCAACATCCCGCTGGCGTGGGCCTTCTTCCACGGCATCGGGCCAATCCGCGGCCTCGGCTTCCAGGGCATCGGCCTGGGCACGGCCGTGAGCCACCTCTGTGGCTGCGTTGCAGTGCTGGCCCTGCTGCGGGCCGGCCGTGCGAGACTGCGCCTCCAGTTCGCGAGTCTTTGGCCGGACTGGGCGCTGCTCTGGCGGCTGGTGCGCGTGGGTGTGCCCGCGGGAGTAGATAGCTTATCGGTGGCTTTTGGCCAGCTGTGGTTTCTGAGCATCGTCAATCACCTGGGCAACGAAGCGAGCAGCGCCCATGGGATCGCGCTGGGGTGGGAGTCGCTCGGCTTCCTGTCCGGGGCCGCCTTCGGGACGGCGGCGATGACACTGGTGGGGCAGAACCTGGGCGCCGGCAAGCCCGCGCAGGCCGCGCACAGCGGCTGGACCGCCTTCCGCCTGGGTTGCGGCGTCATGTCGGGCATGGGGGTGCTCTTCTTCGTGCTGGCGCCGATGATGTTCGCTCTCTTTTGTCCGCAGACCGAGAAGGAGGGCGTCATCGCGCTTGGCGTGCCGGTGCTGCGGCTCGTGGCCTTCGCCATGCCGCCGCTGGCTTGCTGCATCATCTTTACCTCGGCGCTCCGCGGCGCCGGCGACACGCGCGTGCCGGTGCTGTTCACCTGGACCGGCTTCCTTCTCGTGCGCATCCCGCTGGCGTACCTGTTTACAAGCGATCTGTTCGGGTGGGGACTCTTCGGCGCCTGGTTGGCGATGTTCGCCGATCTGCTGGTGCGCGGGACGTTTTTCCTGACGCGCTTCGCCGGTGGGCGCTGGCAACGGGTCCAGGTATGAAAGCGGACTTGGGGCACGGCCATGTCACTTGCAAACTGTCGTATCGTACTCGTCCGGCCGGAGGTGGCCGGCAACGTGGGAGCGACGGCCCGCGTCCTGCGCAACATGGGGCTTTCGCAGCTGGTGCTGGTATCCCCCCGAGCAGACCCGGCCGATCGCGAGGCCCGTAAGTTCTCGACGCACGGCGAGAGCATCCTCGACCAGGCGCGGATCGTGCCGGACCTGGGCGACGCCGTCGGCGATTGCGTGCTCATCGCGTGTACTTCGGCGCGGGTAGATGGACTGCTGCGTTATCAATCGGCCGGCTTTCCGGAGGAGGTGTTGCCGCACTTGACAGCGGCCTGTGTCAAGGCGCCGGTCGCCCTGGTATTTGGTCCGGAGCCGAGCGGGCTGAGCAACGCCGAGGTGACGCGCTGCCATCACCTCATCCATATCCCAGCAGATCCCGAGTATCCTGCCCTTAACCTGGCCCAGGCGGTAGCCATCTGCACCTACGAGTTGCGGCGAGCGTGGTTGCGCCAGTCTGGGGCCGTGCCGGCGCAGGAACCCGCCGCGCCGTTCGCCGCCCAGGAAAGAATGTACGCTGCCCTGCGCACGGCCCTCGAGGAGGTCCATTTCCTCTGGGACCACAACGCCGACACGCTCATGCACGCCCTGCGCCACCTGATCGGTCGGGCCGAGCCGACCGCGACGGAGGTCGGCGTCCTCTTTGGCCTGGCCCGGCAACTCCGCTGGTTCGCGCGCCATGGGAAGCGCATCACAGATGAAGAAGATCCCYAGTGGACCACCAAGACGGATTTGACAAGTAGAGGCGGCAAGATGCCGCTTGAATGGAAGCGGCAAGATGCCGCTTGAATGGAAGCGACAAGATGCCGCTTGAATGGAAGCGACAAGATGCCGCTTGAATGAAAGCGGCAAGATGCCGCTTGAATGGAAGCGGCAAGATGCCGCTTCTACTTGTCAGTTTTCGGTTGTCGCTCCACTATATCAGCGTGCGTGATTCAGCAGCACACTAACCCGAAGCGCTGGCGAGGGCCCTCGCCAGCGCTTCGGGTTAGTGTGGCAAGATCGTGCCTGGTCATTTAGTGACCGTTGGCGTTGCCATTCCCATTGGCGTTGCCGTTGGCGGGGCCGGCGAATTTCACGGCTCCCGTCCCCAGGAGGGTCTCCAGTTCACCGATCACGATCGTGGCCGGGTTGATGCTGAATTCCTGATTGAGCTTGAGGACGCCGTTTCGCCCGTTGCGATCCCGCACGTGGAGAAACACTGGACACGAGCCGGGGGCTCGCTGCAGGATGCGGGCAATCTGATCGATGTGCGCCGGCTCATGGATCTCGAGCTTCAACAGGAGCCAGAGCCCCTTGGTCAGTTCGCGCTGGGCCTGTTCGATGGTGAGGAAACGGTTCATTACCAGCACCGGGTCCTCGCGCTTGCGGTTGATGGTCCCGCGCACAAAGCAGACGCGATCGTCCACGACGTCGTCTTTGCAACGGGCCAGGTCGTCGGACCACATCACGCACTTGGTCGCGCCAGTAAAATCCTCGAGGCGGCAGAGAGCATAGCGGCTGTTGCCGTTGCGGGACTTCGAGCCGGTCTTGATGACCACCTGTGTGAGCATGCCGCCGATGACGACCTCCAGCCCATCGGGCAGGTCGGACACCTGGCTGGTGGTGTGCGTGGAAAAACGGCGGATATCGTCCTCATGCTCGGCCAGGGGGTGACTGGAGAAGTAAAAGTCGAGGGCTTCCTTCTCGTTCTTCAGCTTCTCGCTGTCGGGCCACTCCGGCACGTCGGGCAGTTCCTCGATGGCCGAGGAGTTTGCCTCACCGCTCGGCTCGAAAGCGTCAAAGAGATTGCGCTGGCCCTTACGGAGATCCTGCTGGCGCTCATTGGCGGCCTGCAAGGCGCGGGATAGGACGTGCATCAGCTGCGAACGGCGGCCGTAGGCATCGCAAGCGCCGGCCTTGATGAGGCGCTCAAGGGCGCCGCGCGTGACGGTGCGGCTGTCGATGCGCTCGCAGAAGTCGAAGAAGTCCTTGAAGCGGCCGCCTTCCTGGCGGGCACGGACGATATCCTCGGCAGCGCCGCGGCCGACGCCCTTGATGGCCGTCAGCCCGAAGAGGATACTGCCGTTGACGACCGTGAAATCGGCTTCGCTGGCGTTGACGTTGGGCGGCAGCACCTCGACGCCGAGACGGCGGGCATCGGCGATGTGATCGACCATGATGTCGCGCTTGTTGCCGTCCTCAATCTCGCTGGACAGGAGCGCGGCCATGAACTCCGGCGTGTAATGCGCTTTCAAATACGCGGTTTCGTACGAAATGTAGGCGTAGGCAGCGCTATGGGATTTATTGAAGCCATAGCCACCAAAGAATGTTATTAAATCGAAGATTTCCTTGGCTCGCTCCTCCGAGACGCCGCGCTCCTGCGCCCCTGTGAGGAACTCCGCGCGCCGCTGGTCGATGATGTCCTGTTTCTTCTTGCTAATTGCCTTGATACACGCGTAAGCACTGGACAGTTCCAGGCCGCCAAGCAGGTTAAGGATGCGCATTATCTGTTCTTGATACACCATCACGCCGTGCGTTTCCGTCAGGATCTCCTCCATGATCGCGTGCTGGTAGACGGGTCGTTCGCGCCCGTGTTTGCGGTTGACGTAGGCATCGACCATGCCTCCTTGCAGCGGCCCCGGCCGGTAGAGCGCCGTGCAGGCGATGATGTCGCGGATATTGTCCGGCTTCATCCGCTTGAGTAGCTCGCGGATGCCGTCCGACTCGAACTGGAAGACTCCCTTGGCGTCGCCGCGCTGCAACAAAGAGTACGTCTCCGGATCGTCCATCGGCAGCTTGTACGGATCGATCCGCTCGCCGCGCGTCTTCTGAATGAGCCGGACGCAGTTGTCCAGCAAGGTGAGGGTGCGCAGGCCCAGGAAATCCATCTTGAGCATGCCGACCTTTTCCAGGTCGCCCATCACCCACTGGGTCGCCACAACCGCCTCGTTGCCGCGGCTGCCGGCGTCGTCGCCCTTGCGAACGGCTCGGTGCAGCGGTACGTAATCGGTCAGCGGGCCGTTGGCGATGACCACGCCGGCCGCGTGGATGCCCGCCTGGCGGTTCGTGCCCTCCAGCCGGCGGGCAATGTCGATCAGCTGCCGGACCTGGGGGTCGGTATCGTATTCTTTCTTCAGGTCCGGTTCCTGGAGCGCCTCGCTTAGCGTGATCCCCAATGTTTTCGGGATCATGTTCGACAGCTGGTTGACGCGGTCCAGCGGCACGTCGAGCGCCCGGCCCACGTCCTTGACGGCGGCGCGGGCGGCCATGGTGCCGAAGGTGGCGATCTGGGCCACGCTGGCTTCGCCATACTTCTGCTTGACGTAGGCGATGACGTCCTCGCGGCGCTCCTGACAGAAGTCGATATCGATGTCGGGCGCCTCACTGCGGCTTGGGTCCAGGAAGCGCTCGAACAGCAGATCGTACTCCAACGGATCGACGTGGCTCAGCTGCAGCACAAAGCTCACCAGGGCACCGCAGGCCGAACCGCGCGCGCTGGCCGGAATGCCGCTCTCCCGCGCGAAGCGCACGAAGTCCCAAACAATGAGGAAATAACTGGCGAAACCCATCCGGCAGATGATGTTCAGTTCGTGCTCCATGCGCTCGCGCAGCGCGGGGGCCGGATGGTCGCCATAGCGGAAGCGCAGCCCCTCCTCGCACAGTTCGCGCAGGTAGTCCTCGGGGTTCTTGTCGCCGGGCGGCGTGAACACCGGGAAATGGCGGGCCTTGAAGTCGAGGTCGAGCGCGCAGCTGTCGGCGATCTCCTGGCTGCGCTCGACGGCGTCGTTGTGCAGGGGGAAAAGCTGGTACATCTCCTCCGGCGCCCGCACGTGGAACTGATCGCTGCCGTAGCGCAGCCGATTCGGATCGTTCAGCGTTTTACCCGTGTTGATGCAGAGCAAAACGTCATGGGCGACGTTATCGGCCTGGATCAAGTAGTGGGCGTCGCTGGTGGCCACGAGCGGCAAGCCGAGACGGTTGGCAACATCGATGGCTCCCTCGGCACACAGACGCTGGATGTCGAGGCCGTTGCTCTGGATCTCGACATAGAAGTTCTTGCCGAAGGTCTCGGCGAACCACTCGGCCAAGCGAGTCGCGCCTTCGAGATCCTCTTTGAGAATCAGTTCGCTGAACTCGCCCGAGGCGCAGCCGCTCAGGCATATTAGTCCTTCCTTGTGGGCGGCGAGCAGTTCCTTGTCGATGCGCGGAACGTAATGGTAGCCCTCAATGAAGGCGATCGACGCCAACTTGACGAGGTTCTTGAAGCCGATGCGGTCGCGGGCCAGCAGCGTCAGGTGGTAGCCGGCATCGCCACGGCGGCGCGCCTCGCGCTCGTTGCGCTTGCCGGGAGCAACGTACGCCTCGTAGCCGACGATGGGATTGATGCCGGCGGCCTTGCACTCGCGGTAGAATTCGATGGCGCCGTACAGGTTGCCGTGGTCGGTCAGGGCGACGGCGTTCATGCCGAGGCCCTTGACGTGGGCTACCAGTTCCGGGATGCGGCTGGCCCCATCGAGCAGGCTGTAGTGGCTGTGGCAATGGAGATGAACGAAGGAGCGCTCCGGCATGGTCGATGGCCCCGAGATCTGGTCAGGCGAACACTGCCGGGGCATTATAACCATGCAGCCCGGCCGTGTTGAGGTCGGTTTCCGCTGGTCCGACCACTGGTTTCCCTGGGCGGGCAGCAGCATCGGTGCGACCGGCCCAGTCACCGGCGCGCTAAATCACCGTGGGTGAAGGTGCAGCACACAAGCATAAAGCGCAAACGAAGGAAGCAGCGTCCCTCGCGGGCGCGTCGGGCTTGTGGGTTGCCGAATCATGCGCTGCGATTTAGGTTCAGAGGCGCTCCCCCTCAAGCCGGCGGTATTCCGCCCGGTCGATCCGCTCGAAGCGCACCCGGTCGCCGGTCCGGAGTGGGAAGTACCCGCTGGCCACATCCACGAGTTGCAGCGGCGTCCGGCCGAGCAAGTTCCAGCCGCCGGGGCGCGGCTCGGTATAGATGCCGGTCTGGCGTCCCGTGAAACCGACACTGCCCGGCTCGACCCGGAGGCGCGGCGCCAGCAACCGCGGCACGCCGCACAGCTGCGGCGGCAGGTAGCCGAGGTACGGAAAACCCGGACAGAAGCCAATCGCGTAGACGGTGTACTCCGTGCCGGCGTGCAACCGGATCACTTCGTCCGGGGCAAGTCCCGTGTGCGCCGCCACAAGCTCAAGGTCGAGCTGGAACTCATAACAGCACGGGATGTGGTGCAGCCGGCGGTCGGTTGGCGTGGTTGCCGGAGATGCCGCCGCGTCGAGCCGGCGCAGGAAGTCGGCCACGGTGGCGAAATGCGCATGATCCAGATCGAAAAAAACTGCAATGCTCGCGTAGGCCTGTACCACGTCGACCAGCCACGGCTCATCGACCCGCCGGAGTGCCGCGGCAAACCGCAGCGCGGCGCTCTCCTCGGCGAAGTGGAGGAGGGCGGCGCGATCGCCGAGCGGTTGCAGGGATTCCATGCGTCTCTCTCCGGGAGGGCGCGGGCCTCCAAAATTGCTCGACTCGCTGAACTTGCTGGCATTGCGGCGGCCAGCGGATACACTCCAGAGGATTCGAGTGCATCAACGGGCTCAGCCCCACGAACGACGTGCTCTAATTGTAGGCGGCCAATGGAGAGCGCCAGAATCAAAAAATGGGTCCCCCGCTACACCCTGCCAGCGGTGCCCGACCTTTTCTACATCAACAGGATCCTGACGGCTCTGTGGAGCGAGCCAGACGGCAGCGTGCCCCGCCTCGGCAACCCCGAAGACCCCCTCGATGACCTCATCTTCCTGATTCTCACCCGCTGCGGTCACATTCGGCAGGCGCATGAGCTTTTCGAGGCGCTCCGTATGGACCTGACGCCCCGGGGGCAGAAACGGCCCGACTGGTCCTCCCTCATCGATCATGGCGTGCCCGCGATGGCCCGTCGCTTCGGCCCACTTGGGATGGGGCACACCCGAGCCAGGGAGATGCACGCCGCGCTGACCAAGGTCCGTGAGCACTTCGGTCAACTCTCGCTCGACAGCCTCCGGTGTTGGAGTAGCAGCCGCTGCATCGAGTTTCTGTGTTCTCTCTCAGGAGTAAGCCTGAAGACCGCGGCTTGCGTCATGCTTTACACGCTTGGCCGTCGTATCTTCCCGTCCGATGTTCACTGCAATCGCGTTCTCGCCCGGCTAGTAGGTCGTCAAGTTTGAATTACCGGGTACAACTTTCGGAGCTTGATACGTGCGTCTGCTGTCGTGAACTGCCAGTTCACGCCAACTTGCCGCTCATTGCGTTCGTCTTCCCAGGCCGAGACTTCGCGCTTGCGTTCGTCGGCATTGTCGATGCGCCGATCCAAACACTGCCCCGACAGCACGCTCAGTTCGATCTCTGCCATGTTGAGCCAACTGCCATGCTTGGGTGTGTGATGAATCTCCAGGCGCTCGATGATCCGCCGGGCCTGCTCGGGCGCGAAGGCTTCGTACAGCGACGCGACCGTGTGCGTGTTCAGGTTGTCCATCACCAGCACCACTTTCTCGGCATCGTCATGCACGTCCTCGACCAACCAACGCACGACTGCGGCAAAATCCTTCGCCGTCCGCCGCTCCGTGACCTGCACCGCCCGCCAACCCAACAGTGGTTCGGAGATCATGAACAGGTTGGCCGTCCCCTTGCGCTCATACTCGTAATCGAAGCGTTGCGGTTGGCCCGGTTCGGCCGGCAGCGGCTCCGCGACCTCGCCGATCAATTGCTTGCTGGCCTCATCCAGGCAGACCAAGGGCCGCTTCGCATCGTAGGGCCGGTGGTAGACCTCCAGCATGTCCTCCCTGGCGCAGACGAACTCGGCATCGGCCTGGGGCGGGATGCACCATTGCTCCTTCAGGTGCGGCTTGAGTTCGTTTTTTTTAGCACCTGCCGGACCGTTTCGGTCGAGATCGTGGACACGATCTCCAATTCGACCAACTGGTCGGCGAGCAACCGCAGCGTCCAGGCGGCGCGTCCCCGCGGAGGCTTGGAGCAGGCCAAGGCGATCAAGCGGGCCTCCCCCGCGCCGTCCAGTTTCCGCTCGCGGCCGGGCCGGTCTTGCTGTTTGCGCACCAGCGCGGCCTCCAAGCCTTGCGCCACAAAGCGCTGGCGCACGTGCTCGACGGTCCTGCGGTGGACCGCCACGGCCTCCGCGATCCGGTCATCGGTCCAGGCCGGGTCCCTCGGCGGCAGCATCGGCCTTGAGCAGAATGCGGGCGTGCATCAATTTCTTGGCCGCGGCCTTGCCCTTGGTGACCAACGCCTGCAAAGCCTGTCGTTCCTCGGCGATCAGTGTAACTTTGTACTTCTTCACGGCGGAATCCTCCCGGTTCCGCCCAAGTTTAGGGATACATCTGCACTCGGCAAGTCAAAACTGTTGACCTACTAGCCAAAGCTGAAGGATGTACCACCAGGGCTATCGCAATACGCAGTCACTGCAGCTTTCGCGTGGATGGCGAACGCCTCCGGAATCGCGCGGTATTTCTGTTGCCGATCACCGAGTTGAGGACCGATAATACGGTGTCCTGCTCCTGTCTTGCGGCGTCGGAGTACCAGGCATCATGTTGCGCTACCTTGCCAGTCTTGCGATTCTCCTCGGTGTTTTCGCCCCGGTGCTGGCCCAGACACGCCAACCTGGCGAGCCGGCGCGGCTAACCCTGGCCCCGGCGTTGCCGCCGAATCCATCGCTGAAGTACCGGTTGCTGCCGGATCGGCGCGACCTCGTACCAGGCAACGCCGCCACTCTTTACTACCGCAGCGAGGCCATGTTCGTCGAGAACAAAGCGCTGCTGCAGGAAATCAAAGCAGGCGGTTGGTCGGTATGGGCGGAGACGCCGCTGGCGGAACTGCCCCTCGACCTGGTCCGCGCCAAGTTGGCCGAGGCGGCACCAGTGCTGCGCGAGATCGACGAGGCGGCCCGACGCCGGCACTGCGACTGGCAGCTCGAGAACCGCAAGGAGGGCATCGCCCTTCTCATTGACGACGTGCAGGGGTTCCGCGCCATGGCCAACGTTTTGGCCGTCCGGGCCCGCTATGAGTTGGCCCGCGGCCATTACGAGGAGGCCGTCCGGTCCTTGCAGAGCGGCTATGCTCTGGCACACCACCTTGGCGAGGGACCGACGCTCATTCACGCGCTCGTCGGTATCGCCATCGCGGCCATTCTCGATAACCAGGTTGAATCGTTTATCCAGCAGTCCGGTACGCCAAACCTGTACTGGGCATTGGCCACGGTGCCCTGTCCCTTCGCCAACCTGAGCATCGCCATCGACCAGGAAACGTTGCTGATGCAGAACATGTGGCCGGGTTTGAAGCGGCTGGAAGAAGGCCCCATGACGCCAGGCCAGCTCCAGGCATTGCAGGAAGAGATTCGCAACAGCTTCGCCACTTTCGGCCTGGTGGAGGCCCCGGCCAAGACCCTGGCAACGAAGCTCTGGTACGAATACACACTTTGTCCCCAAGCGAAGAAGGCCCTCCTGAAGCAAGGTATGAGCGAGGCACAGATCCAGGCACTGCCCCCCTTCCAGCTGGCTGCCCTCTGGGCGTATCGCGAGTATCGCGCGGCCTGGCAGGAGCAAAACAAGTGGCTGCACGTGCCTCGCTTTGGCCGCGAAGCCGGCTTTCGGCGGGCCAACGTGGAACTCAAGGTGATCGGCGAACGCCTGGACGGTCTCTTGACAGGTGGCGTACTCACCAGGGTAGGCTTCACGGCGCCGTCCGCGTTCGACAAGGTCTATGGCGCCGTCGAGCGCACGGATCGCCGTTTCGCCTTTCTCGCCGGCATCGAGGCGGTCCGTCTGTACGCGGCCCGCACCGGCAAGCTGCCGGCGACGCTTGCCGAGATCACCGAGGTGCCGGTGCCGTTGGACCCCGTCACGGGCGAAGCGTTCGTCTACGAGATCAAGGACGGTGCGGCCCGGCTGTCCCTGCGCTTGCAAGCCGGCCAGCAGGTTCCGCCGGGCCTGCCACCCTATTTCGAGTTGATGCTCCGCCGTTGAGAGGCTGTTCCGGAAACCCCCTGGTTCGTGGCGACGGGCGGCTCGCCTGTCGCCTGCTTCATGGAAAGGCGACAGGCGAGC
>JRHI01002178.1_pt1 | contig 14105 bp, 16 predicted proteins | sample 215371 | NCBI WGS metagenome assembly JRHI01 (sample SAMN02929681, study PRJNA255918) | sediment metagenome | biome: cave system; feature: Ice Cave; material: Sediment; isolation source: sediment from deep within a dark volcanic ice cave with no known source of... ...
GGTGCGGCTGGGTCTGTCGGAACTGCGGTCACACTGTCCAGCTCTCCCGCGAGCGGGCCAGCTGATTTCCCCAGGAGTTGCGCATCCGATGACCCTCCAGCAGGCACCCGTCAGCATCCGCGACGCCACCGCCCCCGTCCCCGTGGTGCGGCAGTTCGTCCGCTTCGCGCTCTACCGCGTCCGCCCGGAGTGGCGGCTGCGCGACCAGGCCACCCGCGAGGCCGACCGCGCCCAGGTCGAGAGGCTGATCACCGAGACCGCGGCCCGCGAGGGGGTGGTGCTGCGCACCTACAGCCTGGTGGGCACCCGCGGCGACGCCGACTTCATGCTCTGGGTGGTCAGCGACGACATCGCCGAGCACCACCGGTTCTCGGCCCTGCTCAATCGCACCGCCATGGCCGCATGGCTGGAGCAGCCGTACCACTACTTCGCCATGACCAAGCGCAGCATGTACGTCGAGGCCCACGAGCACCCGGGCCAGGAGGGGCGCAGCAACCGGCTGGTCATCGTCCCAGGGGGCCGGCGCTTCCTCTTCGTCTACCCCTTCGTCAAGACGCGCGGCTGGTACCGCCTCAGCGCCGAGGAGCGGCAGCGGCAGATGAGCGAGCACATCGGCATGGGTCACCGATACCCGGGGGTGAAGATCAACACCACCTACTCCTTCGGCCTCGACGACCAAGAGTTCGTGGTGGCCTTCGAGAGCGATTCCGCGGCCGACTTCCTCGACCTGGTCCAGGAGATGCGCGGCAGCGAGGCCTCGACGCACACCGTCCGTGACACGCCGTCGTTCACCGGCATCGCCATGCCGGTTGCGGAGATGCTGGCCGCCCTGGGCTGACGCGGGCGGGCAGGGCGTCAGCCCCGGCCCTGCTCCCGGCGCCGCTCGGCGACGTCCACGGCGGCGGCCAGCACCTCGAAAAGGTGCATCACCCGCAGATGGGGCGCGTGCCGGCGGGCCCCCTCGCGAAGCTGGTGGAGGCAGCTGACGTTCTCGGTGACCAGGACCTCGGCGCCGCCGGCCACCACCTGGCGCATCTTCCGCTCCAGGATGGCGCCGCTGCGTTCTGGCTGGGTGTGGAAGTAACTCCCGGCACCCCCACAGCACATCGCCGCCTCCTCGAGTTCGACCAGCCGCAGGCCCGGCACCTGGCCGAGCAGCCGCCGCGGCGCCCGGCGCTCGGGGCTGCCGTGGGGCAGCGCGCAGGGCTCATCGACGGCGACGGTCCAGCGCAGCCGGCCCAGCGGCGAGGTCTCCCCCTGCTCGGCGAGGAAGTGGCTGGCGTGCCAGGTTCGCGTGGCCAGCGCGCGGGCGTCGGCGGCCACCCTGGGATCGGGGGCGAGCTGGCGGCCGTAGTCGCGCACGTGCTGCGTGCAGGACGCGGAATCGCCCACGAAGCAGTCCACCTTGAGGTCGCGCAGCCGGCCCACCGCGTCGGCGCCCATGCTCAGCATGGCGTCACGATCGCCCATGGTCCTGGCCGGCAGCCCGGTGCAGCCCAGCGTCGGCACCACCACCTCGAAGCCGTTGGCGGCCAGCACCCGCAGGGTTGCCGCGGTGGCCTCGGCGGCGGCGATGCCCTGGTAGCAGCACATCACGAACCCGAGACGCCCCCGCACCGGGGCGGATGGCGGTGGCACCTCCGCGGCCAGCTGGTAGGCGGTGCGAGGGCTGAGCGGGCCGGCGTGCTCGATCACGGCACCGGCGGCGCCGAGGAGGCGGCTGAGGCCGGTGGCGCGCGCCAGGCCGGCGAGGCCGACCTTCTCCGCCGCCCGGGCGACGCGGTGCGCGGTGCGCAGCGCCGCCGGGCTGGCGAGGGTTCGCAGCAGCAGGCTCTGCCCGGGCGGATGCCCCTCCTGGTCGTGGAGCTCCTGGCGGGCGCGGCTGACGATCCAGGCGGTGTCGACGGCGGGCGCGCAGGCGGCCACGCAGTTGTTGCAGGTCAGGCAGGTCGACAGCGGTCCCGAGGCGACCCTCGATGGCGTCGCGCACCAGCGAGACCCGGCCGCGCGCCGTCTCCCACTCCACCGGGTTCACCTGATACGCGGGGCAGGTGGCCTGGCAGAGGCTGCACTTGTTGCAGCGGCTCGCCTCCTCGTAGATGTCGGCGAGGAAGCGCACCGAGGGCACGGCGGGCGGGGTGGGGGCCGGGGTCGTCGAGGGTGCCTGGCGGCGGGGCGGGTCGGCGAGCTCGGTCATCTGGCGCCGCATTGTAGGAAGTCGTGCTCCCGCCCCCGGGCGTGCGTACAGACGTTCGCCGGAGGTGGTAGCATCGCCCCCTCCGATGGACGTCGCCTCCGCTCGCCGCGACCACTCGGGGTATCTCGTCGAGCCGTGGTCGCCCCGCGAGCTCAGAGTGCTCCAGCGGCACGTCACCGACACGCAGGGACCGGTGTTCGCATTGCGAGACCTCCCGCAGGTCACCGCGGCGGCGCTCTTCGCGCGCTACAGCCGCTCACCGAAGTCGCTTCGGCGCCTGTTGCTGGACGAGTTCGCCGCCGAGGCGGGCGCCGACGACGACGGGGAGAAGCCCGGACTGGGCCGCGCCCGGGCCTCTGACCTGTTCGGGCGGGTGCTGGCCGAGTACGGCGACGACTCCGTGGCGCAGCTGGCGGGGGTCCACCTCGCCTGTGAGCAGGTCAGCCAGCCACTCGCCAAGGCCATCGAGTGGGGGCGGCTGGCCGCCTACCTGGAGCAGTCCACCCGCTACATCGCCTACACCGACAAGCCGGGTGGACGTCACCGCTATCACATCGACCCCGAGGTGGACGCCGGCCCCGTTGGCGCCGCCTATCGCCAGGCCATGGACGGCCTGTTCGACACCTATGCGGCCGTGCTGCGACCGGTTCGCGCCCACCTCGACGCCAGGCTGCCCGGGCAGGCGGATGCCAAGGCGCGGACGCGGGCCATTCGGGCCCTGGCACTCGACATCTGCCGGGCGCTGCTGCCCGCGGCCACGGTCAGCAACGTCGGGATCTTCGCCAGCCCCCAGGCACTGGAGCAGGTGGTCATGCGACTGCGTGCCCATCCGCTCCCCGAGGCCAACGCCTACGCCGAGCGGGTGGCGACGCAGCTCATGGCCGTCATTCCCGACTTCCTGACGCGACTGGACCGGCCGGATCGCGGTGGCGCCTGGGTGGAGTACCTGCGGGACACCCGAGAGGGGCTGGCCGCGGCCGCGGCCGCCGTCCCGCTGTCGGCCGAGGTCTCCGATGGCGCCGAGGTCACCGGCGGCGGCCGCGTCCGGCTGGTCCGCTGGGACAACGACGGCGAGCTCCGGATCCTGGCCGGCGCGCTCTTCCCGCACGCGCAGACCGGCGAGGAGGCGATGCTGACGGCACTTCGAGCCCTCGGCGCCCCCCGCCTCGACGAGCTCTTCGCCGTCGCCACGGGCCGGCGGGGCAACCGGCGGCACCGGCCAGGCCGGGGCTTTGAGCACACCGAGTACACCGTCGAGGTGGTGTCGGACTATGGCGCCTTCCGCGACCTGCAGCGCCACCGCCTGCTCACCGTGCAGTGGCAGCGGCTGGGGGTGGAGCTGGGGGCGGCGGTGCCACCCGAGGTCGACGCGGCGGGGGTGGGGGAGGCCTGGCGCGCCGCAGTGGCGCGCGCCGAGGCGGTTCACGCGGCGCTCCTCGAGACCTGCCCGGCGCAGGCGGAGTACTGCGCCACTCTCGGGCACCGGCTGCGCTACCAGTTGCGGCTCAACGCCCGCGAGTTGATGCACCTGGTCGAGCTGCGCACCTCACCCCAGGGCCACGAGAGCTACCGCCGGGTGGCGCTGGAGATCCACCGGCAGGTCGGCGAGGTGGCCGGGCACCGGCGCGTGGCCGCCGCCATCCGCTTCGTCGGCCGCGACGACGTCCACCTGCCCCGCTATGCGTCCGAGGTGAGGACGGGCGCCGGCGCCTGATCCGGGGTCACGCGGCCTCGGACCCGGCCGGGAGGCCCGGGCGACCGCTAGCATCCGGGTGCCGTGAGCCTGTTCAGCCGCAAGCCACCGGATCCACGGGTGGTCGCCGATCCGCACCGGCTCCCGCCGGGCCAGGTGCTGACACAGAAGTGGCCGGTGCTCCACTACGGGCCCACCCCCCACTACAAGCCGGCGGACCTGGAGCGCTGGAGGCTCCGCGTGTACGGTGCCGTGGAGGCGGAGCTGGAGCTGAGCCTCGACGAGCTCAAGGCGCTGCCGGCGGTCGACATCAGCTGCGACATCCACTGCGTCACCACCTGGAGCCGGCTCGACAACACCTTCCATGGGGTGGCCTTTCCGACCCTGCTGGCGCGCGCACGGCCGCGGCCGGAGGCGGCGTTCGCGGTCTTCCACTGCGCCCGTGGCTTCACCACCAGCGTGTCGCTGGAGGCGCTCACGGGCGACACCGCGGTGGTCTGGCTCCACGATGGCGCCGACCTCGCCCCCGAGCACGGCTACCCGCTCCGCGCCCTCGTGCCCCGCCGCTACTTCTGGAAGAGCGCCAAGTGGCTGGAGGGGATCGAGCTGTCGGCGCGGGACAAGCTGGGCTTCTGGGAGCGCAACGGCTACAACAACAGCGCCGACCCATGGCTCGAGGAGCGGTACTGGTAGGCCGCCACCGGGCCGGTTTGGCGAACGGCCCTCCAGCGGTATCGTAGACTGCACCCACGGGAACCCCGACGCTGCCGGGTGCTCGCTGATGAACAACTCCAACCTGAGGTCCCGATCACCCATGGCCGTCACCGATGCCGACCTGCGGACCACCTCCCCCATGGTCACCGTCACCGATGCCGCCCTCGGTCAGCTCAGGGATCTGATCGCCCGCTCCGAGCCCAACGCCTCGATCGGCCTGCGCGTCTTCGTGTCCCCGGGCGGATGCAGCGGCTTCAGCTACGGCATGGGGCTTGACGAGAACCCGCCCAAGGAGGACGACGAGGTCAGCACCGTCGAGGGCGTGCCGGTCTACGTGGACGCCTACAGCGCCCGCTACCTCGAGGGCGCCGAGATCGACTATGTCGACGCCCTGATGGGCGGCGGCTTCACCATCAACAACCCCCAGGCCACCAAGACCTGCGGCTGCGGCCACAGCTTCCAGACGGCCGACAACGCGGGCACCGCCAAGGCCTGCTCGGCCTAGGCACGCCGGCGCCGGCGCGCTCACGCGGCTGCGTCGGCGGTCGCGGTGCCCGGGATCGCGCCCCCCGCCGACGGTTTGACGCCGGCGTACCGTCGCTCGGCGCGTCCCGCCGGCCGCCGGGATGCCGGGCAGGCTGTCGTGGTCATCTGCGGCGGGGTGGGCGCGGCCCGCTTCCTCGCCGGCCTGGTCCGCGTGCTTCCCGCCGAACGCATCACCGCCGTCGTCAACACCGGCGATGACATCGAGCGCCACGGTCTCCAGGTCTCGCCGGACATCGACAGCGTCGTCTACCGGCTGGCCGGGCTGGCGGACGACGAGCGCGGCTGGGGCCTTCGGGACGAGACCTGGCGCACGCTCGAGTCGCTGCGCCGCTACGGCGAGGACGCCTGGTTCCAGCTCGGCGACGCCGACCTCGGGACGCACATCTGGCGGACGGCCCGCCGGCGCCGTGGGGAGCCGCTGAGCTCGATCACGGCCGCTCAGTGCGCCGCTCTGGGGGTCGGCGTCCGGGTGCTGCCCATGACCGACGACCGCGTCACCACCCGCCTTCGCTGCGCGGGTCTCGGCGAGCTGCACATGCAGGAGTGGTTCGTCCGCGAGCGCTGCGTTCCGGCGGTCGAGGCGGTGCGCCTCGACGGCGTGGACCGGGCGCGGCCGGCGGCGGGCGTTCTGGAAGCCATCGCCGCCGCCGACGCGGTGCTGATCGCGCCCAGCAACCCGGTGATCAGCGTGGCGCCTGTCCTCGCCGTTCCCGGCCTGCGCGACGCCCTCCGGGCGGTACCTGCCGGCGTGGCTGTGACCCCCATCGTGGGTGGCGCGGCTGTCCGCGGGCCCGCGGCCGAGCTTCTCCGCGCCCAGGGAATCGAGGTGTCGGCCGCGGGGGTCGCGGGGCTGTACGCCGACCTCATCCAGGCCATGGTGGTCGACCGGGTCGACGAGGCGGTGGCCGCCGGGGTGGCGGCGCTCGGTCTCCGCGCGGTGCTCACCGACACCCTCATGGTGGATGTCGCCGCCGCCGCCCGCCTGGCCCGCGTGGCCCTCGATGCGGCCGGCGTCGAGGCTGTCGTGGCCGTGCCGTGAGGCGATCGTCGGGGCCGGCGCTGATCATCCCGGTCAAGGCGATGCTGGGCGCCAAGCAGCGCCTCAGCTCGCGGCTGGAGCCGGAGTCCCGCCGGCTGCTGGCGCTGGCCATGGCGGGCGACGTGATCCGGGTGGCGACCGCGGTCATCGGGCCCGAGCGCGTGGTGGTGGTGGCCGGGGACGCGGAGGTGGCCCGCCTGGCGGCTCGCAGCCGCGTCGTCTCGGTGCACGAGCGCGGCGCCGGCGTCAGCCCGGCGGTGCGAGTAGGCGTCGCCTGGGCGGTGGAGCGGGGACACACCTCGGTGGCCGTGCTCGCCGCCGACCTGCCGCTGGCCGAGGCCGACGACGTCGAGCTGCTGGTCACCGCCGCCGCGCAGCGCGGACGCTTCCTGGCGGTGGCGGCGGACGCGGACGGGACCGGCACCAACGCGGCAGCCCTGCGGCCGCTCAGCGTCGACCCCTGGCGCTTCGGCCCGCAGTCGGTCCGCCGTCACCGCATCGTCGCGGCCGAGCTGGGAGTGCGCTTCGTCGTCCTCGACCTGCCGTCGTTGCGCATCGACTGCGACCGCCCCCAGGACCTGGAGGGGGTGCTCAGCGTGCCCCGGCCCACGGCCACCTTCCACGTCCTCCGCCAGCTCGGCCTCGCCCGCCGCGCCGCGGCACTGTGAGCCGGCCGGAGCACGGCGCCTGGATCCCGGACGGCGAGCTCCGGGTCCTGGCCGTCCCCGGCGTCCCCGACCTGCGGGCGGGCGACGACCTTGGCGCCCTGGTGCTGGACGCGGTCCGGGCCTCCGGCCTTGCCCTGCTGCCCTGGGACGTGATCGCCGTGACCCAGAAGGCGGTCAGCAAGGTCGAGGGCCGCACCGTGAGCCTCGCCGGCGTCGAGCCCTCGGAGCGGGCGCTGGCGCTGGCACCGGGGCTGCGGCGCAGCGATCCGCGCCACATCGAGCTGGTGCTGCGCGAGAGCGCCCGCGTCATCCGCGAGGCGGGCATCCTCATCTGTCAGACCCACGGTGGCCTGGTCTGCGCCAACGCCGGCGTCGACCTGAGCAACGCCGCCGGTGAGGAGACGGCGACGCTGCTGCCCCTGGACCCGGACGCCTCGGCGGCGCGGCTGCGCACGGCCTGGCTCGGGGCCGCCGGCGGCGGCCCGCTGGGCGTGGTGGTCACCGACACCTTCGGTCGGCCCTTCCGGCTGCACGGTGTCAATGTCGCCATCGGCGTCGCCGGCATGCCCGCCCTGACCACCTACACCGGCGGGGTCGACGCCACCGGCTACGAACTGCTCGATTCGCAGATCGGCAGCGCGGACGAGATCGCCTCGGCCGCGGAGCTGGTCATGGGCAAGCTCGACGCCGTGCCCGTGGCCATCCTCCGCGGGCTGCGCTGGGCGGGCGAGGACACGGCCGCCGAGCTGTTGAGGGACCCGGCGTCGGACATGTTCCGCAGCTGAGCGTCCCGGTAGGCTTGTCGGCGATGGTCGGCTCCCTGCACATCGAGGTGCTGCTCTTCGCCCGCCTCCGCGAGCTCGCAGGCACCCGGACGCTGGAGTTGGACGTGGGCGCCGGCGCCACCACCCGCACCGCCTGGGAGGCGGCTGTCGAGCGGGTGCCGCGGCTGGCCGGCAGCGACGCCAGCATCCGGGTGGCCGTCAACGAGGTCTACGCCGACTGGGATACAGCCCTCAGCGACCACGACGTCATCGCCTTCCTTCCGCCGGTGGCGGGCGGCGTGGGTGGGGCGGCGCGCGTCCACGTCATGCTCACCCGCGAGCCGCTCGACCCGCGCGCCTGCGAGGAGCTGGTGCGCAGCGACGCCGACGGCGGGATCTGCACCTTCACCGGGGTGGTCCGGGACCACGCCGAGGGTCGGGCGGTCGAGGCGATCGAGTACGAGGCCTATCCCGAGATGGCCGAGCGCGAGATGCGCCGGTTGGGGGAGGAGGCACTGGCCGCCAGCGGGGCGTCGGCCGTGGCGCTCCACCACCGCCTCGGCAGGCTGGAGGTCGGTGACGCCAGTGTGGTGATCAGCGCCGCGGCCCACCACCGCGCCGAGGCCTTCGACTGCTGCCGTCGCGCCATCGACGGGCTCAAGGAGCGCGTGCCGGTCTGGAAGCGCGAGCTGGGCGAGGGCGGCGCCGTGTGGGTGGACGAGATCGCTCGCGCCGCCTCCCGCCGGCAGGACTGAGCCGGCCCGGCGGTCAGTCCACCGGGTCGCCGCCGGCCGGCTGGCGCCGGGCGAAGGGATGCTGCCGCCGCCCCCGGAGGGCGATCTCGCGCCGCCTCACATCGGCGCGGACGCGGTCCTTGAAACAGCCGTTGCAGACCACCATGTCGCCGGCGAACCAGGGGAGGTCGAGTGCGAGCGGACCGGACGCCTCGCCGGGGGCACCGGCGTGGCGGCCGCAGTCGATGCAGGTCTCGCCCGTCGCCCGGGCCAGGGGTCGCCAGGTCACCCCATCCACGAGGACGGCCTCGCGGGCCCGTGGCCGGCGCTCGCTTCCCATCGGGTGCAGATGGTGGGGGGTGGCGCCCCTGGCCGCAAGGCCACCGCGGGGGGTGCCCGGCGCCTGACGCCGGATATGATGGCACCGCCTTCGGATCGTCATGGTCCGCGCTGCTGCGGGAGTAGCTCAGTTGGTAGAGCGCTAGCCTTCCAAGCTGGATGTCGCCGGTTCGAGTCCGGTCTCCCGCTCCACCAGGCCATCGACGGGCCGACTCTTCCAGGTCGCGCATGACCCATGAACTCCCTGCCCGGGCACCGCTGTCAGCGGAGGCGACTCACCCGTGGTGGTCGCAGGTGTCGGCATCGTCGACGTGAGTGGCGAACGTCCACTGGTGTCCCTCGGGATCCCCCGTCTGGTAGACCCGGTCACCCCACGGTCTGGTGGCCGGCCCAGCGACCACGGTCGCACCCGCCTCGACGGCGCACCGGTGGTGCTGGTCGACGTCGTCGACGTAGACGTAGAGCATGCTGCTGACGCCGCGCCGCGGGCTGCCGCCGTGCACCGAGGGGCGCCCCAGCGTGATGACGCTGTCCAGGACCTGCATCTGGGTGCGCTGGATGACGCCGTCCGCGCCCGTGTGGCGCCACCGAGCCCGCTCGGCGAACCCGAACACGCGCGTCAGCCAGGCGACGGCCGCGTCGACATCGTCGTAGATGAGATGCGGGAGGACGCGGGGGAGACCCGGCGGCGGATTGATGGTGGCGGGTCCGGCCGAGTGGTCGGCGATGGTCATCGCATCCTCCTCGCTGGGGCGCGCCCTCCAGGCGCGGTGAAGCTCCGGAGAGCTTCAGCGCCGGGCGGCGTTGCCGCCGCCCTGGCCCGCACACGACCCCTCGCACAGAGGCCGCCGTCCGTCCCGTGGTCCGGTGTGCGCCGGTCCGCGAGAGCCGTGAGAATCATGCCTCCGGTGGGGCCGGTATGACAAGCGAACACCAGTTCACGTCCGCCGCCCGGCGTGAGCGCTCGCCAGCCGGCCGGGCAGGCTGGATCGAGCTCGCCGTCAGCGCCTCAGGTGATGGCCACCGCGGCCGTACCATCGGCGCCTGGTGTCGACGGACCACGCGCCGCTGGCCGCCGCGACCGAGGTGGCCGCCGACCCACCTCGACGCGGCGCCCTGCGGTTGCGCCCGTGGACGGTCGACGACGCCCCTGCCCTGGGTGCCTTCTGGGCGCGCAACCGCGACCACCTGTCGCCCACGCAACCGCGGCGCCCGACCGACTTCTGGGCGGCCGAGGGTCAGCGCCGGCGCATCCTCGCCGGCGCGGATGACGTCGCCGCCGGTCGCATGGTGCCCCTGCTGGTCCTCGAGATCATGAACCCGGAAGCCGGCGGCGGTGATCCGCAGCTGGTCGGTGAGGTGGTCCTCTCCGGTGTGGTGCGCGGCCCCTTCCAGAGCTGCACCCTCGGCTACAGCATCGACGCGGCGCGCCTGCGCTGTGGCGTCGCCACCGCCGCCGTCGGGGCCGCCGTCCTCATGGGCTTCGAACGCCTCGGACTGCACCGCGTCCAGGCGGCCACGTTGCTCGACAACGTCGCCTCGCAGCGTGTGCTGGCGCGTCTGGGCTTCGAGCGGATCGGCGTCGCCGCGCGCTACCTCGAGATCGCCGGCGTCTGGCGCGACCACATGCTCTTCCAACGAGTGGCTGCGGGGGATCACCATCGCCGGAGCCCGGTGGCGAGTCCCGACCCCTGAGCGGGAGCAGGGAAACCCGAGGTAGCATGCCCACATGAATGCACGACGGGCCTACCTTGGGGGCTTCGCGGCGCTGCTGCTGCTGGTCGCAGTGGTGTGCTTCACGATCGACCTGGTACTGGTCCTCACCGACTCGACACAGGCCAAGACGGAGACGGTCCTGCTCTACCTGGGCCTGGCCACCTTCGCCGCCTCGTTCGCCTAGCGCGCGCATCGCGGCCTTCCACGGCCGCGACAGGCTCGGCCAGGGACCCCTCGTCGGGGTGCCTGGCCCAGGCTGCGGTTGGCGTGGCTGACTGCTTCACGCCGCCGTCAGGGTCAGGTCACCGCCGCCGGTCCGAAGTGCTAACCACTCCTTAAGGAGTCTTGGCTCGTCGATAACCGCCAAGCGGCGACGATCTGGCCGCCGGGCGAGGTGTGGGCACCCGCCGGCCAAGTAGGGGACCTGAATGCGTGTGATCACAGTGGCGGCGCCGGTCGCCGCCGGGCTGCTTCTGCTGGCGGGTTGCGGCTCGGACAGCACCACCTCCACCACGTCCGGCGGCACCGGTTCCGGCTCGGGAACCTCGTCGACGGGAAGCTCGGCCGCCTCCAGCGCGACCTGTGCCACCGGGACCCTGACGGCGAGCGGCTCGACCGCGCTGCAGCCGCTGGTGCAGGCCGCCATCACCGCCTACCAGACCAAGTGCCCGGGCGCGACCATCACCGTCGCCGGCGGCGGCTCGTCCACCGGGCTTGCCAATGCCGCCAGCGGCACCTCGGACATCGGCGACTCCGACGTTCCGGTGTCGTTCGCCAAGGCTGTCGACAGGACCGCCGTGACCGACCATCAGGTGGCGGTGGTGGCCTTCGGCATCATCGTCAACCCCAAGGCGGGTGTCACCGCCCTGACCAGCAAGCAGATCCAGGACGTCTTCAGCGGCAAGGTCACCAACTGGAAGGACGCCGGCGGGAGCGACGTTCCCGTCACGCTGATCGAGCGCAAGGCCGGCTCGGGGACGCGGCTGTCCTTCGATATCGACGTCATGGGCGGCGTCACCGAGACGGCCACCCCCTCCGCCACCGAGGACTCCACCAGCCTGGTCGTCCAGAAGGTGCAGGCCGCCGACGGCGGTGTGTCGTATGCCGCGGCCGGCAGCGCCGGACCCCTGACCGTGGTGTCGATCGACGGCGGCAGCCCGGTGGTGGCCGACATCAACGCGGGCAAGTATCCTTTCTTCGCCCACGAGCACATGTACACCAAGGCCGCCGGATCGCCGCTGGCCCAGGACTTCATGAACTTCATCCTCTCGAGTGATTTCGAGGCCACCGTGACAGGTCAGAAGTTCATCCCCAACAGCAAGGTCACGGTGCAGGCCAAGGTCGACCGGGCGTGAGCTCCGGCGGCACCCGGTAACCCTTGAACACCGCGCTCGGAGGGGCGGCGCCGGGCGGCGCCCCCCCTCGCGCCGACGTGTCGAGCCCGGCGCGACAGCGTGCGCAGCGCCGGGACACCCTGGCCGCAGCCGCGGTGGTCGCGGCCGCCGGATTCAGCATCGTCCTCATCGGCCTGGTGGTCACTTTCCTGGTGATCAGGGCCACGCCGGTCTTCACCGACCCGGCCATCGGCATCACCCAGTTCTTCACCAGCAGCGACTGGCAGCCGGACGCCAACGTGGGCGGCGGATTCGGCGACGTGATGTCGACCTTTGGGGCGCTGTCACCCATCTTTGGCTCCCTCGCCGTGGTCGGCCTCGCCCTGGTGATCGCCATCCCGCTCTCGCTCGCCCTGGCCCTGGTCATCAGCGAGACCAATCCTGTGGCCGGGAACCGCTACGTGCGGCCGGCCATCGAGCTCTTCCTCGGCATCCCCTCGGTGGTCTACGGCTACCTCGGCTTCACCGCCCTGCTGCCCATCCTCAAGCACCTCGCGCCCCCCGGTGCGGACGGCAGCGGCATCCTGGCCGCCGGCATCGTGCTCTCCATCATGGTGACGCCGACCATCACCAGCCTCTCTGCCGACGGCATCCTGGCAGTGCCGCCGTCCCTGCGCGAGGCCTCCTACGCGCTGGGCGCCACGCAGTGGCAGACCATGGCCCGGGTGCTCCTGCCCAGTGCGCGCGCCAACATCATCAGCGGCATCGTGCTGGGGCTGGCCCGCGCCATGGGCGAGGCGCTCGCCGTGGCGCTGGTCATCGGTGACGTCAACGTGCTCGACATCAAGGCCCACGGCGTCCGCTCACTGCTCGAGCCCTTCACCACCATGACCGTCAGCATCACCGACGGCGTCAACAACATCGCCATCAATCCGCAGGGGGCGGCGGCTCGCTACATGCTCGCCATCGTGCTGCTGCTGATCACCTTCCTCTGCATCATGGCCGTGCGGCTGGCCACCAGGAAGTCGGCGAGGCTGTCGGGATGAACCGGCGCGCGCGGATCTGGAACGCGGCAGCCATCTCGGTGATCCGCGGGCTGGCGGTGATCATGATGATCCTGCTGGGCTTCATCGTCGTCGACCTGCTGATCAACGGCTGGCAGGAGCTGCATCGCCTCGACTTCTACACCAGGCCCCCCAACCCGGGCGCCCCCGGCGGCGGCATCGGCCCCCAGCTCTTCAACACCGTCTACATCCTGGTGCTGTCGATGCTGCTGACCATCCCCGTGGGAGTGCTCGCCGGCATCTACTTCGCCGAGTACGCGGGCACGGGGCCGATCACCAACATGATCCGGCGGGCGACCGAGACGCTGGCCACGCTGCCGTCGATCATCGTCGGTCTCTTCGGCTACTCGCTGTTCGTCCAGGCCACGGGCAGCCACCCCAGCCGGCTCGCCGCCGCGCTCTGCCTGCTGGTGATCAACCTGCCCTACGCCGTGCGCGTCACCGAGGACGCGCTGCGCAACGTGCCCGGCGCGCTGCGCGAGGGCAGCTTCGCGCTCGGAGCGACGCGCTGGGAGACCATCACCCGGGTGCTGGTGCCGGCGGCACTTCCCGGCCTGGTCACCGGTGTGATCCTCATCGCCGGGCGGGCCTTCGGCGAGGCCGCCGCCATCCTCTTCGCCGGCGCGGCGGGGTCGATCACCAATCACGCCAACTACACGCTCGATCCCTTCACGACCGGGGACACCCTGGCCGTGAACCTGTACCAGTTCCGCATCCAGGCGGACCCGGGGGTGGTGACGGACGCGGCGCAGTACGCCGACGGCATCGCCGCCCTGCTGATCGTCCTCGTGCTCCTGTTCAACCTCGGTGCGCGAGCACTGGGGCGGTTCACCGTGCGCCGGCTCCAGGGCCTCTGACCATGAGTCCCGCGGCCCACCCCGGGGAGGCCCTGCGCTGACCATGCCCAAACGACTCCTCGTGGTCGAGGACGAAGAGAACATCCGGCACACGCTGCGCTACAACCTGATCAAGGAAGGCTTCCTGGTCAGCGAGGCGCGCACCGGCCCGGAGGCGCTCACCGAGGCCCGGCGGGTGCGTCCCGACCTCATCCTCCTGGACCTCATGCTTCCCGAGCTGAGCGGCCTCGAGGTCTGCCGCATCCTCCGGCAGGAGATGACCACCCCCATCCTCATCCTCACCGCCAAGGGGGCGGAGATCGACAAGGTGGTCGGCCTTCAGATCGGCGCCGACGACTACGTCACCAAGCCCTTCTCGCTCCGCGAGCTGCTGGCCCGGATCACGGCGCTGCTGCGCCGGGTGGAACTGAGCGGCAAGGACGTGCGCAAGGGCGAGGAGG
>JRHI01002179.1_pt1 | contig 14103 bp, 8 predicted proteins | sample 215371 | NCBI WGS metagenome assembly JRHI01 (sample SAMN02929681, study PRJNA255918) | sediment metagenome | biome: cave system; feature: Ice Cave; material: Sediment; isolation source: sediment from deep within a dark volcanic ice cave with no known source of... ...
ATCACCGATGGTGGATAATGCCGTGAGGCGAGACCCGTCCCTGCCAACGTTTCGCGGAGGATTCGCCATGCCGACGACCCTACGATCGCTGCGACTGTCCCGCCTCTTTGCCGCGCTGGCTGTACTCGTTCTTTGCGCCTGCGCCGCGCAGCCGCTGGGGGAGAACCTCGCTCCGCCGCGCTTCGTCGTCGGCGACCACTGGGAATATCTCGTTACCGATGGCCTTCGCCGCGGCGCGACGACTCGACTCGACGTGCAAGTGGTCGCGATCAACGCCGGTGTCGCGACGATGCGTCTGGTATCCGTCGACAGTTACGGCCGCAGCGAGCAAACCGAGGAGATCGACGCCGACGGAGGTCTGCGTGCCGGCGCGTTGCGCGATGCTGAAGTCCGGCGCTTTTCGCCATCGTTGAAGCTGCTCGATTTTCCGATCGGTCAACGCAGTACCTGGCGCCAGGCAATCGATACGTTTCGCAATGACATTCAGCTCAAGGGTCAGATCCGGGTTTACGGGCAGGTGCAGGGCCGCGCCCCGGTGACGGTGCCGGCCGGCAGCTATGATGCGGTCGCGATCTATCGCATTGTGCAGCTCGATGACGAGCAGTTCTGGCGCAGCGCGACCACGCGGCGCGATTCTGTCAGGTACGCGCCCGAGGTCAAGGGCGTCGTGCGCGAAGTCCGCGATGCGGAGTATGTTGAATTGCATGGCGGCCCCGATATGGCGACCATCCGCACCGAGTACACGACGACGGAGCTCGTCTCCTTCGCGCCGGGCAAGTAGGTCGGACGCGCTGGTGCTCCTCGGCGCGGAGAAGCAAGGTTCGCGACCCCCACGAGCGCGCGAATGCGCGTCTTCGCGCGCACCGACCCCGTTTACGACAAACCCAGGCGTTGCCAGATGATCGTCGTCAGGCTCGCCTGATTGAGAGTATAGAAGTGCAGCCCGGGCGCGCCGTGCGAGAGCAGGTCGTCGCACAAATCAGTGACCACATCGAGGCCAAAGGCGCGGATCGACGCGCTGTCGTCGCCATAGCTCTCCAGCTTTTTGCGTATCCAGCGCGGGATCTCGGCGCCGCACGCGTCCGAAAAGCGCGCGAGCTTGGAAAAACTCGCGATCGGCATCACCCCCGGAACGATCGGCACCTGAATGCCCAGCGCTAGCGCGTCATCGACAAATTGATAATAGCTGCTGGCATTGAAGAAGTACTGAGTGATCGCCGAGTCCGCGCCGGCGTCGATCTTGCGCTTGAAGCTCGCGAGGTCGTCGGCGGGACTCTTCGCCTGCGGGTGATACTCGGGGTAGCAGGCGACATCGATATGAAACCAGTCGGCGCAGGCGTCTCTGATGAACTCGACTAATTCGCTGGCGTAGCGAAATTCACCTGCACCGGCGGAGCCGGAAGGCAGGTCGCCCCGCAAGGCGACCAGGTGGCCGATGCCGTGCTCGCGGTAGGTCGCGAGCGTCTGACGGATGCCTTCCCGCGTTGAGCCGATGCACGAGATGTGTGGAGCGGCGCGGTGTCCGGATTCCTGGATCTCCAGCACCGTCGCAAGCGTGCGGTCGCGAGTCGAGCCGCCAGCTCCGTACGTCACGGAGAAGAACTTGGGCCCGAGTTGCGCGAGTTGCGCGCGCGTCGCGACGAGCTTTTCCGCCCCCTGCGGCGTCGCAGGCGGGAAGAACTCAAAACTGAAGATGCGATCTGCGCCGCCTGTCATCTCGCGTTCATACCGCACTCTTCTTGTCCGGAAGGATCAGCGCCGACATCGCCCAGGAAATGATGCTGTACAGGATTGCGCCAAGGATCGCGGACCAGAAACCCGCCACGTGAAAGCCCTGCACGAACGACCCGACGAACCAGAACAAGAGTCCGTTGATCACGAAGATGAACAGCCCGAGCGTCAAGACGGTCGCCGGGAGCGTGAGAAGCACCAGCACCGGCCGGATGAACGTGTTGATGAGGCCGAGCACCAGCGCCGCAATCAGCGCGGTCGCGAACGAGTCGACCTGGATCGACGATATCAGATAAGGCAGCGCGATCAGCGCCACCGCATTGATCAGCCACACCAGCAAGAGCCGCATCGCCGTCTCCTTGTAAAGTCCCCGGGGTAACTCCGCTCAATAACGATAGCTGTCGGGCTTATACGGCCCGGCGACATCGACACCGATGTATCGCGCCTGCTTGTCGGAGAGCGGCGTCAACATCGCGCCGAGCTTAGTCAGTTGCAGGCGCGCCACCTTTTCATCGAGATGCTTCGGCAATACGTATACGCCCACCGGGTACTTGCCCGTGCGTTCGCGCGTATCGGCCCAGAGCTCGATTTGCGCCATCACCTGATTGGCGAAAGAGCTCGACATCACGTAACTCGGGTGACCCGTCCCGCAGCCCAGATTCACCAGCCTCCCCTCCGCCAGCAGGATAATCCGCTTGCCGTCGGGGAAGATGATGTGGTCGACCTGTGGCTTGATGTTATCCCAGGTGTAGGCCTTGAGCGACGCGACGTCGATCTCGTTGTCGAAGTGGCCGATGTTGCAGACGATGGCGTTGTTCTTCATCCGCTTCATGTGATCGTGGGTGAGGACGTCGATATTGCCGGTCGCGGTAACGAAGATGTCGGCCTTGTCCGCCGCGTAATCCATGGTGACGACGCGATAGCCCTCCATCGCCGCCTGAAGCGCGCAGATGGGATCGATTTCGGCGATCCACACTTGCGCCGACAGCGCGCGCAGCGCCTGCGCCGAGCCCTTGCCCACATCGCCGTAGCCGCAGACGAGCGCGATCTTGCCGGCGATCATGACGTCGGTCGCGCGCTTGATGCCGTCGACGAGCGACTCGCGGCAGCCGTAGAGGTTGTCGAACTTGCTCTTGGTCACCGAGTCGTTGACGTTGATCGCGGGAAAGCCGAGTCGGCCTTCCTTGTGCATGGTGTACAGACGCTTGACTCCGGTCGTCGTCTCCTCGGTGACGCCCTTGATGTTCGCCTTGATGCGCGAATAGTAGTGTGGTTCGCGCGCAAGGCGACCGGCGATCGCCGTGAACAGGGCGAACTCCTCTTCGTTCGTGGGATGCGAGATCACCGATCGATCGCTTTCTGCCTGCGTGCCCAGATGAACGAGGAGTGTGGCGTCGCCGCCGTCATCGAGGATCATGTTCGGCGTGCCGGGACCGCCGTTCGGCAGCGGCCACTCGAATATGCGATGCGTGTATTCCCAGTATTCATTCAGCGTCTCGCCCTTGTAGGCGAATACCGGCGTTCCTGTCGTTGCGATCGCCGCCGCGGCGTGATCCTGGGTCGAGTAGATGTTGCACGACGCCCAGCGCACGTCGGCGCCGAGCGCCTTCAAGGTCTCGATCAGCACCGCGGTCTGGATGGTCATGTGCAGCGAGCCGGCGATGCGCGCACCGCGCAGAGGCTGGGTTGCGGCGAATTCCTGTCGTATCGCCATCAAGCCCGGCATCTCGGTCTCGGCGATGGCGATTTCCTTGCGGCCCCAGGCCGCAAGCTCGAGGTCGGCGACCTTGAAGTCGGTAAAGTTCTTGATATCGGTGGCAGCGTTCATGCGTCACTCCGTCTAGAGCGACTCGAAACAGGGGGAGTAGTGGAATTGCCCTCGTCACCCCGCTTGGAATCGCGGTTCAACGAGCGCCGTTGCGAAGAATCCCGAGCCTGGCAGGCGAGGAAGCCGTCCGAATCGACGGCCTAGCCTGTTGCAACGCTCCTCGGGAATGTGCATTTTACCGTAAGATCATGATCTTGAGTAATCCGACCGACCTCCTTTGCTTGAGGATCCGGAAAGCGCCTTAGCCGCCGGGTCCCTATCGTTGTCGCTCACCGGCAAACACCTGGTTACAACTCTGCCCGAAAGAACGAGGCAGAACCCGGACAATCCAAGCAACATGCCGATCAGTGCCCATAAGCAATGAACGACCAGCCGCGCGACCCCGGAAAGCCGACCGAGCAAGCCGCCGAATGGCGTGCACCGCCCGTGGAAAAGGTCGATGAGCAGCCTGCCCTGACCCGGCCTGTCCCCCGCACGCGCCATTGGCGGTGGATCGCCGTCGTAGTCTTGGTGATCGCCGCGGCAGTCGCCGCCTGGTTCTGGTTCGGCGGCGGAACGGCAGATCCTGCCAAGGCGGCGCGCGGCAAGGGTGACCCGAATGCGCGCACCGTACCCGTGGTCGCCGCGCCCGTCCGCAAGGGCAATATCGCCGTGTACATCGACGCACTCGGGACGGTGACACCGCGCAGCATGGTGGTGGTTCGCACCCGCGTCGATGGACAACTGGTAAGCGTCGCCTTCCGCGAAGGCCAGGACGTCAAGGCGGGCGACTTGCTGGCGCAGATCGATCCTCGCCCGTTCGAAGTGATGCTGACCCAGGCCAACGGGCAGATGGCCCGTGACCAGGCGCAACTGAAGAACGCGCAGGTCGATCTCGAGCGCTACCGAACGCTGCTGGCCCAGGACTCGATCTCCAAGCAGCAGGTCGACACTCAGGAGGCTTTGGTTCGCCAATATCAGGGTACGGTCGCGACCGATCAGGGCGCCATCGACAACGCCAGGCTTCAGCTCACGTACGCGCGAATCACCGCGCCGATCAGCGGCCGCGTGGGCCTGCGGCAGGTGGATCCCGGCAATATGGTCCACGCATCGGACTCCAACGGACTGGTCACGATCGCGCAGGTCAAGCCGATGACGGTGATCTACCCGGTGCCGGAAGACAACGTTCCCCGCATCGTCCGGCGCACGCAGAGCGGCGAGGAAGTCGCTGTCCACGTGTTCGACCGCGCCGGTAGAACCAAGCTCGCGACCGGACGGCTGCTGACGTTCGACAATCAAATCGACACCACGACCGGCACCGTCAAGCTCAAGGCGGAATTTCCCAATCTGGATGGCGTTCTCTTTCCGAATCAGTTCGTCAACGTGCGCATGGCCGTCGAAACCAGGGTTGACTCCACGCTGGTCCCGACGGCGGCCATTCAGCGCGGCGCTCCCGGGACCTTTGTCTTCCTCGTCCGGCAGGATCAAACCGTGTCGGTGACGCCGGTCAAGGTCGGCGCGACGGAAGGCGAGACCACCGAGATACAGAGCGGTGTCGAGCCGGGAAACCTGGTGGTGGTCGATGGGGCAGACAAGCTGCGCGAAGGCTCGAAAATAGAAATGATCGACCCCAACGCTCGTCAATCGGCGAATCCGCAAAAAGGGCCGCTGAGGTCCGACAAGTCGCCGGGCGGAAAAGACGGGCAAGGACGCCGTTCCACGGGCGGCGGCTGATCCGCGAGCGAGTCGCGCGTCGACGATACGTCTTAAGTTGAGTGGACTAGCGCGATGAACCCGTCCCGTCCCTTTATTCTGCGGCCGGTAGCGACCTCGCTGCTGATGCTCGCCATCCTGCTGGCCGGCGCCATCGCCTACCGCGTGCTGCCGATCTCGGCGCTGCCGCAAGTCGACTATCCGACGATCCAGATCGTCACCCTTTATCCCGGCGCGAGCCCGGATGTGACGACGTCGTCGATTACCGCGCCGCTCGAGCGCCAGTTCGGCCAGATGCCGGGCCTGAAGCAGATGTCATCGACGAGCTCCGGCGGCGCCTCGGTCATCACCCTCCAGTTCGACCTCGACTTGTCGCTCGACGTCGCGGAGCAGGAAGTGCAGGCAGCAATCAACGCCTCCGCCAGCTTCCTTCCCGCCGACCTGCCGAACCCGCCGATCTATAACAAGGTCAATCCGGCGGACACGCCGATCATGACCCTGGCGCTGACGTCGAAGACGATGCCGCTGCCGAAGATCGAGGATCTGGCGGATACGCGGCTCGCGACCAAGCTTTCCCAGCTTCCCGGCGTCGGCCTGGTCAGCATCACCGGCGGGCAGCGCCCCGCGGTTCGCATCCAGGCGAATCCAACCTCGCTTGCCGCTTACGGCCTGTCGCTGGACGACGTGCGCACCGCGATCAGCAATGCCAACACCAATCAGGCCAAGGGAAGCTTCGACGGACCGACGCGCGCATCGACCATCGACGCCAACGATCAGCTCAAATCGGCCGAAGAGTACAAGAGCATGATCATCAGCTACAAGAACGGCTCGCCGGTACGGCTCACCGATGTGGCCAACGTCATCGACGGCGCGGAAAACACCCGGCTCGCGGCATGGGCGAACGAGCTGCCGGCGATCATCGTCAACATCCAGCGCCAGCCCGGCGCCAACGTCATCGAGGTCGTCGACAGGATCAAGAAGCTGATGCCGCAGCTGCAGGCGTCGCTGCCCGCCGCGATCGATATCGCCGTACTCACCGATCGCACGATCACCGTACGGGCTTCCGTGCACGACGTGCAATTCGAGCTCTTCCTCGCCGTCGCGCTGGTGGTGATGGTCATCTTCCTGTTCCTGCGCAGTCTGTCGGCGACCGTCATTCCGAGCGTGGCGGTGCCGCTGTCGCTGATCGGAACGTTCGGCGTGATGTATCTCGCCGGTTTTTCGATCAACAACCTGACGCTGATGGCGTTGACCATCGCGACCGGCTTTGTGGTCGATGACGCGATCGTGATGATCGAAAATATCGCCCGCTATATCGAGGCCGGCGAGAAGCCGCTCGCCGCCGCGCTCAAGGGCGCGGAGCAAATCGGGTTCACGATCATTTCGCTGACCATCTCACTGATCGCAGTGCTGATCCCGCTCTTATTCATGGGCGACGTCGTCGGCCGGCTGTTTCGCGAGTTCGCGATCACGCTGGCCATCTCGATCCTGATTTCGGCGGTCGTGTCGCTGACGCTGACGCCGATGATGTGCGCCAAGTTCCTCCGTCATACCCCGCAGGAGCGGCAGAGCAAGTTCTACCGGAAGAGCGGGGAACTTTTCGACAGAGTCATCGCGCGCTACGGGAGCATGCTCAACTGGGTGCTGGACCGGCAGGCTGCGACGCTGATCGTGGCGGTGATCACGCTGATCCTCACCATCGTCCTCTACATTTTCATGCCCAAGGGCTTCTTTCCGATTCAGGACACCGGTGCCATTCAGGGGATCACCGAGGCGCCCCAAACCATCTCGTTTGCGGCGATGGCGGAGCGCCAGCAGGCGCTCGCGCGCGTCGTCCTGCAGGATCCCGCGGTGGAAAGCCTTTCCTCGTTCATCGGCGTCGACGGCACCAACTCGACGCTGAACAGCGGCCGCATGCTGATCAATCTCAAGCCTCTTGCTCAGCGCAGCGCGCGGGCCGAGGAAGTGATTCGCAACCTGCAGACGAGGCTCGCCGACGTCGAGGGAATCACGCTTTACATGCAGCCGGTGCAGGATCTGTCGATCGAGGATCGTGTCAGCCGCACGCAATACCAGTTCACGGTGGAGGACACCAATCCCGACGAGCTCGCGGTGTGGGTGCCGAGGATCGTCGATCGACTGCGACGAGTCCCGCAACTCGCCGACGTCGCCACCGATCTGCAGAACGGCGGGCTGCAGGCATTCGTGGAAATCGACCGGGCGACGGCGAGCCGCTTCGGCATCACGCCGGCGGCGATCGACAACGCGCTTTACAACGCCTTCGGGCAGCGGCTGGTGTCGACGATCTTCACCCAAACCAACCAGTATCGGGTGGTACTGGAAGTAGCGCCCGAGTTTCAGCTAGGACCCGAGTCGCTGGCGCAGATCTACGTGCCCGCGACCAATTCTGGGTCTGCGACGGCGAGCGTGGGATCGGTGCCGACAACCGGCGCCAAAGCGTCCGCGGCGCTGGCGGCTCCCGGAGCAGGCACGACCTCGTCCAACACGGGCCAGCAGGCGTCGCTGCAAGTCCCGCTGACGGCCATCGCACGCATCACCGAGCGCGCTTCGCCGCTGGTCGTCAATCACATCGGCCAGTTCCCGTCGGCGACCATCTCGTTCAATCTCGCGCCTGGCGCGTCGCTCGGCGACGCGGTGGACGCCATCCAGAAAACGCAAGCCGAAATCGGCCTGCCGGCGAGCGCGCAAATCCAGTTTCAGGGCGCCGCGGCGGCGTTTCGCGGCTCGCTGGGCAATGAACTGTGGCTCATATTGGCCGCCATCGTCACCATGTACATAGTGCTCGGCGTGCTCTACGAGAGCTTCATCCACCCGATCACGATTCTCTCGACGCTTCCCTCGGCCGGCGTCGGAGCGCTTCTGGCGCTGATGCTCTTCGGCAAGGACCTCGGCGTGATCGCCATCATTGGCATCGTGCTCCTTATCGGCATTGTGAAAAAGAACGCGATCATGATGATCGACTTCGCACTCGACGCCGAGCGCAAGGAAGGCAGGCCGCCACGCGAGGCGATTTACCAGGCGTGCCTGTTGCGCTTCCGCCCGATCATGATGACGACCATGGCGGCGCTGCTCGCGGCGCTGCCGCTGATGCTCGGCTGGGGCGTGGGCTCGGAGCTGCGTCACCCGCTCGGCATCACCATGGTCGGAGGATTGATCGTCAGCCAGATGCTGACCTTATTCACCACGCCCGTGATTTATCTCGCCTTCGACAGCCTCGCGCGCAGGGTCGAGAAGCGCGGCACGGCCAAGCAAGAGCCGAAGCCTGAGCCGGCGGCTGGTGATTAGCGGACCGTAACTAGCATGACCGATCAAGTGCCCGACGACGACTCGAACGCCCGCAGCGCGTCGTCATTTCAGGTCAACCTGTCGGCGCCATTCATCGATCGTCCGGTGGCGACGACGCTGCTCACGATCGGGCTCGCGCTCGCCGGCGCCGCCGCCTTTCGCCTGTTGCCGGTCTCGCCGCTGCCTCAGGTCGACTTTCCGACGATCTCGGTGTCCGCTTCGCTGCCGGGCGCCAGCCCCGAGACGATGGCCGCCACCGTCGCCACGCCGCTTGAGCGCTCGCTCGGCCGCATCGCCGGCGTGACCGAAATGACCTCGAACAGCTCGCTGGGCTCGTCGCGGGTCACGCTTCAGTTTGAGCTCAGCCGCGACATCGATGGTGCAGCGCGCGACGTGCACGCCGCGCTCAATGCGGCGAGGAGCCTTTTGCCGACCGGGCTTCCCAGCAATCCGACCTATCGCAAGGTCAACCCCGCCGACGCTCCGATCATGATCCTGGCGCTCACCTCGGACACCATGACGCAGGGCCAGATGTATGACGCGGGCTCTACCATCATCGCCCAGAAGCTGTCGCAGCTGCAGGGCGTGGGACAGGTTCAGGTGGGAGGAAGCTCGCTGCCCGCGGTGCGGGTCGAGCTCAATCCGCAGACGCTCAACAAATACGGCATTGGCTTCGAGGATGTGCGCGCGGTTCTCGCCGCCACCAACGCCAACCGACCGAAGGGGTCGCTGGAGTCAGCCGATCGCCACTGGCAGATCTACGCCAACGACCAGGCCAAGACGGCGGTCGAATATCTGCCGCTGATCGTTGCCTACCGCAACGGTGCGGCGGTCAAGCTCACCGACCTCGGCAATGTCGTGGACTCGGTGCAGGATCTTCGCAACGCGGGCTCCTCCAACGGCAAGCCCTCGGTGCTGATCATCATCAGCCGCCAGCCGAACGCCAACATCATCGAAACCGTTGACAGCATCATCGCAATGCTGCCGCAGCTCCGCGCGTCCATTCCGAGCGCGATCAAGGTCGACGTGGTGATGGAGCGAACGACGACCATTCGCGCTTCGCTGCGCGATGTCGAGCGGACGCTGGTGGTGGCGGTCTGCCTGGTGGTCCTGGTCGTATTCCTGTTTTTGCGCAACTGGCGGGCGACGTTGATCCCCAGCGTTGCGGTGCCGGTATCGCTGATCGCGACTTTCGGGGTCATGTATCTGTGCGGCTTCAGCCTGAACAATCTCTCCTTGATGGCGCTGACCATTGCCACCGGGTTCGTGGTCGATGATGCCATCGTCGTGCTCGAGAATGTCTCGCGTCACATCGAGGAGGGAATGCCGCCGATGAAGGCGTCGCTGCAGGGCGCGCGCGAGGTCGGCTTTACCGTGCTGTCGATGAGCGTGTCGCTGATCGCCGTCTTCATTCCCATCCTGCTGATGGGAGGCATCGTCGGGCGTTACTTCCGCGAGTTCGCGGTGACGCTGTCGGTTGCGATTCTCATTTCGCTCGTGCTTTCGCTGACCATGACGCCGATGATGTGCTCGCGTCTGCTGCGCCCGGAAAAGGAGCAGCGCCACGGCCGCTTTCACACCTGGAGCGAGCGCGCGTTCGGCGCGATGCATCGCGGGTACGAACGTAGTCTCACCTGGGCGCTCGATCACGGGCTGGTGATGATGGGAATTCTTCTCGGGGTCGTGATTTTGAATGCGGTCTTGTACTACTACATTCCCAAAGGATTTTTCCCGACTCAGGACACTGGCCGGCTCCAGGGATTCATCCAGGCCGACCAGAGCATATCGTTCCAGGCGATGCAGCCGAAGCTGGCGAGCTTCGTCAACATCGTCCGCGCCGACCCGGCGGTCGAAAATGTGGTCGCGTTCACCGGCGGCGCGCAGCGAAATACCGGGCAGATGTTTGTGCAACTGAAGCCCTTGGCCGAGCGCAAGGAGGCCGCCGACAAGATCATCGCGCGGTTGCGGATCAAGCTCGCCAACGAGCCCGGCGCCAACCTCTTCCTCAACCCGGTGCAGGACATCAGGGTTGGAGGAAGGCAGGCCAACGCAACGTATCAGTACACCTTGCAGGCGGACGACCTGAACGAGTTGCGCACCTGGGAGCCTCGCATACGTCAGGCGCTGAGCCAGCTGCCGCAGCTGGTGGACGTCAACACCGATCAGCAGGATAAAGGCCTGCAGACGTCGCTAGTCATCGATCGCGACACTGCCGCTCGCCTCGGCGTCTCGCCGAGGCTGATCGACACCACGCTGAACGACGCGTTCGGTCAGCGACAGGTTTCGACCATCTATTCCGCGCTGAACCAGTATCACGTGGTCATGGAGGCTGCGCCGGAATACTGGCAGTCCGCCTCCTCTCTCGATCACGTGTACGTGAGCACGTCCAAAGGAACGCAGGTTCCACTCTCCGCATTTGCGAGTTACGCCCGCACCAACACCTCGCTTGGCGTGAACCACCAATCGCAATTCGTGGCGTCCACCATCTCGTTCAACTTGCCGGAAGGCACTTCGCTCGGGCAGGCAACGCTGGCGGTCGAAGGCGCGCTTGCGCAAATTGGGGTCCCGGGAACCGTTCGCGGCAGCTTTCAAGGAACGGCGCGGGCGTTCCAGGATTCCCTCAACAGCCAACCATGGCTCATTCTCGCCGCGCTGCTCACCGTTTATATCGTGCTTGGCGTGCTGTACGAAAGCTACGTGCATCCGATTACGATTCTGTCGGCGCTGCCGTCTGCGGGCGTCGGCGCGCTCCTTGCCCTGTTGCTGTTTCAAAAGGAGTTCAGCGTCATCGCTCTGATCGGCGTCATTCTCCTTATCGGTATCGTGAAGAAGAATGCGATCATGATGATCGACTTTGCGCTCGACGCCGAGCGCAATCGCAACAAGAACTCGCGCGAGGCGATTTTCGAGGCCTGCCTCTTGCGCTTCCGCCCGATCATGATGACCACCATGGCCGCGCTCCTGGCCGCGGTGCCGCTCGCGCTCGGCACCGGGGACGGCGCGGAATTCCGTCAGCCCCTCGGCATCTCCATCGTCGGCGGGCTCATCGTCAGCCAGATGTTGACGCTGTACACGACGCCCGTCGTGTACCTGTATCTGGACAGGTTCAGCCTGTGGACGCGGCGCCTGCGCGAAGGCCGGCGATCGATGCCGAACGCAGCGGCCGAAACCGGGGACTAAGCGGAATGACAGGCGCACAGGCAAAGCAGGCGCGCGCGCCGCGCAGAAGTGGCGCGGCGTGGGTCGTCTGCGCGGCGTTCGCGCTGTTCGGATGCACGGTCGGTCCGAACTATGTCCGCCCGACCGCGGAATCGCCTTTGTCGTACAAGGAAGCGGTGCCGTGGAAGCAGGCCGAGCCTCGAGATCAGGAGCCTCGCGGCAACTGGTGGGAAGTCTTCAAGGACCCGAAACTCGATGCGCTGGTGGCGCAAGTCGAAGTCAGCAACCAGACGATCAAGGGTGCCGAAGCGCGCGTGCGTCAGGCGCGGGCGTTGACCCAGCAGGCACGTGCCGCATTGTTTCCCCTGGTCAGCGCCAACGCCAACGCGACCCGAAGCGGCAGCAGCCGCAGCGCGACCGGCAATAGCACCGGCACCACCGGCGGCCAGTCCGGAAGTGTGCGCAACAACTACAACGTCGCGCTGGACGTCAGCTGGGAGGTCGACCTCTGGGGCCGCGTCAGACGAACGGTCGAAGCCAGCGAGGCCTCGGCCCAAGCCAGCATCGCCGACCTCGAATCGGCAAAGCTGTCCTCGCGGGCGCAGCTCGCCGAAGACTACTTTCTGTTGCGCGTGCAGGACGCGCAAATCCGCTTGCTCAATGACACCGTGGACGCCTATCAGCGCTCGCTGCAGTTGACGCGCAACCAGTATGCGGTTGGCGTTGCAGCTCGGGCAGACGTCGCTCAAGCCGAAACGCAACTCAAGTCCACCCAGGCCCAGGCCATTGACGCCGGGGTGCAGCGCGCGCAGCTCGAGCACGCAATAGCAGTCCTTCTCGGCAAGGCGCCCGCGGATTTTTCGGTCACCGCCGAATTGGTGCCGACCGAGTTTCCCGCCATACCGCCGGGGCTGCCTTCCGAGTTGCTCGAACGTCGTCCCGACATTGCCGCAGCGGAACGGCGCGCGGCGGCGGCCAATACTCGGATCGGGGTCGCCGAGGCGGCATTCTTCCCCTCGCTCACCCTTTCGGCCACCGGTGGCTTCCAGAGCTCGGTGCTGTCGCAGTTGTTCTCGCTGCCCAGCCGCTACTGGTCGCTCGGTGCGGCGCTGGCGCAGACGATATTCGATGCCGGGCTGCGCCGCGCGCAAACAGCGCAGGCGATCGCGACCTATGACGAAAATGTCGCGAACTATCGCCAGACGGTGCTTATCGGGTTCCAGGAAGTCGAGGACAATCTCGCGGCGCTGCGCATTCTGGAACAGGAAGCCGCGGTGCAGGACGAGGCAGTCAAGGCCGCACGCGAATCGCTGACCATAACCTTGAATCAATACCGCGCCGGAACAGCCAACTATTTCGCAGTCGTTGTCGCGCAGGCGACTGCCTTGGCCAATGAGCGGACAGCGCTCGCGATCCTGAGCCGGCGCCTATCCGCCAGCGTCGCGTTGATCAAGGCGCTCGGCGGAGGATGGAACGCTGCGCTGTGAGCAGCGAGCCAGGTCCCGCTCGCGAAGCGAGTGGGGTGCGAGCGCCCGCGAATCGGCGCTGCGCACCGACACGCTACACGTCACGTATGTATGCCCTGCTAGGAGGTGCGCCGTGAGTGGGCCGCGAGACGGGTTCAGGAGCGGCACGCGGCGAGGCTCGCGTTTTTGCGCCAATTGCGCCAAAGCGCAAGGCATTTTGGAGAAATTACAGCGCCCGCTGCGTTTCTGACCTCGAGCGCGAGTGTCCGCGCGCGCACGGTCGTTGGCGTCGGCGTGACGCCGATAGCGCAGTATGTCTTGAATTCCGTAGCATTTCCGTGCCCGCGCGGGGCGCGATCGGTGTCAATGGGCCACCCACCGCCTATCGTTGTCAGACATTGACCGACACGTTGGTCGTGGCCCGCGAATTGCTCCGATTGCTCGGAAGGCGAGAAGAAGGACCGCGCGCTTGACGTAGCCCATGGGCATCCGGCGTACGCCAAGGTTTATTCACAGAGCTTATTCACAGCTCAGATGGAGGCAACACATGAAACCCATTGCGATTTCCAACCTCGTTATCGGCGCGACACTCGCGCTGGTAGCGTCGACCGTGTTTGCGGGCGAGATCACCTTGTTCGAGCGGCCGGATTTTCAGGGTCGACGACTGACGATTCGGGGCACCATGTCCAATTTGGATCGAACGGATTTCAACGATCGGGCCGAGTCGATTGCCGTACGGGGTGGCGTCTGGGAAGTCTGCACCGACGCCTATTTCAACGGTCAGTGCGTACAGCTGCAGCCGGGCGAGTATCCAAACCTGCGAGGCTCGCTCGATCGGTCGATTTCGTCGGCACGTGAAGTCGGACAGGCGGCCTACGCGCCGGCGCCGGTTTATGGCGGGCAGCCGGCGCCGGTTTACGG
>JRHI01002180.1_pt1 | contig 14101 bp, 5 predicted proteins | sample 215371 | NCBI WGS metagenome assembly JRHI01 (sample SAMN02929681, study PRJNA255918) | sediment metagenome | biome: cave system; feature: Ice Cave; material: Sediment; isolation source: sediment from deep within a dark volcanic ice cave with no known source of... ...
GCTATCGCTGAAAGTCGCCACCGGACCGCTGAAGGCAGTACCCTCTGTCGCGCCTACAGCCTTGCCGGTGGCGGTCAGGGCGTCGCCTTCGGCGACGGTGGCCGTGCCGTTGGCGGTGGCCGAGGCGCTGCCTGGGGCATTATCAGTCAGGGTCACGCGGATGGGAGAGTTACCCTCATCGGCATAGGTGTGAGTGCCGCTCACCGTGAAGCTGCCGTTGCCGCCGCTGACGGTGCCGGAGGTGGTGGTGCCGTCGCCCCAGTTGATGGTGGCCGTGAAGTCGGCGGCCGTGTTACCCGTGTTGGTGTCGCTGAAGGTCGCCACCGGGCCGCTGAAGGCAGTGAATTCGGTGGCCAGGAAGCCCTGGGCGGTGGGCGTCAGTGTGTCGCTCTCGGTGATGGCGATGGTGGCGCTGGACGCGGCCGAGGCGGTACCGGGGACGTCATCCCTGAGCGTCGCGATGGCACCGAAGGTTCCCTCGTCGGCGTAGGTGTGGGTGCCGGTCACGGTAAAGCTGCCGTTACCGCCGGAGACGGTGACGCCCTGGGCAGTGCCGGTGCTGCTCTGGCCATCCCCCCAGACGATGGTGGCGTTGAAGTCCGCAGCCGTGTTCACCGTGTTGCTATCGGTGAACGTGAAGAAGTAGGCGCTCGCGGCATTCTCAGGGGCGGAGAAACTACCTCCCGAAGTGCCCGTAAGTTGGTCGGCCTCGAGCACCGCGGCCGTGCTGCTGGACGTGGCCGTGACCGTGCTGGGGGCGTCGTCCTGGAACGTCACGGTGGTGTTGAAGGTGCCCTCGTCGGCGTAGACGTGGCTGCCGCTGACGGAGAAGTTGCCGCCGCCCAGGCCGAAGATCGTCCCGGCGGAGGAGGTGCCGTCGCCCCAGTTGATTGTGGCCGTGATGTCGCTTTGCGGACCGCCGGGGTTGGTGGGGTAAGTCAGGTCGCTGAGCAAGGCCACCTGGCCGTTGAACAGTTGTCCCTCGGTGGCCGTCACCGGGGTGGCGATGGCGACCAGGGAATCGCCCTCGCTCACCGTGGCCGTGCCCAGGTTCTGGGCCGTGGCCGTGCCGGGGGCGTCGTCGCGGACGATTACCTTGGTGGTGAACTTACCCTCGTCGGCGTAGAAGTGGCTGCCGGTGACGGTAAAGGGCCCGCCGGTCGGACCGCTGACCGAGCCGGTCGAGCTGGTGCCATCGCCCCACTGGATCTCGGCGGTGAAGTCGCCCGCGGTATTTCCGGCGTAAGTGGTGGTAAAGGTGGCCACCTGGACACCGTTGGCGGACTGGCCCTCGGTGGCGCTGACCGGGGTGGCGGTGACAGCCAGAGTGTCGGACTCGGTCACGGTCACGGTATTGGTGGCCGTGGCTTTGCTGGTGGCCTTGCCGCTGCCGTCGTCATTGACGTCGGTGATGGTCGCAGTGGCAGTGAAAGTGCCCTCGTCGGCGTAGGCATGGTTGCCGCTGACGCTGAAGGTGCCGTTGCCGCCGGTGACGGTGCCGCTGGTGGTGGTGCCGTCGCCCCAGTTAATGGTGGCGCTGAAATCGGCTGGGCTGTTGGTGGGATAGCCAGTGTCGCTGAAGGTGGCCACAACCTGGTTGGCGACGCCGTTGCCCTCGGGCACGCTGGCGCTGGGCTGGGTGCCGGTGGGCGCCAGGTTGTCCGACTCGGCGACGGTGATGGAAGAGTTAGCCGTGCTCTTGGACGTGCCGGCCCCGTCGTCGCTCAGTGTGGTGGTGACCTTGAAGACGCCCTCATCCGCGTAGGTGTGGGTGCCGCTGACAGTGAAGGTGCCGCTGCCGCCGGTGACTGTGCCGCTGGTGGTGGTGCCGTCGCCCCAGTTAATGGTGGCGCTGAAGTCGGATGCGTTGTTGGTGGGATAGCCAGTGTCGCTGAAGGTGGCTACCGTGCCACTGATGGCCTGGTTCTCGCTGCCCGAAGGGGTGGGCTGGATCGCGGCGGCCGTGACCGTGTCGGCCTCACCGACGGTGATCGAGTCGGTGACCGGGGCCGCCGTGCCGTTGAGGACGCCCGTCTCGGTGACGGTGATGGTTGGCGTGAACGTGCCCTCGTCGGCGTAGGTGTGGCTGCCGGTGACGATGAATGAGCCGGCCGCGCCGCTGATGGTGCCGGCCGTGGTGGTGCCGTCGCCCCAGTTGATGGAGGCGGTGAAGGCGCTGGCCGGGTCGGGGCTGCCCGGGTCGGTAAAGGTCGCCAGGATCTGGGGCCCGCTGCTGCTGCCCTCTGTCACGCCGGTGATGGCGAAGCCGCCGGTGGCGCTCAGATCGGCCTCGGCCACGTTTGCCGTGCTGGTGGCCGTGGACGTGGCGGTACCCGGGTTGTCGTCGGCCAGAGTGACGCTGATGTTGTACTTGCCGTCCTCGGCGTAGGTGTGGGTGCCGCTGACGGTGTACTTGCCGCTGGCGCCGCTGACGGTGCCGGCGGTGGTGGTGCCGTCGTCCCAGTTGATCGTGGCGCTGAAGTCGGCGGCGGTGTTGGCGGTGTAGGTGTCGGTGAAGGTCGCAACCGTGCCGCTGAAGGCGGTGCCCTCGGTTGGGGTGATGGTGGTGCTCTGGGGCGTCAGGGTGTCGCTCTCGGCGACGGTGGCCGTGCTGGTGGACGTGGCGCTGGCCGTGCCCGGGGCGTCGTCCTTGATGCCGGCGGAGACGGTGAACGAGCCCTCGTCGGCGTAGGTATGGCTGCCGCTGACAGTAAAGCTGCCAGCGCCGCCGCTAACGGTACCAGTGGTGGTGGAACCATCGCCCCAGTTGATGGTGGCTGTGAAATCGCCAGCGGTGTTGGCTGTGTTGCTGTCGCTGAAGGTCGCCACCGGACCGCTGAACGCAGTACCCTCCGTCGCGCCTACGGCCTTGCCGGTAGCTGTCAGGGTGTCGCCCTCGGCGACATTGGCCGTGTCGGTTATCTGCTGCGTGCTGTTGGCGGCGCCGGTTTCACTGACCGTCACGGTGGGGTTGAAGGTGCCCTCGTCGGCATAGGTGTGCTGGCCGCTGATGGTGTACTTGCCACCGGCGCCGCTGACGGTGCCGGCGGTGGGGGTGGTGCCGTCGCCCCAGTTGATAGTGGCGCTGTACTGGGTGCTGGCGTCGGGATTGTCGAGGTCGGTGAAGGTGGCCACGTTCCCACTGAACTGTGTCCCCTCGGTCGGCGTGGGCGTCAAGGTGCCCTGGGCGGTCAGGGTCAGGTCGGACTCGGCCACGTTGGCCGTGCTGGTGATGGTCGTGGACTGCCCGCCGACGTCCTTGACCGAGACAATGGGCGTAAATTGGGTGTCGTCGGCGTAGGTGTGCGTGCCGGTGACCGTGAACTTCGGCAGGCCGCCTACCGTCTGGGAGAAGCCGACTACGCCGGCGGTCGTGGTGCCGTCGCCCCAGTTAATAGTGGCGCTGAAATCCGAGGCCGTGCCGCCGGGGTTGTTGTCGGTGAAGGCCGCTACCGTGCCGCTAAACGCCTGGCCCTCTGTCGGGGTGAAGCTCTGGGGGAGAGCGTTCAGCGACGCATCGGCCACGCTGGCCGTGCTTTTGGCCGTGGCTGAGTCCAGGTCTCCGACAGTCTCAGTGATGGTGATCGTGATGGGCAGAGTGGTGCTGGGGGGCGTCTCCTCGGTGTAGGCGTGGCTGCCGGTCACCCGGAACTGCTGGCTGCCGACGTCAAAGGAGATGGCGCCGGCTGAGGAGGTGCTGTCACCCCAGTTGATGTTGGCGGTGTAGTTAGTCGTCGGGCTGGGGGTGGTGTCGGTGAAGGTGGCCACCACCACCGGGTTGTTCACCCCTTCGATGAACGCGACGTTTTGGCCGGTGGGGCTGATGCTCAGCAGGCAGCGTTCTTCGAGCGACTCCGCCTGGGGCCGCGTGGTGGGACGCGACGTGGCCCTGCTGCGGCGGCGTTTGACCTTGAAGATTCGGTTCAGCCAGGAACGCCAGGTAGGGGACATCATGGTGCGGCTCGCTTGTGTAAAAGATGTAATGCAAGGATGAAAATCACCAACCACCAACCCGCGAATCAGCTGCGTGCAAGATCGAGAGATGCCACAGCATCGTCCCGGTCTACCCTTTGAACCTCATGGAGCGATCATCTCAGGTCAGCGGCTCAGGGGGGGAACCAGCAAGCGAGCGGAGCGAGAAGCCTCAGGATCGCTAACCGGCCTGGCCGTCGCGCGTCAACCCAAGCTGGCCTACCTGGTTCAGAACACCTCCATCCCTGGAAAGATTACCGAGTCTGGTACAGTGAATATGAACAGGTTTCCCCGTCCACGCAATCAGAATACTCGCGATTACTGTTGTTTATTCCTCTGCTTGCCAATTCTACCAGTACCGCCCCTTCAGCTGGTACGGCCCATCCATCCCATACTGCTGCTATTGTGCCACCCTATTCCCATGGTAAACCCGCACTTCCTGCAGGGCTGCGGCCAGGCGCTCGAAGACTCCTTCCCAGTCTCCCTCTCGCTCCTGACGGAACAGTCGCATGCTGGGATACCAGGGAGAAGTATCGCCCTTTAGCCCCCAGCGCCAGTCCGGAACGAAGGGCAAGGCTACCCAGACCGGGGTGCCAAGGCCCCCGGCAAGATGGCCCAGGGCACTATCACAAGTCACCACCAGGTCCAGGCTGGCCAGGAGCGCCGCGGTGTCCATGAACGGCCCCGAGACTTCGTCGAGACGAGCGCCCAGGTCAATCACCGTGAAGCGGTCCACCACCTGCCGGACCTGCTCGCTGCCCGGTCCTTTCTGAAGGCTGTACAGCTGCACGCCCGGCACCTCCGCCAGCGGGGCGAATTGACCCAGGGGGATGGAACGCCACGGATCGGCGCGGTAACGGGCACTACCCTTCCAGGCGACGCCGACCTTGAATGCACGGACGTCGGCCAACTCCCGCCGCCACCGCTCCACCAACAGAGGGTCGGCGCGGAGGTAGGGCACGTTGGCAGGCACGTCCTCCGGGGCGGTGCCGAACAGGCGCGGCAGGCTGAGCAGCGGAACCTGCACGTCGAACTCCGGCAGCGGGTCGCCCTGAGGCACCACGCGGTCGATGCCCGGACAGCTCGTCAGCAGGCGGGCCAGCGGGCGCTGGCATTCGACGACCACGGTGCCCCCGCGCTCCTTGACCAGCGGGGCATAACGGACAAACTGCAATGTGTCGCCCAGCCCCTGCTCGGCGTGCAGCAGGATGATCCGGCCTGCCAGGGGGGCGCCGTCCCAGCGCGGTTGCTGGAAGACTCGCTTGCCGAAACTCTTGAGCCGCCAGCGCCATTCGTACTCGGGCCAGGCCCGTTCCAGATTCCCTTGCAGCATCCAGATCAGGGCCCGGTTCCAGTGGGCATCGACGTACTCGGGACGGCTCTTCAGCGAGCTCTCGTAGGATGCCAGGGCCTCGTCGAGCCGTCGCTGCTCGCGCAAGGCGTTTCCCAGGCTGTTCCAGGCCTCCGCGAAGTCCGGCTTCAGGCGCAGGGCTTCGCGGCACAGGGATTCCGCCTCGCCCCACCGCCCCAGCCGCCACAGGACAATGCTCAGGTTGTTATAGGCCGGGGCGAACTCCGGTTTGAGCCGGAGCGCTTCCCGCAAGCTAGCCTCGGCCTCATCCAGCCGGTTCAATTCCTTGAGGATCAGCCCCAGGTTGCTGTGGGACTCGGCCGAGTTGGGTCGGAACCGTGTGGCCTGTCGGCAGCTGGCCTCGGCCTCCGCATACCGACCCAGCAGCCAGAAGGACATGCCCAGGTGGTTGTGGGCCTCGGCAAACGTGGGCCGGAGCCGCAGCGCCTCCTGGAAATGGGCCACCGCCTCCTCGCCTTTTTCCTGTTCCAGTGCTCGCAGGCCCATGGCGTTGGCGGCCTCCGCGGAACCAGGTGCGAACGCGGCGAGCTTGCCCTGTTCGCGGAGGGTCTGGGTCAGGTAGTGCTGGGCCTTGGCATGGTCCGGTTGCAGGCGCAGCGCCTCCTGGAAACGGAGCAGCGCCTCCTCCGGCCTTCCCAGGCATTTGAGCGCCAGCCCCAGGTTCGTGAGCGCCTCGTGCGCGTGGGGCTTGTGCTGCACCGACTCGCCGAAACTGGCCACCGCTTCCTCGAAGCGTCCCTGCTGGGCCAGGACAACCCCCAGCTGGTTGTGAGCATCGGCGTGGTCGGGTTGGTAGCGCAGCGCCTGGCGCAGGCTGGACTCGGCCTCGCCGGAGTGGCCGGTGGCCTGGCAGGCGGCGCCCAGAAGATACCACGCCAGGGCGTTGCCCGGCTCCCGCTGCAGCGCCTGGCGGTAGGTTTGCTGCGCTTGCGGCAGGTCGCCGGCCTGATGGTAGCGCCGGGCGACTGCCAGCAACTCTGCCGGTGCCGTCCGCGCCGCCTCGCCAGCCGGAAGGAGTCGTTGCCGTTTCAGCGTCTCCACCTGATGGAGAATGATCACGTCCCCCAGCCTTAGCCGGTACTGTCTCTTCTCGGGAACGACCTCCTGGTATTGCCCGAACGGCCGCTGAAACTTCTCGTACTGCCGATCGAAGGAATTCCCGGGATAGCGGCAATACTCCACGGTCTCCTTTGCAGCCTTTCGGCCCCTGAAGAGCTGGCTGGCTAGCTGGTTGTAGTACATGTCTTCAATCTTGTGGAAGACGTCCGTCACCGGCTGGAACTGGTCGTCGGTCCTTTTGAAGAGGTGGTAGTCGGGGAAGCCGCCAAAGAATTCGTGGCACCGGCGCCGGATGCACAGGTTGATGACAACGCTGGTCTCGATGCGCGGCCGCCAGTCGGGGTGGACGGGGTCCGCCAGGCGCACGCCGGTCTTCACGAAATCGATTGCCGGGTCCTGGAGAGCCTGGTAACAGTCGTGGAGGTGTGAGGGGAGGTACAGATCGTCCCCGTCGAGAAAGAACAGAAGGTCGCCGCTCGATTGACGGACGCCCACGTTTCGGGCACAGCTAGGATTGCTGCGGCTGGTACGGCGAACCACTTTCCAGGTACCCGGATCGCGAATGAACTCGCTTACCGTCTGCAAGGTGTTATCCGTCGAGCCGTCATCGACGAGGACGACTTCCACCGGAACGTCACGCCAGCGGCCGTCTGCTTGGCGGAAGTAGGCCAACGCCTCCTCGACGCTCTGCAGGGTACGCCGGATCACAGGACCGCAGTTGCAGGCTGTGATGACGATCGAAAAAGATTGCATGGTCTCACCCGTTTCCGATACCTTGGCATCGCTGCGGGCCACGGGTCCATATCATAGACACCGCTGGTCCTGTTGGAGGCAACTCCTTACGAGACGTTTTGCTGCTTGTGGCCTGGCGCCAGTTCTCAGCGGCACACACGAGACGCACATGGCATCCACGAAGCAAATCACGGTCACGATCAACGGCCAGGCCTTCAACCTTCTCTACCCGGACTCCCCGGCACTGAAGAAACTGGTCGAAGAAGTCTTTGTGAAGGGGGAATATCCCTTCCTGCCCTTCTTGAAGTCGGACCAGGGGGTCATCCTCGACGTCGGCGCGAACATCGGCTGCTCAACGCTCTGGTTTCGGGCGCTGTACCCGGCTGCTACCATCATTGCCTGCGAGCCGTCACGGAGCACCTTTGAGTTTCTGCGGGCGAACACGAGCCCTCTGGCCAACGTCCGGATCTTCAATTGCGGCCTGTACAACTGCGATTGCAGCATGCAACTTTACCAGGGAGGAGAGTCGAGCGTCACCAACTCGATCGGCCACAGCGCCCACAACACCGCCGCGTTTGAAGTCGTCAACCTGCGGCGCATCTCAACGTTTCTCGCGGAGCAGGCAATCGATCGAATCTCCCTCCTGAAACTGGACGCCGAGGGCGCCGAGGTGCCGATCTTGCGCGACATCGAACCCTCGCTGGACCGGATAGACGCCATTGCGCTCGAATACCATTCGGAAAGGGACCGCCTCGAACTCGATCGTTTACTTTCTCCCCGTTTCGCCTTGTTCCAGGGCAAAGTACATTTTGTCCATCGCGGTACGTTCGTCTTCGTGGCGAAAGACGTCATTGCCACGCGGACGGGTTGGAACAGATTTGAAATCGTTCTCCCGAACACGTGAGAGACTGTTCCCGAGCCCCTCCCCTGCACTCGGGGAGAGGGTACAAGGCTGTGCCAATAGCTCATCAACGGTGCCCCTCGCCCCCGTACTCGGGAGAGAGAGTCACACATGCAGTCGGCAATCGGTCGGTCGCCCCTCGCCCCCGTACTCGGGGGAGAGGGGAACGCATGAGCAGCTAGCGCGGGGAGGCTTGTAGAACAGACGCTCAGGCAGGGGATCGCTCGCCCTGCAACTCTCACTTGCTGTAGCTCGCATAACCCTTTTCCTCGATCAGCGTCGATCCCAGCAGTTCGCTGATCAGGCGCTTGAGGGCCGCGCGCCGGTCGTTCAGGCGATAGACGGACCGGGCCAGCTCGATGAAACGCGGGCCAAAGTCCTGGCGCGCTTCGCAGCGGCGGATCTCGTCCTCGACGTCCCACAGTGCCGTGTTGACCGTTCTGAGTTCGGCGGTCAGTTGGTCCAGCCCGGACGAGCCTTCCAGGGCTCGATCGCGGGCCGCGCTCAGCAGCACCAACTCGCGGTGCACGTTCTCCAGTTTGGCCGCGTCGGCAAGGCGCTCGCTCTTGATTTCCAGAATGGTGATCTTATCGATTAGCTCTCCCGGTGGGACCTCGACCGTGACCGACCGCGAGCGCTTCGGCCGCCCGACCAGGTCTTTCAACGCTGCGGCCAGGCGTTCGAATACCGGCTCCCACTTGCCAAGCTCTGCCTGGCGGAACAGCCGGACGGTCGGATACCAGGGACTGTCCGCGCGGTCGAGCAGCCAGCGATAATCCGGGACAAAGGGCAGAGCGATCCAAACCGGCACCCCCAGGGCCCCGGCCAGATGTTCCACGGCCGTATCGCAGCAGATGAGCAGGTCCAGGTTTTTCAGGACGGCTGCCGTCTCCATGAAGGCCCCGGTGGTCTCGTCCAGCCGGCTGCCCAGGTCGGTGACGGGGAAGCGCCCCGCCAGGTCGCGCAGCTGCTCGCTGCCGTAGCCTTTCTGCAGGCTGAAGAGCCGGATGCCCTGGACCGCAGCCAACGGAGCGAACTGGGTTAGCGGGATGGAGCGCCAGCGGTCTTCGCGGTATTTGGTGCTTCCCTGCCAGGCAATGCCGACCTTGAATTCCCGAATTGATCCCAGTTCTTGCCGCCAGCGCTCCACCAGGTCCGGATCGGCGGTCAGGTAGGGGATCGCTGCCGGTATGGTGGCCGGCGTGGTCCCGAAAAGGTGGGGCAGGCTCATGAGCGGAGCATGGACCTCGAAATTGGGTAGCAGATCTCCCTTGGCGATCACCCGAGCCACCCCCGGACAGCTGGACAGCAACGGCACCAGCGTCCGCGGACAGGCGAGGAAGACTGTGCCGCCGCGCTCTTTCACCAGCGGGGCGTAGCGGAGAAACTGGATTGTGTCGCCCGTGCCCTGCTCGGTGTGCAGCAGGATGGTGCGTCCAGCCAGTGGCGAGCCGTCCCAGAGCGGCTTGCGGAAGGGCGGTGGAGTGAAGTCGGGGCAGCGCCAGCGGTACTCATATTCGGCCCAGCCCTGGGCATAGTCACCCAGCAAGATACGGAGCACGGAGCGGTTGTGGTGCGCGCCGATGTGCTCCGGTTGCAATTGCAAGGCTCGTTCAAAGCACGCCATTGCCTTGGTGTAACGACCCTGGTTGCGCAGAGCATAGCCCAGGTTGCTGTGGGCATCGGCATAATCCGGCTGGAGGCGCACGGCCTCCCCCAGGCTCTCGGCCGCCTCGGCCAGCTTGCCCTGGTCCAGCAGGACATTGCCCAGGTTGTTGTGCAGATCGGCCTGCTGCGGATTCAGGCGAACCGCATCCCGGAAGCTGGCCGCCGCTTCATCGAGCCGATCGAGCTTGACCAAGGCCAGGCCGAGGTTGTTGCAGGCGTCGGCATAATTCGGCTGGAGGCGGCTGGCCTCTCGCAGGCTGGCCACCGCCTCCTCCAGCTGGCCATCCAGGCGCAAGGCGTTCCCCAGGTTGCAGTGGGCCTGGGGATAAGCTGGCCGGAGGGCGACCGCCCGCCGGAAGCTGACGATTGCCTCGACGAGTTTGCCTTGCCGGGCGAGCGTTACCCCCAGGTTGTTGTGGGCCTCGGCCAGGTCGGGCTTGATGCACAGAGCCTGCTGAAAGAGGGACTGCGCATCGGGGTATTTGCCCTGGGCCTGATACACGCTACCCAGCATATTCAGGCCATGCGCGTTGGCAGGGTCCGCTTGCAGAACCTGCCGGACCACTTGCTCGGCCTGGGACAGGTTGCCCGCGTTGTAATGTTTCCAGCCCAGGGACAGGGCTTCGGCAATCGTCGCCATTGTCACCTCGCGCTCCGCGGGACCGCCTCACCGGAGGCCCCTCCATGCCGTTGCTGACGCTGCGGGCTAATCACGGTTCGCGGTTTACCGTTGCCACGGCGGATTCTCCGGCAGATAGCGGTCGAACTCCGCTATTAACTGCACCTCATAACTGCCGGCATACGCGTCGTTGAGGAACCGATCGCAAGCCTCCTTGTAGAACCGTTCCCAGCTCGCCTCTTCGTGGCCCGGATTGATCGGGTAGAACAGCGCACCGGCCCCCCGCGCCGCTTTCAGGTCACCGGGAGCATCGCCGATCATCAGCACCTTGTTCGGGCCGTAACCGTGCGTCGAGGCGCGCGTGAGAATCTCCTGCTTGCTCCCCACTTCCTGGCCGCAAATGACGGCAACGTGTCCGTGGATGTTGTGCTCGGCCCACTCCTTCTGCAGCGCCTGCTGCGGCGTGGCCGAGCAGACGATCATGTCGGCGACGGCGGCGAGTCTCTCCAGGCTCTGGCGGACGTACGGAAACGGCGGGATGCCGTGGACCATCGCCTCGATCGCCTCGTTAACGGCCACCGACCAGCGCAGAGTCTGTTCGAGATCCGGATCGTGCGTCTTTGCGACCTCTGCCTCGAGCGTGGGGTTGCCCAGCTTGGTTTCGCGCTGTACCCAGGCGCGCAGCCCCTTTAGCTCGGGAATCTTCGCATCGCGGGTCTGCACCTCTGGGCGCTCCTTCAGCAACTCGAGTGCCTTGAGGTACGCGGGAAAGCGGTTCGCGCCGCGCCACCTGGAATAGAGGTTGACGAACTCGCATGCTTCGCGCGCGTACTTCGAGACCGGCTGCAGTCCCAGGTGCTTGATGAAGTTCGGGATGAAGCACTCCTTGTGCTTGATCTCCATCGTATCGAACGCGCAGCCGTCGGAGTCAATGCCGATGAGAAAGTCGTACTTCTTTCCAAAGTGGTCGAGCGGATTGTCGGACATGGTGCTTTCGTGTTTTTCGTTGTCTGAGTTTTTCAGCGCCGGTCGGCCTGCGGCACGTACTTCGGCAGTTTCTGGTCGGCGAAGATCGGTTTGAGCCGTGCCAGACGGACGCGCCCGCCGATCAGTGGGACGCTGGGCCAGTCACTGCCGAGCAACGGCTGGGCGTAGCGGATGAAATCGTCGGTCACGTCCGTGCCGTCCGGACTGATCCATGCGGCGGGGAAGGCGCGTTCGCTGTTGGCGACCCTATCCAGGGGGACCTTGTCATAGCGGACATTGTAGATCGGCCCCGGTTCTCGGAGGATCGTTGCCATGTGGCCACTCGCGCCCGCCGCCGCCAGGTGTGCCGCCTTCTGGCCGACGCGGTAAGCTTCTTCCAGGTCGATCGTCGAGGCGAAGATCATATTGTGCCGTTGATCGGTGCCGGGGACGTTGCCGCGCGCCGCCCCCTTCACCGGCAGGCCGCGCTGGTTCAGGGCGTTGACGACCAGCTGGGCGACAGTGATTTCGCTGGAACTGAACTGCACGTGGCCGAAGGAATCTTTCCGTTCGCCGATGTCGCCCAGCTGCATCCCTTCGCTGACGACGACGATCAGGCGGCCGTGCCGTTTCAAGCCCTCGTTCACCTGGTCGCTCAGTTGCTCGATACCGATAGGCCGCTCGGCGAGATAGATTTGCAACGGCAATTCGCGATCGGGATCGGCCAGTCGGGCGGCAGCGGGGATGTATCCGATGCGCCGGCCCATTGCTTGCAGGACCAGCACGGGGTCGGCGGGACTGGAACCTGCGTTCTCCTCGTTGGCGAACTGCACGACGTGCGCCCAGTAGCGCGCGGTGCTGGCGTAACCGGGCGTGTGGTCAATCAGCTGAAACTCGCTATCGCCGACATCATTGTCGATGGTCTTCGGCACACCGATACCCACCACGTCCAGGCCGCGTTCCTGGGCCAGCCGGGCAATCTTGTTGGCCGTGTCCATCGAGTCGTTGCCGCCGATGTAGCAGAAAAAGCCGATGGCATGGGCCCTGAAGACCTCGAGGATGCGGTCGAAGTCCTCGGTCTGTTTCGGGCGGAGTTTGTAGCGGCAGGTGCCGATTGAGCCGGCGGCCGGCGTGGTCCGCAGCAGCGCGATCTCCTCGCGCGACTGGACCGTCAGGTCGAGCAACTCCTCCTTGAGCACACCCTCGATGCCGTGCCAGCCGGCGTACACCGTCCCAATCGAATCGAGGTCGCGAGCCGTTTCGACGAGGCCGCGCAGACTGTTGTTGATGACGGGAGACGGCCCGCCCGATTGCGCGACGATCAGGTTTCTCGGCCTGGTCACGGCTGCTCCTTTATCGGCATCGGGGGTCATGATAGTCACCCGCCGTCGCAATTGCAAAAGTGACCCGGCGCGCTCAATGCTGGCACAACGTCGCCCATTGCCGTCCCTCGCGGTCGATGAACGCCTCGGCGCACGTCGGTCCCCAGGAGCCGACTGAATACTCTGCCGGTACCGGCGCTGCCGGCTGCTCGACTGCCGCGATGAGCGGGTCCACGATCGCCCAGGCGCGCTCGATCTCGGCGTTGCTCATGAACAGGGCGCCGTCGCCCGTGAGGGCGTCCTGCAACAACCGTTCGTACGCCTCGGGCAACACCACGCCAGGATAGGAACTGCGATAGTGAAACTCCAGTCCAGCCGGACGCATGGTCATATGCTCATCTGGCACCTTCGTCTGGAAGTTGATGTGGATCCCTTCGTCCGGCTGGATGCATAGCGCCAGGCGGTTGCACTGCAAGGTCTGTCCCGGCGGCAGCGGAAACATCAGGTGCGGCGGACAGTGGAACTGGATGAGGACCTCGCTGTAGCGGCCGCCGAGCCCCTTCCCCGAGCGCAAGTAGAAGGGGACATTGCGCCAGCGCCAGTTCTCGATGTGCAGCCGCAGTGCCGCATAGGTCGGCGTCCTGGAGTCGGCGGTAACACCCGGTTCCTGGCGGTAGCCCGCGTACTGGCCGCAGCAGACCCGGCCGGCCGCCTCTGTCGCCGGAGGGATCGAAATGGCGTCGAGCACCTTGAGTTTCTCGTTGCGCAGCGGGTCGGCGGCGTAGCGAGCCGGTGCCTCCATCGCCACCAGCGCGAGCAACTGGAGCAGGTGATTCTGAAACATGTCGCGCAGGACGCCGGAGCGGTCGTAGTAGCCGGCGCGGCGGCCGACCGTCTCCGATTCCGCCACAGTAATCTGGACGTGGTCGATGTAGTTCGAGTTCCACAGCGGCTCGAAGAGCGTGTTGGCAAAGCGAAAGACGAGGATRTTCTGCACCGTCTCCTTGCCGAGRTARTGATCGATCCGATAGATCTGGTGTTCGTCGACGATTTTCAGCAACTCGCCATTCAACGCCCTGGCCGAGGCGAGATCGGTTCCGAACGGCTTTTCGACCACCAGCCGTCGCCATGCGCCGTTTTCTTCCCTGAGCAAGCCGGTCCGGCCGAGTTCGCGGCTGATCGGCGCAAACGCATCGGGTGGCGTCGCTAGATAAAACAGGCGGTTGCCGCCGGTTTTCCGCGTTGCCTCCAGCTTTTCGAGTCGCTCCCCCATGGAATCGAACGAGGTCGGCTCGCTTGGATCGGCGACAATGCAGGTGAGACATTCCAGCAGGTGCTTGGCGATCGCATCGTCTACGGGGCGAGTTGCGAATTGGCGCAAGCCTTTCATCAGGCTGTCGCGCAGCGCCTCGCTTGACATCGCCTTGCGGGCGATGCCGATGATGCAGAATTCGTCGGGCAGCAGGCCTGTCGCCGCAAGGTTATAGAGC
>JRHI01002181.1_pt1 | contig 14096 bp, 9 predicted proteins | sample 215371 | NCBI WGS metagenome assembly JRHI01 (sample SAMN02929681, study PRJNA255918) | sediment metagenome | biome: cave system; feature: Ice Cave; material: Sediment; isolation source: sediment from deep within a dark volcanic ice cave with no known source of... ...
GTCGCCGAGAGCTCGACCTGCTCGAGCCAGGTGAGCGCCCGCCGCGCCGACAGCGCCGTGAACTGCTCAATCGGAGTCCCAGCGACGAGCACCGCGCGTGACTCGGGCCGCAGCCGGGCCCCGCCGCAGGCCGGGCATGGCCGCACGCTCATGAACTCCTCGATCCGCTCGCGGGTCCACTCGGAGTCAGTCTCCTTGTAGCGCCGCTCGAGGTTCGGCAGGATCCCCTCGAAGCGGGCCGCGTACGAGCGCTTGCGCCCGTAGCGGTTCTTGTAGGTCACCTGCACGGGCACGCCGCCCGTCCCCTTGAGGAAGAGGTCGCGGTGGTCTCGAGGCAGCTCCTGCCACGGCCGCTCGAGGTCCACCCCGTACTGCTCGGCGATGCCCTGGGTCATCTGCTCGTAGTAGTCCGACGCGCTCGCCGCCCACGGCGCGAGCGCCCCCTCGACGATCGAGAGTTGCGGGTCCGGGACGACCAGCTCCGGGTCGATCTCGCGCTGCGAGCCGAGGCCGGTGCACCGCTCGCAGGCGCCGTGCGGCGAGTTGAACGAGAAGATCCGCGGCTCGAGCTCCGGCATCGACGTCCCGCACTTCAAGCAGGCGAACTTCTCGGAGAAGGTCATTTGGCGGGGCAGTTTCGGGTCCTTGTCGGTCCCGGCAAGCTCGACGGTCACCAGTCCCTCGGCCAGCGCAACGGCTGTCTCGATCGAGTCGACCAGCCGCTTACGGACCTCCGGGCGCATCACGAGGCGGTCGACGACGACCGAGATGTCGTGCTTGTAGCGCTTGTCGAGGACGATCGGCTCCTCGAGCAAACGGATTTCGCGGTTGACCGCGACCCGGGTATACCCCTCCGTCCGCAGGTCCTCGAAGAGCTTGCCGTACTCGCCCTTGCGTCCGCGGACGACCGGCGCCAGGAGGAGGAAGCGGGTCGCGGCGGGGAGCTCCATCACCTGGTCGGCGATCTGCTCGATCGTCTGACCGGCGATCGGTGCGCCGCACTTGTGACAGTGGGGCTTCCCGATCCGGGACCAGAGCAGGCGCAGGTAGTCGTAGATCTCCGTCACCGTCCCGACCGTCGAGCGCGGGTTCTTCGAGGTCGTCTTCTGATCGATCGAGATTGCCGGCGACAGGCCCTCGATCGAGTCGACATCCGGCTTGTCCATCTGGCCGAGGAACTGGCGCGCATAGGCCGAGAGCGACTCAACGTAGCGGCGCTGGCCCTCCGCGTAGATCGTGTCGAACGCCAGGCTCGACTTGCCCGAGCCGGAGAGGCCCGTGATCACCGTCAGCGCGTCGCGCGGCAGCACCAGCGAGACGTTCTTCAAATTGTGCTCGCGGGCGCCGGAGACGACGATCTGACTGGTGGACGCCACGGCCTCATGGAGTTTAGCCGGGCGAACATACGTTCGCAACCACCCGGCTCGATAGCAGGCAAAAAGTCAGTGCGGGCTGTGGCGCGCCGGCCCGATTCCACTCGCTTCGGCCCCGCCCCCCGGATGCGGCGCGATCTCTGAAGGGCGGGCCGCCGCTCGGCCGCGGTCGGGTTCCACCCGCGCCCCCGACGCAGCGATCAGCCCGGCGCGGGGGCTTCGTGGCGCTGGACGTCGCCAAGCGCCCGGCGGAGGTCGCGCAGCTCGTCGCGTAACCGCGCCGCATACTCGAAGCGCAGGTCGGCCGCCGCCTCGAACATCTCCTCCTCGAGCTCGATGATCGTCCGCTCGAGCTCGTGCGGCTCGACGTCGCCCGTCTCCCGCCTGCTCCGCCGCCGCCGCTTGGGTGTCTTGGATTCGCCGGCGAGGAACTCGCCGATGTCGGAGACGCCCTTGATGATCGTGGTCGCCGTGATTCCGTGCTCGATGTTGTGAGCGAGCTGGATCTCGCGGCGGCGGTCGGTCTCCTCGAGCGCCGCCTTCATCGCCTTGGTCTCCCGATCGGCGTACATCAACACGGTGCCACCGACGTTGCGGGCTGCTCGCCCGATCGTCTGGATCAGCGACGTCTCCCCTCTCAGGAACCCTTCCTTGTCGGCGTCGAGGATCGCGACGAGCGAGACCTCCGGCAGGTCGAGACCCTCGCGGAGCAGGTTGACGCCGACGAGGATGTCGTACTCGCCCAGCCGCAGCCCGCGGATGATCTGGATCCGCTCGAGCGTGTCGATCTCCGAATGGAGGTAGCGCGCCTTGAAGCCGAGCTCCAGCAGGTAGGCGGAGAGGTCCTCGGACATCTTCTTCGTCAGCGTCGTCACCAGCACGCGCTCGTTGCGGTCGACCCGCAGGCGCACCTCGCCCATCAGGTCATCGATCTGGTGGCGGGTCGGTCGCACCTCTACGGCCGGATCGACGATGCCCGTCGGGCGGACGATCTGCTCGACGACGGTGCCCGAGCGGGTCCTCTCATATTGACCGGGGGTCGCCGAGACGAACACGATAGCCGGGGTGATCGACAGGTACTCCTCGAAGCGCTGAGGCCGGTTGTCGAGCGCGCTCGGCAGGCGGAAGCCGTAGTCGACGAGCGTCTGCTTGCGCGACCGGTCGCCCTCGTACATGCCGCCGAGCTGCGGCACCGTCTGATGCGACTCGTCGATGAAGCAGACGAAGTCGTCGGGGAAGTAATCCAGCAGGCAGTAGGGCCGATCACCCGGCTTGCGGCCGTCGAGCACGCGCGAGTAGTTCTCGATGCCCGAGCAGAAGCCGACCTCCCGCATCATCTCCATGTCGTACTGCGTCCGCTGGCGCAGCCGATGGGCCTCGAGCAGCTTGCCCTCCGCTTCGAGCTCGACGCAGCGGGCATTCAGCTCGCGCCCGATCTCCTCCACCCCCCGCTCGATCGTCCCCTCCGCCACGTTGTAATGGGTCGCCGGCCAGATCGCTACATGCTCGAGGTCGGCGGCGATCAGCTCCCCGGTGAGCGGATCGAACTCGGCGAGCGATTCGACCTCATCGCCGAAGAGCGTCGCCCGGTAGGCGGTCTCTGCATAGGCCGGGAAGATCTCGAGCGTCTCCCCGCGGACGCGGAAGTTCCCCCGCGCCAGCACCGTCTCGTTGCGCGTGTACTGGATCGAGACCAGCTTGCGCAGCAGCGCATCCCGGTCGATCGCCTCCCCCCTGCGCAGCAGCTGCATGTTCATCTCGTAGACCGCGGGCGATCCGAGGCCGTAGATGCACGAGACGGAGGCGACGATCACCACGTCGCGCCGCGCGAACACCGCCGCCGTCGCCGAATGGCGCAGGCGGTCGATCTCCTGGTTGATCGACGAGTCCTTTTCGATGTACAGGTCTCGGCTCGGGACGTACGCCTCAGGCTGGTAATAGTCGTAGTAGGAGACGAAGTACTCGACCGCGTTCTCCGGGAAGTAAGTCCGGAACTCGTTGCACAACTGGGCGGCCAGCGTCTTGTTGTGCGCGATGATCAGGGCCGGCCGCTGTACCGCCTGGATCACACCGGCCATCGTCATCGTCTTTCCGGTGCCGGTCGCCCCGAGCAGCGTCGTGAAACGATCGCCGGCCTCGACGGCCGCGGCGATCTGCTTGATCGCCTCCGGCTGGTCGGCCGCCGGGGTGAAGACCGGGTCGAGCTTGAAGGCGGGCATCGGTGCACTTGCGAGGCTACACGTCGCGCCAGCGGCCTCAGCCGCCGGGACCGAGCCCGAGCTCGATCGCGCGATTCGCCCGGTAATCGCGCTGCGCCTGTTCGACCTTCTCGACGTAGGCGCGGGTCTCGGGGAACGGGATGCGCGCGAGCGTGAAGTCGCTGCCCTGCTGGTGCGCTCGCTCCAGCCAGCCGTCGACATTGCCCGCGCCGCCGTTGTAGGCCGCGAGAGCCAGGGTCTCGTTCTGGTGGTAGCGGTCGAGCAGGTAGCGCAGGTAGTAGCTGCCGTAGGCGATGTTGACCTGCGGCGTGGCGAGGTCTGCGGTGGTGAAGCTGGTCGCACCCGAGCGATGCGCGAGGAACGTCGCCGTCGCCGGCAGGATCTGCATCAGCCCCTCGGCGCCCGCCGAGGACCGCCGCGGGTTGAACTGCGTCTCGGCGTAGATGACTGCGGCGATCAGCGCCGGGTCGACCTGTTTCTGGCGCGCCTGCTGGCGGATGATGTCGGCGTGGTCGAGCGGGAGGATCAACTTGCGCAGCTCGGTGTGCAGCAGCGGCCATGCCAACACGATCCCGACCACCACCGCGATGGCCAGCGCGAGCAGGCGTCGCGCGAGGATCATCGGGGAATGCCCGGCGGAGCTGATCGCGCCACCGTCTCGATCAGGCCGGCAAGCTCCGCGGTAAGATCCTCGAGACTGCCGCTGTTCGGAACGACGTAGGTCGCCCGACGCGCCTTCTCCTCCTGGCTGAGCTGACGCTGCTCACGCTCCCGCAGCGACTCGTGGTCGCGTCCGGAGGCCCTCCCGGCGCGCACCCGCTCGTCGGCGACGATCGCGATCGTCGCGTCATACGACGTGTCAAGGCCAGCCTCGAAAAGGAGTGGTGTCTCCACGACGACAGCCCTCGGGCGTGGCACCCGCCGATTCGCGGCGAGCCGGAAGGCCACGATCCGGTCGCTGACGAGCGGCCAGAGCAGCGCCTCCAACCAGCGCCGCTGGACCGGGTCGGCGAACACGAGTCGGGCGACGGCCGCACGATCGATGTGCCCGCCGACGATCACGCTGTCGCCGAGCCGCGCGTGGACGGCGTCGCGGACCGCGTCGGTCGCGTACAACTCGTGCACCACCGCGTCGGTCGATAGGACCGCCGCGCCGAGCCGCTCGAGCGTGGCCAGGGCGGTCGACTTGCCGGCCCCCAATCCGCCGGTAAGCCCGACGAATGGGATCGTCGCCGGGTGACCGCTGCCGGTGGCCCGACTAGGTGGCGTCGGGTCCGGGGTCCGTCGCGGTCGGCCCGAGCCCGGCGGCCACCGACGCTCCGTCCGATGCGGGCTCCTCAGCAGACAAGGCGTCGGCCGGAGCCGCGGCCGGCTCGGGAGGAGCCGCGGCCGGCTCGGCAGGAGCCACGGCTGGCTCGGCAGGAGCCGCGGCTGGCTCGGCAGGAGCCGCGACCGCATCGACCAAGGCCTCGGGGACGTCGGGCGCAGCCTCGGTCGCGGGCTCCTCGATCACCGATTGCCCCTCAGCGGCCGCACCGGGATCGTCGGTCGCGACCTCGGCGGCAGGACCACCGTCGCCGTCCAACTCGCCATCGAGTCCCGCCCCACCCTGTTCGTCCTCGCCGACCTCGGCCCCGGGGCTGCGCTGCGGCAGGATCTGGTTCTCGACGCGCTTCACCGACAGCGACAGGCGCCGCCGCTCGGAGTCGATCTCGAGGATCTTGACGCGCACATCGTCGCCCGGGTGGACGATCTCGCGCGGGTTCTCGACATGGTGGGTCGCGAGCTCGGAGATGTGCACGAGTCCCTCGACGCCGTCGAGGATCTCGACGAACGCGCCGAACGTGACCACCTTCGTTACCTTGCCGGCCAGCTCGTCGCCGACGTTGTAGGTGTCGACGATCCGCTGCCACGGATCCTCCTGGGTCTGCTTGAGACCGAGGGAGATGCGTTGGCGCTCGCGATCGATGTCGAGCACCTTCACCTGGACGGTCTCGCCGATCGAGAGCAGCTCGCTCGGATGATTGACGTGCGACCAGGAAAGCTCAGAGATGTGGATCAGCCCGTCGATCCCGTCAAGGTCGACGAAGGCGCCGAAGTCGACGATGTTCGAGATCTGCCCCTCCACGACCAAGCCCGGCTGGAGCCGGTCGAGGATCTGCTGACGGACCTCCTTGCGTTCCTCCTCGAGCACGGCGCGGCGGGAGAGCACGACGTTGTTGCGCGAGCGGTTGAGCTCGATCACCTTGCACTCGATCTTCGTGCTCATGTACTCGTCGAGGTTCGGCACGCGGCGGATGTCGACCAGCGAGGCGGGCAGGAAGCCGCGCACCCCGAGATCGATGATCAGGCCGCCCTTGACGACCTCGATGACGGTCCCCTCGACCGGCTGACCGGACTCGGCGGCAGCCTCGATGCGGCGCCAGGCCTTCTCGAAGCGGGCGCGCTTCTTGGACATGATCAGGCGGCCGTCCTGATCCTCCTTGGTGAGGACGAGCGCGTCGACCTCCTCGCCGAGCTCGACCTCGTCATGCGGGTCGACCGACTTGCGGATCGAGAGCTCGTTCGCCGGGATGACGCCTTCGGACTTGTAGCCGATGTCGACCAGGACCTCGTCCTGATCGATGCGGACGACGTGTCCGGTTACAACCTCGCCCTCCTCGAAGGGGCGCATGGTCGCGTCATAGTTCGGAACGATCTGTCCATCGATCTCGAGCAAGAGGCCGTCGGAGCCCTCGACGATGGTAGCTAGGGGATTGTCGATTAGTGTCTGCACGCCCCGAAGGCTAGCGCAGCAACGGCCGGCCGGGGGTTTCGCCGACCCTCCGTATCATCAGGGGGATGGCGGTCAGGGCGACAAAGCGCGGCGCCGAGCGCACTGCCCTCTCTCGCGAATGCGATGTGCTGATCTGTGGCGCCAGCTTCGCCGGCCTCGCGGTCGCCCGTGAGCTGGAGGGCACGGGTGCGAGCGTCCTGATCGTCGACCGCTACGAGGTCGGCGAACGGCAGACGTCGGCCTGCGCCGCGCCGACCGAGTGGCTCGAGAACCTCGACCTCGGCGGCTCGATCCGCCAGACGTTCGACGAGCTGGTGATCCACACGCCGCAGGACTCGTTCCGCTACCCCCTGCCGTGGACGTTCTCGACGTTCGACTATCGCGAGCTGTGCGCCCTGCTGCGCGAGCAGTCGCCGAGCGCCGAGTTCGAGACGGCCAAGGTCGAGGCGATCGCTCCGGGCGCGCGGCATGTCGTGACCACCGACCGTGGCGTGCTGCGGGCTCCGCTCGTCGTCGACGCGCTCGGCTGGCGGCGCGTGCTGGCGCCGCACTCGGGCGTCCAGCCGCCCGAGGCGCGGCTCTCCCGCGGCCTCGAGGTCCACCCGCACGGCAGCGGCGACGAGCTCGAGATCTGGATCGACCGCCGCTACATCCGGGCGGGCTACGCCTGGAGCTTCCCGGCCGGCGGCGAGCTGCGCGTCGGCGTCGGATCGTTCGAGCCGCGCGATCACGTCAAGACCGGGACGCTGCGCCTGGCCGAGGAGCTGGCGGTCGACGCCGTCCGCTACCAGGGCAACTGGATCCCCCACAAGCTTCGCCCGGCGGTCGAGGACGGCGTCTTCTTCGCCGGTGACTCGGCCGGCCACTGCCTGCCGCTGACCGCCGAGGGCATCCGCACCGCGCTCTACTTCGGCCTCGCCGTCGGCCGTGAGCTGCGGCTGGTGTCCGAGGGCCGGATCACGCGCGAACAGGCGCTCGAGCGCTATGGCGCGTTCAGCGCCGAGCATGGCTGGCAGTACACGTGGCTGCTGAACGCCCAGCACGCCGTCGGCCGCATGACCGACCGCCCGATGCTCAGCGCGATCGTCGGCGCGCTGGGGCGCAAGCGGATGATCGACTGGTCCTTCAACCACTACCTCTCGATCGCGCCACCGTCCTACGCCCGCGCCCAGCCGGGCGCCCTCAGCCCGACATGAGGGCCGGTCCCGACATAAGGGCCGGTCGCAACCTTCAGGGCGCTGTGCCTACCGGGTCGCGACCGGACCGCCGAGCAGCGGGACCGGACGGGGCGTCTGATTCGGAAAGGGGAGAAACGCCTGGCGCGCGAGCGTGTCCAGCTTCGAGGAGAGCACGCCGGCGTCGGAGATGCTGAGCAGGCTGCCGCCGACGACGATCGAGCGCCGGATCGTCGGTGCCAGCCCGCCGGTCGCATCGATTGCGATCCGGCCAACCTCCGTGATGCCCGAATGGTCGACGCGGTACCCGATCGCGCCGACGAACCCAGGCGGCGGGGAGCGGATCGGAGGCGTGACCCCCAGCGGGATGCCACCCGGGGCGTTCTGGAAGAGCGGCGTCGGGAAGATCTCGACCGGGAGCACGGCGAGCGCGTTCGGCGGCCAGAACAGGAACGCATGATGGTCGTACTGGACCTCGCTGGAGGAGCCGGCGCCGAGCGTCACCTTCTGGATCAGCCGCGGCGCCTGCGGATCGGCAACGTCGAAGAGCTCGAGCTGGCTGCCGGTCGGCTCGTTGATCTGGCCGCCGATGTCCTGGCCGACGCCGAGTAGGAGCCCCGGCCCGAGCGGATGCAGATAGGACGAATACCCGGTCAGCTCCAGCTGGCCGGCGATTTTCGGGGACACCGGCGAGCGGAGATCAATCGTGTAGAGCGGATCGACCTGGCGGAACGTGACGACGTAGCCGGTTTCCGCAACGAAGCGCACCGAGTAGATCTGCTGCCCGGCCCCGAGTCCGGTGACCTGCCCGACCGGGAGCAGCACCGCGCCGCGCTGCGCGAGGACGGTCACCGAGCTGTGACTGAGCGTCTGCGGCGGGCCGCCGCCCCACCAGATCGGCTGGCTCGTGCTGGCCACGCGAAGATAGCCCTGGTACTCCGAGAGCGAGAACTGGTTGAGCAGATAGCCCGGCACCTCGCCGCTGGCGACGAGCGTCGTGCGCGTCGGGTCGCTGACGTCGAAGCGGTTGATCACCGTTGCCTGCGCGACCGGTACCCGCGCTACGGGGAGCTGCGGATCGATCCATCTGTGGGTCGCGACATAGAGGCTGCCGGTCGATCCGTAGACGACCTGCGCATCGGCCATCAGTGCCGCCGTGTCGGCCGTGTAGAGGCCGCGCTCGAGGTCCAGGGTGAAGATCGTCAGCATGCCGAGACCCGAGAAGTCGACCGGCCGTCTGATCGTCGTGCACGGCGCGACCGCTCGCACGTAAGACCGCCCGGTCAGCGAGCTGTGGAAGCGGCGGCTCGGCACCCAGGCACTGGCCGTGGCCGTCCCGCGCCGTCCGGCCGCGAACGCGATCGCCCGCGGCGGCGAGTTGATCACGAGCCGCGCCGTCGCGCCGTTCTGGCGCGCGTCGACGAACGCGCCGTCGATCGTCATCGTCCGCGTCAGCTTGAGCGCCGTCGGGTCGTGGACGTCAATCTCGCGGATCGTCGTGCTCGCGCCGTAGAAGGCCGGCGCCGACCCCGCCCGTGCGCGACCGCCGAGTGGGCTCAACCCTGCTCCGGAGGACGAGATCACGATCAGCCGTGTGCCGTGGAGGAGCAGTTGTGCGCTGTAGCCGTCGTTGCCGAGATCGAGCGACCCAGCGAGGCTCGGCCCTGTGCCGCCGAGCGCGACGGCATAGAGCTTGCCGGCGGCGACGGTGAACAGGGTCCGGCCGTCGGTCTTGGCGATATCCGGCTCGTCGACGCCGGCCTCCTGGTTGTTCGTCGTCGAGTACACCGGCGTCGCCGCGCCCGCGCTCGGCGCCGGGGCAGCAGCCGGCGCCTGCAGCCCCGCCGCCTGATCGGTGGCGGCCGGCAGACGCGCCGGCGGGACCTGATCGGGGACGCCGACCGACGGGTCGGGCACGCCGTGGGTGACCGCGAAGTGACGCTGGCCATAGCCGATCAGATCGGCGCACGAGGCGAACGCCCGGGGCGCGGCCCGCTGGCGGAGGGAGCGGGCGGCGGCGTTAGCGGGCGCGGCCGGGATGCACAGGAGGAACACGAACGCCAGGAGCAAACCGCCTCGCCTCATCACACAAGGCTACTCCCGTCAGCGGACGGTTGGGCTACCTGCGCACAACCAGGAAAACGCCCACCGCGAGCAGCGCGATCCCGGCTGCGCGGGCCGCCGCGAGCGGCTGGCGGGCCACGCCGAGCAGGCCGAAATGATCGATCACGACAGCCGCGGCCAGCTGGCCGGCGATCGTCGTCGCGACGACTCCGGTCACGCCGAGCGAGCGCACGGTGACCAGCACGCTGGCGACGTACGCGGCGCCGAGCAGCCCACCCACGAAGGCCCACCACGGCTGGCGGCCGAGCTGGTCGAGCGAGCCGAGCCCGCCGGCCAGCGCCAGCGAGATCGCGACCAGCACGATCAAGCCGACGGCGAACGAGACGACCGTCGCCGGGAGGGTCCCGACCCCCTTCCCCAGACGCGAGTTGATCGGCGCCTGGAGCGCGACGAGTGCGCCGGCCGCGATCGTCAGCGCCGCCGCCAGGGTCCGGCTCATCTACTTCGCCTCGAGCCAGTTCGGACCGACGCCGACGTCCACGGCCAGCGGCGGGTCGAGTTCCCAGGCGCCGGTCATCTCGGCGCGGACGATCCTGCTGACCTCGTCCGTCTCCTCGGGCGGGCCCTCGAAGAGAAGCTCGTCGTGGATCTGCAGGATCAGGCGGGTGTCGAGGTGGGCGAGCGCGGCATCGCAGCGGACCATCGCCACCTTGATGATGTCAGCCGCGGTGCCCTGGATCACGGTGTTCACCGCCAGGCGCTCGCCCAGCGTGCGCTGCTGGTAGTTGCGCGCCCGCAGTTCCGGGATCTGCCGGCGGCGCCCGAGCAGCGTTGTGACGTACCCGCGGTCGGTTGCTTCGAGGATCGTCCGGTCGATGAACGCACGGACCGCCGGGAAGCGCTCGAGGTAGCGCTCGATGAACGCCGCGGCCTCGGTCCGCCCGATCTGCAGGCGGTCGGCCAGGCCGAAGTCGGTCAGGCCGTAGACGATCCCGTAGTTGACCATCTTCGCCTTCGAGCGCATGCCCTCGTCCAGTTCCGCAGGCGACACGCCGAAGACCTGGCAGGCGGTGGCCGTGTGGACGTCCTCGCCGCGAACGAAGATCTCCTTGAGCACCGGCTCCTGCGCGAGCTGGGCGAGGACACGCAGCTCGACCTGGGAGTAATCGGCCGAGACGAGCAGCATGCCCGGGGCCGCCTCGAAGCACCCCCTGATCTCGCGGCCGAGCGCCGTGCGGATCGGCACGTTCTGCAGGTTGGGATTCGTCGAGGAGAGGCGCCCGGTCGTCGCGACCGCCTGGAGGAACGTGGTGTGCAGGCGCGAGTCGGCGTCGACCAGCTCGGGCAGCGGCTCGAGGTAGGTCTTGACGAGCGTCGACAGCTCACGCCAACGCTCGATGATCCCGATCACGACGTGTTCGCCCCGAATCGCGGCGAGCACCCGCGCGTCGGTCGAGAACCCGGTCTTGCCGCGGCGCTTACGCGACAGCCCGAGCTTGACGAAGAGGATCTCGGCCAGCTGCTGGGGCGAGCTGATCAGGAACTCCTCGCCGGCGACGAGGTGGATCTCCCGCTCGAGGCTCTCGACCTCCGCGCGGACGCGCTCGGTGATCGCCGCGAGCCGCGCCAGGTTCAGCCGGACCCCTTCGAGCTCCATTGCCCGCAGCACCGCGACGAGCGGCAGCTCAACCTCGCGGAGCAGCGGCTCGAGGCCGCGTTCGGCGATCTCGCACCGCTGCAGCTCGCCGAGCGCGGCGACCATCAGGGCGTCCGCCCCTGGCGCGTCCTCGATCGCAGCGGCCAAGCCGCGCTCCTCGCACAGCTCGGCCAGCGGGTAGGCGCGCCGCGACGGCTCGAGCAGGTAGGCGCCGAGCAGCGTGTCGTGCTCGAGCGACACGGGAACCGCGCCGAACGACTTCACGTCGTGGGCGATCACCCGGCGCGACCCGCACGCGGCGACCAGCTCGGCTGGGCTGGCGCAGGAGCCGAGCAGCAGTTCGGAGCCGACGGCGCCGGCGAAGCGCCAGAGCACCGACTCGCCGAAGAGGGCGCCCTCCGGGACCTCCGGCGCGCGGACGGCGATCGCGATCGCGCCGGGCGGCAGGCCGGCGATCTGGGCGAGCGTTCCTTCGCGCCAACGCGCCGTCAGGCGGCGGTCGGCCTCCGGTGCCGGAGCGGCCGCCTCCGCCCCGCCCAGCGCCTCCTCGAGCCGGCGCAGCGGGTCGCGCAGCTCGTAGCGGCGAAAGACCTCGCGTAGGCGCGAGCGATCCGGGTCGCCCTCGAGCACCCCGGTCCCCTCGAAGGGGAGCGGAACATTCCGGTTCATCGTCGCCAGCTGCTTCGAGACGCGGGCGTCCTGCGCATGGTTGACGAGGTTCTCGCGCCGCTTGACACCGCCGACCTGCGCGACGTGCTCGAGCACCGACTCGAGCGTGCCGAAGCGCACGAGTAGGTCGCTGGCCGTCTTGTCGCCGATCCCGGGGACGCCGGGGATGTTGTCGGAGGTGTCCCCCTTCAAGCCGTAGAAGTCGGGCACCAGCTCCGGCGGGATGCCATAGCGGTCGAGCACCGCCTGGTGGTCGTAGAGCTTCGTCTCGGTGATCCCGCGGGAGGTGGCCATCACCTTGATCAGCCCCGCCGGGTCGATCAGCTGGAAGGCGTCGCGGTCGCCGGTGACGATCGTCACCGAGACGCCCTGGGCACGAGCGCGTTCGGCGATTGTCGCGATCACGTCGTCGGCCTCGAACCCCTCGACCCTGACGTTGCGGTAGCCGAAGGCTTCGACCAGCGGCTCGAGCGCCGGCCACTGCACCTTGAGCAGGTCGGGACGCGATCGTCGCTGGGCCTTGTACTCCGGGTAGACCTCGACGCGGCCCGAGGTGCCGGCATCCCAGGTCACGATCGTCGGCTTGACGCCGTGCTCGCTGACGATCTTGACCATCATCGAGGCGAAGCCGAAGATCGCGTTGGTCGGCTCGCCCGTCGAGGTCGCGATCGACTCCGGCAAGGCGAAGAACGCACGGTAGACGAGGCTGTTGCCGTCGATCAGGAAGAGCTCGGCCATCTCCGCCAACTCTACGTGCGCGCCCGCCCGCGAGGCCCCGCCGCCCAGGAACCGCTCGCAACCGATGCGGGTGCGCTCAGGGCGTCCGTGGACCAACCCGTAACATCAGGCAGGATGCCCGGCCGCGCCAGCCACACCGCTCGATGAAGGTCACAGTGACCGGAGCGAGCGGCCTGATCGGCCGGCCGCTCGTCGCCGCACTCGAAGCCCGCGGCGACGAGGTCACAGCGCTCAGCCGCGACCCCGAGCGCGGCGTCACCTGGGATCCGCTCAGCGAGCCCGCTCCGCACGAGGCGCTCACCGGCCGCGACGCGGTGATTCACCTGGCCGCGGAGAACATCGCCCAGCGCTGGAGCGCAAAGGCGAAGCGGCTGATCCGCGACAGCCGCGTAATCGGGACCGAGAACCTGCGCGCCGGGATCGAGGCCGCATCTCCCCGCCCGGCGGCGCTGATCTGCGCATCGGCGGTCGGCTACTACGGCGACCGCGGCGACGAGCCGCTCGACGAGGGCTCCTCGGCCGGGACCGACTGGGTGGCGCAGATCTGCGTCGACTGGGAGGCAAGCGCCGAGGCGGCGGGCGCGCTCGGCTTGCGGGTCTGCACGCTGCGCACGGGCGTCGTGCTGAGTCGGCGCGGCGGCGCGCTCGCGAAGATGCTGCCGCCGTTCCGCGCGGGCGTCGGGGGCCCCGTGGCCGGCGGGCGCCAGTACGTGTCGTGGATCGCCATTGAAGACGTTGTCGGCCTGTATCTCGCAGCCGTCGACGATGCCCGCTACGCCGGCGCGATCAACGCGACGGCGCCGGCGCCGGCGACCAACGGCGAGTTCTCGAAGGCGCTCGGCAGAGCGCTCCACCGCCCGGCCGTCGCACCAGTCCCGACCGCGGCACTCCGCCTGCTCTACGGCGAGATGGCGCAGATCGTCACCGGCGGTCAGCGGGTCTACCCGGCGCGGGCGGAGAGCCTCGGCTACGCGTTCCGCCATGCCCGTCCGGAGGGGGCTCTGGCGGCAGCGCTCGGGCGCAGCGCGGCCGAGTGATCAACTCGGTCATCTTCGACTGCGACGGTGTCCTCGTCGACACCGAGCTGACATCCAACCAAGTGCTCGCCGAGCTGCTGACCGAGGCGGGTCTTCCGATGAGCCGCGCGGAATGCATGCGCGATTACAGCGGACGGACGATGGCCTCGGTCGTGATCGACGCGACCCGGCGGCTCGGCAGCGATCTGTCGTTCGATCTGCCCGGACGCTATTACGCGCAGGTCGAGGCGATCTTCGCGCGCGAGCTCGCACCGGTGCCGGGAATCGTCGAGGCGCTCGACCGGATCACGCTGCCGAGCTGCGTCGCGTCGAGCGGTCCGCATCACAAGATGCGGGTGACCCTCCGCGCGTCCGGTCTCTGGGACCGATTCGAGGGGCGCATCTTCAG
>JRHI01002182.1_pt1 | contig 14089 bp, 13 predicted proteins | sample 215371 | NCBI WGS metagenome assembly JRHI01 (sample SAMN02929681, study PRJNA255918) | sediment metagenome | biome: cave system; feature: Ice Cave; material: Sediment; isolation source: sediment from deep within a dark volcanic ice cave with no known source of... ...
CTCGTGGGCAGCGTCACGGACGACGCCGATCACTCCGATTACGCGGCGCAGATCGCCTCGAGTGACCTGCTGCCCAAAATGCTCGCCGCGGCGACCGAACGATGTGAAATCGTGGTGGTGGACACGCCGCCAGGACTTGGCGCCATCACCCGGCGCGTGCTGGGCGCGAGTGACCGCGTGCTCGTGCCCTTGCAGTGCGAGCCGCTCGTCCTCCAGACCACTCCGCAGATCCTGCGCGGCATTCAGGACGTCGTGGGCCGCAATCCGCAGCTCACCTTCGACGGGATCCTCCTCACGATGTACGAGGAAGGGAACGCCGCCTGCGAACGTACGGCCGACTATGTCCGCACGCACATGCCACCCGACATGGTGTTCGACCTCGTGATTCCGCGCAGCGCCGCCATGAGCGATGCCTTCGCGGCTGGGCAGCCTGCGGTGTTGCGATCGCCCGCCGATCTGGCCTCGCAGGCGTACGTGAATCTCGCCAAACGCCTGGCCGAACGATTCGGGGAATGAGGCGCACCACCATCGTCGCGCCACTGTTTGTTGCAGCCGCCGCCATCGGCGGCGGCTGCACGACCATCAGCACGGATCGCACGCGCGCGGTGGCCATCGAGTTCGACTCGCTGCCCTTCCCTGCTGTCCTCAGCGGTGACACGCTCCGCGACTCGCTCGGAGCGGTGACGCCGCTCCGCGCGGTGGCATTCAACTCGTCGGGTGCCCGAATGCCCGGCGCATCGATCCAGTACCTCGCCCTCGATACGGGTCTCACGATCGACGCGGCGGGCATCGTCACCGCGCAGCGTGATTACGGGCCCGTTCGCATCATCGCATCCGCCAACGGGCTGCAGTCGATTACGAAGACGCTGGAGGTGGCGCGCCGTCCGGACACCCTGCGACTGGCGAGTGCGGCCGACTCGGCGATGACGCTTGCGATCACGAGTCCGGACAACCCCGGCTCGAACGTCACCGCTCCGCTGAAGGTGACGCTCGCCAGCGGGAAGCCCTACAAGACGGTCGTCACGGCCACGAGGGGATGGCTGGTGACCTGGCGACTGTTGTTCAGGGGCGTTCCGCTCTCCGCATCGGACACGACGATCGCGTCGCTCTGGGGGCCGTCGGGGACGAGTGTCAGCTTTGTTGATACGACGAATGCGGACGGCGCGTCGAGCAGACGGCTCCGCATACGGGTGCTGCTGCCGGATAACACCCCGCTCGTGGTACAGGCCACAGCGAAATACCGGGGCGCCCTCGTGTCGGGAAGTCCAGTGACCTTCACGGTTCGAACCAAGAAGCCGTAACCGGCGCCACGGGTGACGCCCACGGAGATCGTACGAGGCGGGCCGCGGCAGCCACCTGGCACGCTCACGCAGCTGTTCTTCGAGACGCTCGATCGATCTCAGCGGCCCGACGCATACCGTGTGCGCCGCGATGGCCGCTATGTCATGATCTCCCATGCGACCGTCCTTCAGCGGGTGCGGCACCTCGCCATGGGGCTGAGCACGCTGGGGTTCAAGCGCGGCGATCGCCTGGCCATACTCTCCGAAAACCGCCCGGAATGGGCCTTGAGTGACTGGGCCTGTCTCACACTCGGTATCGCCGATGTGCCGATATATCCCACGCTACCGGCGGAGCAGCTCCCCCACATGCTCAATGACTCGGGCGCCGGCGCCGTGCTCGTGTCGGGCGAAATGCAGGCGGCCAAGATCGCCCGCGTTCGTGATGCGACGCCGGGCGTACGCTACACGATCAGTTTCGCCGACGAGAAATCGCCAGGCGTGGATTTCACCCTCCGCGAGGTAGAGGCGCGCGGCGCCGCGCTGGACACGCCGGAACATGCGGCCCGATGGCGCGCCGCCGCCCTGGACGTACGGCCGGCCGATGTCGCGACGATCATCTATACCTCCGGCACGACGGGGCTCCCCAAGGGCGTGATGCTCACGCACGACAACCTGCATTCGAACATCTGCGCCTCGCGCACGCAGATTCCCTTCTCGGGCGACGACGTGGCGCTGTCGTTTCTCCCGCTCTCGCACATTTTCGAGCGCACGGGCGACTATCTGTTCTGGTCCACCGGAACGAGTATCGCGTACGCGGAGTCGGTGGACACCGTCCCGATCAACATGCAGGAAGTGGCCCCCACGTTGTGCATGTCCGTGCCGCGACTGTACGAGAAGATGTATGCGCGCGTGCTCGAGAACGCGTTGTCCGGCGGCGAAGTGAAGAAACGGATCTTCTTCTGGGCGCGCGCCGTGGCCGACCGCTGGGCGGATGAGACGCTCGCCGGCCGCAGGCCCGGCCGCATGCTCGCCATGCAATACGCCCTCGCACAGCGGCTCGTGTTCAGCAAACTCAAGGCGCGCACCGGCGGGCGCCTGCGCTATTTCGTGTCGGGCGGTGCGCCGCTCGCGCCGGAGATCAACAAGTTCTTCTACGCCGCGGGGCTCGTCATTCTCGAAGGCTATGGCCTGACCGAGACGTCGCCGGTGATCACCGTCAACACCCCTGCAGACTTCCGGCTTGGGTCCGTGGGAAAGCCGCTCGCGGGAGTGGAAGTCACCATCGCGCCGGACGGTGAAATTCTCACCCGTGGTCCGCACGTGATGGCCGGCTACCATCGGAATCCCACCGCCACCGCGGAGGCGATCGACGCCGACGGGTGGTTCCACACGGGAGACATCGGGCTGTTCGAGGAGGGTTTCCTGCGCATCACCGACCGCAAGAAAGATCTCATCGTCACGGCTGGCGGCAAGAATATTGCCCCTCAACCCATCGAAAACCGGATCCGGACCAACAAGTACGTGAGCCAGGCCGTGATGATCGGCGATAAGCGGAAGTTTCCGTCCGTGCTCGTGGTGCCGAACTGGGACCAGCTCGAACGGTGGGCGGGCCGGCGGAACATCATCTGGACGCAGCGGTCACAGCTGCTGCAGATGCCGACCATCCTGGCCAAGATGGACAAGGAAGTGCGAAAGGAGCTCTCGGGGTTCGCGAACTTCGAGATGCCGAAAAAGATCGCGCTCCTCGAGGAGGACTTCTCCGTGGAGCGCGGTGAACTGACGCCAACGCTGAAAGTGAAGCGGCGCGTGATCGACAGGGACTACAAGACGATCATCGACTCCCTGTACGCGGAGCCGCGTTAGGAGCCAGGTGGCGTCGGACTGTCCGTTCGTCAGGTTGCGCGGCGTGGGTGCATGGAGTCGGTCCGATTTCCAAACCCGCGACGCACAAGTACGTAGCTGGTGATGCCAACGGCCACGAGAGCCGTCCCGAAGAGCAGCCAGGGGATCGGGTCAAAACCGCCGCACGAGGAGTTCTGGCCACGTCCAAGTGTGATCGATCCATGAAGGCAAGGCACCGATCGGCGGTTCAGGAACGCAAATAGTAAGCTGACGAAGCCCGTGCCGATCGCCCCTCCAATCGGCCCCTCGGGCCATGACCGATTGCGGCGCGCGGCCAGCCAACACGCTGCGAACGCCAAAGGACTCATGAAGACTCCGATGGACGACATGGTGAGGACGCCGAGAAACACCAACCCGAGTGCCGTACCCCACTCGACAACTGCGCGCCAACCCGTTCCACGTGTCGCCATGGTTCGCTCCTTCCGTCGTCTCACAGGTGCGCCGCGCGATCGGAGATCCTTTCGCCCGCTATCTAATAGCTACCTGTACGCGGAGCCGCGCGCCGGGGTACGACGAGCGCAGGAGGCGCTGGTGGAGGCCGGTGAACGCCCACCCAGTGCCGCTCATCGCGCGCGAGTATCGTGATGCTGGCCGGCACCGGAGTGGCCGCGGGAGCGATCAGGCGACCGTTCTGGGTGAGCGCCCGGGCCGCCGCTTCGGCGAGTGACGGCGACGGCCGGTCAATGGCGACGCCACGGGCACGTCCTCCAGCGAGCGGAATAGCGTCACCCGCACCGCGCAGCGTCGACCAATCCCCGACGTCCGGTGGGGGCGACACGAGCAGCAGCTCAGCCGGCGCGACGTCGACGAGGGCGCGAGCGAGCGTACCCCACTCCCCGCAGAGGATGTAGCAGCCACCACGATCGTCCACGGAGAGGAGCGCCGCCAGCCGGACGGCTTCCGCGTCGGCCGCCCCGGCGAACGCGGGCACCTCCGGCTCCCTAGAACCGAACCAGACCGTCCCGCCGCGAATTGCATACTCGGCGCTGCACACGGGACAGCCCAGCACTCCCTCGACGATACGCCGGTCCACCGTCCGGCTGGCGGTGGCGACGAGGTTCGCGTCGCGGTGCGGGTTCGTGCAGCGGAGCAGATCGAGCTGTTCGACGAGCATGCCAGGGCGCTAGGAATGGGCGAGCCGCAACTCCTCCACGGCGGCGTGCGGCGGCTGGGTCACCGCAAAGAGCACCGCTCGCGCGACATCTTCCGGCCGGAGCATGTCCGTACGGCGCGGGAGCGAGTCACCCAGCGCCGCCTCGTGCGGGTTCCAGATCGCCGTATCTACCGGCCCGGGCGCGATCAGCGTCGCACGCACGCCGGTTCCCCGCGTTTCCGTGCGCAACACTTCGTGCACGGCCCGCGCGCCGTATTTGCTCGCGCTGTAGGCGGCGTTTCCCGCGAACGCGTACCGGTCGGCGACCGATCCGATCGTGATCACGTCGCCGCGTCCCTGTTGCCGCATGGCCGGCAGGAAGGCGCGCACCACGCGAAAGGGAGCGGTGAGGTTCAGCGCCACCGTGCGTTCGAACTCGTCGGGATCCTGATCGTGTGCGCTCGCTCGCGGAAAGATCCCCGCGGCATTGACCAGAATGTGCGGCGCGCCGCCCGCCCAGGTCGTAACGCGAGCCGCCAGTGCGTCGATATCGTCGGGGCGTGTCAGATCGCAGGGCACGGCCAAGTGGCCCTTGCCCAGCTCCCGCGCGAGCGCGGAGAGCGCCTCTCCGGTGCGCGCCGCCAGTGCGACCGTCGCTCCCGCGCCAGCGAGGGCGCGTGCCACCGCCGCACCGATACCCCGTGACGCGCCCGTGACCACCGCCGAACGTCCGTCGAGCGTCACCGGAGCGGCATCGACGGCGTGTAGGCCAGCCGCAGGAACTCGTCCCGCGTCTTGGCATCATCGCGGAACGACCCTCTCAGGGCGGAGGTGATCGTCTTGGAATTCTGCTTTTGCACACCGCGCATCATCATGCACAGGTGATACGCTTCGATCACGACCCCCACGCCGATCGGCTGGAGCACGTCCTCGATGGCGCCGGCCACCTGTTCGGTGAGCCGTTCCTGCACCTGCAGGCGCCGCGCAAAGACGTCGAGAATGCGGGGCAGCTTCGAGAGGCCGACGATGCGTCCGTTCGGGATATAGGCGATGTGCGCCTTGCCGAAAAACGGCAGCATGTGATGTTCGCAGAGCGAGTAGAGCTCGATGTCGCGCACCATCACCATCGACTGGTGCTCCTCGTCGAACACGGCGTCTCCCACCACGTCGGCCACATTCATCTCATACCCGCGCGTCAGCCAGAGCATGGCGTCCGCCACGCGCTGCGGCGTCTTGAGCAGCCCGGCGCGCGCCGGGTCCTCGCCCAGCAGGTCGAGTTCATGGCGCACCATGCCCGACAGTTCGGCGGCGCACCGGCTGCGGCGGGCGGGTGCGTCGTCGCGGGGCTCGACCTTCGCGGCCTTCGAACCCACGGCGCGCCGCCGCGGCCGTTCAGCGCCCTTCATATTCGACATAATTGTTTTCCGTTTCCCAGAGGCGAAGCCGGGCGAGCGTTGCCGGCCGCAGCGCAGGCTCGAGCCGCTGCCAGCACCGTACGACAATGTTTTCCGTCGTGGGATTGACGCCCTGCATGAAGGGGACGTCGAGGTTGAAGTTGCGGTGATCCACCTGGTCGACGAACTCGCGCTCGACAATGCGCTTCACCTCGCCGAGATCAATGACGTATCCCGTGACGGGACTGGGTTCCCCGCGAACGGAGACTTCGAGCGTGTAGTTATGCCCGTGCCAATTCGGGTTATTGCACTTGGTGAAGAGGCGCGCGTTCTCCTCGTCGCTCAGCGCGGGGTTGTGCACGCGATGGGCGGCGTTGAAGCGCAGGAGCCGGGTGACGGTGACGAGGGGCATTTCGAAGAATAGATGGGTGCCCGCATTTTAACGCAGGAAGCTCCGTCCTGCTGAGGACGGAGCTTCCCGAAGAATGGAACGAAGAGGAGTTTTTGAAGCCCTGTCGAATGTATGAGGTTCTCACTCTGCCTTCCGCCTTCCCGCCGAGCGGGCATGACGTCAACAAAGCATATCGAACCCACTCGGAGGACTTATCGGCTCAAAAAGTCGGCCCCTTCGTTCCTGTTGAGTGAATAACTAGGTTGCTGCACATCCGCCGTCAATCGCAAAGACGAGCTACCCGCAGAAAGGACACCACATATGGACATTGGCATACTGGCCGCCGTTGCAATGCTCGCCGTCTGGGCTGTGGCCACCCTCATGTTCGATGCACCCGGGTGGGTGAACCTGATGCTCACGGCGGGTGTGTTTCTGCTCGTGTGGCGGATCGTGACGAAGAAATCGCCGGCGCCCGAACGCTGACTCGTGGACCGTTGTGCCTCGTGCTGATGACGGTCGCCGGTGTGGTGCACGCCCAGTCCGGCCCGCGCGCGTCAGCGGTCGAGGCGGAACGCGCGGCCGCCGACTTTTTCGCGTGGTACGTGCCGATGGCGCGAAGCGATCCGGGTCCGGCGCTGCGGGCGATACGCGAGCGCCGTGCGCAGTTCTCCGCCGCTATCGTAGCGGCGCTGCGCGCCGACGCGGCTGCCACGGCACAGGGAGGAGAGGAGATCGACGGCTTGGATGCCGATCCGTTCCTGAACTCCCAAAATCCTTGCGAGCGTTATCAACCCGTTCGGACCGCTCGGCGCGGGCGCGCATATCTGGTGGAGGTCCGTGCATCAGGTGGCTGTCCGGCGCATCAGCGACCCGATGTCACGGTGGAGATCGTCTGGCGCGCGGCGGGACCGGTCTTTGTCAATTTCGTGTACTCGCGCGATGCCGGTGATGACCTCGTGTCGCATTTGCACGAGCTGGCCAACCGGCGGCGGCTACGAGCAGGCTGACCGCGGACAGCAATCTCGCTAAAGGATCAAATCTCCCAGTTCGACAGCACCAGTCCGCGGTCGGGACGGCGCTCCTCGAATCCGGTGAGTGCCATGCGAAGATCGGTCCAGCGCAATCGCGCACCGGCCGCCAACAGGCGATGGAAGACGGCACCATACTCTCCCTGCAGGCGAAGCGACGCCTGCGCGGTACTCGCGCGCCTCGCGAAACTGGCCAGCTGCGGAATCAGCGCGTCCAACGACGACGTATCGCGGAGCACGAGCTTCAGCACGCGCAGTTCCTCGCGCGCACGTCCTTCGACGAGTGGCGCCGAGTGACAGAGCGCGAACCCGTCGAGCGTCTCGTCGGCCCCTCCCGCGCGGAGCAGCAGCGTGTCTCCGAGCGCGAGGTCGCTGGTGAGCCGTATTTCACGGGTAAAGTCATAGCCGGGCAGCAGCTCCGAAACGAGCGCCGCGCACGCACGCACGGCAGCGAACCGCGCGGACGGCGGTAGCGCCGACAGGAGCGTCGGTGCCGGGGTACTCTCCGCGGCCTCGATGGTGAGCGTGGTGGTGAGGTGCGACGGCACAAATCCGAGGCGACCATAAAACCCGATGTTCTCCATCGTTCGCGGCATCGTCTCGAGGCCAATCACGCGGCAGCCCGCGCCGCGAAGCCACGCCACGCCCGCGTTCACCACCATCTTTCCGTGTCCCACACCCTGCAGGTCATCGCGCACCGCCAGTGGGCCCATCCAACCCTCTGCGCCGGACCGATGCGCGATCACGAACGCGGCGAGGCTCCCCCGCTCGTCGCGCCACTGCATCGCGCCGTCGGCCGCATCGTCGATCGCGTAGTGCCAGATCGCCGGATTGAGCCGCGGCACGCGAACGCCCACCAGGCCGTCGCGGCGATAGCGTTCCGTGAACGCATCGCTGAACAGCGTGTTGAGCGGCCCGATGTCGCCGTGCGCAATCACGAACGGCCCCTCCAGCCGCGACGCGCCAGCGGACCGTGCACGCGAGCCCATCAGGAAGGCGATCCCGCGCCCGGCGACGATCCCGCGTCGACGGCGTCGGTGCTCACCGGTGCCTCCGGCAACACGAGCGCCGCCGCCGCGCCGCGCCTCACGTTGGTCGCGCCTGAGGCCTCGTCGTAACGCACCTCGAGAATCTGGTCGAGCCCGTCACGCACGCCCTCGATATGCGTGATCAGAATCACCTGCTCGAAACGGTCCTGCAACCGCCGCAGCAGCTCGACCACGTTGTGCCGCCGGCTGTCGTCGAGCGAACCGAAGATCTCGTCGAGCACCAGCAGCGAGAATGATTGGCCGGAGCGCTCCGCGATCATCTGGGAGATGGCGAGGCGAAGCACCAGGTTGGCCAGATCCTCTTCACCCCCCGAGATCACCGGTTTGGGCACTCCGTCTTCCAGCACGACGATCCGGTACTTGTCATCAAGCTCGAGCTCCGTGTAGCGCGCGTCCGTAAGCTCGGTCAGGAACGCGCTGGCCAGCTCGGAGAGCTCCGGCCGCATCGCAAAGTTGAGGTCCGTGCGCAAATCAGTGTACGCGCGGTGCAGTTCCTCGTGGAGCCGTTTCTCGGCCTCGAGCGATTGCACGCGCGTCTCGATGCGCTGCAGGTCGTCCATCGCCGCCCGCGCGCGGTCGAGCGCCGCCTGGGCCAGGGCGGCTTCGGTGTTCGCCGCCATCGCGGCGATCGCGGCGGTGTGCAGCTCCGCCGATGCCACCGCGTACCGTTCTCCCATCTGCGTGAAGTCGTCGTCGGACAGGGCGAGCGCCGTGCGCCGGTGCTCCAGTGCATCGCGTTGCGCCGAGCGCGCCGCGAGGTCGCGCGTCACGCTTTCGTGTTCACGCCGGAGCGCCGGTTCACGCTCGACCTGTGTATTCAGGCGGTTCGCCTGTGTGTTGAGCGCCGCCAGCCGCTCGAACTCCTGCTCCAATGCCGTATGCAGCGCGCGGTCGTAGCCGCCAGGAATCTCGGCGAGATCGCGGACGAGCGTCTCGTGACGCAGCTGCTTCGCGGCCACTTCGCGCGCGGTCTGCTCCATCTGCTGCACGCTCATCTGCACCCGCGCCAGACGGCGCTCCAGGCCGCCCACCTCCTGCTGCAGCACCCGACGCTGTTCGTCGAGCGCCGCGACATCCTCCGGCATGATGTCGAGCTGCTCGATGCGCGACTTGTAGTACGACCCGTCGGCGGCCACGGTTTCCATCTGGCTGTCGAGCAGCTCGAGCACCTGACGGTAGTGGTCGCCCAGCGGTCGCTGGCAGGTGGGGCAGGTTCCCTCGTCACCGAGGGCCGTCAGCAGTTCGCGCTGGTCTTTCACCTCACTGTACTGCAGGCGCAGCGCGTTGCGCTTCGTCTCCGCCTCCTGCCGGTCGCGCACCCACTCGGTGCGGCGCAGTTCGAGCTGCCCTTGCGCCTCCTCCAGCGCCCGCCGCTTCGCCTCGAGCTCCACCGTCACATGTTCTTCCAGCTCCGGCGCCTCCTGAATGCGCGTGCGCTGCGCGTGCAGCTCCTCCAGCTCGGACGCAAGCGTGCGCTCCTGCTCCAGCAGCGCCTGCCGCCGCCCGTCGTGCGCCGCCAGGTCGCGCATCCGGCCAAGCTCGTTGCCGACGCCGTGGAACGGCACGAGCTGCATGGCGAGCGGAATGAGCGCTTCACGCGCCGCCGCCACGTGCTTCAATTCGGTCGCGATCCGTTCCAGGTTGTGTCGCAATCCGCCGAGCTCCGTCTCGGCCACGCGGAGGTCGCTCTCGAGCGCCTGGGCGTCACTCCGCTGGCGCTGTGCTTCGAACCACCGGGGACCCAGCGCATCCACGAGCGACTGCACGCGAGACCGTTCGATCTCCGCATCGGCGAGGTGCCCGCGCGCCGCCGCGAGCGCCTGCTCCGATTCGGTGATCTGGGCGGTGACGAACTCCCCATTCGGCATGCCGCTGCGCATCCCCGCGAGCTCGCTCCGGAGGTCGCGCCGCCGGTGATCGGCGAGCTCCTGCGCGGCGCGGAGTTTTTCGTAGCCGAGCACACGGGAGAGGAACTGCCCGCGCTCCGTCGCCGAGAGCGACGCCATCACCGTCAATTCCTTCTGCCCGGTGAAGTAGGTATTGAAGAACTCCGTACGGGACATGCCCAGCCGCCGCTCCAGCAGCTCGCCAACAGCCGTCGCCGAGTTCGCGATGGGAAGTGCGGCGCCATCGAGGTACAGCTCCGCCATGGTCAGCCCGCGCACCACCCGGTAGCGGTGCCCGGCAAGATCGAACTCGAGCTCGACGCGCACCTGCGCCCGCGGCGCGGCGCGCGAAAACCGGATCGATTCCTTCCCGCCGCGCGCCGTGTCTCCGCCGTAGAGTGCCCACGCCGTCGCCTCGAAGATCGTGGACTTGCCGGCGCCGTTCCGCCCGATGATGCCCGTCAGGCCAGTATCGAATTCGATCTCGGTATCGGCATGCTGACGGAAGTTCACCAGCTTCAGGCGACTGAGCCTCACTGTTCGTCCACGGCGGTCGGCGCGTCGCGCACCACGCCTTCCCGCTCCGCCTCACGCAGGTAGTGCAGGCCCAGTTCCACCAGCGTGTCGCGCTCGACGTCTGACGCCAGCACGCGGTTTCGCAGACTCTCCCGCAGCATGTCGGCGAGCGAGGGCCGGCGACCCGGAGCGCCGGAGATGTCGCGCCGAATGACTTCGGGGCGGCGCGTATCGAGGTGAAAGTGCAGCGCCCGTCGCTGATACTCGCGCAGCGCCTTGTGGTTCAGCTCCCGCGCGATGTGTCGCGGCACATTGCGCGCGACGACACGCACGACCTTCCCCTCGATGCCGCCGCTCACCTTTCCCACCGCCAATCGCAGCGCGTCGTCGAGATCCGGCGCGGACATGCCGCGACCCTCGATGCGGGGCAAGTCCAGCAATTCGCGCGGCGGCGGGAGCCGGTGGAACGATTGCTTCCCCGTGGACAGATCCCGTTCGATCAGCCCCTTGCCGGGAAGCTTCTGCGCAGTCTGCTCCTCGATCTCACCCCACACATTCGAGCTCGTGTACTCGATCGATCCGCTGTAATACGCGTTCGGTCCGACGCGCTTGTACACGTGATAATGTCCGAGCGCCACATAATTCCACTCCGGCGCCGACACGGCCGCCGCCGGAATGCACAGCGCCGCACGATCGAGGTGTTCGGCATGGGCGGGAATCGCGCCTTCAACCTCGCCGTGCAGCAGCAGGACGTTGTACCGGGCGGCGGGATCGGGATCGAGTGCCACGCTGCCGGGCGGCAGATCGGGCACCGCCAGAATCGACAAGTCGTGTTCCGGGAAATGCAGACGGCGCGGTTCCACGTCCACCACGTGCACGCCGAGCGGTGAGAACAGCCGCAGAATGCACGTTGTCTCGCTCGAGCGAGGCATGTCGTGGTTGCCCGCGACCATCACGACGATCGTGTCAGGCAGCGCGGCTCTGAGACGTGAAAACTCGGTGAACGCATGAAGGATCGCCGGATTCGTCGGGCGCACGGTGTGAAAAACGTCGCCGCCGATCAGGACCAGTCCGGGGCGAAGCTCGATCACCCGGTCGATCGCGTGCGTCAGCGCGCGCGCGACATCCGCCTCCCGCTGATTGATGCCGGTGGGAGTCGTCCGCTGGAACTGGCGAAAGCCCAGGTGCAGGTCAGAGAAATGAACGAGTCGCACGGCCGGAATCTACGCTCGCGCAGGCATATTAAAGGATAGGGATCGTCGGCAGAACAGCGCCGGCGCACGCGGTATCCCCACGGGATTCGGGCTGCTGCCGTCGGTCAGCCGACACAAGGTCTCCTTTGCCGAGGGGCGCTCGACCCGTTTCGCCGGTGTGGGGAGGGTAACGCGTGCTACCGGTTCCGCAGCGGGACCTTGGGAAGGAAAGACAGGCTCTCTAGTCGCCTGAATCTCGTCTACCGGTGCCTGCGTGGACGTTACGGGTGCCTGCGTGTACGATGCGGCGAAAAAATGCGAGGTGCGCGTTCCTCCCTGCGAGCTGCCCGTACAATTCGATGCGGTCACTGCCCCGCGGTCCTCGGTGATCGTTCCTCCGTCGGCGCTCAGCGCGCGTCATTCTCGGGTGGCCGTCCCTGCGCGTACGCTGCGTGCAGTGGCGCGCGCACTCTCCGTTCCGAGTTGCTCGTTTCATGCACGGCAAACGCACTCATCGTGCCGCAGTGCGTGCTCCGCCGAGCAGCATCGCCAGTGCGCGCGCCACGAAGGACGTTGACCGGGGCGCAATCGACGTTCATCGTTGCAGCAACGATGGTGATCACGGTGCAATTGGCAGTTCACCTTTTTGCATTGATCCTGCGCGGCGCCTCATCGACGTTCAGTCAGGCGTGATCGCAACGCAGCGGCGCCCGATCGACCGTCGCCGGGGCCACATCGAGAGCGAGTGCCCGGACATCGATCGTGCCGCGCGCACTGTCCGAAGTGCGGGGACGATCATCGATACGCACGGCAGAGTCATTGCCGCTCCCCGCGCCAACGTCTCATCTCCGCGCCGCCCCATCGTCCTTTGCTGCGCCCGCGTGGACCGGCCGCCCTCCGCAGTCCGTCCTCACAGCCGCCACCCAGCCATTCGACACGCCAACGAAAAAACGTTGAGCACCGAGCCCCTACCTCAACAGACATCGAAACGACCATTTTTTTTGACAACCACAATTTCTCTTCCGTGAGCCTTTTGCCGCTCAGCGGCATGGAAAACGGGGGACTCTATCCCCGAGTTTCGCCGTTCCCCCATGTCCAGATCCGCGTAGTTTCCGCGTAGTTTCCGCGGCTGCTGTTGCAGTTCATCAGTTCCCTTCCGCGGCCCGCCTCAGAATTATCGTCCCGCCACCGTGAGCCGTTTCACGTTCGGCGGCGTGATAAGGTGAGGAGGTCCCCGCATGGCGCGAGACCAACGCCGCTCGAGGCGCTGAGAGGAGTCGTTGTACGCAGCAGTCCGCAGCGGCTCCGGCGTCCGCCCTGGCACCGACGCTTGCCCAGAAATCGACGCCCCCATAGGTTAGCCAGATGACCTCGTTCTCCCGCGCGTGGCCCGCACTGACGCTCTGTTTCCTGACGGCGCTGCAGGGATGCAGCGGCAAGTCGAAGAAGGCTCAGGCGGCCGACGCGATCGCGCCCGATGGGGCACCGGCCCTCGACCTGGCCTCAAAACCGCAGCTGCTCTTTCAGGTGTTCGGCGATCGCGATAACCAGCGCATGGCTCCACTGGCCGCGGTGGTCAAGGGCGTCATCAAACCGATCGGGCTGACGCCGTCCGGCTGGCGCACGCTCGACTCTCTCTATTTCTCCCCGGGGGCAAAGTACCCGGTCTACAACGACGGGGTCGAGGTGGGAGAAGTCGTCGTCACGCGGGGGATGTGGACGAACGGCGGCAAAACGCTATATCCGCTTCAGGGATGCTCGGTTCTCCGGCCGCTCGCCGCGGTCAAAATCACGATCAAGCAGGCGCGGAAGGATGCGTACGCCGAGTTGGTCGCCTCGAGCACGCCGCTCGCCCAACGGGGGCCGTTCAAGGGAAAGTTGCCCTCCGACAGTGAGATCGCGGTGATCGGCCGCGAATTCGGTCGAGGCATCGCAAAGACCGCCCGCATTCCCGCGTCCGGACTCGATTCGCTCGATTTTCACGCGCGACTTCTTTTCACGGGAGCGGCGAGCGACCCTACGCTGCTCGTGTCGTTCATCGACCCGAACGCTGGTGACCTGGGGCCGGGAACCGGACATACGACGCACCTGTTCGCGCTGGGCGAAAAAACCGGTGCGACGTACGAGCCCACGTACCGCCATTCCGTCAGCGGCGATGGCAAGGGCGTGGAGTTTCAGCGCATCCTCGACCATCTCGATGTGAGCGGCAGCGGGGTCGACGACCTGATTCTGGAAGCCTGGCGTTACGGGGCAGAGAACGATTTGCTCGTGCTCTCGTATCGCGCCGGACGCTGGCGCGAGACCGTACGTGCGAAACAGAGCTACTGTCTCGACGCGGTCCCGCCACAGCCGTAAAC
>JRHI01002183.1_pt1 | contig 14075 bp, 13 predicted proteins | sample 215371 | NCBI WGS metagenome assembly JRHI01 (sample SAMN02929681, study PRJNA255918) | sediment metagenome | biome: cave system; feature: Ice Cave; material: Sediment; isolation source: sediment from deep within a dark volcanic ice cave with no known source of... ...
CACCCAACAATCCCCGCCGGGACATGAGCCGCTCGCGCTCTTCAAAGACCGCCTCGATCATCGTTTCGTGCAATTGCGGCATCCGCGATTTCCTTTCGACGTCGCGCGAGCGCCTGATGTGTGGCTCGCGCACAATTCCTCTTGAGCTCTAGGCCCACTCGTCCGTCACGCAAGAACCATGCCGTCAGCCACGGGGCATAGGTCGCACCGCCGACAGGCGGTAGCCGGGATCACCGACCGGCGCTCGCTCCACCGACAGCGCATGGCGAGACGGCGCCTGTCGCGCCAGCGAGCGTCACCGGTATCGGAGCGGCGGACCGGCGACCCGGTCGTTCGCCGGGCGGGGAACACCACGCTCGTCGGTGCCAACGACGCGCGGTGCCCAATCACTGGATCCAATCGAGTGAGATGGCGCACCGCGCCCAACCGGCGACCGGGCTCCGACTCGCCGGCTCACTCCGCCGTCGCGTGCTGCCCTAACCCCGCCGGCGGTCGCGCATTGCGCACCAACCCCGTGATCGCGACCAGCGTCAGGAGGTATGGGAATGCGATGAGAAGGTCTTTCGAAACATGCAGCCCCCGCGCCTGCGCCTGGATCTGCACCGCCTGGGAGCCGCCGAAGAGGAGCGCCGCCCCGAGCGTGCCGAATGGCGTCCAGCTGCCGAAGATCACGGCCGCCAGCGCGATGAACCCCCGTCCCTGCGTCATCCCGACCGTGAAGCTGCCCAGATCGCCGATCGACAGCACCGACCCACCCAGTCCGGCCAGGACTCCGCTCGCGATCACGCAGGCGTACCGGTAGCGTGCCACGGCGATCCCCACGCTCTCCGCCGCCCGCGGGTGCTCGCCCGCCGCCTGCACCCGCAATCCTGGCTTTGTCGTGAACAGGAGATAGTGGACGATCGGCACCGTCAGGAACGCGACCGGCGCCAGCACGCTCAACCCGCTCGCAATCGTCGGCAGCTTCTCGACCGCGGGCGTACCGCCGGCCACTCCCCAGATCCGCTGTACCAAAAACGCGGTGACCCCGGCCCCGAGCAGATTCAGCGCCGTCCCCGCGACGATCTGGTCGCCCCGCAGCGTAATGCACCAGTAGGCATGGATCGCCGCCGCCCCCCCCGCCCCGACCATCGCGCAGAGCACACCCAGATACGGATTCCCTGTGTAAGATGTCCCCGCCACCGCCGCGAACGCCCCAACCAGCATGAACCCCTCCAGCGCGATGTTCATCACGCCGGACCGCTCCGATAACAACCCACCCATCGCCGCAAAGATCAACGGCGTCGCCATCCGCAAGGTCGCCGTCAACAGCGCAACCGTAAAGAAATCCCGCATCGCACACTCCGAGCCGCCAGCCGCTAGCCGCCAGCCGCCAGCCGCCAGCCCGTTCTAGCCCCGGAGGGGCTTTGTATGTTGAGCCCGGCGTTTCAACGCCGGGTCTGGCACACCGCGCCGTCCACGAACCGCCCTCCAATCGCAACAACGCTGACGGCTACCGGCTCGTCGCGTCACAGCGCCGGCGGCCCCGCCTCCGGCTCCGCCCCGACGGTTGCCGTCTGCCCTGGCTGCTCCTCAGTCTCCGCACGCCGCTGCTCGCGCCGCCCGCGCACCCGCCCTGTCGCCGCGAACGCGGCCACCGACAGGATCACCAGCCCCTGCAGCACCTGCACGAGCTCCTTCGAGGTCCCCGCCGTGTTCTGCATCTTGTTCGCCCCGCTCCGCAGTACGCCAAACAGCACCCCGGAGAGGATGACGCCGATCGGATGATTCCGACCCACCAGACCGGCCGCGATCGCCGTAAACCCGTACCCCTGAGGGTCCTTGTAGTGCCGCCCCAGGAGTCCGAGCGTCTCCCCGGCGCCCGCCAGCCCCGCCAGTACGCCGCTGGCGAACATCGCCAGCGTGATCGTCCGCCCCCACGAGATGCCCGCGTACGCCGCCGCACCCCGGCTCAACCCGACCGTCCGCACGCGGTACCCGAACGTCGTCCGAAACAGCAGGTACCAGAGCACGCCCGCGGCGGCGATCGCCAGGATGATGCCGGCGTGCAGTCGCGTCCCGTGCAGAATGTTCGGCAGATTCGCCGCGGGCCGCACCGGGTCGGTGGCCTGAAGCCCCGCATTGACGGGCAGCCAGCGCCCCGCGCTCAGGGTCGCGTAGGAGCTCACCCGATAGGCCAGATAGTTGAGCATAATCGTCGTGATCACTTCGTGCGCGCCCGAGACGGCCTTGAGCAGACCGGGGATCGCGCCCCAGATGCCGCCGGCCGCCGCCGCCGCCAGCAGCGCCAGCGGCAGGTGGATCGCCGCGGGCAGCCCCAGGTTCAGCGCCCCGACCAGTCCGGCCGCCAGGCTGCCCATGACGAGCTGCCCCTCGATCCCGATGTTGAACATCCCCGCCCGAAACGCGACGGCAAACGCCAGCCCCCCGAACAGGTACGGTGTCACCGCGACCAGTGTCTCGGCGATCGCCCTCCGCCCACTGAACGCTCCGTTGAACAGCGCCCGATAGGCCGCCAGCGGATTCTGCCCCGAGAACAGGATGAAGAGCGCCCCAACGAGCAGCGCGGCGGCCACCGCCGCGGTCGACGACAGCACCGTCGGCCCCAGCCGCCGCGCCCAACCCGCGTCAGTCCGCGACGGCTGCGTGGTGACGCTCCTCGCCACTCCGGCCTCCCATCCTCAACCCGAGCTCGGTTCTGGAGACGCCGCCGCTGACGAACTCCCCGGCGATCCGGCCCTGGCACAAGACCAGGATGCGATCGCTCAGGTCGAGGATCTCGTCGAGGTCGAACGACACCAGGAGCACTCCCCGCCCCTGGTCCCGCTCGCGCACGAGCTGCCGGTGGACGAACTCGATCGCCCCGACGTCGAGCCCCCGCGTCGGCTGCACCGCCAGCAGCGCGTCCGGCACCCGATAGAGCTCCCGCGCGATGATCAACTTCTGCTGGTTCCCGCCCGAGAGCGACCCGGCCGGCGTCTGGGCCGACGGCGCCCGCACGTCGAACTCGCGCATCAGCTGCCGCGTGATCGCGGTACTCTCGGCGTAGTCGATCCGCCCGCCGTGGCTGAACGGTGGGTCCCCCGCGTTACCGAGCAGCACGTTTTCCGTCAGCGAGAACCCGAGGACGAGTCCCCGGTGGTGCCGGTCTTCCGGGATATAGGACAAGCCCGCCCGCCGCAGCGTGGTCGGATCGGCCCCCGTCACATCCCGACCCTTCAGCCAGATTCGCCCGCTGTCCGGTTTCCGCAATCCCGCCAGTGTTTCGACGAGCTCCGTCTGTCCGTTCCCCTCGACGCCGGCGATGCCGACGATCTCACCCCGGCGCAGACTCAAGCTGAGCCCATTGAGCGCCGGCACCCCGCCGCGCCCCTTCAGCGTCAGGTGCTCAGCCACCAGCACCGCCTCGCCCGGGTGCGCGGGTGGCCGCTCAGTATGCAGCACGACCTCGCGCCCGACCATCAGCTCGGCGAGCTCGGGGGCCGTTGTCTCGGCGGTGATCCGCGTCCCCACGGTCTTGCCGCGCCGGATTACCGTCACCCGGTCGCTGACCGCCGCCACCTCGCGCAGCTTGTGCGTGATGAAGATGATCGTCCCGCCGCCCGCGCGCAGCCGTTCAAGGATCTGGTAGAGCTCTTCGACCTCCTGCGGCGTCAGCAGCGCCGTCGGCTCGTCGAGAATCAGCGTCCGGCTGCCGTGATAGAGCGCCCGTAGGATCTCGACCCGTTGCTGCATCCCGACCGGCAGCTCTTCCAGCCGCGTTTCCGGATCGACCCGCAGCCCGTAGTCCACGGCCAGCTCGCCGACGCGCCGGTTCGCCGCCTCGCGGTCGAGATGGAGCGTGCCCGCCCCCTCCGACCCCAAGATCACGTTCTCCGTCACCGTGAACCGGGGGATCAGCATGAAATGCTGGTGGACCATGCCGAGGCCGGCCTGAACGGCATCGCGCGGTCCGTGGAAACGAGCGGGCCGGCCGTCGACCCTGATCTCGCCCTGGTCCGGGTGGTACAACCCGAACAGGATGTTCATCAGCGTCGACTTGCCGGCCCCGTTCTCGCCCAGCAGCGCGTGGATCTCGCCGCGTGCGACCGCCAGGTCAAGCCCGTCGTTCGCCACGACCCCGGGGAATCGCTTGACGATCCCCCGCATCTCCACCGCCAGCGGCACCGTTGCCGCAGCTTGGCCCATGGTGCTCCCCGGTTGAACGCGGCGAGGCGGCGGGGCGGCGAACGGTCCCCGGCGTTGAAACGCCGGGCTCAACCGACAAAGCCCCTCCGGGGCTAGAAACGGGTTGGCGGGAACTGGACGCCTGCCGTTTGCCGACTCCTATCATCTGACTCCCGACTGCCGCCTCGTTCGGCATTCCAGATCTGGCGCTGGATTTGGAGGTGGCCGAGGTGGAGGCCGGTGTGCTCGACCGCGTGGACGAGACACTCGGCAACGGTCTGGCGAACCGCCGCCAACCCGGTCCGGGGGTCCGCCGGCCGCTCGAACACGCGCGCCAGATCCGCGTCGGTCAACGCTGCGATCACCTCATGGCTGGCGGCAAGCCAGCGGTCGAAGCGGGCGGTCAGCGTCGTCAGGTCGCCACGCGCCCGAAACTCGGCCGGCCGATCCCGGTCCAGCGGCCGCCCGCCCGCGGCGTGCAGCACCCAATATTCACCCGCTCCGACGATATGCGTGGCGAGCGCGTAGAACGTGTTGATGTCCTCCAGACCCAAACGGGGTTGCCAGCGGTTCAGGTCGTCCTCCGGCACGCCCTGGAGTTGTTCAAGCGCTTCTTCACTGCGGCGGGTCAGGAAAGTCTCGATCGCCTGGGCGAAGGGGATCATCTGGGGGCTCCTTGCGGGCAGCGCCGCGTCGCGATCCGGGGCGGGTCGATGCTCCGGTGCCGAAACGACAACGAGCGGGCGCGCTTTGGCGGGACGGCGCACGCTGATTCAAACCGTGCCGACTCACGCCTGGTGATCAGTCCGCCCTCATCCTCCATCGTGCGCGAGAGTCAGGCCCACGGGACGAGGGCCTGCAGCCACGCCTCGGCGCCGATCGTGGTCGGGCGACCGTGACCGGGGTAGACGACGACGTCGGGTGGCAGGGCGACCAGGCGCGCCAGGCTGCGGTTCATCGTCTTCGGGTCGGAGCCCGGAATGTCGACGCGACCGTGGCCGCCGGGGAAGAGGACGTCGCCGCCGAGGAAAACGCGGTCAGCCTCCGAGTAGAGGGCGATGTGGGCCGGGTCGTGCCCAGGCAGGTGCATGACCTGGAACAGATGTACCCCGAGCCGGACCTCGTCGCCATCGTTCAAGAGACGGTCGGGGGTGACGGGCAGGATGGTGAACGGGAGTTCCATCGCCGCGCTGCCCGGTTTGGCGAGCCGTTCGATCGCGAGCGGGTGGGCGGCGATCGGCGCTCCCGTCGCCTCGGCGAGCTCGGTCGCGTCGCCGATGTGGTCCCAATGGGCGTGGGTGATCACGATCAGCCTGATGCGCGCCCCGGCGGTCGCGGCCGCGTCGGTGACCGCTTGGGTGACATCCATCGGGGCGTCGACGACGAGCGCGTCGCCGGATTGGTCGTCGAACGCCAGGTAGGCGTTGGTATCGAGTGGACCGCCGGAAAAGGTTTGGATCGCGAGCGCCATCGTCCCCCCTATCGCGCGTCGACCGCGGCCAGCTCAGCCTCAACGTCCAGCAACCGCTCTTCGGCGGGGTCGATCCGCTGCTCGGTTTCGGCCGTGTCCGGAGCGGTGTCCGGCGGCGGAGCAGCGGCGTTCGGGTCTGTCCCCGACACCCAGGCCGGCTCGCCGAGCGGGATCGGATCGACCGTCATGCCCAGGCGGTCGAGCAGAGCGGCGCACCAGGCGGCAGGCCACGGGCGGGGGTCGACCGGCTGGTTCGGCGCATGCGAATCGGAGCCGCAGGAGATGAGGAGCCCGCGCCCCTGGGCAAGGCGCCGGTACAGCTCCGTCTGCGCGTCGGTGTAGGACCGGTAGTGTGCTTCCAGGCCGTCGATCGGGACCGCGGCCAGCATCTGGTCGAGATCGGCCTCGGTCATGACCCCGACCGAGTCGCTGCGCCCCGGGTGGGCGACGACGCAGAGACCGCCTGCCTCATGCGCCGCGGCGACGACCTGCTCCAACGGGAGGTCCGCGGTGAAGTTGCCGCCCAGGTCGACGACGAGATTCGCGGCCTCGCTCAGGTTTTTGACGTGTCCGTCCTTGATCGCCGACGACAGAACGTGAAAGGGCCAGAGGGGGCGACCGGCGACGATCTCGGGGAGGGAGGGGAGGGCGCGGCCGGAGGCCACGATGCGCCGCCAGGCATCCTCGGCTCGGCCTTGGAGCGCGGCGTCGATGTCGGCGAGCGCGGCGCGGAACGGGGCAGCCGCCGGATCGGTGCGGTCCGGCCGGATCCCATAGACGAGGACATGCCACTGCCGGTCGGCCCACCGGGTGGTCATCTCCACGCCGGGGACGATGGTGATACCACGATCCGCCGCCAGTCGCAGCGTCACCAAAACGGAACGCTGCGTGTCGTGATCGCAGACGGCGGCGACGCGGAAGCCCCGCCCTGCCAAATGATCGACCAGCGCCATCGGCGACCAGAGGCCATCGCTGGCCAGCGTGTGCAGGTGGAGATCGACAGGATCGCGCGGTCGCAGCGAGACGCCGGCGGCGTCGGAAGGAGGGGAGGCGCTAGCCACGTCGGTCGGATCCTCCTGTTGACTGAAGCGAGGCCGCCACCGTGACGCGCCCCACGCTCCGATCAGTCTACCGGAAGACCGGCCGGTCGGCCGGTTGCCCTGGCTCCCAGGGGTGGTCGTCAAGATATTGGGACACACTCACCGGTGTCCGCTCCCTTGCGGGCGCCCGCCTCCCGTGTCACCATCGCCGGTAACGGCGATCGCGCGGCGAAGAGCGGTCAACGCCGCCCGGCCCGACGGGTCGATCTTGCCGGCGGGCGCACCGGATGGGAAGGACGGAACCGATGGTCGAGACGGCGGAGCCGAAGCGCGTCGCCTCGCTTTTCAAGGCGTACGACATCCGCGGCGTCGTACCGGACGACCTGACCCCGGAGATCGCCTACGCGATCGGGCGGGCGCTCGTCCTCTACCTCGAGGTGGAGGAGGTCGCCGTCGGCCGTGACATGCGCGTCTTGGGGCCGGCGCTGGCCGGGGCGCTGTGCGACGGCATCTGCGACCAGGGGGCCACCGTCGCCGATCTCGGTCTGGTCTCCACCGACGCGCTCTACTTCGCCGTCGGCAAGTTCGGCTACCGCGCGGGCGTAATCATCACCGCCTCGCACAACCCGCCGGAGTACAACGGCTTCAAGATCTGTCGGGAGGAGGCGCGCCCCCTCTCACTGGAGCACGGCATCGGCCAGATCCGCGACCTCGTCCTCGGCGGCGACTTCCCGCCTCCGGCGAACGGCCGGCGCGGCGACGTGATCCAGCGCGACGTCCTCGACGCCTACGCGGACCACGTCCTGACCTTTCTCGACCCGGTCAAGCTCCGGCCCCTCAAGATCGCGATCGACGCCGGCAACGGGATGGCCGGCGAGACGGTGCCGCGGGTCTTCAAGCACCTCCCCTGCGAGGTCGTCCCGCTCTACTTTGAGCTCGACGGCACCTTCCCTCACCACCTCGCCAACCCGATTGAGCCGGAGAACGTGAAGGACCTCCAACGCCTCGTGATGGAGCAGCGGTGCGACCTCGGCTGCGCGTTCGACGGCGACGCCGACCGCATGTTTCTGATCGACGAGCGCGGCCAGTTTGTCGGCGGCGACATGGTGACCGCGATGGTCGCGGTCGCGATGCTCAAGCAGCACCCGGGCGCGGCGATCTGCTACAACCTGATCTGCTCCCGCGCCGTGCCCGAGACGATCACGCGTCTGGGCGGCCGGCCGATCCGGACCCGCGTCGGCCACTCCCTGATCAAAGCCGAGATGCGCGCGGAGGACGCCGTCTTCGGCGGCGAGCACTCCGGCCACTTCTACTTCCGCGACAACTGGTACGCCGACTCCGGACTGATCGCCCTGGTCACGGTGCTCCAGCTCGTCTCCGAGACCGGGGAGTCGCTCTCAGCCGTATTGCGCCCGCTCGATACGCGCTTCCGCTCGGGCGAGCTCAACTCCGAGGTCCGCGACCCGGCGGCGGTCACGGCGCGCGTCGAAGCAATCTACCGCGCGCGGGGAGCGGCGATCGACCACCTCGACGGGATCACGGTCGCCTTCCCGAACTGGTGGTTCAACCTGCGCGCATCGAACACGCAGCCCCTGCTCCGCCTCAACGTCGAGGCGGACGACCCGGAGACGCTCAATCGGATGACGAAGGAAACGCTGTCCGTGGTCCAGTCCGACGCGGCACAAGATCGGTAAGGGCAGACCACTGTGTCTGCCTGGCTGCCGACAACGACCGATGTGCAACGATGGCCGGCGATGCCGGTCGGGACCGCGCTGCGCATCGTCAAGTTGGCACCGGACGGCACCCACGTCACCAGCTACCCGGCTATCACGATCGAGGCGGGAGCGCCGCATCCCTGGATCGCCGCGCGGGCGACCTGGGTCGCCCGCGCGCATGATCTGAATGGTCTCCTCTTCCTCCCGGGCGACACCCTGCACGAGTTCTTCTCGCCCGGCGACTCGTTTAACCTCTTCTCCGTCTTCGCTCCCGATGGCATCCTGCGCGGCTGGTACGCGAACGTCACGCATCCGACGCGGCTGGACACGACGACGACGCCGTTCACCCTCCGCTGGCACGATCTCTATCTCGACATCGTCGCGCTGCCGAATGGCAGCGTCGTCGTCCGCGACGAGGACGAGCTGGCCGCGGCCGGCGTTGACCGCGCCGACCCGGACCTACACGCCCTAATCCTGGCCGGGCGGGACGAGCTGCTCAGGCGATTCGCCGGCCGGGAGTTTCCGTTCCACGAGCGATAGACCTCAGGATCACGCCAGGGATCAGGTCCTATCTCCAATGCGTCAGCGCTGGGGCACGCCCACAACGCTGACGGGCACCCCAAACCTCCCCTCCCTACGGCAGCCGGTGGTACGTCCGCATCACCTCGTGCAGCCGGTCCAGCGGCATCGCGTGCGACGTGCGCCCGTCAACCCCCACCGTCGTCGTCGCCATGCAGAGGGCGTTCAAAATCGCTTCCTGCGTCGCGTCGGCGACGGCCGCGAACAGGTCGCTGATCGCGTCGCTTGGGTACATCCGAACGTCGATCGGCCGGACCCCGTCGGTCGGGTCGGCCAGGCCGCGATTGCCCGTCGCAAAGGCGAGGAAGAGATCGCCGCTGCTGTTGTCGCCGTTGCCGCCGACACGGGCGAGTCCGACCGTCGCGCGCTGGGCGAGGCGCTTGCACTGGTTCGGCAGGAGCGGCGCGTCGGTCGCGACGATGATGATGATCGACCCGTCCCCGCGAGGCCGCGGCCACGGCGTCGGAACCTCATCCCGCGTGATCGCCTCGCCAACCGGGACGCCGTCGACGCGGAGGAGGTCGCGGCGGCCGTAGTTCGCCTGGACGAGGACGCCGACCGTCCAGCCGCCGCGCTCCGCCGGCAGCACGCGCGACGCCGTGCCGATGCCGCCCTTGAACTCGTGGCAGTTCATCCCCGTGCCGCCGCCGACGCAGCCCTCGCCGACCGGCCCGCTCGCGGCGCCGTCAATCGCCGCGAAGACGTGCTCCGGTTTGACGTGAAAGCCGTTGATGTCGTTGAGCCACCCGTCATAGGTCTCCGCCACGACCGGCAGACTCCACGTCAGGTCGAAATCACGGGTGCCGTGGGCGACGGCGTACGCGATCAGCGCGTCACGGACAATCCCGACGCTGTGCGTGTTCGTGATCGCGATCGGCGTCGTCAGGAAGCCCGCCTCCTCGATCCAGGCGATCCCCGTCATCTCACCGTTGCCGTTGAGCTGGTGGTAGCCGGCAAACACCGGGTCGGTCGCGACGTTTCCCTCGTGGGGAATGATGACCGTCACCCCGGTCCGCACCGGTCCCTGCCCGACGACGAGCGGCCCATCGCCCGCGATCAGCGTCGTGTGCCCGACGCGGAGCCCGGCGACATCGGTGATCGCGTTCCACCGACCCGGTTCCAGGTGACCGATCCGGATGCCGAGGTCCCGGGCGCGTTTGCGATCGCCGCCGCTCGTTTCGTGGTGTCCGGTTGTCACGTTCGTCGCTGCCTTTCCGTCCTTATGACGCTACCATCCGGCCCGCCGGCGACCCCAACCCACGTTCGCCCCGCCGGACAAGCCCAAGCATGCGCCGCACCGACCATCCGCCGCCCAGGCGGAGACCGGCACGGGATCGATCGCCGCCGGTCCCGGTGCCTCGAGGCTGAACACAACCACGACGGCCGCAGCAACCACCTCCGCTTCGTCGGCTGTCGGTTGGGGGCTGATGTTCTGGCCGAGGTAGGGCGATCCCGGGCAGGCACGGCGCGCTTCCCTGTGCCGGCCGGCATCCGTTCGCCTCACAACGGGATGTTCCCGTGCTTCCGCGCCGGCGTCGCGACCCGCTTCGCGCGCGCCAGATCCAGCGCACGGATGAGCCAGCGGCGAGTCTCGCGCGGCGCGATCACGTCGTCGACGTAGCCCCGCGAGGCGGCCTGGTACGGGCTCGCGAAGAGGAGCTCGTAGTGCGACACCAGCTCCTGGCGGCGCGCGACCGGGTCGGACGCCTCGGCGAGGTCACGGCGGAAGATCAGCCCGACCGCGGCATCGGGTCCCATCACGGCAATCTCGGCCGTCGGCCAGGCGACGTTAAAATCGGCGCCGATGTGCTTGGAGTTCATCACGACGTACGCGCCGCCATACGCCTTGCGCGTGATCACGGTCACCTTCGGCACCGTCGCCTCGGCGAAAGCGTAGAGGAGCTTCGAGCCGTGGCGGATGATCCCCCGGTACTCCTGTTCGGCGCCCGGTAGGAACCCAGGGACGTCCTCGAACACGACGAGCGGAATGCCGAAGGCGTCGCAGAAGCGGACGAAGCGGGCCGCCTTGACGCTGGCGTCGATGTCGAGCGTGCCCGCGAGCACCTGCGGTTGGTTGGCGACGACGCCGACGCCGTGGCCGTCGAGGCGGCCGAAACCGCAGATCATGTTCTGGGCGTGCCCGGCCTGAACCTCGAAGAAATCGCCGTCGTCGAGCACGGACGCCAGCACGTCGTGCATGTCATACGGCTTCGTGCTGACCTCCGGCACGAGCGTGTCGAGCTCGGGCGCCTCGCGCTCCGGGTCGTCGGTCGGGTCACAGCGCGGCGGGTCGTCGAGGTTGTTCGAAGGGAGATAGGAGAGGAGCGTCCGGACCTGGAGGACCAGGTCGTCCTCGTCGGCGGCGGCGAAGTGGGCGACGCCGCTGATCCGGTTGTGCGTCGCCGCGCCGCCGAGCTGCTCGTGCGTCACGTCCTCGCCGGTCACCGTCTTGAGCACGTCCGGCCCGGTGATGAACATCTGGCTCGTCCCGTCGACCATGAAGATGAAGTCGGTCATAGCCGGCGAGTAGACGGCGCCGCCCGCGCAGGGGCCGGCGACGATCGAGATCTGCGGGACGACGCCGGAAGCGCGGACGTTGCGGAAGAAGACCTCGCCGTAGCCGGCCAGCCCTTCGACCCCCTCCTGAATCCGGGCGCCCGCCGAATCGTTGATCCCGATGATCGGGCAGCCGTAGCGCTCGGCGAGGTCCATCAGCTTGACGACCTTCTCGGCGAACGCCTCGCCGAGCGACCCGCCGTAGACCGTGAAGTCCTGGGAAAAGACGGCAACCTGGCGGCCGTCGATCGCCCCGAACCCGGTCACGACGCCGTCGCCGTACGGCCGGCTCGCCTCCATCCCGAACTGCATCGCGCGGTGTTGGACAAACGGGTCAAGCTCGAGAAACGACCCCTCGTCGAGCAATGCCAGGACGCGTGCCCGCGCGCCGCGCCTGCCGCGCTGTTCCTGCTTCAGTGCCGCTGCTTCATGCTGCGCGGCGATCTCGTGTTTGATCGTCGCCCGACGGGCAGCCTTTGACGTGATTGACCGCTCATCTCGTCCCGGAATTGTTGAGTTCACGCTGACCCTTCCGCGTTGCCGCCATCTGCTCGCCGCCGGGATTCTACCGAACACCCGACGCCGCGGGATGATAAGCTGATCGCGATCGGCCATGCCCCGCGAGGAGTCACGCTCATGTCCACGACAACGAAACTGGTCACCGCCGAGGAACTGTTCGCCCTGGGCGAGGACGCACCGTACGAGCTGATCCGGGGGTGTTGTCCGATGTGTCGCCCACCAAGTACCAGCACGGAAGGGTCGCGGGAAACGTTTGCACCCATCTTGGGTATTACCGGCTGACGACGATGCCGGGCGATCTGCTCACGGCCGAAGCGGGCTTCTCCTTGGGTAAGCGTTCACCCGCCCCACTGAGGCGCTCCGGTGCGGGCTTGCCAAGGAGCCAGCGACGCGGTAGATCAGCGGGATGGACGAGGTGACGTTGCCGCTGCCATCTGACCTGTGGGAAACGGTCCCGGCGGCTGCCCAAGCGCCGCTGCTGGAGCAGTTTGGCGCGCTCCGCATGGAGAATGCCGCACTCCGCCCGCAGACCCTTGCCCGGCATGAGCGGGTGCGCGACCTGGAAGCCCGCGTGGGCCAGGACTCGTCCAATTCCTCTCGTCCCCCATCTTCTGATCCACCCCAAGCACCCGCGAAGCGACGAGCGCCGCCCTCAGGACGACCACGGGGCGGGCAGCCGGGCCACCCTGGGGCCTTCCATGTCCTGCTGCCGGTCGCGCAGGTGGATGACGTCGTGGTGGTCGTGCCGGAGGTCTGCTGCCATTGTGGACGGCTGCTCGTGAGCACCGAGGTGCTGGACCATCCTCCGGCGTGGCGGCATCAGGTGGTGGAACTGCTGACCCTGGCAGGGCGGGTGACCGAGTACCAGATGGTGGTCCGGTGCTGCGCGCGGTGGGGACGCCGGACCCGCGCCAGTCTGCCGGCAGGCGTGCCGCGGCGGCCCTTCGGTCCCCGCCTGACCGCGGTGGTGGCATTGCTGTCGGGCAGGTACCGGTTGCGCCGACGGGCAGTGCGGCAGGCGCTGCAGGACCTGTGGGGGGTCAGGCTCTCCCTGGGAGCGGTGGTGCGCCAGGAGCAGGCACAGAGTGCCGCCCTGGCGCCCGTGGTGCAGGAAGTCCGGGCGGCTGTCCAGCAGGCGGACGTGGTCAATCTGGACGAAACGGGCTGGCGGCAGGAGACGAAGCGGGTCTGGCTGGGGACGGTGGTGACCGCCGAGCTGACCGTGTTTCTGATTGACCGCCGTCACGGTGGGGCCGTCGTGGCAGCGCGGCTGGGCTCCGAGTTGGCGGGGGTGGTGGGGTCGGACCGGTGGTCGGCGTAGAGCCGGTTTGCGGCCGAGCGGCGAGCGCTGTGCTCTGCCCACCTGACACGGGACTTCCAGGCCGTGGTGGACCGGGGCGGTGAGGCGGAGGCGCTAGGGTGCTGGGGGCTGGCGGAAATCGAGCGGCTGTTTGCGCGGGGGCACCGCTTCCGGGCGGGGGAGTGCGACCGGAAGGAGTTGCAGCAGCGGCTGGTCCCGCTCCAAGCCCGGATGGGGCGGCTCCTGTGGCGCGGCGAGGAGAGCCCGGACCGCACGGCTGCGGCGCTGTGCCGTGAGCTCAACAAGGGGTGGGCGGCGCGGTGGACCTGTGCGCGGGTGGAAGGAGGGGAGCCGACCACCAATGTGTTCGAGCGAACGCTGCGGCCGGCAGTCTTGTGGCGCACGGGGAGCTTGGGCTCGGAAAGCGCCGCCGGCAGTCGGTTTGTGGAGCGGGTGCTGACGGTGGGAGCGTCCTGTCGTCAGCAAGGACGGCGGCGGCTGGACGTCCTGCTGGCTGCGGGTGAGGCTGCGTTGCGGGGAATCCCGCCGCCGTCTCTGCTCCCTGCACCGCAGGGGGGTTGAACGCTTACAGATGAATAATGGCTGCACCACCTTCGTCGCAATTGGAGTCGTGATTGGACTCGCATTGATGGGTCTCGGGAGCCTGCTTCATCTTGGAGGCCTAGTACTACAACGACGGTTCAGGGCGGCGAGGCGAACTGTCGGTA
>JRHI01002184.1_pt1 | contig 14066 bp, 11 predicted proteins | sample 215371 | NCBI WGS metagenome assembly JRHI01 (sample SAMN02929681, study PRJNA255918) | sediment metagenome | biome: cave system; feature: Ice Cave; material: Sediment; isolation source: sediment from deep within a dark volcanic ice cave with no known source of... ...
CATCAGCACAGTCGCCTCGCTGGGCACCATCAGCTTTTGCCCGGCGGCCACACGAGCGGCGGCGGGCAGATAGTTGGCTTCGGCCAGGTCAGCCTTGCTGACGTGGAGCTTGCGCGCGATGAGCGGCAGCGTGTCGCCACGCTTCACCGTGTAGTACTTCAGCGACGCGAGGTCGACGGCGCGCGCATCGGTGAGTCGAGCGGAGACCGTCTCCGCCGTTCCAGCCGGCACCTTCAACTGATATTGGCGGTCCCTGACGGGGGTGGTCCAGCGGCGGAGCTCCGGGTTGAGGGCCTGAATCTCGTCAATCGATGTGTCGGTCCACTCCGCCACGCGGCGCAGATCCACCGGGCGTGGCAGCGTGACCGTGTCGAACGCCGCAGGCTCTTCCGTCTCGAAGTCGAAGCCGTACTGCGCCGGATTCCTGGCGATCACGATCGCGGCGAGGATCATCGGCACGTACTCGCGCGTCTCGCGCGGGAGGATTTTCGACTTCTCGGTCAGCGTCCAGAAGTTGTCGACGCGGGCTGTTTTCAGCGCGCGCTGCATTCGCCCGGGGCCGCCGTTGTACGACGCGAGCGCCAGGTGCCAGTCGCCGCCGAAGATCCGGCTGAGCGTCCGCAGGTATTTCGCCGCCGCGAGCGTCGCCTTTTCCGGGTCCGACCGCTCGTCGATGTACCAGTCGCGGCGCAGGCCGTTCTCGAGACCGGTGCCGACCATGAATTGCCAGACGCCTTTGGCCTTCACGCGCGACAGCGCATTGGGCTTGAACGCGCTTTCCACCAGCGGCACGTACGCCAGGTCGAGCGGCAGGCCTTCCGCGCGGAAAACGTTCTGAATCATCGGCAGGTATCTGCTGCCGCGTTTCATGCCGTCCTCGATGAAGTCGTGGAGGCGTCCCTGGAAGAGCTCGATGTAGGAGAGCACCCGCTGGTTGAGCGGGATCGGAATGTCGTGAGGCGCGGTCAGCAGATCCGACTGGACCGCGTCTTTCAGACCAGGCGGCGCCGAGGGCGTGCCGAGCGTCATCGATATCGCGAGGAGCTCGTCGATGGATGCGGGTTCGTATTTTTTCTCGGTGAAACCGTCGCCGGAGGCGAGCGCGCGCACTTCGTACGTGCTGACGCGATCGACCAGGCGATCGAAATGTTCGCGAATGCGCGGTTCGGTGCGCGCGCCATAGGGCGACTCGAGCAGCACGCCGACGGCGCGGTTGAATTCCTGCTTCGCCGCCTCGAAATGCCCCTGTTCGAGCTCTTTCTGCCCGGTCTTGAAATGGCGGTCGGACGCGGCGATCAGGGTGAGGACGGGATCTTCCACCGACGCAGCCGGCGCCGCAGCGGGCGCCTGGGCGCTTGCGCTATGCGCAATGCCGGCATTTGACGGAGTCGCGACGGGGGCCTGCGTCTTCAGGCTGGCACCGCAAGCCGTGACAAAGGGGAGCAGCGTGAGGAGAGCTAGACGCCACTGTGTTCCGAGCATTCTGGGCGCTCCGCGATGACAGTCGGTTCGGTCCGGCGGCGGCCGGTCCTCTCCTTGCCGCATCGTAAGTCGCCCCCACTGCGGGGGCTCCGTGTTCTTCACGCGGGGAGGCAGCGGCGCCCCGCACTATGGCCGAGCCAGTCTAGCAAAGCACTACCCGCTGGTCAACAATAAGTCCAGCAGGCTCAGCAGTTGTGACTCATCATTACAGGCTCGGACCTATCCGCGCCAGGGCGCAACCGAAAACACCCGGTGCTGTTCGCCCAGGTCTCGCGCGGCGGGAGTGACAATCGCGCGTTCGGAGATCACCAGCTTCTGACCGGCCTGAATCGCCAGCCGCACGTCTTCTTCGCAGACGAAGTCCATAGGGGCCGGGGTAGGGGCCGGAGTGGGGGCCGGAGGGGGGCCTGTCCCCGGGCCGGCCCCCGGGCTGGCCCCAGCCTGTCCCCGAGCCGGCCCCGGGGCGGGATCCCCCTTGAAACCGCGTGAGACGAGGAAGTCATCGATCCGGCGCGACAGGGCGTCGGCGCTGATCCCAGTCGGCGCTGGCGGCTTCGCCGGCGCCGACGGCAGACCTGGACCCGCCGCGCGCGCCGGGCTGACCCCTGACGCCCGGTCCCAGCGGCTTACGGTCGGCGTCAATTCGTAGGCCACCCGTTTGATGTTCAACAGATGCCGCGGCGAGATGTTGTCTGACGTGATGTTCCCGCCGTACCCGCCGCAGCCGAGCGTCATCGCAGGGTCCAACCCCGTCGACAGTCCCACCGACCCATGCGTCGTCGGGGAGTTGACCACGATGCGGAAGGCCGGTTTGTGCAGACCGAACTCGAGGATGATCTGGTCGTTCTGCGAGTGAATCGACATCGTGTGGCCCATGCCGCCGTACCGCAGAATTTGCTTGCAGCGCTCGCACCCCTCCCGCCAGTCCTTCACCACGTAATACGAGAGCACGGGGCAGAGCTTCTCGATCGACAGCGGATAGTCGCGGCCCACGCCGGCGAGCGGCGCGACCAGGATCCGCGTGTCTGACGGCACGGTGATGCCGCATTTGTCGGCGATGAAGCAGGCGGACTTCCCGACGAGCGCCGGGTTGGGCAGCCGCTGCGGCGTCACGAGGACGCGGGCGACCGCGTCCGTCTCCGCCGTGTTCATGAAATACGCGCCCTGCGCCTGAAATTCGCGCCTCACCTCGTCGGCAATCGGCTCGTCGACGACCGCGGAGTTCTCGGCGGAGCAGAGCACTCCGTTGTCGAACGTCTTGCCGGTGACGATGTCGTGCACCGCCTTCTTCACGTTCGCTGACCGCTCGATGAACGCGGGCGCGTTGCCCGGACCGACGCCGTACGCCGGCTTGCCCGCGCTGTACGCCGCGCGGACCAGTCCCATCCCGCCGGTCGCGAGAATGACGGCGACGTCGCGCTGCTTCATCAGCTCCTGGGTGCCTTCCAGCGTCACCGTCGTCATCCAGTTGATGGCGCCGGCGGGGGCGCCGGCACGACGCGCCGCCTCCTCCATCACCTCCGCCACGCGGGTGATGCACTTGACCGCCGCCGGATGCGGGCTCAACACGATCGTGCATCGCGCCTTCAGCGAGATCAGGATCTTGTAGATCGCTGTCGAGGTGGGGTTGGTTGACGGCACGATCGCGGCGACGACGCCGAAGGGTTCGGCGATCTCGATCACGCGCCGATCTTCGTGGCGCGCGATCACCCCGACGGTCTTCATCGGCCGGACAAAGTTGTAGACGTTCTGCGAGGCGAAGAGATTCTTCTGGATCTTGTCGTCCACCACGCCATAGCCGGTCTCTTCGACGGCGAGCCGCGCGAACGCCTCGGCCTGCTGGGTGGCGGCGGCGGCCATGGCGTCCACGATTGCGTCAATCTGTTCCTGGCTGAACTCCGCGAGCTGGAGCCAGGCCTGCTTGGCGCGGCGCGCGAGCGCGCGGGCCTCGGCGATCGACGCAAGGTCGCGGTCGGTTTGGGGAAGGCTTACAGCTTCTGCCATCGATCGAACACAAAGGACACCAAGGCCACAAGGGACCCAGAGGGAAAACGGATCTGACCTTGGTGTCCTGGGTGTTGAATCATCCTAGGTTCCTTTCGGGAGTATCCGTTCCACCTCGGCGTGCGGGCGCGGGATGACGTGGACGGAGATGAGCTCGCCCACACGACGCGCGGCGGCAGCGCCCGCGTCGGTGGCGGCCTTGACGGCCCCCACGTCGCCGCGGCACATCACCGTGACGTAGCCGGCCCCGATGTATTCCTTGCCGATCAAGACGACGTTGGCGGCCTTGACCATGGCGTCAGCGGCCTCGATCGAGCCGATCAGCCCGCGTGTTTCGACGAGTCCTAAGGCATCCAAAGACATGATGGGTACAGGCGCGGAACTCTAACAGATTGCGGGGGATGCGGCAACTGCGCTATCATCGAGCCACGCCACTGTTTCACCATTGTTTCGACCTCTTCAGCAGCCACCGTTGACTATGATCCAGCGTTTACCACGCCCGTCCGCCGTGCTCGCCGTCGCTGCGCTCGTGCTCGCGTCGAGCGCGCTCGGCGCCTGCAAGCGGAAGGAAACGCCCGCGCCGCCGATGGCGACGGCCAGCATCACATTGAGCCACGACAAGGCGCCGCTCGGCAGCCCGATCGACATCACCTACAAGTTCGTCGTCGCCACCGATGCGCACTTCACCGAGGACCTGCGCGTCATGGTCCACGTCGTCGATGCCGACGAAGAGCTGATTTTTGCGTTCGATCACAATCCGCCCGTGCCGACCACTCAGTGGAAGCCGGGGCAGGCGATCGAATACACCAAGACGGTGTTCATCCCGATTTACCCCTACGTTGGCGAAGCGACCATCCAGGTCGGGCTCCATTCGATGTCGACGCAGAAGCGCGTCGCGCTGGCGGGCGAAGACGCCGGCCAGCACGCGTACAAAGTGGCCAAGATCCAGCTGCAGCCGCAGACCGAGAACGTGTTCACCATCTTCAAAGAGGGCTGGCACCCTGCTGAAGTCGCCGAGCACAACGCCACGGTCGAGTGGCAGTGGACCAAGAAGGAAGCGACGCTCTCGTTCAAGAACCCGAAAAAAGACTCTTTGTTTTACCTGGACGTCGATAACCCAGGGAGCGTGTTCAGCCAGCCGCAGCATGTGCAGGTCAGAGTGGGCGGGCACGTGGTGGACGAGTTCACGGTCACGCCTCAGCAGCCTGAGTTGCGCAAAATTTCTTTGAAGACAGCCCAGCTAGGAACGGCTGATGTGGCCGAAATCGTGCTAGCGGTCGATAAGACCTACGTGCCGGCGGTCATCGCGGCCAGCAGCAAAGACCCGCGGGAGCTGGGCGTCCGGGTGTTTCACGCGTACGTGGATCCCAGGTAGTGAAATGAGACGAGGACCGAACGGCGACGAAGGACGCAGAGGAGAAGCCGCGGGCTTTGCGGCCCGCAGCTTTGTGGGCCGCAGTTTTTTGTCCCTGGTCTCCTTTGTGCCCGTCTTCTTGATCGCGGCCCCGGCGCGCGCCGAGCTGGTATTTTTCCAGACCGGCCGTACGCTGTCGGTGAAGAGCCATCGCGTCGACGGCGATTCGCTGGTGCTGACGCTGCGCAGCGGCGGCGAGATCGTGTGCGAGGCATCGATCGTCGCGCGTTTCGCGGCCGACGAGGTGCCGTATCCGGAGCCGGAGCCCGAACCCGTGGCGGCGCCCCCGGCGCGCCCCTCGTCTCCCGCCGTGCCCTTCGGCGAACTCATCGACAAGGTCGCGGCCGAGCAGGGCGTGCCCCCCAAGCTGGTGCGCGCCGTCATTCAGGTCGAATCGGCGTACAACGAGCGCGCCCGGTCGCCGAAAGGCGCCATGGGGCTCATGCAGCTGATGCCGGCCACCGCCCGCCAGTACGCCGTTGCCGATCCGTACGATCCGGCGACCAATATCGAGGCCGGGATCAGGCACCTGAAGTCACTCCTGCAGCGGCTGCCGGTCGCGCTGGCACTGGCGGCCTACAACGCCGGCGAGGCGGCCGTTCAGCGGTTCAACGGCATTCCGCCGTACCCGGAGACCCGGAATTACGTCTCGCGCATCCTGACCCTCGCGAACCGATAGCAAAACCGCGCAATACACCCAGCCTTTCGCGGCGCTGCACGGTCTAACCGTTCAAAGGGATCCTGCCGAAGTTGATACAATCACGGGCAGATCGCACGCAACGGAGGCATTGACCGTACTGTGGAATTCCGCTGCCGGCTCGCATCGCCCAACGGGGAAATCGTGGAAGGCGTCTACGTCGCCGACAACGAAGCCCGTCTGCGGCACGAGCTCGAAGAGAAAGGGCTGTTCGTCCTGTCTCTTCAGCCCAAGCACGCCATCGGCGGCGTCTCGCTCCAGCTGCCGCAGCGCCAGGGGGTCAACACGCGTGAATTTCTGGTGTTCAACCAGGAGCTGGCCACGCTGTTGAAGGCCGGGATGCCGCTCGTGCAGTCGCTCGACCTGCTGAAGCGGCGGGTGACCTCCCCGGCGTTCCGCCGCGTGCTCGACGATGTGCACGAGCGTGTGCGATCCGGCACAGCGCTGTCCGACGCCTTCGAGGCGCACCAGGGCCTGTTCCCGCGCGTCTACACGGCGTCGCTGCTGGCCGGCGAGCGCAGCGGCAACCTGGACGCGATGCTGCGCCGCTACGTGGAGTACACGAAGATTATCGCGACGGTGAAGCGCAAGACGATCTCCGCGCTCGTCTACCCCGCGATTCTGATTTCTCTGGCCGTGGTTCTGGTCACGATCATCGTGCTGAAGGTCGTGCCGGCCTTCGCCGACTTCTACGGCACGTTCGGCGCGGAGCTGCCGCTCAGCACCCGCGTCATCGTGGGCGTCTCCGAATTTCTGCGGTCCCAGTTTCTGCTGGTGCTCGGCGGCCTGATCGCGGCGGTGGTCGCCGCCGTGGCCTGGGTGCGCCAGCCGGGACAGCAGGCGCGTTTCGATCACCTGCTGCTCGGCCTGCCGATGCTGGGCCAGGTGGCCAAGAAGTTCGCGACGTCGCAGATGGCGCGGACCCTGGCGACCCTGCTCGGCGGAGGGCTGCCGCTCGTCAACGCGCTCGACATCGCGGCGAAATCTGTCGGCAACCAGTACATGGCCAATCAGCTGGGCATCGTCAGCCTGCGGGTGCGCGAAGGCGAGTCGTTCGCCGCGGCGCTCGAAGCCCGGCACTGCTTCCCCGAGGTCGCCGTGAAGATGGCTGAAGTGGGCGAGTCCACAGGCGCCCTGCAGGACATGCTGAATACCGTGGCCGACTTCTACGACGAGGAAATCGCCACGACGATGGATCGGTTCGTGACGCTGGTGGAACCGGTGCTGCTCGTCGTGATGGGACTGGTCATCGCGGGGCTGCTGCTGGCGCTGTACATGCCGCTGTTCCAGCTCAGTTCCGTGCTGGCGGGATAGACACATGGCCAACACACCCCGCACCGATCTCGATCCCGTGCCGGTCGATCTCGGCCCGATCAGCGACGTCGACCATCGCGCCGAGCTCGAGCGTGCGCAGCGTCTCGCCGAGCGATACCGGCTCGAGTTCATCGACATGGACACGTTCAAGATCGATCAGGACCTGTTCCGCTCGATTCCGGCGGACCTGATGCTGCGCTACGGCTTCGTGCCGTACCGCCGCGTCGGCAAGGCGCTCGAGATCGTCGTGTCCGACCCGACCGACCTGCCGATGATCGACGAGCTCGGCATCCTGCTGGGCACGCCGATCAAGGTGGTGGTCGGCCCACGGCCGGCGATCGATTCCATCCTGAAGAAGAGCGAGAGCTCGCAGCGCGTGCTGGAGGACGCGACGGAGAGTTTCCACCTCCAGCTGCTGAAGGAAGAGGACAACGGCGAGGACAGCCTCACCGTCGAGCGACTGACGAGCGACATCAGCCCGATCATCAAGCTCGTCGACTCGACGATCTACACGGCCATCCAGCGTCGCGCCAGCGACATCCACATCGAGACCGCCGACGACGCCGTGTACGTGAAGTACCGGATTGACGGCGTGCTGCAGTCGGCTATGCGTCCCATCGCGAAGCAGTTCCACAGCTCGATCATCTCGCGCATCAAGGTCATGGCGGAGCTCGACATCGCGGAGAAGCGCGTGCCGCAGGATGGCCGCTTCAAGCTGCGCATGCCGGGCAAGACGATCGACTTCCGCGTATCGATCATGCCGAGCGTGCACGGCGAGGACGCGGTCATCCGCATCCTCGACAAGGAGTCGATCAGCGAGCAGTTCACCGAACTGCGGCTCGACATCCTCGGCTTCCCCGACGCTGAGCTGAAGCGCTTCCGGAAGTACATCGCCGAGCCGTACGGCATGGTGCTCGTCACCGGGCCGACCGGCAGCGGCAAGACGACCACGCTCTACGCGGCGCTGTCGGAGATCAAATCGATCGAAGACAAGATCATCACCATCGAGGATCCGGTCGAGTACCAGCTCAAGGGGATCACCCAGATCCCGATCAACGAAAAGAAGGGGCTGACGTTCGCGCGCGGACTGCGATCGATTCTGCGCCACGACCCCGACAAGATCATGGTCGGCGAGATCCGCGACAACGAAACGGCACAGATCGCGATCAATTCCGCGCTGACCGGCCACCTGGTGTTCACGACCGTCCACGCCAACAACGTGCTCGACGTGCTGGGCCGCTTCCTGAACATGGGCGTCGAGGCCTACCAGTTCGTGTCGGCGCTCAACTGCGTGCTCGCGCAGCGGCTCGTGCGCAACACCTGCCACCACTGCAAGCGCCCCGCGAAGGTGACGCGTGCGCTGCTCGAAGAGTCCGGCCTGGATCCGGCGCTCGAGCAGACGCACACCTTCTACGAGGGGATCGGCTGCATCGAATGCGGCGGCACGGGCTACAAGGGGCGGACCGCCATCTGCGAGCTGCTGGATCTCAGCGATCACATCCGCGAGCTGATCCTGGAGAAGCGGCCGACGTCCGAGATCAAGAAGGCCGCGCGCGAAGAGGGCATGCGCTTCCTCCGCGAGTCGGCCGTTGAGCAGGTGATGCTGGGAAAGACGACGCTCCGCGAGATCAACAAAGTGACGTTCGTCGAATGAGCATGCTGGCGACATTGCGCGAGAGCGCCGCACCCGCCGTCGCGGTGGACATCGCGTCGGACCGCGTGTCGGCCGCCAGCCTCGAGTGGCGCGGCGACCAGCCGGTCGTCGCCGCGCACGCGTCGGAGCCCCTCGCCGCCGGCGCGCTCGTTCCCTCGCTCACCACCGCCAACGCGCACGACCGGGCGGCGGTTCTCGGTGCGCTGGGCCGCGTGCTGGAACGGATGGGCCGGCCGCGCCGCATCGGGCTGATCATTCCCGACGTGGTCGCCAGAGTGTCGCTCGTGCGGTTCGAGCAGGTGCCCCCGAAGCGGCAGGACCTCGATCAGCTCGTGCGCTGGCAGGTCCGGAAGTCGGCGCCGTTCGCGATCGAGGACGCCCAGGTCAGCTACGTACCGGGCCTGCGCGCCGACGACGACGGCCAGGAGTTCGTCGTCACGCTCGCCAAGCGCGAGGTCATTCAGGAGTACGAGCAGCTGTGCGCCGAGGCCGGCGCGCACGCAGGGATCATCGATCTGGCGACGCTCAACGTGGTGAACGCGGTGCTGGCCGGCGGCGGCGCGCCGATGGCCGACTGGCTCCTCGTGAACATCGCCGCCGACTACAACACGATCGCGCTGCTGCGCGGCCCGCATCTGATCTTTTTCCGCAACCGCGTGACGGATGCCGACGGGACGCTCGCGGACCTCGTGCACCAGACGGCGATGTACTACGAGGATCGCTTGAAGGGCGCCGGCTTCTCGCGCGTCATCCTCGCCGGAGCCGCCGCCGCGGGTGCGTCGTTACCGGGCGATATCGACCGCATGCGCCGGAGCCTCGAGGACCGGTTGAAGACGCCAGTGGAGACCGTCGATCCTCGCGCGGCCGCGGCGCTGACCGATCGCATCACGGCGGCCCCGGCGCTCCTGGACACGCTGACCCCGCTCGTCGGACTGCTGCTCCGGGACCGCGACAAGGTGGACGCGTGATCCGGACGAACCTCTCCACCCGGCCGTTCTACAACGAGCGCGTCGTCCACGGCTGGATGCTGGCGCTGGCGCTCGCGGTCGCCGCGGCGACCGTGTTCAACGTCACGCGCGTCATTCGCTATTCCAGCAGCGATACGCGGCTGGCCACGCAGGCCGCGCGCGACGAGGCCCACGCAGCCGATCTGCGCCAGCAGGCCGTCCGCCTGCGGGCCAGCGTCGATCCCAGACAGGTGGACTTCGCATCCGCCGATGCCCGACAGGCCAACGAGCTGATCGACCGGCGCACGTTCTCGTGGACCGAGCTGTTCAACCGGTTCGAAACCACGCTGCCCGACGACGTCCGCATCACGTCCGTGCGGCCGCGCGTCGATCGCGAGCGCGGCATCGTGCTCACCATCGTCGTTGCCGCGAAGACGGTGGACGACGTGTCCGCCTTCATCGAGACGCTCGAAGGGACGGGCGCCTTCGCCAACACCCGGCCGGCCGAAGAGCATCCCGACGAACAGGGGCTGATCGAATCGACGCTCGAAGTCGTCTACCTGCCGTCGACGGGGAAGCCCGCCGGCCGCGGCGGAGCGCGCCGCTGATGCCGCTCTGGAAGCGCATCCTCGTCGAGAAACGCGCGCTGGTCATCCCCCTCGTGCTGGGGGGGATCGTCAATATCGGGGCGTACGCGTTGTGGGTGTATCCGCTCGGCGTGAAGTCCGCCGGCGCGGCCGATCGCGCCGCGGCGGCCGCGCAGTCGCTGCAGGCGGCCGAACGCGAGTCCGCCGCCGCCCGCGACCTCGTGCTCGGGAAGTCGCGCGCCGATCAGGAGCTCTCGACCTTCTTCGACAAGGTGCTGCCCGCCGACCTGTCGTCCGCCCGCCGCCTCACGTACGCGACGCTGCCCGCGCTTGCCAAGAAGACCAACGTCAAGCTGGTGAGCCGCACGTTCGTGGTCGAGCCGCCGGCCAAGAGCGGACGGCTTGGCCTGCTCAAAGTGCACACGCAGTGGCAATGCGATTACGAGAGCTTCCGCCGGTTCGTCTACGCGCTCGAGAGCGCGTCGCCGTTCGTGATCATCGACGACGTCTCGCTGGCGCAGGCCGACGCCACGAAACCGTTGACGCTGACGCTGGAGCTGTCCACCTATTACCGGCTGGGCGCCCATGGCGACTGAGCGGCGCCGACAGCTGCTGCTCGGCGGGCTCGTGGTCGTGCTGGTGGTGGTGCTGGTCAAAGTGTGGCCGTCGGCCAGGTCCACGCTGGCCACCCCGGCGTCTCAAAGAACGGGCGGCGCCGGCGCGCCGAGACCGCTGCACCAGAGCGGCGCGCCCGGCCCTCCCGACGTGCACCTCGACGCCCTGGAGGGCGAGCGGCCCAAACCCGAACGGGCCGAACGGAATTTGTTCCGCTTCAAGCCCAAGGCGCCGCCGCCGCCCCAGGCGCCCGGAGGGCCGGGGCCACCGGCGATGCCGGTGGTGCCCACGGGTCCACCGCCGCCTCAGCCGCTGGCGCCGATCGCGCTCAAGTTCATCGGCGTGTTGGAAGCGCCGACGCATGGAGAGAAGATCGCGATCCTGAGCGACGGGCGGAACGCGCCGTTTTACGGGAAGGAAGGCGCTATCATCGAGGGCCGGTACCGCATTCTGAAGATCGGCGTGGAATCGGTGGAGCTTGCCTACGCAGACGGCCGGGGCCGTCAAACGATTCGGCTGACGGGGTCATGACATTGCAGATTGCTCATCGCAGAATGCGGATTGGAGTGCTGGTCCTGGCGCTGGCCGCGGGTGGCTGCGCCGCGGGCAAGGCATTCCGCCACGGCGAGTCGTCCATGCGCGCCGGGAACCTGGACGAGGCGGTCGCCGCGTACCGCAGGGCCGTGCAGGCCGCGCCGAACAACGCCACGTACAAGATCGGGCTGCAGCGTGCCATGCAGGCCGCCTCGCGCGCGCATCTCGAAAAGGCGCGCGAGTACGAAAAAGAGGAGCAGCTCGAGGCCGCGCTCGGCGAGTACAAGGCCGCCAGCGAATACGACCCCAGCAACCGTCTGGGATCGTCGAAAGTCGCCGAGCTCGATCGGACGATTCGCGATCGCATCGAAGCGTCGCGGCCCAAGCCCGCGATCCAGGCCATGCGCGAGCGGGCCCGCGCCGCGTCGGCCGAGCCGATTCTCAATCCGGCGTCGCGCGAGCCGCTGAATTTTCATTTCAACAACGTCAGCCTGCGCGACATTCTCAACGCGATCGGCGCCGCGCACGGCCTCAGCGTCAGCTTCGACCGCGAGTTCGCCGATCGCGCCGCCACGGTGAACCTGGACAACGTCTCGCTCGAACCGGCGCTGAACCAGATCATGACGATGAACCAGCTGTCGTACAAAGTGCTGGGCGAGCGATCGATCTTCGTCTTCCAGGACACCCCGCCCAAGCACGCGCAGTACGACGACCAGGTGATTCGTACCTTCTACCTGTCGCACGCCGACTCGACCGAGGTGATGCAGATTCTCAGCACCATCATCCGCCTGCCGGGCATCGCCGTGCAGCCGGCAATCGCGGGCAACAAGACCGCCAATACCATCACGGTCCGCGGCACGACGTCGGTCGTCGGGATTCTCGAGAAGATCATCGAGCAGAACGACAAGCCGCGCGCCGAGGTCGTGATCGACGTGGAGATCCTCGAGGTGGATCGGTCGAGAACAAAAACCTACGGGCTGAATCTCTCCGAGTACGCGCTGGGCGGCATCTTCTCGCCGGAGACCTCGCCGACCGGCACGACCACCATCGCCGCCGCGCCCGGCGCGACGGGCGCGCCGGGCGCCGCCGGCGGCACGACGAGCACGAACACGGGGTCGTCCACGGCGCCGAGCGGCGTGCGATCCCCCGCACCGTTCAACCTGAACACGATCTCGCGCGGCGTCAGCACCGCCGACTTCTATCTCGCGGTGCCGACCGCCATCGTGCGCTTTCTCGAGAGCGACACCAACACCAAAGTGATCGCCAAGCCGCAGCTTCGCGGCGCGGAAGGCACCAAGATGTCGCTGAACCTCGGGTCGTCGATTCCGGTCATTTCGACCAGCTACACGCCGATCGCCACCGGCGGCGCCGGCGTGAACCCGCTCAGCTCGTACCAGTACAAGGATGTCGGCGTGAACATCGACATGACGCCGACGGTGACGCTCGACGGCGACATCCGCCTCGACCTGACGCTGGACAACATCCAGGTGGGGCCCGATACGTCGGTCGCCGGCGTGGTGGTCCCCTCGTTCGTGCAGCGCAAGGTGAGCACGCGCCTGCGCCTGCGGGACGGCGAATCGAACTTGCTGGCCGGCCTCCTGCAGCAGACCGAGGCGAAGACGGTCACCGGATTTCCGGGTCTCATTCACGTCCCGTTCATCAGCGACCTGTTTGCCAACAACAGCGTCAAGAACGACCAGACGGAAATCGTCATGCTGCTGACGCCGCACATCGTCCGCACGCACGAGATCACGGAAGCCGATCTGCGGCCCATCTTCATCGGGTCGCAGCAGAATCTCGGCGTCGGCGGGCCGCCGCCGCTGATTGCGCCGCAGCAGCCCGAGGCACCGCCGCCCGCTCCCGCGCCGGCGTCTGGCGTCCCCCCGTCGCAGCCGGCCGGCTCGACTCCCACCGGGAATCCGCCCGTCCGCGGCCCTGGAGGCGCGACCCTCGTCGCCCCACCGGGATCGTCGCCCGTACCCGGCACGGTCGTGCTGCCGGCGCCGACGCCGCCCGCGCCGCAGCCGGCCGTCACCTCGCCACCGGACGTGCCGCCGCAGCCGCCGGCGCAGACTGCGCCACCACCCGCGGGAACACCGCCTCCGGCCGCTCCCGCACCGCCCGCCGCGGTGCCCACCGCCTCGCAGGGGATCGGGTCGGCGCAGGTCCTCATCTCGCTGCCGGGACCGACGTTTCGCGTCGGCGGAGGTCCGTACACCGTACCCCTGCTGATCAACGACGCGTCGCGCATCTCGACCGTCACGCTGACGCTCGTGTTCGATCCGACCCGGCTGCGCGTTCGCAGCGTGCAGGAAGGCAGTTTCCTGCGGGCCGGTGGCATCCCCGTCGTCTTCACACAGGCCGTGAACGGGAACCGGATCGACATTTCGCTGACGCGAGGCGGCGACGCGACGGGCGCCTCGGGTACGGGCGTCCTGTCCGCGATCCTGTTCGACGCCGTCGCGCCGGGGCCGGTCACGCTGACGCTGAGCGGCACGGCCACCGGTCCGGGCGGCGCGGCGATGGGACTCAGGTTCGCGCCGGTGACGCTGACGGTGCAGTAAATTGCGGATTGAGGATTGCGGATTGCGGATTCGATCGCGGATTGCGGATTCAGGCGGCTTTACTTTCGTCGAGCTGCTCGTCGTCGCGACGATCGTGCTGATTCTCGCGTCGGCGATCATGCCGCTGGCGAAGGTGACCTCGACGCGGACGCGCGAAGCCGAGCTGCGCCGTTCGCTGCGCGAGATGCGGACCGCGATCGACAGATACAAGGACGCGGCCGACCTCGGGCAGATCGGCTCGCTCGATCTCAAGG
>JRHI01002185.1_pt1 | contig 14053 bp, 8 predicted proteins | sample 215371 | NCBI WGS metagenome assembly JRHI01 (sample SAMN02929681, study PRJNA255918) | sediment metagenome | biome: cave system; feature: Ice Cave; material: Sediment; isolation source: sediment from deep within a dark volcanic ice cave with no known source of... ...
ATGGATACAAAAGCAGTTAGGCAAGTGAATCATGTTGACAGCAGTGGACCAGAGACCATGGAAAAGCTTACCCCCGCCAGTGACCTCGAACGCCGCAAACAGGTAAAGATCCGCCTGCGCGCCGACCTTGACATCGCGCCGCAGAAGTACGAAGGGCGGACCTTCTTCGTCGTCAAGGACCCCGTTAGCCTGCGCTACTACCGCTTCAAGGATCAGGAGCACTTTCTGCTCCAGTTCATGGACGGCCAGCAGACGCTCGACGATGCGCAGAAAGCGTTCGAGAAGCGTTTCCGTCCTGACCGTCTCACGCTGGAAGACCTGGAGCACTTCGCCCAGCAGCTACTTACCGCCGGCCTCGCCCAGAACGAGTCGCCCCAGGCCGGCAAACAGCTCTACGACCGCCGCAAGAAACGGCGCCGTTCCGAGTGGATGCAGACGCTCACGAACATCCTCTACATCAAGATCCCGGTCTTTGACCCGGACAAACTGCTCAAGTGGATGCTCCGCTACCTGTGGTGGATCTTCACGGTCCCCTTCCTGATGGTGAGCGTCGCGTTCATGATGGCGGCCATTATCCTCGTCGCCACTCACTTCGAAACGTTTCGCGACCGGCTGCCGTCGTATCACGAGTTCTTCAGCTTCAAGACGGTCGCGTACCTGTGGGTGGCCCTGGGCTTGGTCAAGATCATCCACGAGTTTGGCCACGGCTTGAGCTGCAAGGCTTTCGGCGGCGAGGTCCACGAGATGGGCGCGCTCTTCTTGTGCCTGTCGCCGTGTCTGTATTGCAACGTCTCAGACGCCTGGACGCTGCCGAACAAGTGGAAACGCATCATCATCAGCGGCGCCGGCATCTACGTGGAACTGGTCATTGCCTCGCTTGCCACCTTTATCTGGTGGAATACGCCAAGCCAGCCGTTCATCAACAACCTCAGCCTCAGTTTGATGATTGTTTGCAGCGTCAGCACGTTTGTCTTCAATGCCAATCCACTGATGCGTTACGACGGTTACTACGTGCTGCTCGACTGGTTAGAGATCCCGAACCTTCGTGATCGCTCCAACCGCTACCTGCAAAACCTTGTGCTGGAATACTGTCTCGGCGTCGAGGTCCAGCCCGAGCCGTACATGGTGCTGCATCGCAAGGTGCTGTTCGTTTTCTATGCAATCGTCAGCTGGATCTATCGCTGGGTAGTGACGTTCTCCATCCTGTACATGCTGCACTCGTTCCTGAAACCGTACAAGCTGGGCGTGGTCAGCGACTTCATGGCGATGTTCGCTGCCGGCTCGCTCGCCGGCTGGCCGTTGTATCGCCTGGGCAAGAACTTGTACAGACGCGGAAGGGTTCCCGACATGAAATCGGTGCGCGTGGCCATCTGCGCTTCCCTGGTGGGAGCTGCCCTGCTGTTCTTCTTCCTCGTGCCGCTGCCGGTCAGCCGCGTCCGCCAGATTGCGCTGGTCCAGCTTGAACCGGAACAGAACCACAAGGTCTTTGCCAAGGTTTCCGGCATACTGGAGGAGTTGAAGGTCCGCGACGGCCAGCACGTCCACGAGGGCGACACGCTGGCCATCTTCAGCAGCCGCGAGGTCGAAACGGAATTACTCGAGGCCGAGACACAGCGCAAGATCCGCCACGACCAGCTCCTTATCGCCCAACGGCAGCTGAGCGAAACCTTTGAGCCGGTGGAGAAGTCCCGGATCAACTCGAGCCTGTCGCAGCTGCGGGGTGAAGAGGCCACCTACGCCGCAAAGGAGAAGACTTACCGGCAGATGAAGGAAGACCTGACCCTGCGCGCCCCTTTCAGTGGGAACATCATGAGTTCGCCGCGCCTCAATGAGATCGGCAAATTGTGGGATAAGAGCCAGGAAACGGCTTTCTGCACCATCGGCGACTCGAAGGATCTGCAGGCCATCATGCCGGTGACGGCGTCCGACATGAGCTTGCTGCGCGAGGACCGCGATTGGCTGAGGGCCCACAAGAAAGGCGAACTGGGAGTGACCATCCGTGTCCAGGGACGCGATGCGCACACCTGGAGCGGCCGTCTCGCGGAGTTGCCTGAGCAGGAGGCCAAGGAAGTGCCGATGCAGCTGACCGCAAAGGCTGGCGGTCCCCTGGCGGTCAAGCCGGGCGGCCGTCCCGGCGTCCACGTGCCGCAGGCGCAGGTCTACCTCCTCCGCGTCAACTTCGTCTTCGACAAGCCGGAACAGGCCATCCATCCGGGCACCCTGGCCCAGGTGAAGATCCACTGCCGCTGGCGCAGCGGCTGGTGGTGGACGTACCGTACCATCGCCAGCGTCTTCGATTTGAGACTGATGTGAGCATTGGTGACTTCCTGTGTAGCCGCGACGCGCCGCGAAGCGCGGAGTCCGCGCTCCGCCGCACGTCGCGGCTACACGGGCGGTGGAGAGACTCATGTCCGAACCACTGCTGAGCCGCGACGAAGTACGCGCGCTCGATCGCCGCGCCGCCGAGGGGTATGGTCTGGCGGGCATCGTCCTCATGGAGAACGCCGGCCGCGGCACCGCCGAATTGCTCGTCTCCCTCGGTATCCCTGGCCGTGTGCTGGTCTGCTGCGGCAAAGGTAACAACGGAGGCGACGGCTTCGTCCTTGCGCGCCACCTCGACAATCGACAGGTGCCGGTCCGCGTGCTGCTCTTCGCCGAGCCCTCCACCTTGACCGGCGATGCCGCCTGCAACTATGGGGTACTGGCCCTCTCCGGCGTCCCCATCACGATCCTGGCGGACAATCCGCTGCTCGAGGACGCGGTGCGCAGCGAGCTGGCCGGCGCCGCCTGGGTGGTGGATGCGCTCTTCGGCACCGGCCTGACGAGCACGGTGCGGCCGCCGTTCGACCGGGTCATCGCGCTCATCAACGAAAGCCCCGTGCCTGTGCTGGCGGTGGACCTGCCGTCCGGACTGGACTGCGACACAGGCGAACCGATGGGCGCCACGATCGAGGCCCAGCACACGGCGACGATGGCGGCCTGGAAAAAGGGTTTCGTCGCGCCGGCCGCGCAGTCGTGGTTGGGACAGGTGCATCTCATCGACATCGGCGTGCCGCGCCAATTGTTTAGCAGCGACGCGCAGCCGAGCTCGTGACGGGATTCTACGAGAATTCAACACGCAAATGTGTCAGATCATTCGCCGACACCTCGAACGGCACGGCGTCATCCCGCGGGGTCAGCTCGAGGATTTGTTCGCCGCGTGCATCAAGCAGGGCAGCCCGCAGCGGATTGCGCACGCAGCGGAACTCCGCCTGGCTGGCGAACCCCGTAAACTCAAGGAGACGGGCCTGGAAGGCATCGGCCCCCTCCGCGCCGGGACGCAGGTCCAGCAGCAGCAGGTTCGGCGCGTCGAGATGGAATAACCAGCCGCTGGCGCCGACGTGTGGCGGCCCCTTCGCCGTTGGCACGAGCGGGACCGGCGTCAGCATGCCGAGTGCCGTTTGCGCCGGGTAATCGCGTTCCAGTCCCAAAGCCAGGTCGAACGTCCGCGCCGTCTCTGCCTCCGCGAGCAATACCACGTCGAGCATGCGCGGCCCTTGTCGCTGGTGGAACGGCAGGCCACCGGGGAAGAGGACCGTGCTCTGCGCCCCGAGACGCCACTCGAGATAATCCGGTGTCTCGGGGCGGGTATGCGTCGTGATGGAACTGCTGCCGTTGACGCCGCGCAGTATCGTCGTCCGCTCGTCGCGCCAGGCGAAGCGGGCGCCGAAGTAGACGTGCCAGGGATAGCCGTGCAGTTCGTGCTGCGGTTCGATCTCGATGCGCATCTCCAGCACCGGCCGGCCGAGCCAGGCCCGGAAGCGCTGACGGAAGTTGGCGAGCACCTGTTGCTGGGGGTCCAGTAGGACGCCCTCGCTGACGATTTCGCCGAGTGCCGGACCGGTCGAGGTCGTACGTATCGACTTCGCCTTCATGACGCTGCCTGGATTGAAGACGAGTTGCTGGCCAACGCGGGTTGTACGGGTGCGCTGATCGCGGATGCCGCGCAGCCCGCCGGTCGCCGGATCAATTTCGGCCTCGAAAAACTCGTTGCGGACAGCGCGCTCGTCGGCCAGACGCATCCGCGCGGCGGGCGCCGTCGTTCCCGGCGGCCCGGACCGTGGAAACCACGCAAAGCCGAACGCCGGAACTTCAACCACCAACCGCGCCGTGCCGCCGTCGAGCTGGAACGCCTTCACCGGACTGCCCAGGGGCAGCGGACTTTTAATATCGTTCAACTCCAGTGCGACGCGCCGGATGAAACTGCAAGGATTGAGGAGAAGGTAGCCCGGCTGGTGGCCAGTCGCCCGGGACAGCAGCCGCTGCGCCATGGCCTCCGCGGCCTCTTTCTGCACTTCCGCCAATTCCGTCGCGAAATCCATCGTCTCGGACAGTTTGGCCGGTCCGGCGATTTCGAGCTGGTCCTCCAGCCGCGTCAGGCGGGCGTCGAGGGCCAGCGTGTCGCTCTTGCCGGCCAGGCCACGGTGCAGCGCCGTCAGGGACCAGGCGGTGTCGAGGCGGCGCCGCCAGCGGGCGTGCCAAGCAAAGCCGCTGACGGGCCGCGCCGACTGGGCGGCCAGGCGCTCGCCGAGGTAGTCGGCGTGGAATTCGTCGGCAGACGCGGCCGAGGCGTACTCGCCGGCCATGACCTCGCCGAAATAGCGCGACAGGGTCGTCCACTGGCCGAGTACCGGGGCCAGCCGGCTAAGCTCGATCCAATCCTGATACCATGGCGATGCCGCAGTTCCCTGGCGATGCACCAGCGCCAGGGTGGCGCCATGGTCCTGCATGATGGTGCGATGCAAGTGATGGGCGACGTGGAAGAACGTCTGCGGATCGGCGGCGGCGTGCGGGGCGCGCGTGAACGCCTCGATTTGCTTGCCGTCCGGCGACGGCCAGTTGATGACCGTGGCCCGATAGGCCGGCAGCACGTCGGTTTCCGAAAAGGACAGAAGTACCGCTCGTCTAAGGCCGGCGCTTGCGAGCAGCAGCGGCAGCTGCGGATGAGCCGCGCAGCGCTGGCGGGCGAAGACGTGCAGGTCCTGGCCGAGCAATTCGCGCGCGACGGCCAGCCCCTTGAGCAGGTTCCACATCTGCGACGCCACCGGCAGCAGGGCATCCTCGCGCTCCAGGTACGGACCGCCGCACACCTCCGCGAGTTCGCTGGCGACGCGCTCGCGGAGGTCGGCCAACCGCTGCGGCTGTTCGCGGCCCAGTTTCTCCAGCAGAGCGCTGCACGCCAGGACATTCGCCGGCAGTCCCTTTTCCAGCGACAGGGGCAGGGGCGCGTCGAGATGGGGTTCCTGGAGCAGGCACAGGTCGAGCAGGTGGATCGTTACCGGGTAGAGCACCTGCCGCGCCGTCAGCAGCCGTTCGGCAGCGGATTGGAGGTGCCTCCGCGGCGCATCCACGTCGGCCGCCGCGCTGGGAAGGAGGGCCGCGACGGCTTGCTGCACGTCTTGCCAGATCTCACCCGTGGCGATGAGGTTTTCGTGCTCCATCGCCTCGTAGAGCCCTTCGATAGTCAGATAACCGAAGCCGACGCCGAGGAACGGTGCCACCTTCTCGGGTTCGAGGTCGAGCAATTGCTGCGTCGTCACCGGTTCGCCGTTTCGTTCGCACAGCGCTCGCCGCATGCTTTGCAAGGTCGTATGCCGGTCGGGTGTGGCCCGGAATGCGACGGCTCCGGCGGCGCGCACGCGGTCGTCCCAATCGTCGGGCAGGATGAGCGGCGGACTCTCGGGAATAGCGTAGACGTGATGGGCGCTCGGTTGTTCGTAGTCGTAGGGCGATGCCACGCGCGGCGGACTGGCGGCGCCGTGGACGAGAGCGGGGTGCCACAGCAACGAATAGGCGTTGAGCCAGCCGGCCACGTCGTCGTTGCTCAGGTAGGCGGTGTTCTGGGTGGGCAGGCGGTACGGGCTGAGCAAGATCAGCTCACGCGCGGGGGACGGCACGGCATCAGGCATGGAGGCTCACCGGGGAATGCTGCTCGGGCGTGGTTGCGGACTGAGTGATTCTATCTGACCCGGAAGAGCGGGCAACCAGGCACGTGGAGCCAAACTCTCCGCTATAATGAGGAAACTGTCCCAGGACATCGCCAGGGGGGAGACTCGTCGGTGGCCAGGAAGAAGAGAACGCAGAACTATTCCTCGGCCGGCCCTGCCGGCTTCGAGAAGCGCATCCAGCGGGCGCTCCGCGAAGGCCGTCTGGATTCTGCCCTCGAACTGACCCGTCAACAGTACGACGAGGCGCCGACGCCGGCACATCAGGAAGTGTTCCAGAAATTGTGCCTCAACCGGGGGCGACAGTTGCGCCTCAAGGGCCATACCGCCGAGGCCCTGGTCGTGCTCGAGGAGGGAATGCACCTCGTCGCCACCGACCGCGCCTGGCTGGATCAGGTGGCCGAGGAGCTGGCGGCGGCGGGTGGCGTGCGGCAGGCTCTCGCTCTCGTCGAGGCACAAGTGGGCTCGCCGGTGCATGGCCGCGTCCTGGCCCGGGCCGCCGACGTTGCCGTGCAGCGCGAGACGGTCGGACGACAACTTCTCCCCGAGTCACTGCATGCCGACTTCGACCGCGTTATGCAAGCATCCGCTCAGCTGGAGGCGGGCCAAGACGAGGCGGCGCGCGCGACGCTGCAGGGCATCGGGCTGCGTTCTCCCTTTCTGGAGTGGAAACTGCTGCTACGCGGTTTGCAGGCATACTACCAGAAGGACGATACGCGGGCGCTGGAGAACTGGCAGCGGCTAAATCCCGAACGGCTGCCGGCCGAGTTGGCGGCGCCCCTACGGTTTCGGCTGGACCCGGCTTTCCGGCTGGCCCAGTCGTCGGCCGCGCAGGCATCCTTGCAAAAACGGGCCGATCGCCTCGAGGGCATACGCGTCGTGCAGGAGCTGCGCTCGATCCAGGCAGCCTTAGCCGCCGAAGAGTCGATGGCCCGAGCCTTCCGCCTTGCGGAAGCCGCGCTGCCCGCGCTGCAGGAGTCAGGTCCCCATCTGGTGCAGCGCCTGGCCGCGTGTTTCTACTGGACCCTGGTCGCCCGCGGCCAGGCAGAGGACGTACCGCGCTATCAGCGTGTCTTCGGAGCGCCGGCCGACGATCCGCAGCTGGCCCGCCTGCGCGCTCTCCTGCTCGAACATCAGCAGGAGTGGGTCGAGGCGCACGAACACTGGCAGAAATTCGAGAAATCGGTGGCCGCCGCGACGGCCTGGTCCGCCGAACAGAAGGACCGCGTGCGTGCCCTGGTGTTCTTCCGCATGGGCCGCAACGCCGACCGCGCGCGCAACCAGCAAGAAGTCGTGGATTTGCTGCCGTTCCGAAGTCCCAGGCCGCGCCGGTCGCGTGGCTTCGTGACCGCCACTACGGAATCCTGTTACCAGAACAGCCTGAAACTGGCTCCCGACCTGCTCGAAGCCCACGTCCATCTGTTCGACCATTACCGGGAACATGACGAGGTCGACAAGGCCGAGAAAACGGCCCGCCGTTTGCTTGAGCACTTCTCCGAGCATGGGCCGACCCTGGAAGCGCTCGGTGACCTGTTCATGGCGCAGGGCCGATACAGCGAAGGACTCGACCTGTTTCAGCGGGCGCGGGCCGGCAATCCGCTCAAGCAGGAACTGCGGCGCAAGGTCGCCACCGCACATCTATTTCGGGCGCGATCGCATACCGAGGCGGGACGCTTCGAGGAGGCGCGGGCCGATTTCCAGGCCTCGCTGGGACTGCGCGATGGCCAGGATTACTCGGTGCTGTGCAAGTGGGCGGCCTGCGAATTCAAGGCGGGCAATCCCGAGCGCGCCGAGGGGTTGTTGAACCAGGCCAGGACGTCGGCAGGCAGCGCCCTGGCCATCGCCTTTAACGTGGTCATCGAGGTCATTCGCCTCAAGTTGCCGCGGCCGCTCAAACAGCGCTTCGACCGCGACTTCAACGCCGCCCTCGCCGAGCAGCCCACCGGGGAAGGTGCGGCCGGGGCTCTCGGCGTGGTGATTGGGCACCGTCGAGCGAACGTCACCTACCACGGTCAGAAGACCCACGAGAAGAAGATCCTCGGCTACGTCGAGAAGGCACGCCGGGCGGAGTTCAGCGAGTCCCAGTTACGGGCCGTGTGCCAGGGACTCCTGGAACTGGGGGCGCTGAAGCTCGCGGATGGTTTTGCCGTTTTAGGCCAGGAGCGCTTTCCGGAGAACCCGCATTTCTTTCTGCTAGAAGTTGAGTGCCACATGGCCCTGGGGCCGGAGCGCTGCCCACTCTGGCGCGTGCATCCCCTGCTGGAAAAGGCACGCCGCCTGGCCGAGGCCCTGCCGCGCGACCCCACCCAGCAGGCGCTGCTCGAAAGTATCCAGGAACGGGAGGAGATGATTCGCGCCGTCAATCCGCTCCTCGATATGATGAAGGGCAACTTCGATCCGTTCGGCGACGAAGAGGGCGAGGATGAGGACTCACTGGATGACGAATGGTGATTTACCGACCCACCAGCGTGTTGTCGAGGGAGAGTCATGACCGATCCGTATGCCGTCCTGGGCCTGCCGGCCGACAGCAATGACGAAGCGATCCGCCGCCGTTACCTGGACCTGGTGCGCCTGTTTTCACCGGAGCGCCATCCCGAGAAGTTCGCGGTCATTCGGGCTGCCTACGAGAGCATGCGCGACCTGAACACGCGCCTGCGCCATCAGTTGTTCGAGGCCGGCCGGCACGAGAGCGTTGAAGCCATCATCGAGGAGATCACATGCCGGAACCCGCGCCGTCGGCTTTCCCTGCGAACGCTGCTGACCACCGTGCGCCACCCCTGACGCAGTCGGAGATCGAGGCGGTCCTGGCCGACTTCCGCAGCTGGCTGGAAGCGCAAACCGCTGAGCCTGTCGTTGAGACCGAGGCGATCGACCTCCAGGTGCTACTGGGTCAGTTCACCGCGCTGCGGCACGAGGTCAACTTGCAGACCCGCGCCGTGCGCGCGCAGCAGGAGCAGAACGCCGACGCGCTGCGCCAGTTCGGGGACGCGCTCGAAGCGCTGCGCAACGACCAGCCGGAATTCTCGGAGCAACCGGGCGACGAGCAAGTTCGCTCCTGCCTGACGACGTTGGTCGATCTGTACGACGCGCTTACCCTGGCGCGGCGCGAGGTACAGCGCGTGCGGGAGACGGCGTTGCCACTGCTCGATCGGCTCGCAGAGAATGGGACGGCGCTGCCCCAGGTGTCGGCGGCGAAGGGTCGCCTGCCGCCATCCCCGCCGGCCCAGGCGCGTTCCTTCTGGGCACGCTGGTTCGCCGCAGTCCCGACATCCGATCGAGCGCCGGGGTTGCGGGCACCTGAAGAGCGTCAGGAGGAGATGCGGCAGATAGCGGCGCGGTCGCGGGAGTTTCTCGCTTCCGTCTTGACCGGTTATACAATGAGCGTGCAGCGCCTGGAGCGGGCGTTGCAGCAGTATGACCTGGAGCCAATTCCCGCGGTGGGTCAGCCGTTCGAGCCGGAACTGATGGAAGTGCTGGAAGTGGTCCACAATACCGGCCGGCCCGTCAACGAGGTACACGAGGAAGTCCGGCGCGGCTACCGGTGGCGTGGTCGCGTGTTTCGTTATGCGCAGGTGCGAGTGGCCAAGAGTTAGAGGTCAGAGTGCGGAGTGTCAGCAACGGGTAAGTCATGCCGTTGCTGATGCTCCGGGCTCTGACCCCTCCACAAGAGGACGCCAACCATGCCCGAACCCATTGTGGGCATCGACCTGGGAACGACGAACAGCGAGGTGGCGTTCGTCCGCGCGCGGCAGCCGCACGTTTTCGCCGAGGACGGTGACCCGATCCTCCCATCGTTCGTCGGCCTCGCCGAGGACGGCCGACTGCTCGTCGGCAAGGCGGCGAAGAACCAGTGGGTTCTGGCGCCCGAGCGCACCATCAAGTCGATCAAGCGCAAGATGGGCCAGGACGTGAAGGTCCAGCTCGGCGATCAGGAATATCGGCCGCAGGAAATCTCCGCGATGATTCTGCGCGCCCTGCGCGAGCGGGCCGCGCGACAGCTCGGCGGTTCGGTCAGCAAGGCGGTCATCACTGTGCCGGCCTACTTCAACGATGCGCAGCGCCAGGCCACGCGCGAGGCCGGCGAACTGGCCGGCCTGGAGGTCGTACGCATCCTCAACGAGCCAACCGCCGCCTCGTTGACCTACGATCCCGGGCAGCACGACCTGCGCCGCCTCCTCGTCTACGATCTCGGCGGCGGCACCTTCGACTGCTCCGTCGTCCAGTCGCAGGAGGGCGTCGTCGAAGTGCAGTCGAGTCACGGCGACACCCAACTCGGCGGCGACGACTTCGACGACTTGCTCCTTGCGCGCGTCTGCGATCGTTTTCAGGAAGAGGAAGGCGTCGATCTTCGTGTCTCCCTTGTCAGCAAGGCCCGCGTGCTGCGGGCGGTCGAGGCGGCCAAGCGGTTCCTGTCAGCGCATCCGTTCGCGCGGATCGAGGAGGAGTTCATCGCCGAAAAGGAGGGCCGGGCGCTGCACCTGAACCTGGAAATCAGCCGTGAGGAGTACGAAGAGTTGATTCGTCCCTTGCTCGACCGCACGATGGCCTGCGTGCAGCGCGCCCTGGAGGACTCACACCTGACGCCGGGCCAGATCGACAAGGTGGTCCTCGTCGGCGGTAGCACGCGGACGCCGCTGGTGAGCCAGATGCTGGAGGAGCGGCTCGGCCAGCCGACCCATCAGGAGGTCAACCCAGACCTGTGCGTCGCCATGGGGGCGGCCGTGCAGGCCGCCATCATCGCCGGCCAGGACGTGGGCGCCGTGCTCGTGGACATCACGCCGCATACGCTGGGCATCCGCTGCCTCGACACGATCCACGGCTTCGACTTTCCACATCGCTTCGCGCCGATCGTGCGCCGCAATACACCTCTGCCCGCTTCGCGCAGCGAGGTATTCCATACGGTCTACGACGGCCAGACCGAGGTGGAAGTGGACGTTTTTCAGGGCGAAAGCGATGACGTGCGCAATAACTACCCGGTCGGCCGTTTCCGTGTCGAGGGACTGGCGGACGTGCCGGCGGGCAACCAGATCGTAGTGCAACTCGATCTCGATTTGAACGGCATGCTCCGCGTGACGGCGCGCGAGCGCGCCACCGGCTTGCACAAGCAGATCACCATCGAAAATGCTCTGGCCCGTTTCCAGCAAGACGAGCGAGCCATGGCGCGGAACCGGCTCGAACAGTTCTGGGACCAGAACGAGACCGTGTTTGGCGAGGACGGTGAGGACCCGGTTGATGCGGAGACGGCGGCGGAGTTGCCCTCGCTGGTGCCGGCGCCCCGTGAAGGACAGCCCGAGGCGGTGCAGGCCCGCGCGCTGCTGGAGAAGGCCGAGCGCCTGGTCGACCGGGTGGCCGAGGAGGACCGTGCCGAGGTCGAGCGCCTCATGGAGCGCGTGCGCACGGCGCTGACCGATCGGCAGTGGAACAAGGTGACGACCGCGGCCAACGAGCTGGCCGACATCCTGTTCTACCTGGAAGACCAGTGATGCGTTGCCCTGTGTGCCATGCCGAGAACGACCGAGGCCCGCAGTGCCGTCGCTGCCGGGCCGACCTGAGGCTGCTGTTCCAGCTGCAAGTGCAGGACCGACGTGCTGCCGTGGCCTGTTTGTTGCAGCGCGATTTCGCCGGGGCGTGGAAGTGTTACCGGAGAATAGTGGCTAGTGGCTAGCAAGAGGCTCTTCACTCGCCACTTGCCACCTAGGCACTTGCCACTAGCTAATAGCCACTGCTCATGGAAACGATTCTGATCGTCGATGACGAGGAGCCAGTGCGGCGGACGTTCCGCGAGTGGTTGGAGCACTCCGACCTGGACGTGGCGCTCTTAGCCGCCGCCGATGCCGAAACGGCCCTCGTGCTGGCCAATCAGCACACCATCGACCTGGCCATCCTCGACTGGAACCTCGGCGCCGGCAACGACGGCCTGCACCTGCTCGAGGACCTCGCCGTCTTCAATCCCGAAGTTGTTGCCATCCTCGTCACCGGCTTCGCTCATCAGGCGACACCGCTCGACGCCATGCGCATGGGGGTACGCGATTACTTCGACAAGAATCAGGACCTGAACCGCACTACTTTCCTCGCCTCGGTGCACCGGCAACTGGAGCGCATTCGTCCGGCCAAGCGGGAGCGGCAATTGCACCAGGGACTCGTCGCTTTCCGCGAGGCCGTGGACAAGGTGCTGCCCCTCGTGCGCTCGGCGGCAGCGCTGAACGATCCGGTGCCGTTGCCTGAGGCGATTCGCGCGCTATTTGCGTTCCTACTGCGCGCCACCCAGGCCAGCGACGGTGTCCTGCTCGTCCGCAGTTACGATCCGGAGCGCCAGCCCGCGGAGATGTGTCGCGCCTATGACGCGAATGGCCAGGCGTTGGCCGGCGAACTGATCCCGTTCGGCCGGTCGCTCGCCGCCAGTGTCAGCAGCATGCAAGGACCGGGGAGCATGAACGAACTGGCGACGGCGGCAGCGGCGGCCGGCGTCGAGTTGCAACCGTTCGAGCGTGGCCGGCGGTCCTTGCTGGCCGTGCCGCTGGCGGTGGCGCCGAGTATCCAGGCCGTGCTCGAACTGTTCGATAAACAGGGCGAACCGGGCTTCAGCCCCACGGATCAGGACACGGCCTGGGCGGGCGCCCAGGTCGGCACGGAATTGCTGCGGCACGCCCTGGCAGAACGGCAAACGCAACAGATACTGTTCGATGCCCTGGCCGCCGCGTTGCGAGCGAGCGAATCTATTCAGGCCACACTGCAAGGTACGCCCGCCCAGCGCCGCCAGGAGCCGCCGGCCGACGCGGTACTCGACCAGTTGCGGCAGGGGTGGCGCGAGACGTCCGAGGCCGCGGTATCGGCCGACGAGACGGTACGCCTGGCGGAGGTGGTGCGCGTGCTGGCGCTGCGTCATGGCTCGCCGGCCGTCCAGCACTGCATTCGCTTCGTCGAGGAACTGCAGCGCCTGCTCGATACCGTCACCGAGAACGTTTAGCCGCGACGCACTCCGCTGGACGTTGTGGCTAGACGAGGATTGCGACTGTGGACTCCCCCGAGCGCCGAACCGTATTCGACGACCTCCTCGCCCTGCTGACGCCGGAGCGATTGTTGCACGATCCGCGTGCCACCGGCGAAGGGGTGACCGTTTGCGTGATCGACAGCGGCGTGGAGCGCGACTTGCTCGAAGCGAAGTTCCGCCAGCGCGGCCAGGTCCTCGCGCGCATCGAAGGGGCCATCTTCACCGCCGACCGTCCGGAACCGCTCCCCTACGAAGGCCGGCAGAGCACACCGCACGGTACCACTGTCGCCGACATCCTACTAACGCTGGCGCCGGGCGTCCGGCTGTTCTCCGCTGACGTTTTCGGTCCGCGAGGTAGCTGCGAGGTGGACGTCGTCCTGCGCGCCCTCGCCTGGGCCGTGGACGTCTGGAAGTGCAAGATCGTCAACCTGTCGCTGGGGATACCGGAACAGCGTTTGCAACAGGTGCAGCGCCGCAATCAGTTGCAGCGGGCCGTCGAGGACGCCTATTACAAGGACGTCCTCGTCTTCGCGGCCGCCCACAATGACCATCCGCTGACGCGGAGTTATCCAGCCGCATTCGCGCCGCAGCTGATCTCGGTGGACAAGCATCTGTTCGCCGACCCGTTGCAGTTCGCCTACGAATTGCGCGGCCAGGTGGAATTCCTGGCCCATGGCCGCGGCTACCTCGGCCCGTTCGCTCAGGAGCCGGCCACAAGCTGGGCGGCGCCGCACCTGGCCGGCATCGCCGCCCGCATCCTGTCGTTGCGGCCGGGCCTGAAACCGTTCGAGATGAAGGCGATTCTCTACTGGATGTTCCAGGCTGGGCGCCGGCGGCCCAGTCCGGCTGGTGTAGCCGGCATCTGAACAACATTTCCAAATCACCGTGCGTGAAGGTGCAGTACACAAGCCTGAAGCGCAAGCCCCATATTCCGCACCCCTGCTCCTGAGACTTCGGGCGGCGGGGTGGGAAGGTGCTAGTCGCCGGGCGCCTGAGGATTGCCTGTTTTTCGCCCGTTTTTCTTGTTGACAACTCACGCGCGGCGCGGATACTAGTTCTACTGTAACCGTTTTTCCAA
>JRHI01002186.1_pt1 | contig 14042 bp, 12 predicted proteins | sample 215371 | NCBI WGS metagenome assembly JRHI01 (sample SAMN02929681, study PRJNA255918) | sediment metagenome | biome: cave system; feature: Ice Cave; material: Sediment; isolation source: sediment from deep within a dark volcanic ice cave with no known source of... ...
GTCGATCCGGCTGATCCGTGACGATGGCTGGTCAATCGGCCGCCGCCGATACGCGCCGCCTCGCCTGTCCCTGCCCTGCTGGCAGGGTGCCGCGCCTCATCACGGTTCCGTGGGGTCGTACCCGGCGCCAGACGACATACACGTTACAGGACTTCATTTTGATATTCACATTTCACCGAGATTAGGTGAACAGGGCGCTGACGCTGAGGTCCTTGTGGATGCGCGTGATGGCCTCGGCGAGCAGCGGGGCGACGGTGACGATCTCGATGAGGTCGCGGGGACCGGTGGCGGGCAACGGGATGGTGTCGGTGACGAACAGGCGGGAGATGGGCGACGCCGCGATGCGGGCGAGCGCGTCGTCGGCGAACACGCCGTGGGTGGCGGCGGCGACGATGGTGGACGCGCCGCGCTCGTCCAAGAGCTTGGCGGCGAGGGTCAAGGTGTCGCCTGTCGAGATCATGTCGTCGAGAATGATGGCGACCTTGCCGTCGACCGATCCGACCATCTCCAGGGCTTCGGTGCAGTCCGGGGCGGGATGGCGCTTCGAGATGATCGCCAGCGAGCCACCGACGCGGGCCCGAAAATCGTCGGCACGCGCGACGCCGCCGGCATCGGGGCTGACGGCGACGACATCGGGCGCCATAGCGTCGCGGCGGTAGCGGCGGGCGAGGAGGGGCGTCGCCCGAAGGTGGTCGACCGGGATGTCGAAGAACCCCTCGATGGCGGGAGCGTGCAGGTCGAGCGTGAGGACCCGGTTGGCACCGGCAGTCACGATCAGATTGGCGACCAGCTTGGCCGAGATCGGCTCACGTCCGGACGTCTTCTTCTCCTGCTTGGCGTAACCGTAGTACGGGATGACCGCGGTGATGCGGGAGGCCGAAGCGCGGCGTACCGCGTCGATCATCAGGAGCAGCTCCATCAGGTGGTGGTCGACGGGGTTGCAGATCGACTGGATGACGAACACATCGGAGCCACGCACGTTTTCGTCGAGCTTAACGCGCGTTTCCCCGTTTCGCCAGGTACCAACGGCCGCTCGTCCGAGCGGTGATTCGAGCACGCGCATGATCTCCGCGGCAAGAGCGGGATGCGAATTGCCGGCGAAGACCTGCAACCGTCCGTCCATCAGCGGCCGCTCTCCGTGCCGGCGGGCGGCACCGGCGTCGGGTCCGCAGGCGGTGTCCGGCCTTTGATCGCGCGCGCGGGCACCCCGACGACGGTCGCGCCCTCAGGAACGTCGCGCGTCACGACCGAACCGSYGCCGATCCGCGCGCCGGCCCCGATCGTGATCGGGGCGACGAGCATGGCGTCGCTCCCGACGAACGCGCCGGGGCCGATCTCGGTCCGGTGCTTGGCGACGCCGTCGTAGTTGCAGGTGACGGTGCCGGCGCCGATGTTCGTGCCGGCACCGACCCGCGCGTCGCCCAAGTAGCCGAAGTGCCCGACCTTTGCGCCGCGCTCGATGGTCGCGTTCTTGAGCTCGGCGTAGTTGCCGATGTGGACGCCGGGTCCGACGTTGGTACCTCCACGGAGATGGGCATAGGGGCCGACATCCGAGCCGCTGGCGATGGACGATCGGGTGACCGTCGAGGCGCGCACGACGACGTCATCCCCGATCACCGCCTCGCGCAGGGTCGTCTGCGGTCCGATTTCGCAGCGGGCGCCGATCGTGGTGCCCGTTTGGATGAACGAGAACGGCAGGATCGTCGTGTCCTGGTCGATAGCAACGTCCTCGTCGATGACGACGGTCGCGGGGGAGACGATCGTCACGCCGTTGAGCAAATGGCGCTGGCGGATCCGGTCGCGCAGGATCGTCTCGGCCCGTGCCAGCTCCAGGCGGTCGTTGACGCCGGTGACCAGATCGGGTTCGCCGACGATGGTCGCAACCGGCCAGTCAGCCCGAACCGGGGAGTCGCCGGCAGCCAGCTCGACGAGGTCGGTGAGGAAGTATTGGCGCCTGATGGGATTCGGCGTGAGACGGTCGAGGGCGCGCTTCGCCCAGGCGGCGCCGAGGACCATCATCCCGCTGTTGATCTCGACGTCGCCGGCGCGCGCGGCGGGATCATCGGCCGCTTGCTCGACGATGCGGACAGGCCGTCCCGCGCGGTCCCGCTCGACGCGCCCATACGATCCACCGCCGCTGAGCAGGCAGGTCAGGATCGTGACCACCGCTCGGCTGCCGCGCGCCACGGCCACCAAACGACGGGTCGTCTCGGCGGTGAGCAAGGGATGATCGCCATACAGGACGAGGATCCATTCGGCACTGGCGACGGCGGGAAGCGCCTGCTTGACGGCATCTCCGGTCCCGAGCGGCGGGTCCTGCACGATCACCCCGATCGTGCCCGAGGGGTCGAGCCGGGCGGCCAGGTCGGTCATGCCGGGCGCGACCACGAGGGTCGTCGACACCGGCTCGGCGGCGGCGCCGGCGCGCAGGACGTGCTGGATCATCGGAATGCCGGCAAGGGGATGCAGGGGTTTCGGCAGCGCCGACTTCATTCGCGTGCCGGCACCGGCCGCCAGCACGACCAGCGCCACGCCGCCGACCGGCGACGAGGGACGTGAACCGGCCATACCCCCGCTTTCGATCAACCTGGATTCGGACCGCGGCGGTCCATCGCGTCACCTGACCGCCAAGCCGCGCCGGCAGCCGGGGCGATCCGCGGCTGGCGGGCCAGGATTCGAACCTGGAACAAGGGCTCCAAAGACCCATGTGATACCATTTCACCACCCGCCAACGAGGCTCGCGCGGACTTCGACGTGCCGCCGGTCGCGCGCAACCCGTCACCCCTCAATGATAGCACTCACGTTGATAGCACTCACGTTCGGACACCCGCCGGCCCGCGAGGGCAGCGGTTTGGGACGTATGTCACGTTGTTCAGCACCCACCTTCCGCCCTACGCTGCGATCGTCGACGTTCCCGAAGCGCCGCGCCGCCGGCGTCCGCGCGGCGGGAACTCCGGACAGCCATCGCAGGTGGGAGAAACGATCGGATGATACTGCCACCGCCGCAGACGAAGGAATTCCACGATCGCGTCCTCGCCTTGGAGGACGAGGCCCGACATGAGCTCGACCAGTCTGTTCAGTCGATGAACGAGATCATGCTCTTGTTGAACAAGACCAACACCGAGGTCGAGAAGCTGGCGAACCGAGAACTGCAGATGTCAAACCGGGCGCGCGACATGGAGATGCATCTGGACAACTACAGCCGCGAGGACATCCGCGATCTCTTCAACGCCGCCCACGAGATCCAGCTGCGCCTGTTCATGATGCGCTCCCAGTCGGAGCAACTGCAAAACCGGCAGCAACACATCAAGGAGTATCAGGAGAAGCTGCGGCTCCTGATCGATCTCCTGGGCCTTCAGGCGCAGGCCAACGAGTCGACCCGCGACGCCCCGATCGCGCCGCGCGCCGGGACGGGGATGCTGGCGCCGGGGACGGAGGTCCTCGGATCGCCCAGCATCCTGAGCATCATCGAGGCCCAGGAGGACGAGCGTCTGCGGATCTCGCGCCAGATCCACGACGGACCAACGCAGGCGCTGACGAACCTGATCCTGCGCGCGGAAATCTGCGAGCGGCTGATGGAGCGCGACCTGGCCGAGGCGAGAACCGAGCTGATCAGCCTCAAGGGAATGATCAACGCCTCGCTCCAGGAGACGCGACGGATGATCTTCGATCTGCGGCCGATGATCCTGGACGACCTCGGCCTGGTCCCGACGTTGCGACGCTACATGAATGAGCTCGCCCGGCTCAAGCAGATCCAGGCGAGCGTCAGTGGACCCGAGCACGACATCCAGCTCAATACCACGATGCAGGTCGCGCTCTTCCGGATGGTCCAGACGATCCTCGCCGCGATCCTGGCCGAAGGGGCGCCGGAACACATCGACGTCCACATCGACCGAGAACCGACCGCCGCGAGGATCCGAGTCGATGCGACGTTGCTTCAGACGGAGCGAGCGGTGGTCGAGGAGCGCCTGCAAGAGACGCACTTTCAGCACCGCTTAACATTGCTCAACGCGACGCTGACGCCCGAGCCGCGGGCGAACCGCGGCATCTCGGTCGAAATCCTCGTCCCGGTCCCGCCAGAGGCCGCCGCCTGATTCCCTCCCGTCCTCTGGCCCCCGGCCGGGCAACCGACGGCGGGCGGCGAGACCCGGTCGTCGCGCTCGTCGCGTCGACGGGTGGTCACGAATCCGAAACGGGTCCTGGTTCGTTTGTACCGCGCTGCCGAGCGTCGCGATCGCCTCAGGTACTTCGCGGAACGCGACATGCGTGTGATGTCCATCCTCACCGCGGGAGAGTAGGCTAGGACACAGACGAGGCGGCATCGCCTGGACTGCCCAAAGGGGGTAGCCGCACTGGTCACGGAAGAGCGGCTCCGCCGGCCTCGCCCGCGCCATCGAGTCGGAGCGGTCGGAGGGAGCCAAGGAGCACATTGAGGCGCAACGCCGTCGTCATGTAGAAAGGAGATGACCCGTCGGGAGCACGGGGACTCCGGGCACGGCAATCGACCAGACATCGCTTGATCTGGCGCGTTCCACCTATGGATGCAATGGTTCGGACAATGGTTAATCAGGCTGGAATCGGTGGATCTTGGCACGCCACGCCCGCCCGTCGGGTTCGTCGCCACCAACGCTGGCGAGGTTGAGCGATCTCGAACCGTGCCCTCAGAGCACCTGGAGCTTGCCGGACGGGTCGCGCCCCATGATCACGCTCGCCAAACGCTGCCATCTGAGCCAGCGGTGCGTAACCGAGACGCCGGAGGCGGAAGGGCAGGCGCTCGTCGAGTATGCATTGATCCTGGTCCTGATCGTCATCGCGTGCATCTCGATCCTGACCACGCTCGGTGGGACGATCTACGACCGCTACTATAGCTTGCTTCCGTCGCTGCCCTAAGTTCGACTTCCCGGCCCGTGACCGAGGCGCCGGATAGATTCGTCGAGACAGGCTGGAGGCGGGTCCGATGATCGGACCCGCCTCTGGTTTGCGCGTAGTCACCGGCCGCCCTCGCATCGACGGGACGACCGGCCCTCGGCGCCGGGCAGGCTCCTCCGACCTTCGGGTGATGGGCAACGCCGTCTCGCCCGGCTAATCTCATGGCGAACGTGGTCGTGGTCTGCGGGCGGGCGTAGGTTCCCACTCCACCCGTGAAGGTTTGAGGTGACCCCTGTGTCCTCGCGCTTGGCGTTTCCAGCGTTCCCGTGCCCGTTCCGACCCCGGTGATCGAGGTCGTCGGGCTGACGAAACAGTACCCGGGCGGGGAGGGCGTCAGCGGGCTGACGTTTTCCGTCGGTGGCGGGGAGCTCTTCGTGTTCCTCGGTCCGAACGGCGCGGGGAAGAGCAGCACCATTAAGATGCTGACCGGGTTGCTGGCACCCTCGGCCGGCGGCGCGCGGGTAGCGGGGAAGGACGTCGCGCGGGAACCGCTGGCCCTCAAGCGCGTCGTCGGCTACATGGCCGAACAGCCGTTTCTGTACGACAAGCTGACCGGCCGTGAATTCCTCTCCTTCGTCGCCGACGTCTACGGCGTGCCGCGCCACCTGCGCGACCGCCGCGCTCGCGAGCTGGTGCATGCTTTCGAGCTGGAGCAGGCGGCGGACATGCTGATTGAGACGTATTCCCAGGGCATGCGGCAGAAGATCGCGCTCTCCGGGGTGCTGATCCACGAGCCGTCGGTGCTGTTCTTGGACGAGCCGACGAACGGACTCGACCCCCGCAGCGCCCGGTTGGTCAAAGACATCCTGCGCCAGATCTGCGATCGCGGCGCCACGGTCTTCATGACGACTCATGTGCTTGAAATCGCGGAGCAGATGTGTGATCGCGTTGGAATCCTGAAGGACGGCCGGCTCGTCGCGATTGGAAGCATCAATCACCTGCGGCAGACGTTTGGAATGCCGGGGGCGACGTTGGAGGCGATGTTCCTCGGCCTGACCGGCGCGGCTGACTCCACGGAGCTGGGTCTCTACGCGGGAGCGGCTGGGTGAACTCTCCGACAGGGGTGGCACTGCGACCACTCCTCGACCGGTGGGACGGCGCGCTGGGCTGGGCGATCATGCGGACCAAGCTCCGCATCCGCCGCAACCGGTTCGCGCTTGAACGACAGCGGCATCCGGCACGGGTCGCGATCCTGACGCTGCTGGTGATTCCTGTTGCGGCGGCGATCGGGTTGCTCCTCCTGATCGTCATCGCGACCGGGTTCCGATCCGCCGCGAGCGACGAGCAGGCCGGCGCGATCCTCGCGACGCTCGTCAGCCTCGTCGCCCTTGGCGCCTTCGTGGGCAGCTCGACGACCGCGCTGCAGTCGCTCTATCTTGCCAACGACCTGCCGTTCCTGCTCACGCTGCCGATTCCCTTGCGGGTGCTCTACGCCGGCAAGCTGCTTGAAGCGTCGGCCGGGGCGGTGCCGGCGGCGCTGCTGCTGCTTGTCTCGTTCGCTGCGTACGGGATCGCGCGGACGGCGAGCTCCCTCTTTGCGCTCGTGGCTCTGGTCTGCGGCGTCCTCGTCCTCGCGCTGGCGACGTCGCTGGCCGTCGTCGTCGTCGCCCTGGTCACCCGGTACATCCCGGCGAAGCGGGCCCGCCTCTTCCTGTTCGGGATCAGCCTGACGCTGGTCGCGATCACGTCGACTATCTGGACCGCGCTCGCGGCGGGGTCTGGAGACCTGAGGACTGCATCCCAGGGAGCGGCGATTGCCGCGCTCGGGCGGTCGCTCTCGTGGACGCCGGCCGGCTGGGCGGCGCGCGCCGTGGTGGGCGCCGGGAACGGCAACCTGAGTAGCGTGGCCACCGCCGGCTGCCTGCTGGTGGTCGCGTCGTGCATCGTCGGCTTGGCGTCTTTTCGGATCTTCGCGGGAACATTCACGCGGGGTCTGGCGATGGCTCGGGCGACGCCGCTGCCGCGACCGAGCCGGCCGCTGGCGCTGATCGGGTCGCGGGCGGTCGCGATCCTGCCGCGCCCACTTGGGGCGCTGGTCGTCAAGGAGTGGCTGACGATCTTCCGCGACCTGCGCCGGCTGAGCGGCGCGGTCTGGCCGCTCGGCATGGTGGCGATCTATGCGGTTGGGTCGAGCCGCCAACAGCACTCCGCAGGCGGGCCGCCGGAGCTCCGATTCTGGCTTGCCAACGCATCGTTGGCGCTGGTACCGTGGGGCGCCTCGCTCGGCATCTCGATCTACGCCTTTGGCACGGAACGGCGCAACGTCAACCTGCTCCGAACGCTCCCGGTCACGCCGGGTCGCCTGTTCCTCGCGAAGACGATCGCGTCGCTGGTGCCCGTGCTGGTCCTGAGTGAAACGGCGACGGTGATCGTGTGCGCCGCCCAGCGGGCGAGCGCCGTACAGGTGTTCGGTCTGGTCGTCCTCGTCGGCTGGATGTCGGTCGGGTACGTGACCATCGACACGGCCGCGGCCGCGGTCGCGCCAAACTTCGACGCCGACCACGTCCAGCGCTCGACGGCGATCGTCGGTCGGGCCTTTGGATTCGTGGCGGGCGGCATGTTCGGCGTCGCGACGATGATCGGCGCGGCGCGGCTGATTCTCTTCACGGTGCCAGTTCCGGCGCTGTTGCAACCCGCGGTCGCGTGGCGAGTCGCCGACGTCGCCCCGTTGGGTTGGCCGCTGGTCGGCGTCGCCCTGACCGCCGCGCTCTTGGTCATCGCCGCGGTGACGCTGATCGCCCGAGACGAGATCGCCGACCTCGTTCGCAACGGGCCGTGACGACGGAGGCGGCCAGGCGGCCAGGCGGCCAGGCGGCGAGGGCAAAGGCACCTGGCACTGAAGTGCCGGGCTCAACCGACAAAGCCCCTCCGGGGCTAACGCGGAGGATGGGGCTACCTCGCCGCCTGGCCGCCTCGCCGCCTCCGTCGTCAGACGCCGAGGGCGTCTTTGACCTTCTCGAAGAAGCCGCGGTTGGTGGGCTGGGGGGAGACATCGCTGCCCAGGGTTGCGGCGAGCTGCTCGACGAGCATGCGCTGTTCGCCCGTCAGTGTCTTGGGGATCACGACGTGGATGGTGACGAGCTGATCGCCCCGCTCGCCACCGCGCATGTCAGGGACCCCCTTGTTGCGCAGCCGGAACTGCTGTCCGGACTGGGTTCCGGGTGGGAGCTTGAAGACCACCGGGCCGTCGAGGGTGTCAATCTCGATCTCGTCGCCCAGCATCGCCTGGGCAACGTTGATCCCGATCTGGAGGTGGATCGATTTGCCCTGGCGCGTGAAATGCGGGTGGGTCTTGATCCGGACCTTGACGTAGAGGTTGCCGGCAGGGCCACCCTGGGGGCTCGCTTCACCCTGGCCGCTGAGGCGCAGGGTCGCGTTCTCGTCGATGCCGGGTGGGACCGTGACGGTGATGGTCCGCGCCTGCGTGATTCGACCCCGGCCGCGACAGCGCGGACACGGATCGGTGATCGTGACCCCCTCGCCGCGGCATGTCGCGCACGGCGTCGAGGTCATGAATTGGCCGAGGATTGTCTGTTGGACGCGCCGGACCTCGCCCGTGCCGCCGCAGGTCGGGCAGCGCGGCGGCGTCTGGCCCTCGCGCATGCGAGTGCCGTGGCAGTCCTCGCAGGTTTCGAGGCGGGTGAGCTCGACCGCTTTCTCGGCACCGAAGACGGCCTCTTCGAAGGAGAGATCGACCGTGACCTGGAGGTCCTGGCCGCGGGCCGGGGCGGCGCGACGACGCGATGAGTTCGCCGCGCCGAAAAAGCTCTCGAAGAGGTCGCCGAACGGCGAGCCACCGAAGCCGAACGGATCGCCGCCGTTCCCCATCCCATTCGCGGCGTGGCCGAACCGGTCGTAGGCCGCGCGGCGGTCGGGGTCGGAGAGGACCTCGTAGGCCTCGTTGATCTCTTTGAATCGCTCTTCGGAGCCGTCGTTGCGATTGACGTCCGGGTGATACTCCCGCGCCAGCTTGCGATATGCCCGCTTCAGGTCCTCGGCGGTCGACGTCCGACCGACACCGAGCACCTCGTAGTAGTCTTGTTTGTCGGCCATGCTCTCTCGGGCCATCCTGGTCGGCGCGCGGCGATCCCCAGCGAGGAAGCGTGCTACCGCTGCCCCGGCTCCGACGCATCGCCGGCAGATCGCGTCGGTCGTACGGCGCGTCTCGAGATTGAAGTATACCGAGGCCTGGGAGTGCGTCAAGGGAAATTAGCACTCCCGTCGATAGAGTGCTAACTCGCGTCCGCCACAGGTGCTCGGACGAGGAGCGATCCGGTGATCAACGGCAAGCGCGCACGGTTGCGGCCGATTCGGAGCGATGACCTGGCGCTCCTCCGACGTTGGTTCGACGATCCGGAGACGATGCGGTTCTGGGGCCAGCCGACGCCGCTCGTGACCGAGGCCCAATTCGCGTCGGATCTCGGCGGCCGCTTCGCGCGATTCGACGACGCGGGGTACTTCATGATCGAGTTGCTCGACGGGACACCGATCGGGCGGATCGAATTCGAGGGCGTCGACATGCGTGCGCGCTCGGCCGAGGTGATGATCCTGATCGGCGATCCCGTGGCGCGCGGGCGGGGCTATGGGACAGATGCGATGACGGCGCTTTTGCGCTACCTCTTCGAGGAACGCAATCTGCATCGGGTCAGCCTGGCCGCGATTGCCTGGAATACGCAGGCAAAGCGGTTGTACGAGGAGGTCGGGTTCACCGCCGAAGGGACGTTGCGCGATGACCTCTTTTTCGCGGGCCGTTACCATGACCAGGTCGTGATGGCGATCCTGCGACACGAATTCGAGGCGCGCCAGCCCCGCGTCACGGTAGTGACCGGCGGCGGACCGGACGGGTAAAGGCTGGTCGTTGACTCGTCGAGCGCCGACGTCGCCTTGGACGCGCGACGTCAATACCGCGCATCGTTAGCAGCGGAGGATTTCATGGTTTCTCGGTCCCCGGGGTTGAGGCGTCCGAGGCTGTCGGCTGCCCAGGCGGAGCGCATCCCGCCTGGGCAGTACCTGACCGGGCGCTGGCCGGTGCGGCACGACGGCTCGATCCCGTCGTTCGATCCCACGACGTGGGAGTTCCGGGTCTTCGGTCTGGTCGACCATCCACTGCGCTTCTCGTGGGAGGAGTTTCGCGCGCTGCCCCGGGTGACGGTCGCGGCGGACCTGCACTGCGTGACGCGCTGGAGCACGCTCGCTAACATCTGGGAAGGCGTCGCCCTCCGGCACATCATGGAGCTGGCGGGGCCGAAGCCAGAGGCCACCTTCGTGCTGTTCCAGTGCGAGGGCGACTACGCGACGAACCTCCCGCTGGCGGCCGCGTCCGACGACGTCCTGTTCGCACTTAAGCACGACGGCGCGGAGCTGACGCCGGCGCACGGCTACCCACTGCGCGCCGTGGTGCCGAAGCGGTACGCCTGGAAGAGCGCGAAGTGGATCCGCGGGGTCGAGTTCATGGCGCAGGATCGACGCGGATTCTGGGAGCGCTACGGGTATCACGACAACGCCGATGTTTGGAACGAAGAGCGATTTGCGGAGTGAGCCGACGGGCCGTCAATCCTTCCGGGTCGGAGGACGAGTGGCTAGCGGCTAGCGGCTCGCGGCTCGTTTCAGGTCGATGACCAGACCGGCGCGGCGGAGGGCGGCGCGGTAGAACCACGGGGCGGCGAGGGAGACGTAGATGCGGCCTTCCAAATCGTCGATCAGGCGCTGAGGAATGCCGCTGACGCCACGAGCCGCCCCGGCGAGCGCGCCGGCGATGGCGGCGCGCGTGTCGGTCGCGCCACCGGCGTTGACGGCGGTGATGACGACGTCCTCAAACGTCGCCACGGCGACGGCGGCATAGAAGGCCGAGGCAACGGCCTCGGGCGCGGCGATTCCGGTCCCAAGGACCGCCCGATCGGGGTCGGCTGTCGTCGTGCGGGCGAGCAACGCGGCCGTCCGCTGCAATCCCTCCGTGACCTCCCCGGCACCGAGGAAGGCGGCCGTTTCGGACGGCCATTGGGTGGGCGGCAGCTCGCCGCGGGCCGCGAGTTGGACACCGTAGGCGACGGCGGTGGTGGCGGCGATGGCGACGGGGCTGCCGTGCGTCAGGCGGGTGACCAGCTCGGCGTCGGCCCGCAATCGGTCGGCATGAAACTCGCCGACGGCGTGGATCAGGCCGACGGGCACGCCCCTTGCCGCGACGTCTCCGGTCGCTGGGCCGTCCTCGTCGAGCGCAACCTGGGCGACCATTTCCTCGTCGAGCCGAACGATCGATTCGTAGGTATCGCGGCCCATCCAGCGCTTTGATTCGCCGCGCGCGAGGAAGCTGAAGCGGGCGCGGATGTTCTCGGGATCGAGGACGCCCTGATTCGCGGTGAACGACTCGACGATGCAGAGCGCAAGCTCTGACTCATCGGTGAACTCGCCGGCCTTGATCTCGGCGCCATCGGCGAAGACGCGTCGGTGGTATTCCTGGATGCGGCCGAAGCGCTCGTGGATGCGGTCGGCCATCCACCCAGCGACGGGCATCCCCATCGCGTCGCCGATCGCGAGACCAAGGAGCGAGCCGAGGAATTGTTCTTGATCCGCGCCGTTATTCATCGCCTCGCCTGCTGTCGTGTCGTCGGCCGGTCTCAACTCACCCCGCGCCTGACGCGGGCTTGGGTGGATTGCTTGCGCAATCCTCATTTCCGGTAGCAGCCCAGCGGGCGCTGGGGGGCGAGGGCCGCCCTGAAGCCCCGCGTAACTTAGCCGGCGACGGAAAGAGTCGAGACGAATGACACGAACTCTGCCGAGGTTTGCCTACAACGCCCGCGCGATCGCCGTCAGCAGCTCCAGATCGGTCCGAAACCCCTCGGCATCGGTGAGCGGCGGGTTCCCCTCCGTCACACAGTCGTGGAAGTGGACCAGCTCGATCTTGAACGCCTCCTGGTACGACGTCACGACCCGCGTCACCTCCAGCGCTGTTCCGTCCATCGACTCGATGTCGACCAGCGTCGGCTCGTTGCGCAGATACGGCGACGGGAAGCGGACATGCACCCGCCCATCCGAGGCAAAGAACGAGTAGTCCTGCTCGTAGTGCTTCAGGTACGGCAGCAGCGACCAGGTGTAGTTCGCCCGCACCTCGTTCGGATAGGCGAGCGTCGCCGTGAAGCTCGTCCCACCCGCCCAGCTGTGCGCGTTCAACACCCCGTCCGCCGGACCGAGGATACCGCGCAGGACGGTCGCGTCGTGGATCGAGCTGCCGATCAACGAGGAGTAGGCCGTCAGCACCTCGGGCCGCTCCGACCCCGTCGCCTCCTCCAGCAAAGCGACCGGCTCGTGGCCCAACGTATCGCGCTGCACCGCCTCGAACAGCTCAGCACCGAGCGGCATCGCCACCGGCGCTGCTTCGCCGCTGACAACCTCGCCCCGCTTCACGATCGGGTGATGCATCCGGTACAGCCTGTCGTCCGGGTGCATCACGCGGGCGTCGACGAAGCGGAGATCGCGGAGCTGGTGGACCGCCGCGACCCCGCGCCGGTAGCCGGGGTCGTACTGCTTCATCATCCCAACCATCACCAGCCGACCGCTCCGCCGCCTGGCGTCGATGATCGCGTCGGTTTCCCGCAGCGTGTACGCGAGCGGCTTCTCGCAGAAGACGTGGCGGCCGCTTTCCAGCGCGGCCAGGACTGCCTCGGTGTGGTCACCGCTGGTCAGGATCAGGACCACGTCGAGCGGCTCCGCAAGGAGCCCCGCGACGTCCTGATGGCGGGCCCGCACATGATAGTGGTCCGCCACCCGATCCAGCGTGCGGCCGTCGATGTCACACAGCGCGGCGAGCTCAAAGCGATCCTCAAGCTCCCGCAGGTACGGCAACTGCATCATCTGCGCGACACCGCCGCACCCGATCACCCCCGCCCGCAGTCGCGTCATGCCGACTATCCTCAAGATTGCAGTAGGCGCTTGAGAAACTCACCATTGCGCCGGTTCGACTCGAACGGTCGCCGATCGCCGGGCTTCAGGTTCCGGTCCTGCTCAGCGACGACCCAACCCGCGTACCGAGCGATCGTCAGACCGCGCTTGAACCCCTGCCAGTCGACTATCCCGCTCCCAAGCTCGCTGTACAACCCGTCGTCGATCGCCTCGAAGTAGCCTTTTTGCCCCGCCCGCATCGCCGCCAGCTGCGTCCCGTCGACGTCCTTCGCGTGGATGTGGACCAGGCGCGCACCGTCGCGCGCCAAGAGCGCGATTGGGTCGCTGCCACCGACAAGGATGTGTCCGGTATCCAGGCACAGTCCGACCGGATCGCCCGCCGTGACATCGAGCAGTTGCCGGATCTCCCGACCGCTTTCGACATGCCCGCCGACATGGGGATGGAGGGCGATCGCCAGCCCGTACCCGGCGGCGATCTGCGCAATGGCCAGCAGGGTCTGCCGCGCCTGCCTCAGGTCGTCGTCGGACCACCAGGTTTCCGGATGGTCCTCGACCCGGGCGACGACCGCGAGGCGATCGGCGCTGAGGTCATCGCTGATCAGCATCACCCCGCAGCCGGCGGCCTCCAGGATCTCGCCGAGGTGCCGGAACTGGCCGGTCGCGCTCTCGGACAGCGGTTGGGCCAGATCGACCGCGTGCCAGGTGGTGACGAGCGCCTGGCCCCGCTGCTGGAACCGATCGAGGATCTCCCCCGCCTGGGTACCGAAGTACCCGTACGCCCCAAGCTCGCACCCTTCGTACCCGGCCTCGGCGACCGCGGCGAGCATCGCCTCCGGCGCCGGATTCCCCGGCTCGACCCCGGTCACGCCCCAGTTGATCGGCGCCGAGGCCAATCGAATCCCCCGGTCCATCGGTCGAATCGCTCCCTCTCCGGTGCGCAGGCGCCACGCGAAACGGGCGCGCCGCCGCCCAATACCGAGACGTGCGCGCCGCGCGGCGGCCGTTCAGGCAACTGCCACCACCGGCCCCAAAGCGCGCACCATCCGACGTAGGGTATCCGAAAAGGGAACGCGCCGCTTCTCCCTCAAACAAGACCCGCTCAACCGAGAGCGTCGACGTTCCTCGGCCACGGCCACGGTGAAGATGACGGATGGCCATGCTGGTCGGGGCGCTGCGTGCAGCGCCCCGACGAACCCGAACCCCGCCTGTTCACGGTG
>JRHI01002187.1_pt1 | contig 14041 bp, 12 predicted proteins | sample 215371 | NCBI WGS metagenome assembly JRHI01 (sample SAMN02929681, study PRJNA255918) | sediment metagenome | biome: cave system; feature: Ice Cave; material: Sediment; isolation source: sediment from deep within a dark volcanic ice cave with no known source of... ...
TCCCAGATCGGCGGCCGTACTGGCGTGTCCGGATCCGGCAGCGGCGCGAAACAGCGGAGACAATGCTCGCGGCCAGCCTTGATGCGCACCCCGCAGGACGGGCACACGACGTACCCTGACACCGATCTCACCTCATCTCGCGCCATGAAAGCGTGCGGAGGCCGGCCTGACCGACGCCGTTATTGTAAGCCTGGGAATCGCCAAACATCTGGACGGTGCTGCCCGCCCCGAACACGAGGTGCTGATCCACGATGAAGGGCGCCGTCGCCCGCTGGCCGGCGATCGTCGCGACAATCGGTGTAGTGGCGGCCGTGATGGCGGTCTGGCCCGTGTTAGCGTAGGCGGGTCCTCCGATGAAGGTGAAGGCGTACAGATTGGCGGTCGGCGCCACGCAGACGTTATTGGGATTCGTAGACGTCGTGGTGAAGAACACGATGTCGCCCGCCACCGCCGGAAACGCGGTCACGCGCTCGTCGGCATTGATGACCACGTTGCCGTTTCCATTCTGTCCCTGCTGCACGCAGCCGGCGCCGCAGTTTCCGCCTGCGGCGACCACGACCTGCGTCTTGTTCAGCACTCGATCGAGGGTCTTCGTGCCGCTGGCACCGTTGTCGAGGACACCGAGCATATGGTACTTCGTGTTGATGTCGGTGCCCGGCACCATATCGCTGCCGGTGACGTAGAAAATGTACTGCTGCGTGCCGCCGACGTTAACGGTCGCCATCGAATTGTAGATCGGCTGATCCGAGCCCGCTGCCCACAGCATGGTGGTCGCGTTGATCTTGGGTTTGTTAGTGATGTCCAGCCCGATGTCGAAACGCCAGAGCTTGCCGTCGAGATCGCCGATATACGTCTTGGAGATGAATCGGGAATCCGCCGGACCGGTGGCCACCGGATCGGTCTGCAGCGCGTTCTTGATCTGCTTGCATCCGGCGATACCGTTGGTCCGGCAATCGTCGATGGTCTCGTTGAGGCCATCGTTGCCGACGCTAGTGCTGTCGTACACCACGCCTGTTTTCGCGTCTAGAATGTAGAAAGACGTCGCGTAGCCGGTCGTGCCGGCGCGGTTGGCCTGTTGCTGTTGTGAGTACAGCATGAAGCCCGAGCCGACCAGCACGGAGAACGGTCCGGAGGCGCTCGTCACCTGGCCGACCGCGGGATCCGACCACGTCTGTCCCACCGTCTTCTCGAGCGCGGTCGCCGACGCCTTCAGGTCCCCGTACGGTTTCGTGCCGATCGCAGCGCCGTACGCGCCTGCATACCACTGAATCGAGCTGAGCGTGGGGTCAAAATTCGTGAAGTTCGGAAACGCCCAGTTGACCGTGATCCGTGGAGTCGAAAAATACGTAAGAACGGCGGTGATGTCGTCGCTGGTGGACGGGACCGCCGCCGGCATGTCTGCCATGGTGACGTCGAAGGACTGATAGAAATTGCCGCCAGGCCCCTGGCCGACAATCATGTGCGTGCGCCAGCACAGCTCCGGTTGCGCCACGGCGCAGATGCCGCTGAGGCGCACGTCGGCGATTTTCGGGGAGCCATCCATGAAGTAGTCGAATTCACCGATCGACTGCCCGTCACGCAGCGATTTCAGCTTCGGCAGCATGTTCAGGGGAATGAACCCGAACACTTCGACGCCTAGGCGTGCGTCGATGCCCTCGAGAATGCCCCAATTGGTTCCGGCCCAGATCATGCTGCGGCGCCCTTTGTTGTTCACCACGAACGCGGGATACGCGGTGTCGGGCGGCGGATCGAGGGACGGTGGATTCATGATGGCCGGCGTCGAGTCAACCAACGGACCGAGGGGTAGGTTTCGAACCTCGTTGATCACCGCGGTCGCGTCGGCCGTGCTGAGATTCATCAGGGGCGCAAGCGTCGCCGCGTTCGCTGCGGTAAACGCGACCATCGTCCCGTTGGCAAGGGCCGTATAGAGGTTTCGCTTGTTCGGATCGCTGACGACGTCGCCCTTCGACGTGACGCACCCTGGCCCAGGCACACAGGCGACCCAGAGGCGTTGTCCGGAAGACTTGAACTTGTAGCCGGAGACCTGTGTGGCGTCCGCTGCCGGCTCATAAACGCGAAAGGCGCGCAGCGTACCGCCCATTGCGCGCGCCGTCGGATCCGTCACGCCGGCCGCGGTCAATGCATTTACCACGCTCGCGCGCGCCGGGATCGAGAAGCCGGTCGTCAGCATGATGTTCGACCGCTGCGGGATCAAGGTGTTGGCCTTGTTATATACCTGCGTGTTGGTCAGTGGGACGATCGTGCCGGCAGCGTTCATGCCGTACGCGTTGGTCAGGTCGACCGTGCCGATGATTGGGCTCGTCATCTGAAATTCGGTCGACGGACCGTACGGCAGACTGGCGGTCGGGAGCGTGTTGACGTCGGTGCTGCTCGCGTACCCATGCTCGATCGCGACGTGGATGGCGGACACCAGCTCCGGCACGATCAGAGTGCCTGGCACCAACGATGGATAGGTCGTCGCTGCGGTTGCGAAGGCGCTGTCGATTTGTGCCTTGGTAATCTCGAAGTACTGGCCGCCGCTATTGTTGGCCACCGCCTGGAGTCCGGCGCGATCTGTCACCGGGGGCGCGATCGCAATCACGTAGACCGGCACGCGGCGTCCAGAAATGGCGCGGAACCCATTCGCGGTCGTGGCCAGCGTGGCGTTGGTGATGCCGGCACCGGCCGTGTTCCCTTCGCCGCCACCGACGATCAAGACGACGATGGTGTTGCGGCATGGCGGGTCGTTGACGAGGCCGATCAGCCGCGTCGCTTCGGTCAGCGCGTCGTTCAGCATGTTGTTGACCGGCGCGTCCACCGTCACATCGCCGCCGTCCATTCCAGCCGGAATGAGCGTGCGCGTGCCGGGCGTGGCACCGTCCGGCGTGCGTACGTCCCTCAACAGCACCGACAGGAGATCGGCGTGGGCGGTTGCCGTCTCGGCCTGGATCAGGAGGCCCGACGCAGCTTGCGCGCCGTTGTTGGTCGGGGAGACAGTCGGACGCGACATTTTCCAGGTGGTGGCCGTGTCGTCGGTCGGATGACCAGCGCCGATCTGGGCCGGATCGGCGTCGGTGATACCGGGCTGATTTTGCAGCGTTGCCGGCGTCGGCGCACTCTGCCTCATGCGGATCAAGCCGAACTTCACGAGCGGCTGCCCGTTGACCGGAGCGTTCTCGAGCACTGCCTGGTACATCGCCGCGCGCGCGATCGCGATCCGTGTGGGCGCGTCGAAGTTTGCGTAACCGGCGGCAAGGTCGCCTACCGCGGTAATCGTCGTGGTCGAGGCGAAGTAGCCAAAGCTGCCGTACTTGCGGCGATAGTATCCGTTCACCCCGGTGTTGGCGTTCGAGATGCCCAGGGTCCCTTCGTACGCGGCGGCTCGCGGATAATTGAACGGATCGTAATAGCTGCTGGTGGCGTGGGCCGTGGTGAGCGTCGTATTGTCTGTCGGCGCGTCCCGCAGCATACGGTTCGCCGTATCGACGTCGAACACCACATTCGGCGCGCAGACTTTCATGAACTGCAGCGGGTCCACTTGCGCCGATACGGGCGCCGCGACGGCGATCACGCCGAGGCAGGAGAACACAAGTCTCCGGACGTCGAGCCTACCGGCCATCACTGAACTCCTCCTGTGCTGAGCGTGAGCGTCTGCATCGTCAGCGCCTTGCCCGGTGTCTGCACGGCCGCCTTGCGGGCGCGGCGGTTTTGCTCGTCCTGCCCGCGCTGGCCCGTGTAGCCGCGCTCCAAATTGGTGGTGTCGCTGCGCGCCACCGTCAGCTCGATCACCTTGCGTGCGCCGTGAGGCCCGAACGCCTCGGCGCGCACCGCGAGCACGCCCGAACCAGGATTGCAGCCCGTGGTCTGGCCCAGCGCGCACGGCACGACGCCGTCAAGCAGCGGGTTGCCGTCGTTCTCAGACGGATCGTCCCCCACCATCGCCAGCACGTAGTACGATGAGTCGATGGTATTGGTCGGCAAGAGGTCGCTGAGCTTGCCGTACGCGTACAACTGCCAGACGGTGTTGTTCCCGGCCCACGGCCGATCGCCCGTGCTGTTGCCTGTCTGGTCCGCCGCAGTGCAGGCGGTAAGCTTGCCGCAGTTCGCCATATTGAGCACTTGGGTAAGGTCGATTTTCGAGCCGTCGGGCAGGGTGCGCGGTCCGCTTGGAGGGCCGTCGATGAACGCCGATTGAACGGTGCCGTTAAGGAGCTGATTCCAGTCCGGCACCGTGAGCAGGTCGTCGATCGCACGCTCGACGACGGCATCGGCCGCGTAGAGCGCTTCGCCGCTATTGCGGTAGTTGCTGGCGATGATCGTCTCGGACTGGGTCGTGAGCACCAGGGCCACGCCGAGTGCCGTCATCAACAGCATCGCCATCATGGCGACCATCATCGCTATGCCGTCTTCGCGTCGGATGTCCATCATTTACCTGCCGAGATTCAGATTGCGCGGCGAGATCTGGAACCGGATTTCCTGATCCGGGACCCACTTGTTGCTCCCGATCGACGTGCCGCCGTGCGTGAAGAGCGTGCTCGCGGGGCCACGCAGCGCGGCGATGGCGGTTTCGACGCGCAGCGTGACGCCGATTTTCCGGATGCGCAGCAGATCGGCGTCCCACCGATTCAGGTTCGTCGCACTCGGACACCATGGACCGTCAGTCAATTGCGCCGACGTCAACGGCACGAGGCCCGGGGCGCCGCCGCCTAGCGTCGCCAATTGAGGCACCGGCGTTGGCGATCCGTCGAAGATGCAGTTCGCGGTATTCAACGTCGGCGTCGGTCCGTACGTTGTCTTCCACGAGGTGCTGGCGTCGCTCGGGTTCTTGATGGTCGCCGGCAGCGGATCGCCGAAGTACTGGAACGTGAGACCGACCACGTGATCGATCACCGGTACGTCAGGGTTGCTGGTCCCGTCGTAATGCATCAACTGGTACGCCTGGTTGACGTCGTCGTTTCTCAAGTAGTACGTGTGGCTGACGGCTTCGATGACCTTCGAACCGGCGGGATAGACCGTATTATTGGCACTGGGTGGACGCTTCACCACGATCTGCGCGGTCGCGGCCGCGACCGACTGGATCGTGAACATGTCGTAGTTGCCGGTGTTGTCGAACACGAGCACCGACATGTTTGGCGTAAACCCGCACTCTTGGTAGGGCACATTCGTCACGGGATTAATCGGGCAGCTGCTTGTGGCACCGAGGGTGAGGGTCGACGTCACGAGCGACCCGTTCAGCGGCTGCGCCAACGTGGTCTGCGCGATCGTCGCCGGCACGTAGATTACCGTGATGCGATCGGTAAAGAACGCGCCCACGCCGTTGTTCCCGAGGGCTCCCTGACGGAATGGCAGCACCGGTGCAAAGAAGTAGTCGAGCGACCCGGCCTGCGTGCCGAGATAGGCGCCGGCGCCCGCCATGACCAAGTCCTTCGTGAGCGTGTCGGCGCCAATGCGGAGGCGCTGCTGCATGTCGGCGACTTCGGGCTCCGAAGCGAACGTGCCCTGCGCCGGATGCATCATGCTGAAGATGCTCGCAGTAACGAGGAGCATCAGCCCCGTGGCGATCACGACTTCGAGCAGCGAGAAACCGTCTTCTCGGCGCAGCATCACGATGCCTTCCTCGTCTTCACGCTGATGATTCGCGCTTCGTCCGGCAGGCGCACCACAGGGCCTATGTTCGTGTCGGCGGTCCCGCGCGGGCGGTTCCGCGCCACGAGAACCTGCAACACGATCGTATTGTTCGGGTTGGTCGGCAGCGGCTCGATCGACCACCGCCGGATGTAATACGCTGCGTCGTTCGCCGTCGCGCACCCGCCGAGCGAGTTGCCGTATTTGTCGATGTAGTCGCAGTAGCCGTCGGTATTCTGGCCGAGCACGCCGGCGGGTGACGGGCTCAGACCCTTGCCGTTCGGCGTCTCGGGCGAAACCGTGATGTTCGTCGTCGTGTCGGTCGATGGAAGACCGATCTGGTCGAAGCCAAATGTCAGGCCGCGAAGCTGCTCCATCTTCTGCTGGGCGAGCACCGAGGCGTAGGTCGTGTTCTTCGCGCTGGCGTTCGCGCGCGTCGAGATAACAAAGAGCTGCGCGAGTCCGACCACCGCCACGGTCATAATGGTGGTCGCGACCAGCACCTCGAGGATCGAGAACCCCCGATCGCCGCGACTAGCGGTCCATCTGAATTTTGCCAAAGCCATTCACCACAATGTTCGAGTTCCTGGACTTGCGTGTCAGCGTAATCGTCGCGCCGGTGGGCGCCAGGATCGGCCACGGATTCGGGGGCGTCTGCGCCGCATCGTAGGCATGCACGGTCCCGTTCGGCCAGAACTCCAGCGTCTTCTTCGCCGAGAAGGCGGTACCCTGGGGCAGCGCTCGAATCGGGCCGTCGTTGTTCGGCCGCGACAGGCGGCTTTGATCGGCCCCCGTGGGTCTGTACGGATACATGGTTTCCTTGCAGCGATCGGTATACGTGTCGGTGTCGAGGGTCGGATCGGGCGCCAGTGGGGTACCGATCAACTCGACCACGCGCATCTGGCCAACCACGGGACAGTCGAACCGCACGCGCATCGGACGATTGGTCGTCACCGCTTTGAGTTTGGCGAATTGCAACTCGCGCTCCACATCACGCGCGGCCATGCCGATCCGCGCGTTATCGAGGATATTGACGGCGGCAGGCGTCGCTATCGCCGTAACGGTGGCAATAATGGCCACCGTCGCGAGCAGGTCGATCAGCGAATATCCCATAGCGCTTGCTGTCCACCGGTAACCGTGCTTCATGGTCTTGGGTAGGAGTTGAGCAATGGAGCTGCCATTCATGAACCTGATCGGCACGACTGGGCCAACGCTATGTCCATCAATGATTTAGAGGTATCTATCGTGTGTGAACGGCTTACCCGATCTGAAACAGATGTACTGCTTTGTTACCATTAGTAACAGGGCGGAAGAAGCGCTGGCTCGACTATCCGTTGATGGGAAGCGTGATCTGGATGCTGGCGCCCCCGGTCGGCGACGCGCCCACCACCACGCGGCCGTTGTGGAACACCACAATCTTCTGCACCAGCGCGAGCCCCAGGCCCGTGCCATTGCGCTTGGACGTGAAGAAGGGACGGAACACGCGCTCGCGCAGCGCCTGCGCGATCCCCGGACCGTTGTCGCTGACCGCGATGCGCGACAGCTTCAGCGCGCGATCGATGTCCGACTGGATGGCGATGCGCGGCGGCTGCGGACCGCCGGCGCAGGCCTCGAGCGCATTGCGCAGCAGGTTGCTGAACGCCTGGCGCAGCAGCACCTCGTCGCCGTCGATCACACCGAAGTCGCCGAGCACCTCCACGTCGCCGCCGAGGGCGCGCGCATCGGGCCGGATCTCCTCGGCCGCCCGCTCGCAGATCGCGCGCAGATCCACGTCGGTCAGCGTGAGCTGCGCCGGCCGCGCGAAGTTCAGGAAGTTGGTCACCACCTGGCTGAGCGACTCGGTCTCCGACCGGATGCCTTCGACGTACGGGCGGTAGGACGCGGGCAGCGCGCTCAGATCGAGCAGCTTGCTGTAGCCCTGGATCGTCGCCAGGCCGTTCCGGAATTCGTGCGCGATGCCGGCCGTCAGCTCGCCCACCGCGGCCAGGCTCTCTTTCAAGCGCAGCTGCTCCTCGAGATCCTTGACCGTCGTCAGGTCGGTGAACAGGCAGATCGCGCCGTGCAACTGCCCGTGCGCGTCGGAAAGGGGCGAGACGCTGACGCCGAGATGCGTGACGCCCTGGCGGGCTTCCGGCAGGACGACCGCGCGACGGACGATCGGGGTGCCCCCCTCGAGGCACTCGTGGATCACGTCGAGCAGCGGCTGCTCGCGCGCCGAGCCCTGGAATTCCTCGGGCCGGAGCGACTCGGGCAGGTCCAGCACGCGCAGACCGGCGGGGTTCAGGATCCGGACTTCGCCGTGCAGCCCGACGACCAGGACCCCCGCAGTGAGGCTGGAGATGATTTCGCCGCTGAGGCGCTCGGACGCGTCGGCGCGGGCGGCCGTCGCGCGCTCCTGTGCCTTGAGCTTCGTCACCGCCTCCTGCAGCGCCGCCGAGAGCAGCGCGGTCTCGGTGCCGCCGCCGCGCAGGTTGCGCCGCGTGTCGGCGGCGGCCGCGGAGAATCGCAGCAGCGCGAACGTCAGCACGGAGACGAGCGCGGCGACGAGGGCGGTCAACCCAAGGAGCGTGTAGGCGGACGGCGTCAGATGCATGATGGCGGCACGAGCTCAAATTCAGAACGACACGGCGGTCACGCGGACACGACAAGCAACGCGCGCGGGCCGTGGCGCCGCGCGCATCAGAACAGTCTCAGGTACCAGTCGATGAGGGCCGGGCCGGCCGTCGCCGAGACGGCCGCACCGATGGCGAGAAAGCAGCCGAACGGCAGCGCGTATTTCATCGTACCCCGCCCCGCGGCGATCATCCCCAGACCCACCACCGTCCCGGTCAGCGACGCCAGCATCAGCGTGACGAGCGTGAACTTCCAGCCGATGAAGGCGCCGATCATCGCGAGCATCTTGGGATCGCCCATGCCGAGCCCTTCCTCGTGCCGGACCCAGTAATAGACCACGGCGACGAGGTACAGGACGCCGCCACCCGCCGCGATGCCGATGAGCGAGGCGAGCCATCCCGGCTCCGTGAAGACGCTGAAGAGGAACCCGACCCCGATCGCCGGCAGCGTGATCGCGTTGGGCAGCAGGTGATGTTCGAGATCGATCGCAAACAGGGCGATGAGCGCACAGCCGAACACGAGGCGCGAGGCGAGCAGCGGCCCCGGACCGTAGTACCACCAGGCGAGCGCGAACATCGCCGAGGTCAGCAGCTCGACGAAGGGATAGCGGATGCTGATCGGCGCCTGGCACGTCCGACACCGTGCGCGGAGCGCCAGAAAGCTGACGACCGGTACGTTCTCGTACCACGACAGCTCGCGTGCGCAGTGCGGACAGGCCGACGAAGGCCAGACGATCGACGAGCCGATCGGCAGACGGTGAATGCAGACGTTCAGGAAGCTCCCCACGACCGCTCCGAACGCGCCGGCGGCGATGAGTGCGAACAGCGGCGGCAGCGTCTCGATCATGACGGTGGCGTCGCAACGGCCCCGGGCTCGTCGGGAGGCGGCCAGAGCGAGGAGGCGCTCGACAACTGCACGCGGCCCTCCTTCAGCTCGAACGGGACGCCGGCAGGGTCCACCGGAATGCTTCGCAGGAGGCGCGCGCGCACCAGCGCCTGCCAGTCAGGGGTCGTGCCGGTGCGCCGCGCGTGGTCGTCGTACAGGCGCTGCAGCGCGTCGATTGTGTCGAGCGCCTGCAGCTGAAGTAGGCGGCGCTCCGCGTCCTTCCGCAGCCACTCCACCTCGGCCGACTGCAGGATCGCCACCCACATGGCGCGGGACGACTGCCGGTCGCCGCCCCGCGCGAGTGTCGTCGCGGCCAGCGAACGCAGCCACCAGGGGGCGCCTGGAACCTCGCTGGCCTTCTGGAACCATGCGGCGGCGGCGTGAAAGTCGGAGCGAAACCAGTAGTGGACGAACCCGATGTCCTCCATGTACTCCCACTTATCGGGGCGTTCGCGCAATCCCTTCTGCAGGAGCGCGATCGCCAGATCCGGCCGCCCCGCGCCGCGCGGAACCGGCTCGGCGAGGAACACCGAGCCGAAGCGGTACGCGATGTTGAACCGCGGATCGAGGGTCGTCGTGATGTCGAGGAGCGGATAGAGCAGCGGATACGGATTCGGGAGCTCGGTGAGCGCGGGTCGTGGCGGCCCTCCCGGCCGCGGCGGCGCCGCGAGCGCATCGAACCGCTGCTTCGCGCCGCCGTAGTACTGAATCGCCCGGATCCAGTAGACGTCTGCGAAAAGCGCGTTGTACGCCCCGGTGAGCCGCCGCAGCGCCAGCCCCGACCGGAGATACACCGACTCCTCCGTGTCGTCGGTGACCGGATACGCGCGCTCGCGGACCGCCTGTACCTGTGCGGCAGCGGCGAGCAGGACCGTGACCAGCGTCACGGTGGCAACGAGGGCGGCAGGGGATCGGGCGGTCACGTTATTTGAAATCGCGGCGCGAGAAGACCAGCGCGGAAATCGCCAGCAGCATCGCGATGTACAGTGCGGCGTACACGATCGTCAGCGACACATAGCCGAGCGGGACATGACGGCCGTGCACGACTTGGGCCTTGATGTCGAACAGCGCCAGGTTTGGCAACACCCAGTAGAGCCCGCGCGCCAGGCGCGCGGCGGCGGGCGAATCGACCACCTGCTGAAAATTCCGCAGATCGGCGCTGAAGTGGCCGACGATGTACAGCCCGAAGGTCATCGCGGCAGAGAGCATCGGCGACGAGAACGTCGAGAAGCACAGCGCGACGGCGGTCACCAGCATGAGCTCGACGAAAATCAGGAGCACCGCCTCGAGCATCGCGGGATCGAGCGGCGGTGTTTCCCACACCTTCTGCGCTTCCGGCGGCAAACCCCAGGTCATGTAGGCGAGCACGGCGTAGAGCGCCGCGGCCATGACGGCGATGTTGACGGCCAGCGTGAGCGTCAGGCCGCAGTACTTGCCGAGGACGAGCTGAGACCGCGTGATCGGCTTGGCGAGCAGCGCGTTGATACTGCGGCGCTCGACCTCCTTCGAGACCAGGCCGATCCCGATGAACACCGCGATGAAGAGGCCGAAGAGCGACGTCGCGGAGAGCCCGAGATCCTTGATGATCTTGACGTCCTGCCCGGCCGTGAGCTGGCCGATCAAGTACGACGCGGCCATGAGCGCCATCGCGAACAGCACCAGGTTGTACAGCACCTTGTCGCGCACCGATTCGCGGAAGACGTTGATCGCGATCGCGCCGGTCACTCTCACGACGGCTGCTCCGTGTCCTCGAGCCCGCGGCGGGCCGACAGCACGTCGGGCGCCGTGACACGTTCGACGAACACGTCCTCGAGGGTGTCGCGAATCGGATTGAGCGACGCGAGGTGCGCGCCGGCCGCGGTCAATTCCGCGAGCAGCCGCTCCGGCGGCGGATCGAGCGGCAGCTCCAGCATGTAGCGCCCCTCGCTGATGCGGATGGCGCGCGTGACGCGCGGTCCCAGCGAGGCCGCCAGCGCGTCGCTCGCGCCCGCGACGACCAGCTCCCAGCCGCGCGCGCGCAGGGCCAGCATGTCGGTCAGCCGGCCCGAGGCGACGAGCCGCCCCTTCGCGAGAATCGCCACGCGATTGCACAGCGCTTCCGCGTCGCTCAGCACGTGGGAGCTGAAGAAGACCGTGCAGCCGGCCTCGCGGAGGCGGAGGATGAGCGAGCGCACGTCGCGCCGCCCGAGCGGGTCGAGGCCCGACATCGGTTCGTCGAAGATGACGAGCTCCGGCGCGTTGATGAGCGCCTGCGCGATGCCGACCCGCTGCAGCATGCCCTTGGAGAACTTGCGCAGCTGCAGGCGCCGCTCGGCCCCGATGCCGACCTCGTCGAGCAGCCGGCCGGCGCGCGCGGCCCGCTCGGACCCGCGGACCCCGAACAGCCCCGCGAAGTACACGAGCAGCTCCTCCGCGGTGAGGTAGTCGTAGAAGTACGGATTTTCCGGCAGGTAGCCGATGCGCCGCTTGACCGAGCGATCGCCGAGCGGCCGGCCGAGAATTTCGGCCTGCCCGCCGGAGGGAAACACGAGCTGCATCAGCAGCTTCAGCGTGGTGGACTTGCCGGCGCCGTTGGGTCCCAGAAACCCGAACACTTCGCCCGCCTCGACGTCGAGCGTCAGCCGATCGAGCGCGCGGTACGGGCGCTTGCGCCAGAAACCGATCGCGTAATCCTTCGTCAGCTCCTGAGTGGACAGTGCGCGCACGTCATTTCGAAGTGGCGTGTTGCAGTTCGTACGCGATGGCCTGATCGAAGTACTGCGGCGCCCATGCCCCCTCGACCTTGACACCATTGATGAAAAACGTGGGCGTCGACTTGATCCCCAGCTGCCGTCCCAGGGCGACGTCCGATTTCACCGAAGCGACAGTCGATGCGTACTTCGCGTCGAAGTCCATCACCTGCCCGACATCGCGCGCCGCCTGGCGAACGGCTGGCGGCGTCATCGCCGGCTGATGGGTGTACAGCCACTCCTCCATGGCCTCTTCGCGGCCGTGGAGCGCCGCCAGACGCACGGCCACGGCGGCGTCGCACGCCGACGGGTGGATCGTCTGGCCCATGGCGTCGTTGCAGTCGCGGTTGAGCGGGTAATCCTTGAGGACCATCTTCACCGCGCCAGGATGCTCGGCCTGGTACTTCGCAAGAATCGGCTTGTACTGCAGAAACGACTGGCCGCAGGCCGGACACTGGAAGTCGTTGAACTTCACGATCAGCACCTTCGCGCCATCGGCCGGGACGACGAGCGGCACGCGCGGCGCGCCCGCCATGAATCGTTCCAGCTCCGACCGTTGATCCTGGGTCGGGACCGGCAGGACGGACGCCACTCCTGGATCGCCGGACGCGGCAACCGCCTCCCGCGGGAACCACGCCAGAGTCGTGGCGGCGCCGGCGAAGAACAGGAGCGCGACGATGATGGCGAGTGGACTGCCCGCGAACACGCGGACGTCATTGGAGGCACGGCGGGGCAATGTAGTCATAGGAAATGTGGTCGCCGCACCAGACACGAGAAACAGCCCGATCACGGCGGCATACGTCGTGAGGCACAACAGGCACACGGCCTTCAAGAGCACGAACGAGGCGTACCCGAGATACAGAATCACCGCGAGCGACACCGTGGAGAGCACGAACAGATACCCGGGCACGCTCTCGCGGACGGTCTGCCGCGCGGTCAACCCGCAAATCGTGAGGAGTGCCGCGGCAACGAACGCCATCGCCCCGAACAGCGCGACGGGAATGCCCCGGACCGTGCTGAACCGGCTCAGATACACCTGCGTGCAGCTGATCGTCTCGTTGACGTCGCAAAAGCTCCGGTAAGCGGGATCGTAGAGGAGATGGTAGTGCGTGTAGGCCGCGGCTGCCGAGGCGCCCAGGCCCACGATTGCGCACAGAAGCGCCAAGCGTGCTTGCCCCGTCGTCATGGGTTTAACGAGTTGTACCCGGTAGCAGGTGCGCGCGTCAACGTGTCAGGCGATCGGATCGGACCAGCGCGGAGCCCATCGGCTGAACGCCGGCGGGATTGAACCGGCGAAACGGCGAACGGGGTGCCCGGCACAGCCGGCCACCCCGCTCCCGTCGCCGAACGTCCTGTTACTGAACCGGCAAGGCGGTCGAGGGAATCGCGGCCGTGCCGAAGCTGGTCGTGTTGTTGTAGAAAATCGTCCCGCGCGTGTCCGTCGCGAAATACCGTGTGCCGGTGCTCCCCGGCGTCACCGGAACCGCCGTCGCTTCAAACGAGCTCACGGGCTGCGTCGTCGTGCCGTTGCAGGTTGCGGCTGCCGTCCCCACGTTGGCGGTGCCCGCCGTCGCGTCCTTGAACAAGGCCACCGAGTAGCCGCTCTTCACCGACGGATCCGTCTTCAGATCGGGGCTGATGAATCCCTGCGTGCTGCCGGCCGGCGCCAGCGCCAAGTCGGCCAGCAACACCGCGTAGCCGCCGCCCGCGCAGCTCGACGAATAGGCCGCCTGGCCGCCGTTGATGGCGCGCAGCGACCCGATCGCCGACGCCTCGTTGCCCGACATCCGGGCGCGAAGCAGACCCGGCACCGCGATCGCCGCGATGATGCCGATGATCGCCACCACGATCAGCAGCTCGATGAGCGTGAAACCTTTTGCGTTACTCTTCATTGCTCTCTCTCCTGAAAAAAAAGAATCAGACGATCGACATGGCCGCTGCAGGTATCGATCTGATGTGACAGGAACAATAGCAACGGCGATGCCAAGGCTCATGCGTTCGTACAAAACCCGTAAGTACTGATATTAACAGAACTTGCTGCATTCCAGATCGGGGCGGAACATCGACCGGAACACGGCAGTTTGACAAGAATTGTCATACGCTTGGCGCCGAAGAATGTCACCCTTGAACGGGAGCGGGGCGTGGGAGCAGTGCCCGAGGCGGGAGGGGCGATGTGTGGCCTTCCGAAA
>JRHI01002188.1_pt1 | contig 14033 bp, 17 predicted proteins | sample 215371 | NCBI WGS metagenome assembly JRHI01 (sample SAMN02929681, study PRJNA255918) | sediment metagenome | biome: cave system; feature: Ice Cave; material: Sediment; isolation source: sediment from deep within a dark volcanic ice cave with no known source of... ...
ATGGCGGAGTTCCCGGGCGAGCACTTCACCGTCGTGGCCGCGCGAGGCGGCGACGACGTTTGGACGGAAATTCGCCGGCGGCGTATTCCCGAGGACGACCGCATTCCCGAAGAGCTCTTTGCGCCCCCCTCGTGCGCCGCCGCATCGCAGTCGGTCGTCCCGTCCGCGCGGCCCGCGCCCCCGATCGCCGCCGCGGCGCCCGTTCCCGGCCACGACGGGCGCCCGATCGAAATCCTCGGCGTCGATACTCCAGCCGTCGAGGTGATCGAACCGCACGCAGAAGAAGCCGCGGGAGTGCAGGAGTTCGTGGACGACCGCCCCTCCGATGCGGGACATCAATGGCTCCGACAAACGCCGGCGGCCGGAGCTCGCGGCGCGGTCTCGGATCGAACCGACGATGAAGTCGTTCACCTCGACGTCGACGCCTTGGAACTCGACCTCGAGGCGTTGGAAGAAGTCGAACCGGAGCCGGAGCCCGTGCCCGTTCAGCCGGCCGCGAAGGCGTGGACGCCGCCGCCTGCGCCGATCCCCGCCGTCGCCGCCGCGCCGCCGGCGCGGATCGCGCGGCCTCCGGCTTCACCCGCCGCGCGGCCTCCGGCTGCACCCGCCGCGCCGCCGCGTGAGGCTCCGCCCATCGCCGCCTCGATCGAACCGCCCCGTCAGCCGCCGCCGCCGTCGCCGCGTGCGGTTGCGCCGCCGCAGCCAGCCGTGGTCCTGAAGCTTTCGCGCAACCCGGTTCGATCGGAGATGCCGCCCCCGGCGGTGGAGGATCCGACGCTGTCCGGGTTGGAGCGGCTGTTGCGCGTGTCGTCCGCGCGCGGCGCGTCGACGCTGTATCTCTCGTCGGAATCGCGCCCCTCCGTCCGCGTGGACGGCGAGCTGCAGATGCTCGAGGGCGAACCGGTCCACGTCGCGCGCGACGTCGAGTCGCTGCTCCTGACGCTGATGCCCGAGCGCAGCCACGAAGCGCTGCGCACCGGCGCCGCGACCGAGTGGATTACCGATCTCGACGGCGTGGGCCGCGTCCGCTGCATGAGCTTCCGCGATCAGCGCGGGCCCGGCGGCGTCTTCCGCCTCATGCCCACGCGATCGGTGTCGGCCGATCAGCTCGGCCTGCCGTCGCAGGTGCAGGCGCTCGCGATCGAGCCGGAAGGGATCGTCCTGGTCGCCGGCCCGCGGTCGAGCGGCAAGCGGACGACGATCTCGGCGTTCGTCGACCTGATGAACCGGACGCGCCGTGATCACATCATCACGATCGAGCGCGAGATCAACATCCAGCACGAGCGCGGCAGCTCGTTCATCAGCCAGCGAGAGGTGCGCGGGAGCGACGCCGACATGCTGGCGGCCGCGCGTGCGGCGATACGCGAGGACCCCGACGTCCTGGTGATCGAGGATCTGCGGACGGGCGCGCTGATGAACGTCGCCCTCGAAGCGGCGGCGGCCGGCCGGCTCGTGGTCGGCGGCTTTTCGGCGCACACGGCGACCGGCGCGATCGATCGCATCATCGACCTGTACGCCGGTATACCGGCATACGGTGCAGATGGCGCTGGCCGACTCGCTGCGCGGCGTCATCGCGCAGGTGCTGCTGCACAAGGTGGGCGGCGGCCGCCTGCCAGCGCGCGAGGTGCTGCTGAACACCGCGGCCGTCTCGAGCGCGATCGCCGAGGGCAAGACGTCGCAGCTGCCGATGGCGATCGAAGGCGGGCGGCGCTACGGGATGATGCCGCTCAACGACGCGCTCGTCGGCCTCGTGCGTACCGGCGCCGTCGAATCGCGCGAAGCGTACCGCCAGTCGCCGGACCGCCCCGGCTTCCTCGCCGCCCTCAACCGCCAGGGCATCGACACGTCGTTCGTCGAGCGCCTGGCCAACGGTTGAACATCATCGTTCGACGAACGCTTCGAGCTCCTTCAGCAGAAACTCCAGCAGCTCTTCTTCCGTCAACGTGTCGGGCGTCCCGATGCCGCGCTCCGCGTCGATCACGCGGCGGCCGCGAGTGCGGCTGGTCTGCCCCATCACGCGCGGCGGGTCGTCGCTGGTGTCGAGGGTGACCTCGATGTAGTCCTCGGCGGCGCGATCCGACATCAGCCTGACGCTGCCCGACGGCGTGAACACGGTGAATAGATAACCGTCGGCGCGCAGCGCGTTGGCGACCTGCCGGAACAGCGGCACGGCGATCTGCTGCAGGAACGCATCGAACTCGCGCGACGCCTGATCGCTGCGCCCGCGGCGCTCGGCCGCCTGCTTTTTCGCCCGCTCGATTGTCTCGGCGAGCCGTCTGCGGACGAGGGAGATTTCCATGGCGGTTAGATGACCTGCTGCCGGCGCAATGCGGCGATGGCGTCGGCGCTGAAACCGAGATCGTACCGCAGCACGGCGTCGGTGTGCTGGCCGAGGGTGGGCGGCGGCGTGCGAACCGCGCCCGGTGTATCAGACAGCTTGACCGGCACGCCGAGCGCGCGCAGCGGTCCAATCGTGGCGTGCTCGACCATCGCGATCATCTCACGCGCGCCGAGCTGTGGATCGGCGAACAGCTCCTCGAAGTTGCGCACCGATCCGCACGGTACGCCCGCCTTCGCCAGCCCGTCGATCCAGAACTGCCGCGGTTCTTCGCGCAGCCGATCGGCGACAAACGGGCGAAGCGTCTCGTAGGACGAGACCCGCTGCCGGTTGGTGGCGAACCGCTGGTCGCCCGGCAGGCCCGCGAACGCGCAGAATCGCCGCCACTGGTCGTCGTTGCCGACAGCCAGCACGAACTCGCCGTCCGACGCCGTGAACGTCTCGTACGGCACGATGCTCGGGTGCCGGTTCCCCAGGCGCGGGGGCACCTTGCCGCTCGCGAAATAGTTGCCGGCTTGATAGGTGAGCAGGGCGACCGTCGCATCCAGCAGCGCGAGATCGACCTCCTGCCCCTTGCCGGAGCGCTCCCGCGCCAAGAGCGCCATCGCGACGCCGTACGCCGCGAACATCCCCGACACAATGTCCACGATGGCGACGCCCAGACGGACCGGCGGACCGTCGGCGGTGCCGGTGATGCTCATCAGCCCCCCCTCGGCCTGCATGATGGCGTCGTACCCCGGCTCCTTCCGCCGCGGGCCGGTGTGACCGAAGCCGGAAATGGAGCAGTAGATGAGCCGCGGGTCGCGTGCCGACAGCGTCTCGTAGTCGAGCGCCAGCTTGGTCAGCGTGCCGGGACGGAAGTTCTCCACGAGCACGTCGGCCTTGGCGATCAGCCGATCGAGCAGCGCGCGCCCCTCCGGGTGCTTGAAGTCGAGCGTGATGCTCTCTTTGTTGCGGTTGATGCTGAGGAAATACGCGCTCTCACCCTCGAGAAACGGCGGACCCCAGGCGCGCGTGTCGTCACCGGTGCCGGGCTGTTCGATCTTGATGACCCGCGCGCCCATGTCCGCGAGCAGCATCGTGCAATACGGACCCGACAGCACGCGCGTCAGGTCGAGAACCGTAATCCCGTCGAGTGGCGCCATAATGAAGCAATGATTATCGTCTACGCGGGCAGCGCCTGACGAAGCTGCGAACAGGTGAAAGAGTTGCTTTCACACGCCGGCGCGCCGTTCACAGCCTACAACGTCGACGAGGACGAAGCGGCCTACGACGCGCTGATCGCCCGCGGCTGGCGGACGATCCCGGTCACCATCATCGGCGACCAGGTCATCAAAGGGTTCGACGCCGAGGCGCTGACGAAGGCAATCGCCGCGTGGCAGGCCGATCCTGACCTCGCGGGATGAGCGCGTTCTGTTGGCCGTCGCCTTCCGGGTAGAGCCCTCCGGCGCCACGCATGCGGTGACGCGCCGCCCCGTTCGCCCGCGAGGCGAGTCATTGCGGATTGTGGATTGCGGATTGCGGATTGGGTTGCGAATTGAGTGCGGATTAGAGTTGGATTAGAGTTGGATTAGAGTGCGGTTTCCGTTCTGCAATCCGCAATCCGCAATCCGCAATCCGCAATACCATCGCGCACGCGATCGAGTGCCGCCCGGAGCGTATCCGGCGGCTCTCCGAAACCCAAGCGAACGTGCTGGTCCATGCCGAAGTGGTCGCCTGGGACGACGAGCACGCTTTTCTCCAGGCGCAGGCGGGTCACCAGTTCCGTTGAGTTGATCGCGTGGTGGTAGCGCGCATACACGATCGCCCCGGCGTCGGGCGGCGCGTAACTGAACAGCCCGCCGTGGCTGTTCAGCCAGCCGGCCATGATCGGGTAGTTCTGGTTCAGGATGCCGCGCGTGCGCGCGAGGATGCGTTCGCGTCGCGTGGCGTCGAGCGCGCGTCGCGCCAGGGCATCGCTGAGGGCGCCGGGCGCAATCGTCGTGTAGTCGTGATACGACCAGAGGGACGCGATGCGCGAGGGCGGCCCCACGATCCAGCCGATGCGCAATCCGGGGAGGCCGTACGCCTTCGACAACCCACTCGTTACCAACCCGCGCTCGGATCGGCCCCAGATGGTCGGCGTTTCGCGGCCGTCGAGCTCGGCGCCGCGATAGATTTCATCCGACAGAATCCAGCTGCCGTGCCGGTCGGCGATCGCCGCGATCCGATCCAGATCGGCCGCGTCGAATCGCGCGCCGGTCGGGTTGTTCGGATTGCAGATGATGACGAGCTTCGTGCGCGGCGTCATCAAACGCGCGAGACCGTCCGCGTCGATGCGCCAGCGATTCGCGGCGTCGGAAGGCACCACCAGCGGCCATTCCTTCACGGTCGCGCCGAACGCCCGGGCGAGGCCCCACGTCTGCATGTAGTTCGGCACCATCAACACGACCTCGTCGCCGGGCTCAACGAGGTTCCAGGTGGTGAGGTAGTTGGCTTCCGAACCGCCGTTGGTGACCTGGATGTGGTCCGGCGTCGTGCCGGGATAGAGCTCCGCGATCGCTTCCCGCAGCGGCAGCGAGCCGTTGGACTGCGTGTAGCGCAGCCCCTCGGCCAGCAGCGCCTCCCGCGATGCCCCATCGTCGACCAGCTCGCCAAGCGTCAGCGGGTGGACGCCGCTTTCGGACAGGTTGAACGCCACCTGGTTTTCATAGGTGGACTGCATCCGCTCCATGGCAAACGGTTCGAGTCGCATGGCCGTCACTGTAACCGACTTCTGTGCGCAAGTCGGTGTTCGATACTGGACTATACTGACCGTTGCCGCTGTGACAAACGCCGACATTCCGGTCCGGGGGGGCGCACTGGCTCTGGGCACGATGACGTCAGCGACCACGCCCAATCTGGCGCGAATTCCCGCCGGTGACTTCCTCATGGGCGCGGCAGACGCCGAGGAGGACGAGCGGCCGGTTCATCGCGTCTACGTGAGCGAGTTCTTCATCGGACGCTTTCCGGTCACCCAGGACGAATACGCACGGTTCATCCACGCGACCGGTCATCCTGCCCCGGTTATCCGCGGCCTCCCTCTCATCGCGCACGGCGGACGCGACATGCTGTTTCGCGAGCTCGCCGACCCGTACGCCTGGCAGAGCCGTCAGCCGCCGCCCGGTCACGGCGGTCATCCGGTCGTCCTCGTCCGTTACGACGATGCGCTGGCCTATTGCCGGTGGCTGTCCGACACGCTGAGCCGATCCGTGCGCCTGCCCACCGAATCGGAGTGGGAGAAAGCTGCGCGCGGCGGCACCGAAGGGCTGCGCTACCCGTGGGGCAACGACATCGACGCATCCCGCGGCAATTTTCTGACCGATCCGTCGCTCAAGAACCAGCGTGGCACGCGCTCGACCGGCACGTACACGCCGAACGCGTACGGTCTGTACGACGTCTGCGGCAACGTGTGGGAGTGGGTGTCGGACTGGTACAGCGGGGAGTATTACGGGCTCGGCGAGATGCGCGACCCGCGCGGCCCGGAGTCGGGCAACATGCGGATTGTCCGCGGCGGATCGTGGGTGAACGACGATGTGTCGATGCTGCGCTCTGCGTACCGGCACAAGGTTCCGCCCGACACGTACGCGTACAGTATAGGATTCAGGATCGTATGCGCATCCTGACGACGATCGCGTGCGTGCTGGCGGCCGGAGCGGCGTCGGCGCAACCGGCGCCGCCGCCGGACGTCATCGTCGTCACCGGCGAGGCGATCGTCCGGCGCGCGCCCGATCGCGCGTTCATCACCGTCAGCGTCGAGACGCGCGCCAAAAGTCCGCGCGACGCGCAGCGGATGAATGCCGAGGCGATGACGACCGTGGAGCATCGCCTGGCTCAGGCGCGCGTGCCAAAGGATGCCGTCCACACGCTGGGATACGACATCCAGCAGGAGTTCGACTTCACCGGCGGCAGGCGGGTGCCGCGGGAGTTCGTGGCGCGCAACACGGTCGAGGTGAAGATCGACGAGATCGGGCGCGTCGGCGAGCTGCTCGACGTGGTGGGGCAGGGCGGCGCGACCGCGATCGGCGGCGTGCGGTTCGATCTGCGCGACCGCGAGAGCGCGGAGCGCGACGCGCTGCGCCTGGCGGTCATCGATGCGCGCGCCCGCGCCGACGCCGCCGCCGCCGGGGCCGGCAGAAGCGTCGACCGCGTGATCAAGGTCGAGGACGTTCGCGACGGAGCGGTCTCGCTGCCGCGTCCGATGATGGCCATGGCGCGCGCCGCGGATGCCGCAACGACGCCGGTCGAGCCCGGGCTGATCGAGATCCGCGCACGCGTCACGCTCGCGGCGGCGATGCGATGAAACGTGCAGCCGTCAACTCTCGGCCATCGGCGTTCAGCCCTCAGCCTTCGGCCCTGAGCCCTGAAGGATACGCGAAGGCCCGCCGTCACCTGATGCGACGCGATCCGGTTCTCGGCGCGGCGATCAAAAAAATCGGCGCCTGCGGCATGGCCGATCGCCAGCGCAAGGATCATCTGAGCGCGCTCGTCGGCGCCATCGTCAGCCAGCAGCTGTCGACAAAAGCGGCGGCGACGATCTTCGGGCGCTTCGTCGCGTTGTTTCCAGACGGCCACATTCCCGATGCGGCGTCGATTGCCGCGCAGAGCGACGAGGTGCTGCGGTCGGTCGGCCTGAGCGGGCAGAAGGTCGGCTATCTGCGCGACCTGTCGGCGCGCATCGTCGACGGACGGCTGAGGCTCGACGAGCTCGAGTCGCTGCCCGACGAAGCGGTGATCGAGCGGCTGGTGGCGGTGAAAGGCTTCGGCCGCTGGACCGCCGAAATGTTTCTGATGTTCCGCCTGCATCGCCCCGACGTGTTGCCCGGCGGCGACCTCGGGATTGTGGTCGCGATTCAGCGCCTGTATCGGCTGCGCAAGCGGCCGGATGCCAAGCGCGTGCTGAAGATCGGGGAAACGTGGCGTCCGTACAGGTCGGTGGCGTCGTGGTACCTCTGGCAAAGTCTCAAGACGGACGTCTCAACGCTCAAGTCTCAGCGTTGAGAGTTGAGACTTCAGCGTTGCGCTTTGAGCCATAGCAGCGCGTATCCGACGGCCATGGCGAGCAACGTCCCGCGCTCGCTGAACAGCGTCTCGCGCCACGAGAACCCATCAGATCCAACCGCAGCGCTCGCTGAGAACGCAGGGAGATCGTTTTCTTCGCTGCGATCTCTGCGTGCTCCGCCATTACCGGTCGGCAGCCATCGAGGCACGCGCGCCGCGTAGTTGCGATATGCATCACCCAGGCGGGCTTCCAGCAGCGTTTCTTCCCACCGCACGATCGCGTGGTACTCGAGGCCGAGCAGGACGACGATGACCGGCGCGAGCCACACGAGCCGGGCTGTCAACGCGAAGCCGACCCACAGCGCGATGTTGCCCACATACAGCGGGTTCCGCAGCCTCCCGAACGGGCCGGTGGCGACAAGCGGTCCCAGCCGATCGCTGCGCGTCCGCGAGATGGCGCCGATGTGGTGCACCCCCCACAGACGGATGCCCTCCCCGAGGATGGTGACGATCACGCCGGCGGCGACGAGGCCGGCGGACGGGGGCGCTTCGCCGATTCGGAGCGTCACAATGATCAGGGCGACCGGTAGCGGGAGAGCGGTTCGATGACGAAAAAGCCAGCCGCCGAGTCGGGTCGTGGCGTGGGATTCGGTCGGCACGGATCTACGCCAGTTTGACAGGGTTTGCTGGCTTGATAAAATCAGGACTACTTCGGTCGGATATCGGCATGTCTTCATCTGACACTTCATCGGTACTGAATCGGGCGCCCGATTCCTCTGTTCTCGACATGATCGGGCGGACCCCGCTGGTGCGCCTGCATCAGTTCGAGCGGGAGACCCCGGGCGTGGAGTTGTACGCCAAGGCGGAGTGGCAGAACCCTGGCGGGTCGGTGAAGGATCGGGCGGCCGCGCGGATGATTCTCGACGGCGAGGCCTCGGGCAAGCTCACGCCGAGCCGCACGATTCTCGACGCGACGTCGGGCAACACCGGCATCGCCTACGCCATGGTCGGTGCGGCGCGCGGCTACAAGGTGAAGCTGTGTCTGCCCGAAAACGCGAGCCCCGAACGCAAGCTGATCCTCCGCGCGCTTGGCGCCGAGCTCGTCCTGACCAGCCCGCTCGAGAGCACCGACGGCGCGATCCGCGAAGCGCGCCGGCTCGTCGCCGAGGATCCGGACAGATATTTTTACCCGGACCAGTACAACAACCCCGCGAACTGGCTGGCGCATTACGACACGACGGCGCCCGAGCTCATCGAGCAAACCAGCGGGCGGTTGACGCACTTTGTCGCCGGCCTGGGCACCAGCGGCACCTTTGTCGGGACCGGCCGGCGCTTGCGGAAGTTCAACCCGGGCATCAAGCTGATCTCGTTTCAGCCCGACTCGCCGTTTCACGGTCTCGAAGGGTTGAAGCACATGGCGTCGGCGATCGTGCCCGGAATCTACGACCCGGCGCTGGCAGACGAGGATCTCCACATCGACACCGAGCGCTCGTATCGCATGGTGCGCCGCCTCGCGCGCGAGGAGGGGCTGCTCGCCGGGATTTCGTCCGGCGCGGCGGTCGCCGCGATGCTCGACGTGGCCAAAACGATCGAGCGCGGCGTGATCGTCACCGTGTTTCCCGACGGCGCGGAGAAATACCTGAACGAAAAGTTCTGGACGATCGATGAGTGATCACGCGCTGACGATCACGTCCGGCGTCGACGAAGCGATCCGCCGGCACGGACGGGACACCTATCCGCACGAGTGCTGCGGCGCGCTGGTCGGGCGCGACGGCGCGGCGACGGAGGTTGTCGCGCTGCCCAACACGACCGACGAGGGGCCGCGCCGCCGGTTCATGGTGCGGCCGTCGGACTACCAGCTCGCGGAGCGCCGGGCGGCCGAGCTCGGCTCGGAGCTGCTGGGGTTCTATCATTCACACCCCGATCACCCCGCGCGGCCGTCGCAGTACGACCTCGACCACGCGTGGCCGACCTTCGCGTACATCATCGTTTCAGTGGCGGCCGGCGTCGCGGCTGAGATGACCGTGTGGTATCTCAAAGACGATCGTTCACGCTTCGAAGAGGGCAGTCTCAACCATGGCGAAAATTCTCATTCCGACCCCACTCCGGCCGTACACCGATAAGCAGGACGCCGTCGACGCGTCGGGCGCGACCGTCGGCGAGCTGCTCGCCGATCTGACGCGCAAGCACGCCGGGCTGAAGGCGCATCTCTACAACGAGCAGGGCAAGCTGCGCAGCTTCGTCAACATCTACGTCAACGACGAGGACATCCGGTATCTGGAGAAAGAGCAGACGCCGGTGAACAGCGACGACACGGTCAGCATCATCCCGTCGGTGGCGGGGGGTGCGGGGTCGGGAGTCGTTTCCGGCGGGAGCGTTGCGGAAACGACTCCCGACCCCGGCACCCGCACGCTGCCCGAGCTGACCAACGAGGAAATCAAGCGCTACAGCCGCCATCTGATCATGCCGGAGGTCGGCGTCGAGGCGCAGAAGAAGCTGAAGGCGTCGAAGGTGCTCTGCATCGGGGCGGGGGGCCTCGGATCCCCGGCGGCGATGTATCTCGCCGCGGCCGGTGTCGGCACCCTCGGCATCGTCGACTTCGACACCGTCGATTTCAGCAACCTCCAGCGGCAGATTCTCCACGGGACGCCTGACGTCGGGCGATCGAAGCTGGCGTCGGCCAAGGATCGGTTGAACGCGATCAACCCGAACGTCAAGATCGAAACCTACGAGACCGCGCTGACGTCGCAGAACGCGCTCGAGCTGTTCGCGCCCTACGACGTCATCCTCGACGGCACCGACAATTTTCCTACGCGGTATCTCGTGAACGACGCGTGCGTGCTGCTCGGCAAGCCGAACGCCTACGGGAGCATCTTCCGCTTCGAGGGACAGGCGTCGGTGTTTGCGACCAAAGACGGCCCGTGCTACCGCTGCCTGTATCCGGAACCGCCGCCGCCAGGACTGGTGCCCAGCTGCGCGGAGGGCGGCGTGCTCGGCGTGCTGCCGGGCATCATCGGTGTCATCCAGGCGACCGAGACCATCAAGCTGATCATCGGCGTCGGCGAACCGCTGATCGGCCGGTTCATGATTTACGACGCGCTGAAGATGAAGTTTCGCGAGCTGAAGCTGCGCAAGGATCCCGATTGCCCGGTCTGCGGCACGCATCCGACCGTGACCACGCTCATCGACTACGACCAGTTCTGCGGCGTGGTGCCTGCCGCGCCGGAGCCGGCGACCGTGAACAGTGCAACCGACATCACGTCTGTCGAGCTGAAACAGCGGCTCGACCGCGGCGATGCGCTGAAGATCGTGGACGTGCGCGAGCCGAACGAGTACCAGATCAACCGGATCCCCGGGTCGGAGCTGATCCCGCTCGGCGACATCCCCAGGCGCTACGCCGAGCTCAACAAGAACGACGAGATCGTTCTGCACTGCAAAATGGGCGGCCGGAGCGCCAAGGCGGCTGATTTTCTCCGGTCGGTCGGGTTTACCCGGGTGCTCAACCTCAAGGGCGGGATCCTCGACTGGGTCGAAAAGGTGGATCCCAGCCTGCCGAAATACTGAGGTGTGGTAATATACGACTTGACCGGTCGGATATGCTCAGGCTATCGAAGAAAGCGGACTACGCGCTGATTGCCATGAAACATCTGGCGCTGCGCGGCGATCGGGGGTCATCGAGCGCCCGCGAAATCGCGGGGCTGTACGACATCCCGATCGAGCTGATGGCGAAGGTGCTCCAGCGGCTCGTTCGCCGGGGGCTCCTGGCTTCGCACCAGGGCACGCGCGGCGGGTATCAGCTGGCCCGGCTGCCGATTCAAATCACCGTGGCCGATGTCATCCAGGCGATTGACGGCCCGGTGACGGTGACCGCCTGCTCGACCGACGAAGGGCAGTGCGAGCAGTTCTCGAAATGCAACGTGCGCGATCCGCTGTATCGCGTGCGCGAACGAATTCTGGCCGCGCTTGACGAGTGCACGATCGCGGAACTGGCGGCGGATCCCCCGCACCCGGCGCCCGCGCGTCCCGCGGTCCTTCATACGCACTTGTGACGACGCTCGGCTTAGGGCCTTCGCGCTACGCTCGCGGCACGACGCGCGGGGCTCGGGGCACGACAACGTAGGGCGAAGGCGTGAGCCGAGCCGAAAGAGAAAAACGATGGCTGTCAAACTTCCGATCTACATGGACTATCACGCGACGACGCCGGTCGATCCGCGCGTCGTGGATGCGATGCTGCCGTACTTCACCCAGCACTTCGGTAACGCCGCCAGCCGCAACCATCCGTTCGGGTGGGAAGCGGAGGAAGCTGTCGACAAGGCGCGCAAGCAGGTAGCGGATCTCATCGGGGCGAACCCGAAGGAGATCGTGTTCACCAGCGGCGCGACCGAGTCGGACAACCTGGCGATCAAGGGCGTCGCCGAGATGTACCGCGAGAAGGGCAACCACATCATCACGGCGGTCACCGAGCACAAGGCGATCATCGACACCTGCAAACGGCTCGAGAAGGACGGCTACCGCGTCACCTACCTGCCGGTGCAGACCGACGGCCGGATCAGCCTCGAGGGGCTGAAGGCGGCGATCACCGACAAGACGATCCTCATCACGATCATGGCGGCCAACAACGAGATCGGCGTCATCCAGCCGGTCGCCGAAATTGGCGCGATCGCGAAAGAGAAGGGGATCCTCTTCCACACCGACGCGGTGCAGATCGTCGGCAAGGTGCCCTTCAACGTCAACGACCTGAAGGTCGACATGGCGTCGATCAGCGCGCACAAGATGTACGGCCCGAAGGGCGTCGGCGCGCTCTACGTCCGGCGCCGCAACCCGCGCGTGCTCCTCTCGCCCATCATCGACGGCGGCGGCCACGAGCGCGGCATGCGCTCCGGCACGCTCAACGTCACGGGGATCGTCGGCTTCGGGAAGGCCGCCGAGATCTGCAAGCAGGAGATGGCGACCGAGAGCGAGCGGCTGCGCCAGCTGCGCGACTATCTGAACGAGAAGCTCCACAAACAGCTCGACGAGCTCTACATCAACGGGTCGATGGAGCACCGGCTGCCGCACAACCTGAACATCAGCTTCGCGTACGTCGAAGGCGAATCGCTGCTGATGGGCATCAACGACGTGGCGGTGTCGTCCGGGTCCGCCTGCACGTCGGCGAGTCTCGAACCGTCCTACGTGCTCAAAGCGCTGGGCGCCGGCGACGATCTGGCCCACTCGTCCATCCGGTTCGGCCTCGGCCGGTGGTCGACCAAAGAGGAAGTGGATTACGTCGCCGACAAGCTGACGTCGGTCGTCACCAAGCTGCGCGACATGTCACCGTTGTACGAACTCGCCAAGGAAGGCGTCGATCTGTCCACGATGGTGTGGCAGACCGAAGGACACTGAATCGGCGATCACGCGATCGGCGAACGCCGATCAAGAAGGACATATGGCTTACTCCGACAAAGTTATCGATCACTACGAGAACCCACGCAACGTCGGCTCGCTGCCGAAAGACGACGTCAACGTCGGCACCGGTCTCGTCGGCGCGCCGGAGTGCGGCGACGTCATGAAGCTGCAGGTCAAGGTGAACCCCGCGACCGGCGTCATCGACGATGCGAAGTTCAAGACGTTCGGGTGCGGGTCGGCAATCGCCAGCTCCAGCCTCGCCACCGAGTGGCTGAAGGGCAAGACCGTCGACGAAGCCCTCGCGATCAAGAACACCGACATCGTCAACGAGCTGAGCCTGCCGCCGGTGAAGATCCACTGCTCGGTGCTGGCGGAGGACGCCATCAAGGCGGCGATCTCGGACTACAAGAAGAAGCAGAGCGCGAGCACGGCGTCGGCGGCGAAAGAAGCCCCGGCGACGGTATAAGGATCGATGATTCAGATTTCCGAAGGCGCCGCGCGCAAGATTCGCACGTTGATGGCCAAGCAGGGCATCGACGAGGGCGGGTTGCGCGTCGGCGTGAAGGGGGGCGGGTGTTCCGGGCTGAGCTATACGTTCGCCTGGGAAAAACAGGCGCGCCTGGGCGACGAAGTGTTCGAGGGGCCGGACGGGGCGAAGATTTACGTCGACAAGAAGAGCCTGCTGTTTCTGAACGGCACCGTGCTCGATTACGACACGAACTTGATCTCCCAGGGGTTCGTGTTCAGCAACCCGAACGCGAAATCGACCTGCGGCTGCGGCAGCTCGTTCGGAGCGTGACCGCCACGCTCCAGGCCTGCCGCAACTGCGGCGCAGGCGCTCCGCTCGACGCGCATTTCTGCCCTCAGTGCACGAAAATCCTTCCGCCCCATCGTCAGGCCGACTACTTCAGCTTTCTTGGGCTGCCGAGGAAGCTGAACATCGACGCCGCGGATCTGGAGCAGCGATTCCGTGCCTTGAGCCGGCAGTTCCATCCCGATTTTTTTTACAACGCGACGCCTGCCGAACGGCGCGCCAGCCTCGAGCGATCGTCGTACCTGAACGACGCGTACCGGACGCTGCGCCAGCCGATCGCGCGGATCGAATACCTGCTGAAGCTCGAAGGGCTCGCGCCGTCCGGGCCCGCGGAGGCGGCCCAGCAGGTGCCGCCCGCGCTGCTCGAGGAAGTGTTCGCGCTGAACGAGGAGCTCGACGAGATCCGCGCTCTGCGCGCTGGCGGTGGTCCAGCCGGCGCGTGGCAGACGCGGCTGGAGCTCGCGCGCAAGCCGATCG
>JRHI01002189.1_pt1 | contig 14023 bp, 13 predicted proteins | sample 215371 | NCBI WGS metagenome assembly JRHI01 (sample SAMN02929681, study PRJNA255918) | sediment metagenome | biome: cave system; feature: Ice Cave; material: Sediment; isolation source: sediment from deep within a dark volcanic ice cave with no known source of... ...
TGGTGGTGGCGCGGGAGACGCTCAAGCAGTTCGCCGGCTGAAGCGGCGGGCGGCGGCGGTGCTTCCGGCCGACTCACCCGGCGGGATGCGTCAGCCGCCAGCCACCGCCACGCACTCGATCTCGACCATCGCCTGGGGATCGAACAGGCCGCTGACCTCGAACAGGCTGGTGGCTGGATAGTGGCGGCCGAAGACGTTTCGATAGGCCGGCCCGATCGTTGGCAGAGCGGCGCGGTAGGCGGCCAGATCGGTGACGAAGTAGGTGATCTTGATCACGTCTTCAGGCGAGCAGCCGGCTGCCCGCAGCGCGGTGGCGGCGTTGGCGATGGCCCTGCCGAACTGGGCGCCGATGTCGCCCGGCGCTTGGATGCGACCGGTCTCGTCACAGCCGATCTGGCCGCCGAGAAAGACCATCCCGCCGCCCCGGCTGACATGACTGAACCCGACCGCCGGTCCCAATTCGGGAGGGTTGATGTTGGTTACTCGCGTCATGGGCCCATCATGTCCGGACGCCCCGCCACCCGGCAAGCTACTTTCAGAGAATGAGTACCTACTTCGGCCCGGACCTCAGGCTCGACGAGTCGATCGCCGACCCGGATCCACTGGTCCAGTTCGCGGCCTGGCTGGAAGCGGCGCAGGCCGCGCCGGCCGAAAAGGAGCCCACCGCTATGGCCCTGGCCACCGTGGACGCCAGATGCCGCCCGGCTTGCCGGATGGTGCTGCTCAAAGCCTTCGACGCGGCCGGCTTCGTCTTCTACACCAGCTACGAAAGTGACAAAGCCGCCCACCTGGCCGCCAATCCGCGGGCGGCGCTCACCTTTTTCTGGGCCAGCCTCTACCGATCCGTGCGGATCGAGGGGGTGGTCAGCCGGGTCAGCCGGGAGGAAGCCGACGAGTACTTCCGCAGCCGGCCCTATGGGAGCCGGATCGCCGCCGCCGCTTCACCGCAGAGCCGGCCGATCGAATCGCGGGCGGTGCTGGAGGCCTGGGTGGCGGAATTGGAAGCGCGTTACCCGGAAGATGTTCCCCTGCCTGACCATTGGGGCGGGTACCGGCTCGCGCCCGACTCCATCGAGTTCTGGCAAGGCCGCGTCTACCGCCTGCACGACCGCCTCCGCTATCGCCGCCGGCGACCGGACGGATCCGGTCCGGAGGCGGCCGGACCGGAGGGCTGGACCATCGAGCGGCTGGCCCCCTGAGCCGGACGGCCCGCGCCGGCACGGGCCGGGGCGGAGCCGGCGGCTTCGGTCCGGGCGTGCCGGCGGGCGGCCGCCATCAGCCGGTCGAAGCCGCGATCGATGCCCTCGACCAATACGTCGACATCCTGCATCCGGTCGCGGTCGGCGACCAGTCCGAAGTACATGCCGCCGTYGTAGCTGGTRACGCAAATCACGACCCCGGTATTGGGCACCAGCGGCAGCAAGGGATAGGTCTCGAGCAGCCTTGCCCCACCCGAGTACAGCGGGCTCTGCACGCCTGGAACATTGGACACCACCAGGTTGAACAGGCGCTGGCTGGTGAGCGGAGCCAGCCGGCCGGCTAGAGCATGGAGACTGGATGGGGCGAGGGTGGTGGCCGCCGCCAGCATGCGATCAGCGGCCACCGCCTGGTGACCGCTCTTCAAGTCGGCGGTGGTCTCCCGGATGATCGCCAGCCGCCGGCGGGCGGTCATCCGGGAGACCGGCAGATTGAGGAAAACGGCGGTGACCCGGTTGCCCAGCTGCATGCGCTGGCTGTCGTCCCGCACCGAGACCGGCAGCATGATCCTCAGGTGACCGGGCATGTCGCCTTCGTCTCGCTCCGCCGCGAAGTGAGCGACCGCCTCCCCGACCAGCGTCAGCACCACGTCGTTCACGGTTCCCCCCAGTTGGTTCTTGATGAACTTCGCGTCCTCCAGCCGGTGCTTGGTGATCGAGATCCGCCGGTAGCGACCGATCGGGAAGTTGAAGGGGCTGGGCGGGGCCTGGTCGAAGAGCTGGCCGGCCACCCTCAGCATCGAAGACAGGCCGAGCTCGTCGAGCACGGTCTGCAGGGTGCTGCCCGGCCTGCGCACCGCGTCGGAGATCCGCCCCGCCAGGTAGCCGATGCCGTCGATCGTGGCCTGGGCGACCAGGTCGATCGTGGTCGGGGTCTGGGCCGGCGGCTCGATCCGCATCGGCTGAGGATGGCTGCCTTCAGGACGGGCGTCGAAGAGCACGGTGCCGAGGTCCATACCGGCGATGCCGTCAACCATGCAGTGGTGGACCTTGGTCAGCAGCGCCATCCGGTCGTCCTCCAGCCCCTCGACCACATACATCTCCCAGAGCGGCTTGCTGCGGTCGAGCGGTCGGGCGAAGACCCGGCCGGCGAACTCGAGCAGCTCAGGCATCCCCCCAGGCCGGGGTAGGGCCGCCCTACGGACGTGGAAGCTGAGGTCGAAGTCGGGATCGTCGACCCAGACCGGGTGGTTGAGACCGAGCGGAACCTCGACCACCTTCTGCCGGTAGCGCGGCACCAGCGGGAGCCGTTCCTGCATGACCTCGTACATGCCGTCCAGACCCGGGCGCCCGGGCAACGCGGAGCGGCCCTCGAAGATGTACAGGCCGGCGATGTGCATGGGTGCGTTCGGGCGCTCGAAGTGCAGGAAGACGGCGTCGGCCGGGCTGACTCGCCAGCTCATGCGACCTTCCGCCGGTGGATCATCCGAAAATCCTTTCCTGCTCCCGCCGCAGTTCGCCGAGCGGGCCGGACAGATCGACCTCGACGTCATCCCAGGTCAGCGGACGGTCGCGGGGGACGGCCCGGCGCACGGTGCCCGAGTACGCGAAGCCGAGCGGCAGCAGGCGTTCCGCCCTGGCCACCTGGTACCGCTCCGACAGCCCGTACACGGTGTAGCCGCCGGCCCCGTCGAGCCGGTCGCCAGGGGCGAGGTCGCGCTTGGCGACGGCGATCAGTTCCGCCACCAGGCCGCCCTGCAGATCGCCGGTGGGCCGCCGCTGGACGATCGCCCGGGCCACCGACATCGGAGTTTCAACGCAGGGGAGATGGTAGGGCCGGAAAAGACCCCAGTTGGGTCCGGGCTGGTGGCCCTGGCCTCCGAAACCCGGATCGAACAGCCAGCTCATCGAAGAGCGAACCCCGGGATGGTCGGAGGTGACCACTACGAACACCCCGGGGAAGACCTTGTTCTCGTGGACGTAGGTGCCGTCTGGCTCGACCGCGTTGGCCATGTCGATCACCGCCTCCTCGTCCAGGATACCGCCGTCCCGTTTGAGCGAGAAGACCCGGCCGAGCGCGGTCCAGCCCACCCGCGGTTCGTGCATTCCCCGACAGGAGGGCGGCATCCTGAGCACGTTCGACATCGCGGCCGACTCCGTCTGGGCCTTGGTGCCGTCGCGAAACGAGCACAGCATCTTCGGGTTCAAACCATGCTCGGACGCCATCTGCTGATAGGTCTCGGGAGTGGCGTAGTTGTCGCTCGGATAGCGCACGGTGCCGCGTCCGGCGCAGACGATGCGCAGGCCCAGGGTTCGTGCCCACTCGGCCAGTTCGAACACCACGCCTGGCTGGTCGCCGGCGGCGAGAGTGTAGACCACCCCCCGCTCCCGGGCCCGGTGGGCGAGGATCGGACCCACCACCACGTCGGCCTCGACGTTGAGCATGATCACGTGCTGGCCGGTCTCGATCGCGGCGGCGGCCACCGCGGCGCCGACCTCGGGTACCCCGGTCGCCTCGATCATGGCGTCCAGGTCGAGGCGGGCGAGCATCATGGCGTCGGCGGTAGCCACCGGCCGGCCGGCCCGGATCGCATCCTGGGCCTCGCCCAGCCGGTCGGTGACCAGCACCTGGTCGCGATGCCAGCCGTTCCCCACCAAGGCCGCCACCGCCCGGGCGACGTCGACGTCAGCCAGGGCCCGCACCTTGAGGCCCTGCATGGTGGCGATCTGGTCGACCACCCCACGACCCATCCGGCCGACCCCCACGATCCCTACCCGGGCCGGTTTGGCCTCGAGCGCAGCCAGTTCAGCTAGATACATTCCAGCATTGTCACTGACCGGTCGAGGGCCGTGCCGGCCGAGGTCGACCGGCGGGCGGAGCCGATCTCGTCAAAAGTCTGCAAGCGTGGCCGGCGGCTCCCGCGGCCGGGCTTAGAATCCGGGTTGGGGGGCACGGCCGGCCGGCGCCGTGGCCGGCCGGCGCCGTGGCCGAAGCCGGCGCCGTGGCCGAAGCCGGCGCCGTGGCCAAAGAGAGGATGAGGTCAGCTATGGAGCGAGTGCCGATGCGGCGTCCGGAACCGGGGTCCGGAAAACATCTCTGGAACCTGATTCCGATCGTCATCCTGCTGCTCGCCCAGGCCGGCGTGATCGGCGCCGCCGGGGCCTGGGTGCTGGCCGGCAAGCCAGATCTGGGACGGCTGACCGCCGGCACCGTTGCCCAGGGCGCGGCGATCGCTACCCAGCCCCTGATGCTGCCGGTGGTGGACGTCCCGGCGGCGTCGATTCCCGCCGCCGGCCCGCTCGCCGGCGCCGCGCCAGCGGCGACCACCACCCCGGCGGCCTCGGCACTCAACCAGCAGGGCCCGGTTCGGCTCCAGATCGACCGGATCGGGGTCAATGCGCCGGTGGTGGTCAGAGGCATCGACTCGCACAACGTGATGGAGGCTCCGGACCGTGGCTCCGACGTGGCCTGGTACGACTTCACGGCGGTTCCCGGGCAGCCGGGCAACGTGGTGCTCGCCGGCCACCTCGACTGGTACGACATCGGCCCGGCGGTGTTCTGGAACCTGCGCCGGCTGCAGACCGGCGATACCGTGAAGGTGGTGGCCGGGAGCGGCCAGACCTATGTCTACCGGGTAGTCTCCAGCAGCGCCTACCGTGCCGACTCAGCCCCGGTCGGCGACATCATCGGACCCACTCGAACCGAAAGCGTCACCTTGATCACGTGCGCCGGCACGTATAGCCGGACCGCGCGGCAGTACGACGAGCGCCTGGTGGTTCGCGCCGAGCGCGTGCCGGCGGGGTAGCCACCGCCCCGCCGGCGGCGGCGAGCGATCGGCGCCGGGCGGCGGTTCTGGGAGCCGGCGGTCGCCGCTGGTAGCCTTTGGGGGTGCCATCCAGATCTACGGTGTTCGTCTGCGCGGATTGCGGGGCGGAGTCGCTGCGCTGGGCCGGGCAGTGTCCCCAGTGCCGAGCCTGGAACACGCTCGAGGAGGTGGCGGCGGACGCCCGGGCGAGTCGGGCTGGGCGTCGCCCGGGGTGGGTTCGGGGGGGTGGCGCCAGCGGCGGTCCGCGGCCTCTGGCCGAGGTCGAGGTGGAGACCGGGGGACGGCTGCGGCTGGCCTGGAACGAAATCAATCGGGTGCTGGGTGGGGGCATCGTGCCGGGCAGCCTGGTGCTGCTGGGAGGAGAGCCGGGGGTGGGCAAGTCGACCCTGTTGCTCCAGCTCTGCCAGCAGGTGGCGGCGACCGGGGCCGCCGTCCTCTACTGCAGCGGGGAGGAAAGCGCGATGCAGATCAAGCTGCGCGGCGAGCGGCTGTCCGGATCGCCGGAAAAGATCCTCATCTTCACCGAGACCGACGTCGAGCAGGTGGTCGAGGCGATCCGGCGCACCGCCCCGGCGCTGGCGGTGGTGGACTCCATCCAGACTCTGGAAGACGCCGAACTGGCCGGCTCCGCCGGCAGCATCGCCCAGGTGCGGGAGTGCACCGCCCGGCTGATGCAGGTGGCCAAGAGCACCGGAATCCCGATCCTGCTGGTTGGGCACGTCACCAAGGAGGGGGCGATCGCCGGTCCCCGGGTCCTCGAGCATGCGGTCGACGTGGTGCTCTACCTGGAGGGCGACCGGCAGCAGGAGTTGCGCGTGCTGCGGGCCCAGAAGAACCGGTTCGGCTCCACCGAGGAGATCGGCATCCTCGCGATGGGCGGCGAGGGCTTCGAAGAGGTGCCGGATCCGGCCGGCCTGCTCTCCGGGCTCGGTCGCGAGGCGGCGGGTGGCTCGGCCCTCACGGTCACCCTGGAAGGCACCCGCCCCCTGCTGGTGGAGCTCCAGGTCCTGGCCTTGCCCACCTCATTCGGAATTCCCCGGCGGACTGCGACCGGGGTCGATCTCAACCGGCTCCACATGCTGCTGGCGGTGCTCGAGAAGCGGCTGCAGACTCCCTTCGGCCAGTCCGACGTATACGTGAACGTGGCCGGCGGCCTCAGGCTGGCGGAGCCGGCGGGCGATCTGGCCCTGGCTCTCGGCCTGCTGGGCAGCGCCCGCAACACCGAGCTACCGGCCGGCCTGGTGGCGATCGGGGAGGTGGGCCTGGGCGGAGAGATCCGCCCGGTTCGAGGCCTGGATCGGCGCCTGGCTGAGGCCGCTCGACGCGGGGTGGGTCTGGTGCTGGTGCCGCCCGGCCCGGCCCGGGCTCCGGAAGGGCTCCGGGTCCGGAGCGTGGCTAGCCTGACCCGGGCCGTGGAGATGGTCTTCGGTGAGGGTCCGCTCGGGGCTCCCGCCGCCGGCCACCGGGTGGGATAGGCGAACCGGTGCCGCCCTTTCACGCGATCGTGGTCGGCGGTGGCGCCGGAACCCGGCTGGGCCTGGGCGACAAGGCGTTCTTGACCATCGGTGGCCGGACTTTGATCGAGCACTGCCTCGAACGGTTGCTCGGTATCGGTGGGCTGGCCGGAACCGTGGTGGTGGTCCCCCCAGGCCGGGTGGAAGTGGCCCGGAGCCTGATCGGAGAGGCCCCCGAGGTGATGGTGGCGGCGGGCGGCGCCACTCGCCGGGAGTCGGTGGCGTGCGGCCTGGCGGCGCTGGCCGGTGCGCCCGCGAGCGCCCTGATCGCGGTCCATGATGCGGCTCGCCCGCTCGCCAGCGCCGGCCTGTGGCGGCGGGTGGTGGCGGCCGCGGACCGGTACGGGGCGGCCATCCCCTGCCTGCCCGTGCGGGACGCGGTCAAGGCGGTCGAGGGTGGTATGGTCGTGGGTAGTCTGGATCGCAACCGGCTCGGCCTCGCGCAGACCCCTCAGGCCTTTCGCGCCGGCATCCTCCGCCAGGCCCACGAACGCGCCGCTCAACTGGGGCTCGACAGTGCCGACGACTCGGAACTGGTGCGCGGCCTGGATCTTCCGGTGGCGGTGGTGGCGGGTGAGCTCGCCAACCTGAAGCTGACCGACCGGGCCGATCTGGACCTGGTTGTTCGGCTGTTGCGCGGCCGGATCGGTGATGAATGAAGGCAACCGCGAGTGTCTGTGGACGTCTGTGGAGGTGCGGTGACTGACCTGCGGATCGGCGTCGGGGTCGACGCCCACCGCCTGGTACCGGAGCGCCGGCTGGTACTGGGAGGTGTCGACATCCCGTTCGACAAGGGGCTGGCCGGTCATTCCGACGCCGACGTGATCACCCATGCGCTGATCGACGCCCTGCTCGGAGCGCTCGCCCTGGGCACCATCGGTCAGCATTTCCCGGACTCCGATCCCGCCTATCGCGGGGTCAGCTCGCTCGAACTGCTGGACCGGGCGGTGGCGAGGGTTCGCGAGCGCGGCTACCGGGTGGTCAACGTCGACGCGGTGGTGGTCGCCCAGGTTCCCCGGCTGGCCGGTCACCTGGAGCAAATGGCGTCGACCCTGGCCGGCCGCCTGGGAGTGGAGCCGAGCCGGGTCTCGGTTAAGGCCACCTCGCCGGAGGGGATGGGAGAGTTGGGCCGTGGTGAGGGGATGGAGGCGCACGCGGTAGTGCTACTCCAGGCCGAGGACTCGTGACCCTCCGACTTCACAACACGATGACCGGCCGGCTGGAGCCGCTTGACCCGATCCACCCGGGAAGGGTCGGGATGTACACCTGCGGGCCGACGGTCTGGAACTTCGTCCACGTTGGCAACCTGCGCACCTTTCTCTTCTACGACCTGCTCCGGCGCCACCTCGAGGCCAGCGGGCTTCAGGTCACGCACGTCATGAACCTCACCGACATCGACGACCGCATCCTGGGCGAGGCGAACCGGGCCGGGGTCGACTTCCGGACCTATACCGAACCTTTCGCGAGGGCTTTCCTGGCCGACCTGGCGAGGCTCCGGGTAAGACCGGCAACCTTCTACCCGAGGGCCACCGACCACATCGCCGACATGATCGATCTGATCTCGATCCTGCTCGATCGGGGTGCCGCCTACCGGGCCGAAGATGGGGTGTACTTCCGGATCGATGCCTTTCCGGCCTATGGGCGACTGAGCCGGCTCGCCCGGGAGGGTTTGCGCTCCGGGGCCCGAGTCAGCACCGACCGCTACGACAAGGAGACGGTCTACGACTTTGCGCTCTGGAAGTTCGCGCAGCCGCGCGACGAGGCGGTGGGCGCGGTCTGGCCGGCGCCCTTCGGAGCCGGACGCCCGGGCTGGCACATCGAATGCTCGGCGATGGCGCGCAGGCTGCTGGGCGACAGCTTCGATATCCACTGTGGGGGGGTCGACCTCGTGTTCCCACATCATGAGAACGAGATCGCCCAGAGCGAGGCCGCGACCGGGGTCCAGATGTGCCGCATGTGGCTCCACCCCGAACACCTGCTGGACGCGACCGGCGGTCAGATGTCCAAGAGCCTGGGCAACTTCGCCACGCTCGGTGATCTGATCGGGACAGGGCACACCCCCACCGCGATCCGGCTCTTCCTGCTCGGCAACGCCCATTGGCGGACCCGGCTCAGCCTGGACGCCGCTGGCCTCGCCGCCGGCCAGAACCAGGTCCGCCGGCTCCGTGAACTCCGGTCCAGGCTGAGCTCGGGGACCGGTTCCGGCCAGGACCTGAGGGAGCGGATCGAGGAGACCGGACGGCGCTTCCAGGAAGCTTTGGACGATGATCTCAACCTGCCCATGGGGCTGGGCTACCTCTTCGACCTGGTTCGCCAGCTCAACACCGCCCTCGACGGCCCCGGGCTTGACCTCCCCAGCCGTCAGGCCGCCCTCGACCTGCTCCATCTGGTCGACGGCTACATCGATGTTTTGGAGCCGGAGGCGCCAGCGGCTCCGGCCGTCGAGGAGGAGCTGCCCGAGCCATTGCGGGAGCTGGTGGAGGCCCGGCAGCGGGCCCGGGCGGTCCGCGACTTCGCCACCGCCGACCGGATCCGGGAAGAGCTGGCCCGCCAGGGGATCCGGTTGATCGACACCAGGGACGGCGTCACCTGGATCCGGGAGCGGCCATGAGCAGATCCCGTCCCGAGGGTCGGTCGGATCGTCCGGCCGGGGATCGCGCCCGCCAGTCTCGCCGAACCAGGCCGGCGGTCACCGCCGGGCCGCCGCCGGCGCCCGCCCGGCGTGCACCCACCGGCCCTGGTCCCCGGGTGGCGGCGCGCCCGGAGGTCGGCGAGGCCCGTCGCGGCCGGCGCGAGACCTTCGGGCGGGTCGGGGACGAGGACCTGATCTATGGTCGCAACGCCGTGCTGGAGGCGGCCCGAGCCGGTCGCGTGGTTCGCGGGTTCGTGGCCGAGGGACTGAAGCCCGACCGCCGGCTGATCGAGCTCTCGGCTCTGGCCCCGATCGAGACGGTCGCCCCCGAGCGGCTGGATGCCATGACCGGCGGGCTGCACCAGGGAGTGGCGGCGCGGGTCCGGCCCCTGCGCATGGTCACTCTCAAAGAGTTGCTCGCCACCCGGCCGTCGCTCCTGGTGGGGCTCGACGGTATTCTCGACCCGCAGAACCTGGGCACCATCTTGCGCAGCGCCGAGGCGGCCGGCGCCACCGGGGCGATCCTCCCCTCCCGCCGGTCGGCGCGGGTCACGGCGGCGGCGGTGAAGGCGGCCAGCGGCGCCGTCGAGCGGCTGACCCTGTGCGAGGTAGCCGGCCTGCCTTCCGCGATCGCGGAGATCAAGCGGGCCGGAATCTGGTGCATCGCGCTTGATGCCCACGGTGGGCGGCTTCCCTGGGAGCTGGACCTGACCTTGCCCACCTGCCTGGTGGTCGGAGGTGAGGGGGAGGGGGTGCATCGACTGGTCCGGGCCCGCTGCGACGAAGCTTGCCGGGTGCCTATCTTGGGCCGCGCCGAGAGCTTGAACGCCGCCGCCGCCGCCGCCGCGGTCCTGTTCGAGGCGGTCCGGCAGCGGGTGACCTCCGGAGGCGCGGGCGCTTGAGCGCGGTTCGGCGTACCCGGATCGTCTGCACGCTCGGCCCTGCCAGCGCCAACAGCGCGGTGCTCAAGCGGATGATCGGCGTGGGCATGGACGTCGCCCGGCTCAACTTCTCGCACGGCGACCATCTGACCCACCGGCGCGAGGTGGGGATGGTGCGTGCCGTGGCGCAGATCGCCCGCCGGCCGGTGGCCATCCTCCAGGACCTGCAAGGCCCCAAGGTCAGGACCGGCAACCTGACCGGGGGCCGGGTCCGGCTGCAGCGCGGCCAACTGGTCAAACTGACCGCGGAGAAGGTGATCGGAGACGCCACCTTGATCCCGGTCACCCATGCGGAGTTGACCCGGGTGCTGAACAAGGGTGATCACGTCCTGCTCGCCGACGGCGAAATGGAGCTTCGGGTGCGCCGCCGGGTCGGCGAGGACCTGGAATGCGTCGTGGTGAGAGGCGGCGAACTCCAGGAACGCAAGGGGGTGGTGGTGCCGGGCGCCAACCTCGGTCTACCGGCGCTGACCGACAAGGACAAGGCGGACCTCGCCCTCGGCGCCGAGTTGGAGGTCGACTACGTCGCTCTTTCCTTCGTGGCCGGGCCCGAGGACATCGAAGCTTGCCGGGAGGAGATGCGGCGGTTGAACTGGGAGGCGCCGATCATCGCCAAGATCGAGCGGCGGGTGGCTTTGCCGCAGATCGACCACATCCTCCGGGTGGCCAACGGCGTGATGGTGGCGCGGGGCGATCTCGGGGTGGAGATGCCCCAGGGCGATGTGCCGGCGATCCAGAAGGACATCATCGCCCGCGCCCACCGAGCGGGGGTGCCGGTGATCACTGCCACCGAGATGCTCGAGTCGATGGTGATGAGCACCCGGCCGACCCGGGCCGAGGCCGCGGACGTGGCCAATGCGATCTGGGATGGCACCGATGCCGTGATGCTCAGCCAGGAGACGTCGGTGGGCGAGTATCCGGTCGAGGCGTTGCGGGCGATGTCCTTGATCTGCACCGCCGCCGAGGCCCACGAGGCCTACTTCCGCGAGATGCCCACTTTCATCGAGCGCGACTCGGTGGGGGGGGCGATCGCGCTGGCGGCGGCGGCGGTGGCGGACGGCCTCCGGGTCCGGGCGATCATCGCCTTCACCGAGAGCGGCAGCACCGCCCTCCGGGTCAGCAAGGCCCGGCCGCGGGTGCCGGTGTTGGTGGCCTCACCCCATCCGCGAACTTTGCGCAAATCCCAGCTCTATTCGGGGGCGATCCCGCTTCACGTCGAGCCCGGTCACGATACCGACTCCATGATCGAGATCGCAACCCGGGCCGCGCTCGACAGCGGGCTGGTGCGCAGGGGCGACCGGGTAGTCCTGGTGGCGGGGGTGCCGGTCGGCCAGGCCGGTCGTACCAACCTGCTCAAGGTGGCCACGGTCGAATAGAGCCACCCGGGCCACAGGTTAGTGTCAAGACGATGAGCAACCAGTCCCACGACGAAGCCGCCGAGCCGGCCCGGCCTCAAGGCACCGATCTCAGCGCCCACCGTAAGGTGCTGGTGATCGCCGCCCATCCCGATGATCCCGAGTTCATGGCGGGCGGAACCGTGGCGGCGCTGGTCGACGGCGGCGCCGAGGTCCATTACGTGATCTGTACCGATGGTTCCCAGGGTGGCGAGGACCCCGGCCAACCGGACGAGGAGCTGGTCGCCACCCGTCAGTGTGAGCAGCGAGCCGCGGCCGAGGTACTCGGTGTCGCCGGGGTCGATTTCATCGGCCTCAAGGACGGGCACCTGATCGTCAACCTCGACTTCAGGCGGGAGCTGACGCGGGTGATCCGCCGCCACCGGCCCGACCTGGTGATCACCCACAGCCCGCAGCGGATGCTGAATGTGGCGATCGGAGCTTCACATCCTGATCACCAGGCGGTGGGCGAGGCCACCCTGTGCGCGGTTTACCCGGATGCCCGTAACCCCAGGGCGTTTCGCGAGCTGCTGGCGGAGGGCCTGGAGGCGCACGTCGTCAAGGAGGTTTGGGTGGCCACCGCCAGCGACCCGGACCATTTCGTGGACTGCACCGGAAGCTTCGACCGCAAGCTGGAGGCGATCCGGAGCCACGCCAGCCAGGTGGCCAAGCCGGGGCGCGATCCCTGGGATTTCGAGAAGTTCCTGCGCGAACGGATGGAGAAGATCGGGCAGCAGGCGGGGGTGAAGTATGCCGAGGGGTTTCGAAGGCTGATCACCGGCTGAGCGAGCCTTCACGAGAACCCCGGCGACGAGGGGCCCGAACTCGAGTCCGGGGCCCCTCCGTCCAACCGGGACGTGGCTCAGTTGTCGCCGAAGAACCGTCCGGAGTAGACGTCGGTGCGGTTATTGGGGTCGCCGGTGGTCGCCACGAAGACGCTCTGGAAGCCGTCGCCGGCCGCCACCAGCCCCTCATAATCGCCTACGAAGAAGCCCCGGGCGATCGGGGCCGTCCTCATGTTGAAGGGGCCCGCCATCTTCCGCTCGCCCTGCCAGGTCCTGCCGCCGTCCACCGACCTTGTGATCCAGACGTCGGTCGGCAGGTTGGTGGCCGGGGTGGATGGGGTCAGCTCCCGGAAGTCGTAGTAGCTGACGGCGACCGACCCATCGTCACCCACCGCCACGGTGCCGGTGAACGCCGGCGACTGGCCGAGCCCCGTGCTGTAAGGGGTGTTGACCCGGGCCGGCGGGCTCCAGGTGGAGCCGTGGTCTTCGCTGTAGGAGATCGCGATCTCATCCTGGGCGCCGCCGCTGAAGCGAGAGTCCTGCCAGACCACGTACAGTCGTCCGCGATCGGGATCGATGGCCGGGATGGGGATGATATCGCCGACCCGCAGCGGGGCGCCATCTCGGGGATCGGTCACCGAGAAGCCGGGGCCGAAGGCCAGGCTCAACGCCTCCGCCACCGTGTGCCGGGCGCTCCAGGTGGCACCGCCATCGTCCGAGGTCACGAACGAGATCCAGCCGCAGCCGAACAGGTCGCACTGCTTGCCCGGGATCGGGTTGAAGTCGAGCCACATGAAGAAGTCGTAGAGCCGGCCGCTCTCGGGATCCTGGACCAGGTAGTTGGCGATGGTCTGCTGCAGGTTGCCGGCCGGAACGATCACCCGCGGCCGGCTCCAGGTCCGGCCGCCATCGGTGGTCCGGGAGAAGTAGGTGGGGCCGGTGAACCCGATCACAGTGCCTCCGGAGCGGTCGATGGCCCGTTCCGGGTGGACGTGGCGCGGATTGGAGTTGGGCCCGAATACGTCATCCAGCCGGTCCCACACCGCATATGCGGTGCCGGGACGCCGGTGGTCGGCGAAGATCAGTTCCTTGTCGTTGAAGGGATTGCCGGTAACCGGATCGGCGGAGTCGGTGATCAGAGTCTGGGTGCGCTCCCAGGTGCGACCTCCGTCACGGGACACGCTGGCGGCGACCGCGTTCCGGATGGCGTCGCCGTCGAAGGAGAGGCTGATCGAGTAGACCAGGCCGTCAGGGCCGATCGCCACGCCCGGGTCGGAGGCTCGGTCGTATCTCAGCGAGCCGGGCAGCGTTGAACAGCGGGTGAACGGCAGCTGGGTTTGCTTCCAGGTACGGCCGCCGTCGAAGGTGTAGGCGGAGGCGAGGCCATGGGCCCCGCCGTCGGACCAGCGGTCCTGCTGCCACTGAGCGACCAGGTGGCGCTGRTCGCGGGGGTCGACCGACACGAACGGCTCGACCTCTGCGTTGGGATAGTTGACCGCGTTCGGGAAGGCCCCGTACGGACAGCCGGCGTAGGGGCTGGGCCCCGACAACGTGGCCAGGCCGGCGGCGGAGCCGGAGACCTGGGTGGCAAGCGCGGTGAGGGCGGCGGTAACCGCCGCGACCAGAGTCTTTCTCATGTCCACCTCCCATGGGGTCATGGCGCCGAAGGCCCGTTCATCCAGTGGCCGGCCTCGGTCCGACGCCCGATCGAGCGCCGCCAAACTACCACCGGTC
>JRHI01002190.1_pt1 | contig 14022 bp, 14 predicted proteins | sample 215371 | NCBI WGS metagenome assembly JRHI01 (sample SAMN02929681, study PRJNA255918) | sediment metagenome | biome: cave system; feature: Ice Cave; material: Sediment; isolation source: sediment from deep within a dark volcanic ice cave with no known source of... ...
CCACGCGCTGGCCGCGTTGACACACTTGACGGGACGCTAACGCGGCCGATAGATGACATCGAGTATTTGGTCCGGTTGGATGGTGCCTGGCAGTTGTCAGGTGCCAGGTGCCAGTTGCCAGCACGACGGTCTGGCTGACAACTGGCAACCGACAACTGGCAACTCGTCATTGACGATCCAGTCCTCCGCGTGGGGCCGGTCCGGTTCGTGGCGCGCCAAATCGAGCTCGACCACGGCGAAGGGTCGGATGAGAACGGCGCGCGGGGAGAGCCATTGTTCGGTGAGATCGCCAAAGCGAAAGAGCGGCCGAACACAAAAATCCGGTCTGCCTGCTTGGCGCGTGTAACCGGCGACGCAGAGGCGCTGTCCGGCCATCCGCGTGACATCAGTGATGACGACGCGTCGCTTCACCCGGCGCGCCTAGAGCAGATGAACGACCTCGGTATCCGACCATGCGCGGGCCAACCGTTCCGCCACCAGCCGCCGGTGGCAGCGCTCGGGTGTTGCCTCGCTGCAGAGTAGACAGCACAGGCAGTCTTCGAACAGGGCGCGGTCGATCGCGGCCGGGACATCCCGCTCGTCCATGAGCGCTTCAAAACGTCGGACATAGGCGCTCCAATCGCGATTCCTCCGATAGTCGGTCAGGATCTCGTCCGTTGGGGCGAAACGGTCCATATGACGATAGCCGCAATCGACCAGCTGCTCCAAAAAGTATGGCAAATCCAAGCGCTTCGCGAAACCGGCCAGTTGACCGTCCGGACGCAAGCGGATGTCGACGAGGAGCCTGACCGCATTGTCCCCCAGCAGCGAGAAGAACCTGGCGGCCGGTTTCCGCGTGAAGCCGATCGTGTAAATCCGCATGCGGGTCTGATCCCCGTTTAGATCAGCGCCAATTGCTTCGGTTTGCGCGAGGCCTCCGACACCGAAGGATTGTCGGCGTCTTTCGACCGGATGTCCAGGACTCAGAATTCCTGCCACAGGATCCCGGTGCCCTGGTCCAACTGGATCGCCAGATCGCTGGGCGCCGTCACGGGAGGCAGGCAGGCGTAACGCTCGCAGAGGTAGGCCGTCGCGACGCCGGCCCGCATCGGTCGATCTGCCAGGAAGGGCAGACGCTCGCCCGCCGTCGGGTCGTCGATGTCCGCAAGACCGAGAACGGCGTTGGGCTCGTAGCGACGGTAGACCTCGCCGGCCAGTGCAGCGACGTTCGGATCGGTCCTGCGCCCGGCGATCGCCACCTCCCGAGGTGCCGCGAGGTAGGCGTCGAGCGCCGCCAGGAAGCGACCGGCACCGGTCGGGTGTTCCGCCATCGCGTTCGCCATCGTCCTCAGGATGGCCGCCGCGCGCCGCTGGTAATCTGGGTTGCCAGTCATCGTAGCGAGCTTGAGGAGCACCGAGGCGGCGACGGAGCTGCCCGCCGGCGTTGCCCCGTCTTGGAGGTCCCGCGGCCGGCTGACGAGGGTTTCATGGCTCGTGCCGGTGTCGTAGAATCCCGTTCCACTGTCGTCTGCGAACTCGCTGATCACCGTCTCCGTCAGGGCCCGCGCCTCGTCGAGCCAGCGCCGGTCGAATGTCGCCTCGTAGAGCGCGATCAGCCCGTCGGCGAGATTGGCGTAGTCTTCGAGGTAGCCGTTGATCTTGGCGCGGCCGTCCTTGTAGACGTGGCGCAGACGGCCATCCTGCTGGAGCTTGTCGAGCAGAAAGGCGGCGTTGCGCTCGGCGATCTCGCGAAAGTCGGCACGGTCGAGGACGCGGGAGCCCTCGGCGAAGGCACGCAGCATCATGCCGTTCCAACTCGTCAGGATCTTCTCGTCCCGTCCGGGGTGGACCCGCCGCGCGCGGGCCGCGTAGAGCTGCCGGCGGGCAGGCTCGACGACCTCGCGCAATCGCTCAACCGTGACGCCGGCCTCCGCCGCAACCTCGCCGTCTGGGCGGGGCACGTTGAGGATGGTGTGCCCCTCGAAGTTGCCGCCCGGCTTGACGTCGTAGTAGCGACCGACGAGCGCGGCGTCCGCCCTGCCCAGCACCTCCTGGATCTCCTCGGCGGTCCAGACGTAGAACTTGCCTTCCTCTCCTTCGCTGTCGGCGTCCTGGGTGGCATAGAAGCCCCCCTCGGGGCTGGTCATCTCACGCTGAACGTAGTCGAGAATCTCGGTCGCGATCCTCCAATAGAGGTCGTCGCCGAGTGCTCGGTAAGCGTCGAGGTAGACGCGGGCAAGCTGAGCGTTGTCATAGAGCATCTTCTCGAAGTGCGGCACGAGCCAGATCGCGTCGACCGAGTAGCGGTGAAACCCGCCTCCGATCTGGTCGTAGATCCCGCCACGGGCCATCTTATCGAGCGTCAGCCGGAGCATCGCCCCCGCCCGCTCGTCCCCGCTCCGCCGGAGATAGCGGAGGAGGAATTCGAGCACCGTCGGTTGCGGGAACTTCGGCGCGCCGCCGAATCCGCCGTGCTCGCCGTCGAAGGCACGGCCGAGCACCCGAAACGCATCGTCGAGGATCTTGGGTTGAAGGTCCGCGGTCTCGGGCGTGGAGCGCGTCGCCTTGGTCAGATAGTCGCGGATCTGCTCGGCGTTCGCCAGCACGTCCTCGCGGCGGTGTCGGTACGCGTCGTCGACCGCCTCCAGCACCGTCGTGAAGGACGGCAGCCCCATCCGACCGTCGGGAGGCCAGTACGTCCCGCCGTAGAACGGGACACCGTCCGGGGTGAGGAAGACGTTGAGCGGCCAGCCGCCCTGTCCCGTCATCGCCTGGACGGCCGTCATGTAGATCGAGTCGAGGTCCGGGCGCTCTTCCCGATCGACCTTGATATTGACGAAGTGCGCGTTCATCACGGCGGCGGTCCGCTCGTCCTCGAACGACTCGTGCGCCATGACGTGGCACCAGTGGCAAGCGGAGTAACCGATGCTGACCAGCACCGGCTTCTCCGCCGCCTTCGCCAGCGCCAGCGCCTCCGGTCCCCATGGGTACCAGTCGACCGGATTGTCTTTGTGCTGAAGGAGGTACGGGCTCGTTTCGTTCGCCAGCCGGTTTGCCACGGGGTCGCTCGCTTTCGGTCTCCAGATGAACGTTGCTGGCACAGAGCGGCGGCTCCGTGTCGCAGGTATTGTCGCAGCCGGCCGCAGCGGACGTGTGATTGGGGCGCGGTTGCTACAATTCGGCGATGGCGATTGACAACGCGGGAGGATGATTGTGGCGGCAAGGGGTGCGACCGGGGGATCGGTGGCCGCGGACGAGGCGGACGTGCTGGCGGGCACCCGCCTAGCCTTCGTCGGTGCCGGGGTGATGGCCGAGGCGATGATCGCGGGCTTGCTCAACCGGCGGTTGGTGGCGCCGGACCGGATGGTCGCCAGTCACCCCCGGCTAGACCGGCGCGAACGACTGCACGAGCGCTTCGGGATCAAGACCGTCGAAGGCAACCGCGAGGCCGCGACCCAGGGCGACCTCGTGCTCCTGACCGTGAAGCCCCAGGCGCTGGCCACGGTGATGCGCCAGCTGCACGGCCGCCTGGAGCCCCGTCAGGTGGCCATCTCGATCATCGCCGGGGCGAGCGTCAACATGTTGAGCCGGGGACTCGGCCACGACGCCATCGTCCGCGTGATGCCGAACACGCCGGCCCAGATTGGACAGGGCATGATGGTCTGGACCTCGACGCCGGACGTCGACGAGGCGCTGCGGGGGCAGGTCCGCGCGGTCCTGGGCGCCCTCGGCGAAGAGTTGTGGGTGGAGGAGGAAAAGTACGTCGACATGGCGACGGCCCTCTCCGGCACCGGCCCCACCTATGTCTTCCTGGTGATGGAGGCCCTGATCGACGCCGGTGTGCATATGGGCTTTCCGCGTCGAATCTCCGAGCAGATCGTCCTCCAAACGGTGGCCGGCTCCGTCGCCTTCGCGCGCGACTCCGGTAAGCACATGGCGGAGCTGCGGAACATGGTCACCTCACCGGGCGGGACCTCCGCCGAGGCCATCTACCAGATGGAGAAAGGCGGTCTGCGCACCGTCCTGTCCCGTGCCGTCTACGCCGCCTACCAGCGGACCAAAACCCTCGGCCAGGAGGAATCGGGGAAAGAGCAGAGCTGAGGCGGCGCCTTCCACCGTTCGGTTCAGGTCTGATCCGGCCGCCAGCCCGCACCCCCGGGCGTGGCCAAAGGGCGTGCCCAGGGATGAGGACCGACGATGCGTTCACGCGGAGCGGGATGAGACAGCTACGCGGCCTTCGAGACCGCCGCCCGCGCCAGATTGGCACCAGCCGGGACGGCGATCAGCGGCTGCCGGCTCAGCAGAAACAGCGTCAGCGCGTCGGTGTGAGGGCCGTCTCCGACATGGCCGGCCACACTTGCGCGCAACCCACCGACGTCGACCGGTCCGCTCAGGAATTGGTCGCACAGCTCTTCGAGCACTGAGACACGACAGAGACCGAACCCCGGCACGAACGCGGCGTCACCGTCTTCGGTCAGCGCTGAGATACCGGGCCGCCGATCCGCGGTCTCTCGCCGCAGCTCGTCGATGCGATCGAGCATCACCCAACCGCGTTCCATCAGATCAGCGCGAAGCGTATCGAGCGCCGACGGCTGCGCGTGGAGCGCGGCGTCCAGCGAGTCGAGGAGCGCGATGACGGCGCTTGGATCTGCCCGGGCGAGTGCGGGCACACCGGCGGTCGCGGTCGAAACCCCAAACGCGATCACGGGCCTCACCTCGTTCACGCGCTCAATGGTCGCGATGGCGGCGTCTCGTTCACCGGGCGCGACCGGCACCAGCCCAATTGCCGTTTGGCCGCGGACAAAGATCAGCTCGGGCAGCACGATCGCGTACTCGACAACGATCGGCTCCGTCGCCCGTCGCGCGGTCCAACCGTGGGCCGGATCTCCTGCCCGGCGCCGCAGAGCGGCGAATTCGTTGGCGAGGATCGCCGATCGAAGGACGCCGTCCGGTCCGGCCGCGGCCCGCCCCCGTGGCCGGACCGCCGCGACGCACTTGGGGTCGATCACATAGCTGAGCACCTGATCGCCCAGGTGAACGGTCGCGGCACCCGACGGCGGGCGCGGCGCCAAAAGCATGAGATGGAGGGCACAGCGCGCCAGCTTCGGACCGAATCGAGCCCACGAGCCGGTCGCGTCCTTGCGCCCGGCGAGCCGCCAAGGGCCGTCGGCCATCCGTCGCGCGTCGACCTCGTGCCTGGCGCACACGGTCTCCACAGTCGTCGCGGCCAGTCCGGGCAGGTCAAGCATCAGGGACGACGCGTGGCGAAGGACCGACAGGACGAGCAACCCGTTGTAGCGGGCGATGACGTCCTTTGGAGAGGGGACAGGGCCGACCCTGCTGAGCAGCGCATTCCGCTCCGCATCCAGATGAAGCAGACGGTCGACGGCATCGGCGTCGAGCCCGAGCGGCTCTCCGCGGCGCGCCAGAACGGCCGGGCGGGCGGACGGGTCGACGAACCCGTCGTCCTCGTGATTGACGGCCCGAAAGACGACATCGCGGAGGTCACCGGGAGAGAAGAGGTCCCACCCGGCGAGCGCCCGCGCGCGATCTTCACCAATAACTTCGGCGAAATCCGGCGTACGGTAGCGGTAGGCGTCGGCCAGGCACGTCAAAATGCAGCGTGCCAGCTTCGGGTCGCCGAAGAGCTCGAGCACCACGTCCGGCGACAGATCGCCACGTTTGCGGCCGACCATCCCGTCCAAATAGCCGATCGCAAGGTCGATCTTGGGGATGAGAGCGTCGTCCCGGATGAACCGCGGAAACAATCGCCGCGGCTCGCCATGCTCTCCTGCGCGGGTCGTCTTGGGAATGTCCTGCCGTCGGAACGCCATGGGGGTGGTCTCCGCTTCGTCTCACCGGCGGGCACCGAGAAGTACGCGATGCTCAGGCCGCATCCGAGGTTTCGTCGGCGCGGATCGCGGCGATCGGCCGCTCTGTGCGATCGGAGTCGATCGGCTCGGCCAGCCGCCGCTTACGAGCGCTGCGGCCTTCGGTCGTCTTGCGGGTGACGAGCTCGTAGAGCATCGCCGTCTCCCGCTTGGGGCGTAGGATCCGGCCCAGACGCTGGATGTACTCGCGGGTCGCCGAGGAGCCGCTGACGACGATCGCGACGTTGGCGTCGGGCACGTCGACGCCCTCGTTGAGCACGCGCCCGGTCACCAGCTTGCTGAACTCGCCGGCGCGGAAGCGGTCGAGGATGCGCCGCCGCTCCGGCAGTGCGGTGCGATAGGTGATCGCGGGGAGGAGCAGGCGCTCGCTCAGCGCGTCCACCATCGCGTTGTACTCGGAAAACACGATCACTTTGTCCGCGCGGTGACGGTTGAGCAGATCAACGACCTTCGCGATCTTGGCGTCGGCGTTGAGGGCGATCATCCGGGCCTGGTGGTGTGCTCTGAGCGCGGAGCGCGCCGCGGGATCGTGACCGGAGCGCCGGATCATCTCGACGAACAGCGACTCCGGCCTCCCGAGCTGCCCGCGCCGCGTCGCGAGGTACCATGTGTACTCGGCCATGAGCTGATCGTAGCGGATCCGCTCGTCAGCCGTGAGGTCGACGAAAATCCGCTTCTCGAGGTAGGAGGCGATGTGCTGATCGCGCGCCAACTCCGCCGCGCTGCGGCGGAAAACGATCGGACCGATCAGGTCAGGYAGCGCCTCGTGACCCTGGTCGGATCGCTCGGGCGTCGCGCTGAGACCGAGGCGGAACGGCGCGTTGACCTTGCCGGCGATCGAGCGGTAGGCCCGCGCGGGCAAGTGGTGGACCTCGTCGACGACGAGCAGCCCGAAGCCGTCGAGCCGCCGGTGTGCCATCGCGGCCGAATCATAGGTGATGACCGTCAGGTCCCGCAGGGTCCGGTTGCCGCCGCCGATGATCCCGACCTCGTCAAGTGGAAACCCGAGCCGCTCGCCGAGTGCCGCCCGCCACTGATGGAGGAGGTCGATGGTCGGCGCGACGACGAGGGTACGCAGGCCGAGGCGCGCCACGGCGGCGAGGGCGACGACGGTCTTCCCAGCCCCCGTTGGCAAGACGACGACACCGCGGCCGCCCTGGCGGGTCCAGGACGCCAGCGCCTCCTCCTGGTACGGACGCGGGATCAGATCGAGGCGCGGCGTCCCAGCCAGGCCGAACGCGGCGCGCAGGCCGTCGCTGACCAGATCGGCGACGGCGGTTGGCAGCGGTCGATGAGACGTTGGTTCGGCTCGGACGAGGGCGTCGTCGGCAGGATCATCCACGTCCGCCACATCCAGCGCCTCGAACAGATCGTCGAGCACGCCCTCGTCGCCGCCGGCCGCGGTCTGGACGGCGTCAACTACGTCGCCTGGTTCGGCGCCGCCGGGCGCGGCCCGGCGCCTCGGCATCCCGCGAAAACCAGAGAAGGAACGCACCACCTAGGCCGCCTCGGGCAGCCCGAGCTGCCGCGGCGAATCGACGAGACGGAGCTTCGGCGCGCCGGCCGGCGTCACGTCGTCCTCATCCGGCGGGAGCGGTGCGTACGGCCGCGGATGACCGGCGAGCACCTGCTCGGCGCCCGCCAGCAACTGCTGCTCGCGCCGCTTGCCGAACCCATAGAGCTGGTGGATCTTGCCCTGCTGCGCGGCCGAGTAGACGCTGGCCGCGTCGGTCAGACCCAGCTCTTCGTTCAGGCGCAGCGCCGTTTTCGGCCCGACGCCCGCGATGGCCATCAAACGCGATACATCGGCCGGCAGATCGGCGCAGAGCTCGACATAGAAGCGCATGTGACCGGTGCTGAGCAACTCGCCCAGCTTGCGACGCAGGCGCGGGCCGAGACCAGGCAGATCGAGCTCCTTCTCATTCGTCAGCTTGAGCGTGACGTCCTCGCGGCTGCCCAGCAGCAGGCGGGCGGCGCGTCGGTAGGCGCGAACGCGATAGGGGTTGTCTTCGGCGAGTTCGAGGATGGTGGCGACGTTGTAGAGGACGTCGGCAGCGTCTTTGTTGGTTACGCGGCTCATGGGGGACTCCTGTGATCGCCGGCGAGGGTCGCCCGCCGATAAGAACTTTTGTTCTCATTATAGCCGTTGAATGTTGAGCTGTCAAATGCGCGCTGTCCCCGGGCAGGGCCTTTTCAAAATCCTGCGAGTTCAGCGATGGTTACCCGCCAGAGCCGGACTGACGAGGTTCGACAATGATGTTCTCGCCCCGACCATTGACGTCGTGGATCGTTCTGTGAACGCCCCGGATTTCGTCGCCGCGGCCGTCGTGTCGGCTGTGCCATACTGTCCCGTCCGGTTGCGTTGCCCTTGCGCAAGGAGCCCCGATGGCCGACAAGACCACCACCCGTCCGCAGATCTCCCCGGTGGCCCAGCAGATCGCGACCGAGTTGGGCGAGACCATGCCCGGCGCCGCCAAGCAGATCGCCGTCATCGTCCGCCTGCTGGGGGAGGAGCGCGCCCTGGCGATCCTGGCGCAGGCCAAAGACGTCGAGGTGCAGGGAGGGATGCTCATCCCCGATGGGAGTCGACGCCACACCTTCGGCGGGGTCTTCTTCCGCCTGGTGCGGGAGCAGGCGACCCCGGAGCAGCGGGCCACGATGTTCCTTCCCAAAACCAAGCGGAAGCCGAAACGGCCACCGACCGCCCCCGCGGTCACCCCGCCTGCGGCCGCGTGAGGGACGATCGGCTCACCGAACGGTCCGCTCGGAAGCGGTGACCCATTCGACCCCGAGCCCGCGACCGCGGCGTCGGTGGTGGCCCACCCCGACGCCAGCTATGATGCGCTGGCGCGACGCGGAGGGGGGGGGAGCCGATGGATTCGGTTGCCGGCATTTTCCTGCTGCAGGATGACGGCGGGCTGACGAAGCTGACGGAACAGGCCTATCGGGCAGAGGCGGTGCTCCAACGTCTGCTCGCCACCCACCCGGATTTGCTCGCCGGGGACCAGATCGATAGTGCCTCCCCCAGACGGTGGCTGCTCATCGGGCAGGAAGCCGGCATTCCCGCGGAGGAGTCCGGCGCCGACTGGTGGTCGCTCGACCATCTCTTCCTCGACTAAGACGCAATTCCAACATTCGTCGAGGTGAAGCGCAGCAGTGATCCGCGCATCCGGCGCGAGGTCGTCGGCCAGATGCTCGACTATGCCGCGAATGCCCAAAAATACTGGCCCGTCGATCGGATGCGGGAGGCCTTCAGCCTGACCTGCGTCGCGCGCGGAACCGATCCCGCCGACGAGGTGATGTCCCTTCTCGGTGCCGACGCCGACCCGGAAGCATTCTGGGAGGCGGCAAAGCGCAACCTGCGCGACGGTCGGGTCCGGCTCCTTTTTGTCGCCGACGTTATCCCGCCGCCGCTCAAGGCCGTGATCGAATTCCTGAATCGGCAGATGACCCCGGCGGAGGTGCTTGGCATCGAGATTCGCCAGTTTGTCGGCGGCCCCGCCGCGGCGCCGCTCCGCACGCTCGTTCCCCGCGTCTTCGGTCAAACAGAGGAAGTAAAGCTGCGCAAGGACTCGGGACGAGCCGCCCGCGCGCCGATCGACGAGGAGGAGTTCTATGCCCTACTCCCCGATGGTGTCTTGGACACCATCCGCGCGCTGTCGACACGGCTAAAACAGAGCGGCTACAAGGCTGTCCCGCGGCGAACGCCGTCAGGAAATGCGGTTCTCGGCTATGTCGTTCCGGAGCTTGAAGGAGTAGAACCCATTAACGTGGAAGCGATCTTTGGCATGTGGATAAGCCTCGGTGGGGAAATCCCTGCCCTCAGGATACCATCCGTGAACGCTGAACTACGCAGACGCCTGCTTGACATTTTGCCTGGCCGGAGAAAGCAAATAAGCAATTCGACAAAGGGCCCTATCGGTGCGCGATTCGACCTGTTCGCCGATCCGTCCCTCGGGAACGGCGTCGCAGACGTCATGTCGTGGGTGCGCTCCAAGCTTCTGGACACGGCAGAAACCGACGGGGCGCCCTCGCAGAATACTGGGCAAACAGCCCGTCATCCAGAGGATTCGCCATCAACGATACGGTCCGAGTGAGAGCCACTACGACGTCAGCTCTCGGCGCATTGAGCGCGAATGCGCCTGGTTCCAACCCAAGCAACCCACCGCCGCCCACCTCGACGCCGAAGTGGCGCAGAGAAGTCGCGAGATCATCGGCAGGCCCGGCTGCGAACGGGCGACGCGCCATAGCGCACAATCGATGTTGGAGACCGGTTGCACGTTATAGGATACGGAGGACAGCTAATCAAGACCAAACCCCATGTCGCCAGGGCCTTTTCATAAAGGGGTGAGTGCAGTGAGGACGGCGAGGGGTTGTGCGGCGAGATACTGGCTGCGGGCGGTCATCGGGTCCGTTTCGCTCCAGACGGGACTTTGGCCCGCAGCAACATCATGGCCGCGTTGCGCAATCCGCACAGCACCTCGCCCGAGTGGCGCCGCCGCAGGACATGCCGATCCTCGCCGAACGAGTCGTCCTTGACGTGAAAGAGGGTGTTCTCGATCCGCCAATGGCCCCGGCTCAATGCCAGCAACCGGGCAGGACTTGCCTGGGCAGGCGTGAGGCTTGTGAAGAGGGAGCGGCTTTGCTCCCGCAGCTCGCCGGTTGCGAGGATCGTCACCTGGGTCCGGACCTGCGCCACCTGCGCCAGGCCGGGCATGTCGCTGTGGCCGGCAAGCTCGCTGGAGAACCGGATCGTGCGCCGTTTGAGTCGACCGTGCCCCTTGTCGAGCGTAGTCGCGGTGGCCCCATCATCTGCCGCGGCGAAGAGGTCGATGGTGTCGGTCAGCAGACCGAGTTGGTTTTTTTGAGTCGGATCAGGTAGGCGTACTCCCGCGCCACGATCGCCGCACACAGATCGCGGTCGGCGGAGAGGGCGTCGGCGGTCAAGACGGTCAATCCCGGAAAAGTGGCGGCCAGGGTGGTGATCCACCGCTCGGCGGCATGCACCTCGTCCTTGACCGCCCCGACCGTCAGCTGATCGAGCACGAGCGCACTCTGCTGGGCAAAGAGGTGGCGCACATGCGCGGGACCCGTCCCCTCATGCCCCCCGCAAGGTCTTGCCGTCGACGGCGACCACGCCCACGCTCACCCCGCGGACGGTCGCCAGGCGCCGGACGACGTCCCGCAGCGCGTCGCGCACCGCCGCAGGCGAGACCCCGGCCAGCACCCGGCTCAGCGTCGGGACCGAGGGCACGCTGCGCAACCCGAGCGCTGGCAACATCTCAGGATGACAGCGCCCAAAGCGCAGGATCGCGCTGAGCGAACGGCACTCTGCCATCAATCCCAGGACCACCAGGGCGAGCACGCCCGGCAACGGGTGCAGTTTGCCTTGCGGTTTCCGAAAGTCGGGGATCGGCGTCAAACTGGCAACGAGCAACGCGAACTCTGAGGCCGCCGATGACGCGTCAGGAGCATCGACGGCACTGAGATTCTCCATAGCTGGTGACAGGAGGTCACCAGCTATGGTTGCACGGCGTCGCGTTTATGAAAAGGCCCTGGTCCCCGGGTTGCCCAGTTTTCGCGGTCGCTTGACAACATCGAGCTACCCCCCTAGCATCCATGCACGACGTTCAATACCGACCAACCGGGACCGGTTGCCGAAATTGGTCGCCTCGTTTCATTGAGGGAACCGCATGCGGACCCAGCGCCGTGACGCAGGCGACATCCCCATCCCCGGCACCCGATGAGCCGCGAATTCGTCACCGTCGGGCTCAACGGGCTGACGCTCGGTGCGCTCTATTTCCTCGTCGCCAGCGGGTTTACGCTCATCTTTGGCCTGATGCGCACCGTCAACCTCGCGCACGGATCGCTCTACCTCTGCGGCGGGTACTTCGGCTGGACGGTCGCCGAGCGGACCGGAAGCTGGTTTGTCGGAGTCGTCGCCGGCGCGGTCGGGATGGCCGTGGCCGGCGTTCTCCTCCAGCAGATCCTCCTGCGCCCCGTTCAAGGCCAAGACCTGCGTGAGGCGCTCGTCACGATTGGGTTCTCAATCATCGCGGCCGATCTGATGCTCGCCCACTATGGCGGGCTCACCTACACCTTTACGCCGCCCAAGAAGATCCACGGCGCCACGCACCTGCACTACGCGGGGGTGATCTACCCGACTTATCGCCTCTTCATCCTCGGCTTCGCCGCCGCGGTCGGTCTCGCGCTGTGGCTGATGCTCAACCGGACGCGGATCGGGATCACCGTCCGCGCCGCGATCGACGACCGCTCAATGGTGTCCGCCCTCGGCATCAATATTCAGGTGCTCTTCGCCCTCCTCTTTGCGCTCGGCGCCGGGCTCGCCGGGCTGGCCGGGGTGATCGGGGGCTCCGCGCTCTCGATCTCGACCGGGGAAGACCAGCGCTATCTCCTCGCCTCCCTGATCGTCGTCATCATCGGCGGCATGGGGAGTCTTGAAGGCGCGGCGATCGGCACGGTGCTCGTCGGTCTGGTGGAGCAGTACGGACTCCACTACGCGCCATACTACTCGGCGACGATCACTGTCGCGCTGATGGTCGTCGTGCTGGCAGTCCGTCCGCAGGGTCTCCTCGGGAGGCCGGCATGAGCGGCAGCACGACCGGCGACGATCTCGGCAGGACCGACCGCAACGCCAGGACGATTCTGGCACTGGTCGTCGCGATCGGGCTGCTCACCTTTCCGCTCTACGGGAGCCGATTCCTGATCCTCCAGATCGGCGCACAGTCGCTCTTCCTCGCCATCATCGCGATGAGCCTGATCTTCCTGGCCGGCTTCGGCGGTATGCTCTCGCTGGCACAGATGACCCTCTATGGGCTGGCCGGCTACGCCGTCGGGATCGTGACCGTCACGCATGGGAAGTCGGTCTGGCTGGCGATCCCGGCCGCGCTCGGCACCGCCACGATCGCGGCACTCCTCTTCGGACTGATCGCCATCCGCACCCAGGGCATCTACTTCCTGATGATCACTCTTGCCCTCGGGATGGTCGTCTTCTACTTCACCAATCAGAACTACACGATCTTCAATGGTCACACCGGGATCAACGGGGTGCGCGCGCCGGCCGTCGGCGGAGTCGACTTTCGCGACGCAACGCCGTTTTACTACCTTGCTCTGGTCATGGCCGCGCTCGTCTACGCTGGGCTGACCTACATCCTGCGCTCCCCCTTCGGTCTCGCGGTCCAGGGCGCGCGCGATAACCCGCGCCGCATGCAGGCGCTTGGGTACTGGGTGCCGGCGCACCGGGTGGCGGCCTTCGCGCTGGCCGGGTTTGTCGCCGGGATCGGCGGCGTGCTCGGCGTCTGGTACAACGGCGCGATCGCCCCCTCCTCGATCGACGTGCCGCGGATCATCAACATCCTCGTCATCGCCGTCATCGGCGGCATCGGCTACCTCGAAGGCGCGTTCCTCGGCGCGCTCGCCTTTACCCTCGTCAACAACTACGCCAGCTCCTACACCGACCGCTACAACACCGCGATCGGGTTGAGTTTTCTCCTGATCGTGCTCTTTTCGCCGGACGGGCTGATCGGTCTCGCCCGGCGTGCCCCGGGGCTCCTCCGGCGTCCCGGCGCCGGACGCGCCGCCACGCCCCAGGCGCGGCCTGGACCCAACAGCGCGACCCCCGATCCGGTCGATCCGGCGGTCGAAGGGTAGGGCGGCCAACGGTGGTCGCCCGTCGTCTACGGAGGGAGGAACGCAGATGTCGTCACCTCGGCAGGTCCTGACAACTCGGTCCCGGCGCCGCTGGACCAGGAGGATCGCGGCCCCGCTCGTCGCCTTGATTGCCTGCTCGCTTGCGTACTCCGGTCTGGTCACCCCGGGCACGGCCGCCCAGAGCGGCGACACCATCACGATCGGCGCCCTGGCCACCCTTGAGGGTCCATTCGCCGTGCCGGGGCAGGACGGGTTCCGCGGTATGGACATGGCGCTTGCCGAGTTCGGCGGCAAGGTCGCAGGCAAGACAGTCAAGCTCGTGCGCCAAGGGACAGACGCCACCCCCCAGGTCGCGCGGGACAAGGCGCGCAAGCTGATCGAGCAGGACAAGGTCGATTTCCTGATCGGTCCGCTCTCCGGCGATGAGGGGCTGGCGGTCCGCGACTACGCAAAGACCGTGCCCGACAAGGTCTTCATCAAC
>JRHI01002191.1_pt1 | contig 14022 bp, 17 predicted proteins | sample 215371 | NCBI WGS metagenome assembly JRHI01 (sample SAMN02929681, study PRJNA255918) | sediment metagenome | biome: cave system; feature: Ice Cave; material: Sediment; isolation source: sediment from deep within a dark volcanic ice cave with no known source of... ...
CACCGCGAGGCCCCGCCGGCGCAGTGGCCGCTTGGCGAAAGGCGAGCGCGCATAAACTCGATTTGGAGTGCGAACCGGCGCTGGACAGCGTCCACGCGCGGGTTGCCGAGGATCTCTCTCCATCGCCCCTTCATTGGCGGACACCGTCCGTCGTCATTTAAGCGAGCTGTGCAGATGCGCCTTGCGGAAGGCCGACAAGGACGTCTTGCATCGAGGCAGTTTGATTGTTGACGCGGTGGTTGGCGGACACCTGGTTACTTATAATCAGGTCCGCCGTGAGAACGACGCAGGTAGCGGTACTCGTGCCAGGTAAGACCGATCACCAACACGTCCACAGCAGTGATGAAAAGCAACCAAAGGGAGTGAGTGATGCTGAACCTGTACAGCTGGTAAACGATAAAGAGTCCAAAGATAGCGATCGCGACCGGATAGTACGAGAGCTTGGCTCGCTTGAGCCCAATAATCAACCAAAGCTTGATGACGCCGTGGCTCAAAAGGTAGATCACSGTGAAATTGCGCGTGTTCACCGAGAAATGTTGAGCCGACTGAAAAAGGTAGTTGGCGATTAAATCGCGCGGATCTTCAAGCAGCTCCTCTCGAGTTATGTGCTCGACCAGTTTGAACACAAACTGCTGCGTAACAAAATATACGCCGATACCCGTCACAATCTCAGCGACGGCGAATGCACCTTTCAGGAAGAGGCTGACCTCGAACGCAAGGTGTATGTTTTTCTCTTCAAAAAGCCGGCTCTTCATTTTATGGCTTGCAAATATGCTGGGCAACCGTCGTTGCCGAAAGTAATGAAGACACGATGGAAGACATCGGCAGGTTAGAAGCGATTCATCGTGAAACAAAAGCTTGGCTAACAGCAAAGCGATCGGCGAGTTCCGTATTTTGGCAACTCTGAGGGACGGCTAGTTGTGTAGCATCGTCCTCGTGTCCTCATGGGCACCGCAGGATCTCAATGGTTACGTGAACGATCTCGGGGTGTACAGCGATTTGCTCCCGAACGCGTTGAGGCGTAAGCGTAGAGTCATGGGTGACAACGGTTAGGGCTGCCGCAAAGGCCTCTTTGCCGACGCGCCAGACATGGAGGTCGGTCACTCGTGTGCCCTCTGTAGTCGATGGAACCTCTACTGCCGCGCGAATTTCCTCCACAACGGGATTGTCCATTTCGCGGTCCAGCAGGACTGCGCTTGTTCCCTTTATCAGTCCCCAGGCCCAAACGGCGACCACCCCGGCTCCTACAATTCCCATCGTCGGATCCAGCCACGACCAGCCTAGGAACAGGCCACCGGTCAGCGCGGTGATGGCGAGCACTGACGTCGCGGCGTCCGCGATTACGTGGACATATGCGGATTTGAGGTTGAGGTCATGGTGCGCACCTTGGGCATGTTGATGATGGTCATCCGTATCGTGATGATGATGCGCTCTCCCCAGGATAAGCGCACAACCCACGTTAACCACCAAGCCGATGCAGGCGATGGCAATAGCTTCGATGTAGTGAATGGGCTGCGGAACAATGAACCGCTCAACCGATCCCACGACCATCAATGCGGCGATGCCCAACAGGAAAATGGCGCTTGCAAAGCCCGCTAATACTTCGATTTTCCACGTGCCGAATGCAAACCTTCGGTCCTTGGACAGACGCCGCGCGGCGGCGTAGGCGAAGGCGCTCAGGCCAATGGCAATCGTGTGCGAGCTCATATGCAAGCCGTCCGCCAGAAGTGCCATGGAATTCAGCGACCAGCCGCCGGTAATTTCGACGACCATCATTATTGCCGTGACCCACATCACCGCGCGCGTTCCGCGTTCGGCTGCGGGGTTGCCGAGATCGAATTCGTGATCATGCGTCCAAGCGGCTAAATCGTGAGTGTGCATAATTTGTGCCTCGCTTTGGATACATCGCGACCTATGCAGTTACGACAAGAGTACCAGGCAAAGGTTGGCGTTTGAAACCATGTCCGTTCCATTGGGCGCCGCCCAGTCGCGTTACAGTTTCGCTTGACGCAGCCGCAACGCATTACCGATGACCGAGACCGAGCTCAAGCTCATCGCCGCGCTGGCGATCATTGGGCTCAACAAGAGCCCGAACCAGGGGTACAGAGCGCCCGCGGCGATGGGAACGCCGACGAAGTTGTAGACAAAGGCGAAGAACAGATTCTGGCGGATGTTGCGCATGGTCTGCTGGCTCAGTGCGCTTTCGCAGGTCATCGTGCGAACGCACGCGGCGTTGGTGCCGGATGCGGTCGCGGCGTCTATTGGCGGCATGCAGCACGGACTGGAGCAACCGCATGTCATTGACGTCACGCCGAGGACCGCACCGATCGATTTATGCCTTGCCGGCAAGTTATGCGCGACGGTGCTTCCAGAGTTACTTGCCACTTGGGTTGCACCGACTTGCTGCGGATCAAATGTTTGCCAGCCGCAGCGCATTGCCCGCGACCGACACAGAACTGAAACTCATCACCAGGACAGCAATCAAGGGCGATACCAGCAGTCCTGTAGACGCATACAGTATGCCGGCGGCAATCGGCACACCCAGGGCGTTATAGAAGAACGCGACCACCAGGTTCTGTTGCATGTTGCGCACGACGGGGGTTACAGTCGGCGGGCGGGGGCAATGCCACGCTGTTCATGGCGACGTTGGTACCGGTGCCCATGGCGATGCCCCTCAGTTGGTGCGGGCCACGGCCGTTTGACCGGCCCGCCTTAAGCGCCGCCTAAGTATCGTCGTTTACCCTTGTGGATCACGTAAGCGAGCGGGCGTCGCAGTCCATAAAATGGGAGTGACCGGCAAGGGATTCGACGATGGCTCTACGCGCCGTAAGCGACCATTTTGACGTCGGTTACAGCGGATGGAATCGAGGAGAACGACTTGCGCACCGTCATTTCACATGGCATGCCCAGTTTCGCTGGGGAGCAACCGCCTGTCATCGATGTTACGCCCAGGTCCGCATCCGTCAACCTATCGTGGTGGCAGCGTGCGCGAATGGCGCTCTGGGTGCTGCTCGGTGCGATCATGTTCCCCGTTGTATTGCTGCTTGCGAGTGTGGCGGGGCTTGCCCTGCTTGGGATCGGCGGGCTCGCAGTTGCAGTGATTGGGCTGCGTCTCAGGAACCTGCGACGACGGATGCGCGTGGCATGACTCGAGTACTGTGGTGGAAGACCTGAATCGAGCGTTGTTCGCATGGATGGCCGCAGGCTATACGCCCCAGCCGCTCCTGCTGATCACCGCGCAGATGATTGCCGAATACACTGTCGCTATCGTTCCGCTGGTGCTGCTTGCCATCTGGTTTCGTCGACCTGCGTGTCGTGACATCGCAGTTGCCGCTGTGCTCTGCGGCGGCGCTGCGCTTGCCGCAAGCGAGCTGATTGCCGCGATCACAGCGCACCCGCGCCCATTCATGCTGGGCCTCAGCCCGATGTATGTGACGCATTCGCCAGAAGGTTCCTTTCCCAGCGCTCATCTAAGCCTGATGCTCGGGGTAGCAGCGGCCCTGCTTGTCGCAAGCGGAACGCGGGCTTGGGGTGCGTTGCTGGCCGGGTCGGCCCTCCTGATGGGCTGGGCGCGCGTGTACATTGGGCTTCATTTCCCAATGGACATCGCGGGCTCCCTCGTGGTGGCAGCGTTCGTCGCTGCGCTGCTGCGCGGAAATTATCGGTGGATTGTGTTTCTACGCCGCAAGCTCGAGCGTGTCACCGGGCGCTTCGCAATCTTGGCCGCTGGGGCGGTACGCGCGGTTTCCACACGACGCCAATCGGCGGGAAAATAGGACGCCACCCAATCCAGGTCCTGCTGTCTATGCGACTGTTGCTGGTAGAAGACGATGCGATGATCGGGGAGGTCGTCCTGGAAACCCTGCGCAACGAGGGTTTCGCGGTCGATTGGGTCCGCGATGGCGCAATGGCGGACACTGCCCTGCTGACCCAATCGTACGACCTGGTCGTTCTAGACCTGGGCCTGCCCAAGAAGGACGGACTGGAGGTGCTGAAGTCGCTACGAGGGCGCAAGCAGCGCATGCCGGTGCTGATCGTGACCGCGCGCGATGCGGTGGAACAGCGGATAGCAGGTCTTGATGCAGGCGCCGACGACTATGTGCTCAAGCCCTACGACATCGACGAACTTCTTGCGCGCATCCGCGCACAACTGCGGCGAGCATCGGGACGCGCCGAGCCCATCTACGAATACGGGAACGTGGCGATCAACCCGGCGACGAAGGAAGTCACCGTCAGCGGCGAGCCCGTCCTCCTCTCATCGCGCGAGTGGGCGGTGCTGGAACCGCTGTTGGCGCGGCCGGGGTTGATCTTGTCCCGCGCTCAACTCGAGGAAAAGCTGTACAGCTGGAAAGACGACGTGGCCAGCAACGCGATCGAGGTCTATATCCATGGCCTGCGCAGAAAGCTGGGGGCGAAGTTGATCCAGAATGTGCGTGGTGTGGGGTACCTGGTGCCGAAGGTCTGACCGAATGGCGGAGCAGTCACTGCACGCTGCACGGACCTATTCACTGCGCGGACGGCTCCTCTGGCTCCTGCTCGTGGCGGTCGCGCTGGCCGCGCTCGTACAGGGCGCCGTTACGTACTACACGGCAAGCTCCGAGGCTGACGAAATCTTCGACTACCACATGCAGCAGACCGCAATGGCGCTGCGTGGCGGATTACCGTTTGACACATCGTCACGAAGCGTTGAAAGCGATGTGGAGGAAGCGAACTTCGATTTCGTGGTCCAGATTTGGACTGCGGACGGTACTCCGCTATTCGCTTCCACGAAGCGGGCACCGCTGCCACGGCAAACTGTGCCAGGATTCTCGGAACTGGCGGCGCGTGGCACGCAATATCGCGTCTTTTCCATGCAAACGCCGATGCGCATCATCCAAGTGGCTCAAGACGTAGCGGTCCGGCGTGAACTCGCCGGAAGCCTGGTTTTGCGTGTGGTGGCGCCTGTCATGTTGCTTGCGCCGCTCCTGATGCTGGCCGTGTGGTGGGTCGTAACACAGTCAACGCGCCCGCTGGCGCGGGCCCGGCTGCAGATTGCTCGTCGTGCCGCAGACGAGCTGTCGCCACTGATTGCGCCCGGGCTTCCGGATGAGGTCCGTCCACTCGTTGATGAGATCAACCTTCTGTTTGCGCGGTTGGTCGAAGCGTTCGATGCGCAGAGAAGCTTTGTTGCCGACGCCGCTCACGAGTTGAGATCGCCCCTGGCAGCGTTGCGCTTGCAAGTTCAGAGCATGCAGCGCGCCACTGATGTGGAGTCCAGAACGGTAGCCGCACGCCGAGCGCTGTCCGGCCTGGACCGTGCGGGACGTTTGGTCGATCAGTTGCTCCTTCTGGCGCGGCAGGACGCGGCCGCTGAGCTCACCGGCGGCACGCCGATCGACGTGCGCGCAATGATAACCCTGGCGATCTCGGATGTGCTCCCCGCTGCACAGGAGCGGCGCATCGATCTGGGGATCGTCGATGCGGAGCCCGCCTCAGTGAACGGCGACGAAGATGCCTTACGTATTCTCTTTCGAAACCTGCTGGAGAACGCGATCAAGTACTCTCCCCTTGGGGGTACCGTCGACATAAATATTCGCACGCAAAGCGGCGACACGGTGGTCGAGATCGGGGACAGCGGTCCGGGCATTCCGCAGGAGGAGCGCGATCGGGCCTTCGATCGCTTTTACCGCGCAGCCGGAAGCGCTGCTGCTGGAAGCGGGCTCGGACTGGCCATCGCCCAGCGTATTGCCCATCGGCACCATGCCAGCATTACGCTCGACACGTCGAGCCGATTGGGTGGCCTACTGGTGACCGTGCGGTTTTCGGAATCGGAGATCAAATTGAAGCCTCAGCCGTTGGCCGTACCGCGCTAGCCACGCGTCGAGCTGAACATGCGTTGTAATACTCGCCGTCCTTGCGCCTGATGCAATAGCGCCACAGCCGCGTGCGCGATGACATAACCCCACATCAGATTGGCCAGCAGCTTGTGGACTTGCAGAATGGTTCCCCCCGGAACTCCACCAAGCGCTATGACGGCACCAGTACTCGCCATCCCGGCCACGACGAGCAAGCCGAGGCCATGGGTGGCGCTGGCCAACGCGCTTTCGTCGGCGTGCCTCAGCCTGAACCGACGCAGCTCGTACACATGAGCGCGCACATCCTGCCAAAGTACGTGACGCCGGCATTTCATTAGCCATGGGAACAATGCGGCCGCCGCCGTCTCCAGCCGGCGCACGAGCGCCCAAAGCCAGAACGCTGTCACGATGCCAAGTATGGCCAGACCGATCGTCTCGTGCCAGACGAAAAATGCATTCCCGGGCGACGCAGCTCGTGGGCGCTCAACGAAGCCAACCACCAAAAGCTGGTGCGATACAGCCAATAAAAGTCCCGCGTGGAGCACCTTGGTCAGCAACCAACGACGAGATGCATGAATCTTTGTTGCAGCATCGGAGCTGGCTCGCTCCGTTGATGGGGATGCATTGGCATTCATTGGCATATCGAATCTGTCGAACGATAAAAGCCGCGGCAGTCGATCGACCTACCGCGGACGTGGCTCAATCGTCGTCGCCCTCCTCCTTCCGCTCTTCGGACCCTTGATCCGCGTGATCAGCCTGTGCAGAAACAACATGACCGTCGGCGGCATCGACCTTGACGTCGGTGGTCTTGGAGTTGTCGGCGACCTCTACGCCGTAAACCAGCCGGCCATTCTCGTTCTCCAGTTCGGCGCGGTTTGCACGGCCGCCTGCGTGCTGTTCGGCGGTGGCTATGGCCTGTCCAATGGGGATTTTTGCATTGGCCAGATCGACCCGTGCGTCGTTGTGATGGACACCCGCCTGCGCGGCGTAGGCGACCCCGCCAGCGGTGGCTACACTGGCGGCGATAAGAAGCGTGGAAATTACTTGCTTGAGTTGCATAAATGTTTCCTTTCGGTCAGTTGGTGGCAAGCAAGATTGCCCGCCACGCTTTCAATGTGAGGCAACATACTTAGCTGATTCTTAATCGTCACAGCAGCCGCGGTGCGCCCTTTTGTCGGTGCGGTATTGCGGATTGACGATTTGTCGTGGTTAGCCGAGCGCAATGCCTCGGCGCCAGAGCGGTGATGACGACGTCGCCGGCCGAGTATTCGCGCCACAGAATGGGGGGGCTTGCAATTTTCTGTCTTGGCAACGACACGCGCGTGCCGGCAACCGTCGGTATGCTCGCCACCTTCAGCACGGCCTTTCCTTCCAAATTCCGGCGACGCACAGCCTACGCGCGCTCCACTGCCGGGGGCGGCAGCGCCTCCTTCTGTGGATTGCGCGTCAGATAGACGATCAGCGCAGCGATGACCGTCAGGAACAGCACGCTGGTCCAGATGGTGCCCAGTCCGAACCCGCCGTTCGCCACCGGCTGCGAGAGCAGATCGCCCAACGAGGCGCCGAGCGGACGCGTGATAATGTAGGCGACCCAGAACGCGAGCACCGCGTTGAGCTTGAAGCGCAGATGGGAGACTGCGATGACGGCGATGGCCGCAGCGAATATCAGTGCGGATTTGGCATACCCAAGAGCCAGGCCTTCCGCCAGCAGATCGCCAGCCGCAGTGCCCAGCGCGAAGGTAAACAATATGGCCGACCAGTAGAACAGTTCGCGACGAGTTGTATAAATTGTGTGGATCGACAACGTCCGCTCGCTGACATACCAAGCGATGAAGGTTGCGGCCAGGGCAAGGCTGAAGATCACCGTTGTCGTCTGCAATGCGACGCCGAAGTTGTCGACCAGATTGTCGGTCACCAGCGTACCCACGACGCTCAGCAATACCACCGTGACCCAGTACATAGTCGGCACGTACCGCCTGACTCGCAGCTGCACCACCAGAGACACGAGCAGCAGGACGCCCATGACGTAGGTTGTGCGGGTGAGTCCAAGTTTGAGATTGACCGACAGGAAATCGGCTGCGGTTTCTCCCACGGTGGTGCACAGAATCTTGACGATCCAGAAGAAGATCGTGACTTGCGGAACCTTGTTGAGCATCCGTGGGACGCCTTCAATTCGCTTCGTTTGCATTTGACTCCTCTTAATTTTTCCCCGTTGCGTCGCCGACAAGGGGTGTCCAGATACGCGTTTTCCGGAAGCTTGGATTTTCCGAGCGATTGAATCTGCTGCGTAAACCGGCCGTGGCCATAGCCCCTGGCATTGGCTTCCCGACACACCGGCGGCAATGCTGCCGTCCGGAAGGATTCAGGATCTGACTTAGGCGTGGCTTAAGGGATGATCACAATTGGGCTTTCCCCAGCACTAATGACACGGCGGGAAAAGACGCACGGCCCCCCTTCAGTTCAGCCGCGACACCGTGAAGTGATCGCCTCGGAGACGAGGCGAGGGTCCGTGGGCCGCACTGTTACGACGTTCCGAACGCTGCGGCTTAAGGCTCGCCTAAGTGTCAGGGGTCAACCTTCGAATCGGACACTGGAAATTTTTTGAAGAACGCCGCTGACGGAGCAATGCAATGAAATCCATGAAGGGAAGACATGCTCACGCGGCGCTCGTGGGCGTCTTGGCAGTGTCGGGCTTGCTTGGCGCCATGCCCCTCGTGCCCACGAGCGCAATCGCCGCAGAGCGGCCGATGGTTGTGGAAAGGAATCCGCCCGGCGATATCCCAGACTCGCAGGCGTTTGTCACCTATCAATCGCCGTTGGGGTTTTCGCTTCAAGTGCCCGAAGGCTGGGCGCGAACCGATCGTACCGACGGGGTACGGTTCGCAGATAAGTACAACGCCATCGATGTGACGGTTGGCTCCGCCGCCACTGCTCCGACGGCCGCTTCCGTATATGAGGCGGCGGATCTCATCAAGGACGGTCGCGGGGTGAAGGGCGAGGCGATCACGAACATCAAGCTTCCAGCAGGCGCGGCAATGTTGATCGTTTATTCATCCAATTCCGAACCTAGCCCAGTCACCAACAAGCAACTGCGCCTCGAGAACAATCGCTACCTGATCTATCGCGGCGGGAAACTGGCAACCATCAATCTCTCGGCACCACGCGGGGCCGACAATGTCGACCAGTGGAAACTGATCGCACACTCATTCCGGTGGCGCTGACATGCGGTCCCTGGAAGCGATCGAGCTCTACCGCTTCTACCACAGCGGTGACGACGAAACCGCGGCGCTGCGAGGCGTTTCTCTTCGGCTCGAGCCCGGGGAGCTGCTTGCCCTGATGGGACCGTCCGGCAGCGGAAAGTCAACGCTTCTCGCCTGCCTCGCCGGGCTGGATGAGCCGGATGGCGGCTACGTAGAAGTTATGGGCGCGCGACTGTCGCGACGACCCGAAGCCGTGCGCGCGAGCCTGCGTGCCCGGCACATTGGCATCATGACCCAGTCCGGCAACCTGTTCGAGCACCTCACGGTCGAGGCCAACATGAGGCTGCAGATGTCGCTCGCGAATAAGGTCGATCCGAGCGCCGTCGACCACCTGTTGGACGTGATGGGACTGTCACAACGACGCGCGGCACGTCCGTCGCAGCTGTCAGGGGGCGAAGCGGCGCGGGCGGGCTTGGCAGTCGCCTTGTCGGCGGACCCGCAAGTGCTGCTGGCCGACGAGCCGACGGCGGAAGTGGATAGCGCGACTGAAGCCAATATTCTGAAGCTGTTGAAGGACCGATGCCGCACTGGCAGCGCCCTCCTGGTCGCGACCCACAGTCAGGAGCTCGCGGCCACTGCCGACCGCGTCCTCCATATTCGAGACGGACGCCTTTTGCATGCGTGACGTTCTTATCGAGGCCAACTCGATCAGCCGCAACTATCTACAGGGCGGCACGCCAGTCGCAGCGGTCGCATCTGCGACATTCCGCGTGCAGGCGGGCGATCGCGTGGCGCTGGTGGGCAGGTCAGGAAGCGGCAAGTCAACCCTGCTGCATCTGATGGCAGGACTGGATGTCCCGAGCGGGGGTGTCATCCGCTGGCCGGCGCTAGGGGCACCCGACACACTTCTGCCGAAGAAGATCGCCCTGGTGTTCCAGACGCCAAGCTTGTTGGAACCGATGACCGTGAGCGAAAACGTCGCGTTGCCGCTCCTGCTGGCGAAAACAGGCGGTGACGTTGATGCGGCGGTGAACGCTGCACTGGCGACATTTGGTCTAGAGAACCTAGCGCGTAAGCTGCCGGAGGAGCTCTCCGGTGGACAGATGCAGCGGGTGGCGATGGCGCGCGCGATCGTCGGCAGTCCGAGCGTGATTCTGGCCGATGAACCAACGGGCCAGCTCGATCAGCCGACCGGCCATGCGCTGCTCGAAGCGCTGCTGGGCCACCTTGCCGGCAGCACAACTGCGCTCGTGATCGCGACCCATGATTCCTCGATTGCGCAACGCATGGAGACGATCTGGCGCATCGAGCGAGGGGTTCTCGCGGCTTCCACCGAGGTTCATGAGGTGCCGGCGTGATTGGCGCGTGGTTCTTCGGCCTCCTGAGGGAGCGCAACGGCCGTCTTGCGGGTTCCGTGGCCGGTATCGCGGTCACCGTAGCGATGCTCGCTGCGCTGGGCGCCTTTCTGGCGCAGAGCACCGCTTCGATGACACGCCGTGCGGTGGCGAGCGTGCCCGTGGATTGGCAGGTGCAACTCGTTCCGGGAACGACGGTCCAGTCAATGACTGCGGCGATACACCAAGCCGCCTCGGTCTCAACGCTGCACGAAGTGGGCTATGCCGAAGTCGACGGCTTCGAAGCGCATACCGGTGGGACCGTCCAAACCACCGCCAAAGGCAAGGTCGTTGGCTTCGATGCGGCCTACGTCCTCGACTACCCGCGGCAGTTCCGGACGCTCCTCGGATCCCTCGACGGTCTGCTGGTTGCGCAGCAGACAGCCGCCAACCTGCACGTGACTCTGGGCGATACCGTTACGATTCTTCGTCCGGGTCTATCACCCGTGAATGTCACGATCGGCGGAGTCGTCGATCTGCCCAATGCCGATTCGATGTTCCAGGCCATCGGCATGCCGGCGGGGGCCGCGCCTCAGGCGCCACCTGACAACGTGCTGTTGCTTCCCCTGGGCGAATGGCACCGCCTGTTCGACCCGCAGGCCGCCATCCGACCCGACGCGGTCCGGACTCAGCTGCACGTCGGACTGAAGCACGACGCACTTCCCGGCAATCCGGTCACGGCCTTCGTCGCAGTTCGCGCTGCGGCCAAGAACCTCGAGGCACGGATCGCCGGCAACGGGATCGTTGCGAACAATCTCGCGGCAAGGCTCGATGCTGTGCGAAGTGACGCGTTGTACGCCAAGGTGCTGTTTCTGTTCCTCGGTGCCCCGGGCGCGCTTTTGGCGGCCTTTCTGACGATCGCTGTCGTGGCCTCAGGCGCCATCCGCCGGCGGCGCGATCAAGCGCTACTGCGGATTCGTGGCGCGTCGCGTGCGCAGATCATGAAGCTGGCAGCCGTCGAAGCCGCATTCGTCAGTGTTGGCGGCACCGTCGTTGGCCTGCTTCTGGGCGAGCTCCTGTCGAGGACACTCTTGGGCGGTGGTATTTTCAACGCCTCGGCGATGGTCTGGGTCGTCGGCGCCGTCGGCGCCGGAGTAGTGCTCGCCCATGCCGCCATCGTTGCGACCGCGTGGGTCGACGCGCAACAGACCACGGTCGCGGTGGCGCGGACCACGATAGCCGACAAGCGTCCCCAACTGTGGCGACGGATCGGCCTCGATGTGATTCTTGTCGCCTTGTCGGCCATCATCTTCTGGCGAACCTGGAGCACGGGCTACCAAGTCGTGCTGGCGCCCGAGGGCACGCCGTCGTCCTCCGTCGACTACACGGCATTTCTCGCGCCCGTGCTGCTGTGGTTGGGCGTCGGTCTGCTGACGGTCAGGCTGTGCTTGGCGGGGTTGCTTCACGGCCGCGGAGTGTTGGCCAGGGGACTGCGACCGATCGCCGGCTCGTTGGCAGGGGTCGTCGCGGCCGCGATCAGCCGGCAACCCAGACGGATGACGCAGGGTATCGCGCTGGTCGCTCTGGCCTTTGCCTTCGCCACATCCACCGCTGTCTTCAATACCACCTATCACGCGCAGACCCGCGTCGACGCCGAGCTCACCAATGGCGCTGACGTCACGGTCACGGGCACCTCACAGGCACCCGCTGCGACCAAGCTCGAGGAGCTCGCGGCCATCCCCGGCGTGAGCGCTGCGCAACCGATGCAGCACCGCCTGGCCTACGTCGGCACGGATTTGCAGGACTTGTACGGTATCGATGCTGCGCACATCGGCGAAGCAACGATGATGTCGAATGCCTATTTCGCGAGTGCAGACGCCAGGCAAACCCTTGACCTGCTGGGACGCACACCAGACGGCGTTCTGGTGTCGGCGGAAACCGTCTCGGAGTTTCAGCTGCATGCCGGCGACAAGCTCAACCTGCGGCTCCAGAACGTAGCCGACCACCAATATCACGTTGTCCCGTTCCGGTTCGTTGGCATCGTCCGTGAGTTCCCGACCGCGCCGCGCGACTCCTTCCTGGTCGCCAACGCCAGTTACATAGGACGGGTAACGGGCGCAGCCACGGCAGAGGTCGTCCTGCTGAAGACGGCCGCGGTACCCGCGGAGATCGCCGCCGCTGCGCGGACGATCATTGCGCCGCTCGCGGGAGCGAAGGTCACCGATCTTGCCGAGGCCCAGCGCCTGATCGTATCGAGCCTGACTGCGGTGGACCTTTCCGGATTGACGCGATTGGAGCTAGGTCTTGCCGTACTCATGGTGGCGAGCGCAACGGGTCTTATTCTCGCGCTCGGACTTGCTGATCGACGGCGCACGTTTGCCATTCTTTCGGCGCTCGGTGCAAAGCCTGCACAACTCGGCGCCTTTCTATGGAGCGAGGCGCTGCTGCTTTATCTCGTCGGAACGGTCATCGGCACACTGACCGGCTTGGCGTTGGCGTGGATGCTGGTCAAGCTCCTGACCGGCGCTTTTGATCCGCCGCCCGAATTCTTGAGCATACCGTGGCTCTATCTCGGTGCCCTCATGGTCGTGGCGCTCGTCGCGGTTGTAACCGCGGTGATCGGGGCGCTTCGCGAAACCCGAGTTCCGGCGGTCCAACGAATGCGCGAGATATGAAAGGCACTAGCCCGCTCGATACCTGCTCTCCGTTCATTTCAAAACGGCGAGGTATTCTCGACAACATTTTGGAGGGCAGCAATGCAGAAGCGTGAAATCGCAATCACCAACCGTCTGGGCGTGCACGCTCGCAGCTCGGCGAAGATCGTCCAACTCGCTTCGCGATTTCGAAGCAACCTCACGCTCGCGCATGGAGGACGGCGCGCCAACGCGCATAGCATTGTCGCCGTCATGCTACTGGCGGCCTCCGTCGGGAGCACGATTGTGCTCGAAGCAGAGGGATCCGACGAGGTGGAAGCGATGACTGCGATGGTCCGGCTGATCGACGCCGGGTTCGGCGAGCGCGGCTAGCCGATAGTATCGATTTGCATTCGGGATTACTGCTACCCAGTCAACACTGATGTGCTCGGCCATGATCAGCGATTACGCTGACTTCATTGTCTATCCGAGGCGGCTGCTCCTGACAGGGGGTCGCGGTGAGAAGCGCCTCGGGCAGATTACTGAGTCCTCCCCCTACTGCTTGGTTTCGCCGTCTGGCCTCCGCTGGAGTATTGGCGCTCGCGACAGGATTACGCCAGGCCAACGTGCTCGATTTGCAATGGTCTGCGGTCGATCTCGGTCGTCGCACAGCTTGGGTTCATGGCGACGAAGCGAAGGGCGACCCCTCGGTCAGGTGAATACAGGATCGTGGCGCAACGCCTTGAAGCGCGCCGGCATCAAGAACTTTCGCTGGCACGACTTGCGGCATGTTTGGGCCACGTGGCATGTCATGGCCGGTACGACGATGGCGGAACTGCAGGAGCTCGGCGCGTGGAAGTCGGCGTTGATGGTGAAGCGCTATGCGCACTTCGCGCCGGAGCAGCTGCGCGCAGCCGCGGCCAAACTTGCTACCTTTTCGTCTACAGGTCCGAAAAATGAAACGCCGGAATCAACGCAAGTTATTGAATAATTGGCTCCCCGACCAGGGCTCGAACCTGGG
>JRHI01002192.1_pt1 | contig 14014 bp, 14 predicted proteins | sample 215371 | NCBI WGS metagenome assembly JRHI01 (sample SAMN02929681, study PRJNA255918) | sediment metagenome | biome: cave system; feature: Ice Cave; material: Sediment; isolation source: sediment from deep within a dark volcanic ice cave with no known source of... ...
GGGCTTACGATTGTACGTAATCAGGAAAGATAAAGATAGTCCGCCAGCGGCAGCGCCTCTTCCACGTTCTGCTCCACCAGCAGGATCGCCGCTCCGGTTGCGGTCTTCGCTGCCGACAAGAGGCTGTAGACTTCTGCTACCAGGTTGGGCGCTAGGCCGACCGTCGGCTCGTCGATCAGCAGGAGCGAAGGCTGCGTCATCAGCTCGCGCGCCACCGAGAGCATGCGGCCCTGGCCGCCGGAGAGCGAACCTGCTCTGTCGCGCCGCTTGTCCTTCAGGATTGGAAACATGGCGTAGACGCTCTCGAGCTGCCGGCGCAGGCGCTGCCCGTCGCGTCGGAACACCCACGCGCCCATCAGCAGGTTCTCTTCCACCGTCAGCAGCGGGAAGCTATTGATCTCCTGCGTCACGTAGCTGACGCCGGCGGCCTTGAGCGTGCTCGAGTTGGCGCCGGTCACATCCTTGCCGCGAAACATCACGCGACCCGCGCTGGGCTTGAGGATGCCGAAGACAGCACGTAGGAGCGTCGACTTGCCGGCGCCGTTGGGCCCGATGACGAGCGTTACGGCGTTCTCCGCCGCAGCCAGGGTTACCGAGGAGAGAATATCGACGCCGGGCACATACCCCGCTCTGAGGTCTGACACCTCGAGGGTGCGACCCGCGCTCATGCCGCGGCGCTCCCCAAATAGGCTTGGACCACTTCGGGACGCCGGGCGACCTCGTCGAGCGTGCCTTCGGCGGCAACTCTGCCCTGGATCATCACGGTCACCCGCGGGCACAATCGGCGGACGATCGCCATCTCATGGCTGACGATCAGGAAGGCGCGGCCGTTGCTCTTGTTCTCGTGCTCGATCAAGGCGATCAGGGTGTCCTTGACCACGGGATTGATGCCGGCGAACGGCTCGTCGAGCACATAGAGACGAACAGCCGGGATCATGAAGCCCGCGCAGGCCTGCAGCAGCATGCGCTGGCCGCCCGACAGGACACCGGCGGGCTCCTCGGCCAAGTGCTCCAGCGTGCCGGTGGCCAGCAAATCGGCTGCCTTGGCTTGCCCTTCCCGCACGCCCCCGGGGCTCCCTGCCGCCAGGAAGGGAATGAGCAGGTTCTCGCGCACGCTCATGTTGGAGAACACGCGCGCGACCTGGAAGGTGCGCACGAGCCCGCGAGCGGCGATCTGGTTTGCAGACAGTCCCGTGAGCGCGGCGCCGCCGAGACGAATGCATCCCGCATCCAGCGTCTCGAAGCCTGTCAACATGTTGACGAACGTGGTCTTGCCGGCCCCGTTGGGCCCGATCAGACCGCGGACCTCTCCCGGGGCGATCGTGATCGTGACGGCATCGTTGGCAACGAGGCCGCCGAAGCGCTTGGTGACACCTTCGGCCTCGAGCAGCGGGCCAGACATCACGCTTCCCTTCCGCGCTCGCCGAAAAGGCCGTCAGGCCGGACGATGAGCACCAGGATCACCAGCAGGAAGCCGTAGACGTTCTGGTAGGGCGAGGAGATGAATGCCGCTCCGAGGCTCTCGGCGAGCCCAAGCAGCAGACCGCCGACGAGTGCGCCGGGAATCGACCCCAGCCCGCCGATGACAATGATCTCGAAGCCCTTCACCGTCGTAACCGCGCCGTTGGTCGGGTAGACCATGAACAGCGGCGCAAGCAGGGCTCCGGCCAAACCGGCAAGGGCCACGCCGATGGCGAAGGCGATGGCATCGAGCCGATAGACGTCGACGCCGGACGTCTGCACGGCCACGCGGTTCTGCGCGGCGGCCCGCAGAGCCAGGCCGACCCACGTCTTCTTGATGACGATCCAGAACACCGCGAGCGCCAGCAAGGCACAAACGAAGGCTGCCACCCGCGCCCCCTCCTGCGGCAGCGGGCCGATCCACATCACGGGCAGATCGGATTCAGGCCGATATTGGTTGGGTCCACCCAGTGCAACGGCAAGGCTGCGCAACAGGAGCAGAAGCGCGATGGTGACGACGGTTGCGTAGTCGTCGCGGCGCTGCATGGGCCGCGCGTACATCGGCTTGATCAGAATCGGCTCCAGGATCAGCCCTACGAGGAAGGTGCCGGCCGCGGATATGATCGCTGCCAGCCACCACCAGCGCGCCCCGAGCACATAATGCACGGCGACGAATTGAATATAGCTGCCGATCATATAGAACTCGCCCATCGCCCAATTTATGGTCTTGACGATCGAGTAGATAAACGTGATGCCCAGCGCCATCAGCGCGTAGAGAACGCCGACCATCAGCCCGGAAAGGACGGTCTGCACGAGAAGCTCGGCGCTGAATATCACCGGCGGCCTTTCGTTTGCGCCGCCGCGATCAGGACGGCGCCGGGTCAAACTGACGGCGTCGAGCGGCGCAGCCCAGCGGAACAATTGCGGCTATTGCGCCAGGACGTAGGCCACCTCGGCCGTCGCGGGCGTCTGATCCTTGGCTGTATAGTGCAAGACCATAAGCGGCGGCGACCAGTTGTGCCACAGCGCACCCTCCGCGCGCGGGAACGTGAGGGGGGTCGTCGACCAGCCCGTGAACGATCCCTCCTCGAGCGCCTTGATCATCGCCTTGGGTTCGGTGGAATTCGCCTTCTTGATCGCCTCTGCGAACACGATGGCGTTGGCGAAGCCGTTCAGCGCAGCGTACACCGGCGGTTCGTTGAACTTGGCCTGATAGCGCTTGGCGAACTCCTTGCCGAGATCCGACAGCTCCGATTTGGGTGAGTAGAAAGCGATGAAATTGACGCCAACGCCTTTGTCGCCGTGAAGCTGCCAGAACTGCGGCCTCGCCGGCGCATCATAGGACGTCACCATCTGTACGCCTGGCAGCAGACCGGCGGTATTGGCCTGCGTGATCATCAGATCGAGCGGCTGGCCAACGCCGACATTGACGATCGCGTCGGGCTTGAAGGCCTTGACCTGCAGAAGCTGCGGCAGGAGATCGGTCGTCGTGCGATCGAACATGATCGTCTGGATCTCGAGCCCGAGGTTCTTCTCCTTGTTCTGCTTCTCGGTCTCCTTGGCGAGGCCGATGCCGTAGTCGGTGGTCTCGGCGATGACGGTCACCCGCTTCCACTTGTTCTTCTGGATCCAGCCGAGCCAGGTGGCCGCGCGCGGCGCATCGACCGCATGGGTGCGGAAGGCGATGTCGTATTTCTTGGCGGTGACGTCGCTGGCCCCGGTCTGGGTGCCCATGGTGGGCACGCCCATCTCTTTGGCCACCTCGTTGACGGCGATGTTGACACCGGAATGGATGAAGCCGAACACGGCAACGGCCTTCTCGCTCGACACCAGGCGACGGTAGGCGGCGACGCCCTGCTCGTTCTTGCCGGCGCTGTCATGGATCGACAGCGCGACCTTGCGTCCGAGCACGCCGCCCTTCTCGTTGATGTACTCGACGCCGATCTCGGCGCCGCGCTTGGCAAGCTGGCCCAGCGCCGTCTCGCCCGGCGGCGACAGCGGCGTGATCAGGCCGAACACGATCGGCTCCTGCTGCGCCATGACCGGCGCAAGCCCAAGTGTAACCAGCACCGCGAGAAGCGAAGCTGCGCCTAGTAGTCTACGTCGCTGCATGTCGATCCCTCCCGGGCTCGGGCTGAAGGTGCACGAAACCCGCGATGGCCCGACGCCGGCGATCCGTACATTGCGTCATTCTGCAGTGTCCGGGGGCGTGGTGTCGAGGCAATCGATGGCGCGTGGCTGGGTAGGGGCCGGCGGATCAGGTTGGGCGCGCCAGCATTCGTTCACGCAGCGCGCTCATCGCGTGCCAGACATGCTCGAGGTCGGCGACATCGAATCCGGCCGCAATGTCCGGGCTCTCCGCCCTCAGGGCATCATACAGCCGCCCCGTATAGCGGGCACGGCGGTCGGGGCCGACCACAAGCCCGTTCTCGGCCTCAAACCGGACGTTCCAGGCGATTGCTGCGTCGCGGTCAATACCCTTGGGAAGGTCGAGATCGATCCGGCCGCCTTTCAATGCGATGGCATAGCCGCCGGGATGGCCCATAGGCCCCGGCACATGGCCCGACCAAGCGCGGCCATGTGCCATGGCGAGCATCAGTGTTGCGCCGCTCGCCCCCGAGATGTCGATCACCGGCTCGGGGGTCAGCTGCACGGCGGCGAAGCGGGCAAAGACATCCGGCACCTCGGCTCCGTCGAGCCACACCCGGGCCGACGGCCCGGATCTGAGGGCCGGAGTCAGACGCCAAGGTGCGATGTTCTGGTAGTGACAGAGCATTTGCAGTTTCGGCCTGGGATCACCCTCAAGCATCCCTGCGAAGGCATGCGCCAAAATGGCGATATTGCCGATTCCGCAATCCACAGGCAGGCCCATCGCCGCCACGATGCCGTTGGCAACGTCGGGGAAGCAGCAGTTGATCAGGCGGCTGTGCGGCGAGACCTGCGCCAGCGCGCGGGCGACGCGCGACGTCAGGACGGCCTGGAACACGGCGGTCGCGCTCAACCCACCTTCGGCGACCAGTCGCGTCCAGCCGTTGGCACCGCCCGAGATCACCGAGGCCGGCTGAAGCGATGCCGCCTGCACGATGACGGCAGCACGCAACCTCGCTAGCAATTCGGCGACCCGTCCACTCTCGCCCAGGTCTATCTCATGGCTCTCGATTGCGACTGGGCGCGCAAACATCTCCGCGCGCGCCCGCGCCGCCGTCAGGATCCAGGCGAGGCGGAACGCATTGCGCCCGGCAACCGCGACCCGTGTCGGCTCCGTCGCCGTGGCAGCCAGGTCGCAGGCGACCCGCTGGGCAAAGGGGCCGGTCCCCAATATGAATATGTCGCATGCTTCCGTCATATGCTCTTCTCGATTGTCGGGGGCGTTCTCCAGCTGCTGTGATCTCGATCCACGCGCAAGCCTACAGACAACCAAAGGGACACGGAATGGCCTCTACATCGGCCGACGTGGCGATCATTGGCGGCGGACTGATAGGCTGCTATTCGGCCTACTTCCTGCGCCGGCGGGGACGCTCGGTCGTCGTGATCGAAAAGGGCAGCGCGTGTGCGGCAGCAAGCGGCGTCAACTTCGGCAATCTGCGCCTGCAGGGGCGCGCACCCCAGGAATTTCCGCTTTCTCTTCGGTCGCAGGCGATTTGGGAAGACCTTGCCCGCCTCACCGGAGAGGATTGCGGCATCGTTCCCTCCGGGCACCTGTATCTGGGATTTGCGGTAAGCGATGAACCCAAGCTGGAACGGGCCAGGCACGATGCGCGAGCAGCCGGTCTCGACGTGGAACTACTGGATGGGCCCTCCGTGCGCCGCCGTTGGCCCGTGCTATCGCGGGCGGTGAAGGGCGCTTCCTGGTCGAAGCGCGATGCCGTCGCCGATCCCGCAATCGCCTCGCCCGCGGTTGTGCGGCTTTCACAACGGGCAGGCGCACGGCTCCTTGAGCATACGAAGGTCATCGCCGCCGAGCGGATGGGCCCGGGGTTCGCTTTGCGCACCCACCAGGGGGACACCGTCACGTGCGGCCAGGTTGTCAATGCGGCGGGCGCCTGGGCCGGGGAGGTTTCCCGGCAAATCGGCGAGCCTGTGCCGATGTTCGCGGCCGGACCGCCGCTGTTCGCGATCACGCCGCAGAACGCCTACACCGGCCCGTCGCTGCACGCTGTCGACGGCACGCTGCTCCTACGGCCGGGGCGCAACGGCGAGGCGGTGGCCGGCTCCTTCCCGCGCGTTAGAGCCGATGTCGCGACGGGCACGGCCACGGTTCCGGGGGATCGCGTCGAAGGCGGGCTTGCTCGCCTTGCCGAGGTCGTCCCGGGTCTTGGGCGTGTGCGCGCGGGCCGCATCTGGTCGGGCGTCGAAGGCTACCTGCCGGATATGCTGCCCGTCATTGGTTGGAGCAGGACCATGCCGGGGCTCCTGCACGCGTTCGGGTTCAGCGGCCACGGCTTTCAGCTTGCTCCCGGCGTCGGCGCCGTCGTGGCCGACTTGATCGTCGACGGTGCTTCGGAGACTCCAATCGGCGGGTTCTCGATCGAGCGTTTCGCCGGCGGCGTCATCCCCGACGAGAAGCTGTGGAGCGAATTCGATCCCGAACTCGTCGCCACCTTCCGGTAAATACGACAGGAGGCCGGCAATGCCTGATCGCAGTCGCGTCTACCACGGCGTCACCCTCGGCATTCTCATGCTCGATACCCATTTCGAGCGGTTCAACGGCGACATCGGCAATGCGCGCACGTGGCCGTTTCCGGTGCAGTACCGCATTGTGCGCGACGCAACGCCGAACCGCGTCACGCGCCCCGAAGGGCCGGACATGCTGGACGCCTTCAAGGCGGCCGCCGATGAGATGATCGATGCCGGCGTCGACGGCATTACCACCACCTGCGGCTTCCTCGCCCTCTATCAGCGCGAGCTCGCCGCCCATTGTGCCGTGCCGGTGGCGACGAGCGCACTCCTGCAGGTGCCGATGGTGGCGCGCATCCTGCCGAAGGGGAAGCGCCCGGCCATCCTCACCTTTTCGGCCGAGTCGCTCACCTCGCGCCACCTCGAGGCCGCAGGCGCCGATGCCGCGACGCCCATTCATGGCATGCCTCCCAAGTCGGAGTTCCAGCGCGCGATCCGCGAGGGCGATGCCTCCGTTCCGTTCGCCACACTGCGGCGTGAGGTGCTCGAGACCGCCGAGCGAACCTTGCGGGCGGACGCCAGCATCGGCGCGCTCGTTCTCGAGTGCACGAACCTCGCGCCCTATTCGCGAGATATCGGTCGCCTGACCGGCCTGCCCGTGTTCGACATAGTAACCCTGGTGCACTGGTTCCATCGCAGCCTGGCCCCTGAGCGGTTTGTTCAGGATTGAAGCGTACTTCACACGCTGGCGTTGACAGGCCTCGCACGCGGCGCGCAACCTTTGCCCGAGAACTGGGGCCCCGAACGCGGAGACATTGAGCCTCATGTCGAACACGAACGAGCGTCCCGTCCTGACCGATGTCACGGGCGGCATCGCGACCGTCACGCTCAACAAGCCGTGGAAGCTCAACGCCTGGGACACCCCCATGCGCGCAGAGATTGCCGAGGTGCTGCGCAGCTGGAACAGGGACGCGCGCGTGCGCGCCGTCGTCATGACCGGAGCCGGCGACCGTGCCTTCTCCGCGGGCCAGGATCTCGACGAGACCGAGAAATTCCAATCCGGCAACGACGGTGCGAACTGGTTCGAATCCTGGCGCGACTTCTACAATTCCATCCGCGATCTCGATAAGCCCTGTCTCGCAGCGCTCAACGGCGTTGCCGCAGGGTCGGCTTTCCAGGCCGCGATGCTGACGGACGTGCGCGTTGGTCACCCCGGCGTGCGCATGGGCCAGGCCGAGATCAACTCCGGCATCCCGAGCGTCACGGGCCCCATGCTGATGCTGCCCCGCATCGGTCTCTCCCGTACCATCGAGCTCACGCTCACGGGGCGTATGATGGATGCCGCGGAGTGTCGCGCGGTCGGCCTGATCCACTATCTGGTCGACCGGCCGGAGGAGTTGATGAGCAGGACGCGCGAGGTGGCCGAGATGATGGCGGCCAAGCCGGCCATGGCCATGCGGCTCACCAAGGCGCGCTTCCGCCAGGTCACCCAGCCGGCCTTCGACGAGGCCTTCGCGAACGGCGGCGTCTATCAGGCCGAAGCCTTCGCCTCGGGAGAGCCGCAAGCCGCCATGCGCGTGTTCTTTGCCGAGCGCGCCGCGCGACGCAAGGCGCGCGAGGAAGCGCGGGGCAAGGATTAAGCGGGATGGCGCTCGCGCTCGACGAGGTGTCCTTGCCAGGGCTGCCATCGACAGACGACGGCTTTTTCCCGCTATTTGCACGCCATGCGGCAGTTACGCCTGCGCGCGTCTTCGCCCGCATCGGCGAGCACGCGCTGACCTTCGGTGCACTCGACCAGCGCTCGGCAGCGCTGGCAGACTGGCTTTGCCGCAGCGGGGCGCAGTCGGGAGACCGCGTCGCGCTCATGCTGCGGAACGGCGAGACGGCGCTCGCAATGGTTCTCGCGATCGCACGCATAGGTGCGGTTTGGGTTCCCGTCAACACCCAGGCTGTCGGCGACAATTTGGCCTACGTGCTGGCGCACTCCATCCCGCGCATCGTCGTTGCCGAGCCCGACCTGATGCATGTTATTGCGGGCTGCGGCGGCGCTGATCTGCGGTCGGCAATGACAATCGAAGCCGGCGCACTGCCTTTGGGCCAACACCCACCCGCTTCGCGCTCAACCGCAGTATCCGTTGCCGTCGATGCCCCATTCGCCATTATGTACACCTCCGGCACAACGGGCCGGCCGAAGGGCGTGCTCGTCTCGCACCGCATGCTGCGCCTCGCCGGCGAGGGTGCGGCGCTGGTGTCGGGTGCGCGGGACGGCGACGTGCTTTACGTGTGGGAGCCCCTCTTCCACATCGGTGGCGCGCAGATGATGGTGCTGCCGCTCATCCGCAGCGTCACGCTTGTCATCGCCGAACGTTTCAGCGCGAGCCGCTTCTGGGCGGACGTCAGCGGGAGCGGCGCCACGCACATGCATTTCCTCGGCGGGATCTTGCAGATCCTTCTGAAACAGCTGCCCGCGCCCCTCGATCGCGGGCACGGCGTGCGCATCGCCTGGGGCGGGGGATGCCCCAAGGAGGTCTGGCGGCCGTTCCAGGAGCGCTTCGGCGTTGCAATTCGGGAATGCTACGGCATGACGGAATGCTCGAGCTTTACGACGGCCAACCTCGATGGTCCCGTAGGCTCGATTGGCAAGCCCCTGCCTTGGTTCGATGTGGCACTTGTGGACGCTGCGGGCAAAATGGTCACGCCCGGCGAGCGAGGCGAGATGGTGGTGCGCGAGCGTCTGCCGGGTGCGCTGACGCGGGGGTACTTCAACGACCCCGAAGCAACCGCCAGAGCGCTGCCCAACGGTGCGTTCCACACGGGCGATCTCGCCTCCGCCGACGCGGCCGGCAATCTCTATTTTCACGGACGCATGACGGACAGTGTGCGGGTTCGGGGCGAGAATGTCACGGCCGCCGAGGTGGAAGATGTCGCCCGCAAGCACCCGGCTATCGAAGACTGCGTCATGATCGGCGTGGCGGCCGACGTGGGCGAGGCAGCGATCAAGCTTTTTGTCAAACCGAAGGCCGGAATGAGCCTTCCTCCGCGGGAGCTTTCCGAGTGGCTCGCGGCCCGCCTCGCGCGCTACCAGCAGCCTCGCTACATCGCTGTCGTCCAGGAGTTCGAGCGCACGCCGAGCCAGCGCATCATGAAGCACAAATTGTCGAAGCGGACAGATGATGCGTGGGATGCGGTGGCCCACAAAGAATGAACCGATCTCAGATTCCCCTGAGGCGCTGGTCATGTCCGCTTTTGTGTAGGTATGCCGCATGCGCACCAGCAGCGAGGTGCCAGAGCGTCCGCCCGTCAATCGTGGTGATCGCCAGTATCGATGTTGCAACGATGCAGGTTCCGGGCGAAGCTACGTTGTTGAGACAAAGGGGAGCTAGCCATGTTCTCGCACGTCATGGTCGGGGCCAACGATGTAGCTGCGTCTAAGAAGTTCTACGATGCTGTGCTCGGCGCCATCGGCGTCCCAGAGGGCAAAGCCGACCCGAAGGGGCGGATCTTCTATCGCACCAAGTTTGGCATGTTTGGGATCACCAAGCCGATCGACGGCAAGGTGGCGACGCACGCCAACGGCGGCACTATCGGCTTCACGTGCGACAGCCCCGAGAAGGTCAAGGCCTTCCACGACGCAGGCGTCGCCAGCGGAGGCAAGAGCATCGAGGATCCCCCAGGGTGGCGCGATGGCGCTTTTGGCAAGCTCTATCTCGCGTATCTGCGCGACCCATTCGGCAACAAGATCTGCGCGCTTCACCGCGGTTGATCGCGGTGCGCCGTACGGACGCGCCGCCCTCTACCTTGCGAGCGACGCCTCGAGCTACATGACCGGCTCCGACCTGCTGATCGACGGCGGTTATACGGCAGTCTGATGCATCGGGGCGCTTCGTCTTATTGAGAGTCGATACCTCGCGCATCTTCGGGATCGGCCCTATCACCAGGAAGAGATTGCAGAGCGATGAGCAGCAACAACGACTACATCCCCCCGAAGGTCTGGAAATGGGAAAAGCCGCGCGCGGAGGAAGAATGGAGGTACTCGGGAATCAATCGGCCCATTAGCGGGCCGACACATGACGCGGAGCTGCCTGTGGGCAAGCACCCCTTGCAGCTGTATTCGCGTGCAACGCCCAACGTGAAAGTGACCGTGATGCTGGAAGAGCTGCTCGCACTCGGCCACAGCGGCGCCGAGTACGATGCCTGGCTGATCGACATCGGTAAGGGCGAGCAGTTCGGCAGTGGCTTTGTAGAAATGAATCCGAACTCGAAGATACCGGCTTTGGTGGATCGAAGCGGTGCCAAACCTCGTCGCGTGTTCGAGTCCGGATCGATCCTCCTCTATCTCGCAGAGAAATTTGGCGCGTTCCTGCCGTCCGATCTAGACAAGCGCACCGAAGCGCTCAACTGGTTGTTCTGGCAGATGGGAAGCACGCCCTACGTCGGCGGCGGATTCGGTCATTTCTATCATTACGCGCCTGTCAAGATCGAGTATGCGATCAACCGGTTTGCGATGGAGGCGAAGCGACTCTTGGATGTGCTGGATCGGCACCTCAGGGAACACGAGTATATGGCTGGCGATGAGTACTCGATCGCCGATATGGCGATTTGGCCCTGGTATGGGGACCTGGCGCAGGGCACACAGTACGGTGCGGGCGAATTCCTGCAAGGCCAGGCGTACGTTCACGTCATGCGCTGGACAAAGGCGATCGCCGAGCGACCCGCCGTCAAGCGCGGCCGGATGGTCAACCGCGCCATATGCGATCCTGCTCAGCAGTTGCATGAGCGCCATGATGCAAACGACTTCGCTACGAAGACCCAAGACAAGGTGACCAAGTAAGACTCCACAAACTTCCGTCCGGCGGGCGCGACCCGTTGCGATACAAAACTCGCTTAGCACAGAGGAACCTCCCGATGACCATCATCGACTCCCAGGTCCACGCCTATGAGGCGAACACTCCCAAGCGTCTCTGGCACACTGTGCCGAACTGGCCTGCTCACGTCACAGGTGACGAGATGGTGGCGGCGATGGACAAGGTCGGCGTCGATGGCGCGATCTTCATCTCCGCCTTTTCCATGTACCGCTACGACGCCAGCTACGCCGTGGAAGTGCAACGGGCCCATCCGGGCCGCCTCGCCATCGTCAAGCCGGTCGACCCGGACGATCCGTCGGTGGCCGATGTCATCGCCGACTGGAAGAAGACGCCGGGCACGGTCGGCATCCGCATCATGATGACGAAGGAGGCGAAGCGCGAGCCGAACGATCCGGGCCTCGACCGGATCCTGCGCGCCGCCGTTCGCCACGACTTTCCGGTCAACATGCTGTGCTGGGGTAATGTGCATGCGGGAACGGCGTTGATCGATCGCCACCCCGATACGCGATTCATCATCGACCATCTGGCCATCCTGCAGCCCCGCACGCCGCCCGCCCCGCCGCAGCCCTGGGCAGACCTGCCGAAGGTGCTGGAGCTCGCCAAGCGCCCGAACGCGGTGATCAAGGTGAGCGGTGCGTGCACGCTGTCCCGGGAACCGTATCCCTTCCCGGACATCTGGGACCCGCTCGCGCGCGTGTTCGATGCCTGGGGTTTCGACCGCTGCCTGTGGGGCACGGACTGGACTCGCGCATTCGCAGTCGTCAACTACGAGCAGGCCGTCGAGCCCTTCCTGAAAACGGGCCGCCTGAGCGACAGTGAGCGGGCGATGCTGATGGGCGGCGCGTGCGCCAAGGCCTACGGCTGGTCGCCGAAGAAGGGTTAGGCTCTTCATCACCCCGCGAGGCCACCCGTGCCTGCGAGGCCAAGATGCTGACACCTGACATGAAGCGGATCATTGAGGAGCAGCGCCTCGGATTCGTAGCGACTGCCGATCTCGATGGCACACCCAACGTGTCGCCGAAGGGTACCTTCATCGTATTGGACGACAAGAGGATTGCGTTCGGCGAAATTCGTTCGCCTGGCACAATCCGCAATTTACGGGCGAACCCGCGCATTGAAGTCAACTTCGTCGATCCTTTCGTGCGTAAGGGCTACCGTTTTGCCGGCACCGCGACAGTGGTCGAGCGTAGGAACGGCACCTTCGAAGCGTTGCTTGGCCATTTCCGGGGTCCCCTCGCACAGCGCATGCGCGCAATTGTGGTGATTTCGGTAAGCAGGGCGTTGCCCCTGACATCACCTGCCTATGACGATGGGACGAGCGAGCCGGAGATCAGAAAGCTCTGGACGTCTCGATTCCGCAAGCTCCAACCAAATGAGCGGTTCGAGGAATAGACCTTTCGAGCGTCTGGACCCCTTTCGAGGATCCTGCCGAGGCGAAGGCGAGAGTTACCGACTATCATTTCTCGGTTTTCTGCGGCGAATGCCGCGCATGTAGCTTGACAAGTTCATCATTGTTCTCTTTATGTTCTCTGTCCAATGGGAGGAATGATATCTGCATGGAAGGTTCGGCCACCATCCTTCATGCGGACTTGGACGCCTTCTACGCCTCGGTAGAACAGTTGCTCGATCCGTCATTGCGCGGCAAACCCATCGCCGTCGGCGGCGGGGTCGTGCTCGCCGCTTCGTACGAAGCCAAGGCTTTCGGGGTCCGCGGTGGAATGTCGGGACGGCAGGCGCGCCAACTCTGTCCGCAGCTATGTTTCGTCAATGGCAACTTCAAGGAGTACGAACGGCTGGGCGATGCCGCCATTGAGGTGATGGGCGATTTCACGCCACTCGTCGAGCGGCTCTCCATTGACGAGGCGTTCGCTGATGTCGCTGGGTGTGAACGTCTCTTTGGTCCACCAGCGCAAATTGCGAAAGCCATTCGACGCCGCGTGCGGGAGGAGCTGGGACTTCCGATCTCCGTGGGAGTGGCGCGCACCAAACACCTCGCGAAGATAGCCTCGCAAGTAGCCAAACCCGACGGACTGGTCGTCGTCGATCCCGCAACCGAGCTCGAATTCCTTCACAACCTGCCTGTCGATTTGATGTGGGGCGTGGGCCCGGTCACCAAGGTACGACTGGCGGAGATGGGTGTGCTCACGATCGGGCAGCTGGCGGCGATCCCAGGGCGCCGGCTGGAGCGGTTGCTGGGCCATGCCTTGGGAGACAAGTTGGCGGCGCTGGCGTGGAACCGCGATCCACGGGAAATCAAGACGAACCGTCGCGCGCAATCAGCCGGAGCGCAATCAGCGATTGGCAAGATGCCTGCCGAAGCGCGAGTTCTCCAACCCACCCTGCGCCATCTTGCGGACAGGGTCGGCACGCGGCTGCGGGGCAAATCCCGTCCCGGCCGGACGGTAACGGCACGCGTACGGTTCGCCGATCTCCGCTCAGTCACTCGCTCCGTAACGCTGCCCGTGGCGGTTTCGGCAACGGCAATACTTGCCGAGATCGCCGAGGATTTGGTGCGTGGCGTTCTGATCAAGCACCCCGGTGAGAAAACTGTCTCGCTGTTGGCCATCTCGGTTTCCAATTTGTAGAAAGACCCGGTAGTGCAGCTCGAGCTCCCGCTTGGGTTTGAGGATGAAGATCGTCTCCCGGGTTCTAAAAAGGGCACGGCGCGCTGGGTGGCAGACCGCGCTGTTGACGCAGTCCGTGATCGCTTCGGATGGGAAGCGGTTGGCTACGGATCGGTGGCGTTAGGATTGTCCCGTTCCGTTCCCGACGAGTTCCGCCGACTCGCCGAAAAGGAACTGTGATTGTCACTGCGAGCATAGAGGCATGGAGGACAAACATGGAAGGTGGATGCACGTGTTGCCAGGTGCGGTATCGGTTGAGTGGACAGCCGCTCATCGTTCATGCTTGCCATTGCCGCTGGTGTCAGCGCGAGACTGGAACGACCTTCGCCCTCAACGCCTTGTATGAGGCCGATCGCGTCACACATCTCGCGGGCGAACCCGAAATCGTGGACACGCCTTCGCAGAGCGGAAAGGGCCAATGCATTGCCCGCTGCCCCTCGTGTCGTG
>JRHI01002193.1_pt1 | contig 14006 bp, 11 predicted proteins | sample 215371 | NCBI WGS metagenome assembly JRHI01 (sample SAMN02929681, study PRJNA255918) | sediment metagenome | biome: cave system; feature: Ice Cave; material: Sediment; isolation source: sediment from deep within a dark volcanic ice cave with no known source of... ...
TATGCAGACGCGCTCTACAAGCCGCTTGAAAATGTAGATGCGATTGCCCTACCCAACCACCCAGTTACTTGTCAGCAAATAGCTACTACTATATAATTGCTTGCGTAAACTTATATCTCGCACAGCTTCGTATACCGATTCAAGTGGAAAGGAGATGCCGCAAACCCCTGCTCACTATTTCAACTTTGTATAGTATTTTTAACGGCAGGTCTTTGCGGCTGACTGTATGGATAGACTGAATGGAACACCAGGTTTAGGTTCGATCAACTTTATCACCGGTTCACTGGCAGGAAAAACCATCCAGCTTCGTAAATCGACGCTAACCATGGGACGTGAGTCGGGTAACGATATTGTTGTTTCTGACCCATCAATTTCGCGACGCCACGCTCAAATTACCTTGAATGGTGGAATATGGACTATTAGCAACCTCACACAGCAGAACACTGTTACCGTTAATCAGCGTGATGTACCGCCCTTTCAGCAGTCGCCCATTAGTGAACGCGACACCATAAGATTAGGGACAGAGACAACATTCCTCTTTCTGCCAAATGCAGCAGTCTCGCTCTTCTCTCAACCTGCTCAAAACACCCAATCACCGCCGCAAGCTCCACCTGTTGCACCTCTACAACAGGCATTTCAGAACGTCCTACCGTATAATCCGACCATGGCACCACCTCCTCCACCTCCTCCACCTCCTCCACCTCCTGGACAGGTGCACAGACAGGCACAAGGACAGCAACAACCCATGCAAGTTGTCCCGCCTTTCGCCCCATCAGGCGTCTACAATGCACCATCGAGAGGAACTGAAAACATCCCTCGTGGCATACCATCCCTGGAGATTAGCTCCAATACCCATCAAGATAAGCCAAGCTACCCACTTAGCGCGCAAGTTATTAGTATTGGGCGTCATCCCACTAATGATATCGTTATCAAAGAGACGGTTGTCTCGGCTTTTCATGCCCAGATAGTGCGTGAAGGCGACAAACTCATATTTATACACCCTCATCCACAGCAGCAGCGCACCACCAACGGGTTGTTGTACCAGGGGCGTGTTATTCAAGGCAATGAGACCTTCCGCAAACCCCTGGAACGAGGCGACATCTTCCGCATAGGCGATGAGCACGGCACGCTCGTCACCCTCACCTACAATGATGGCTCGGCAGCGGTGCAGGACATTGTGCCCGCAATCCGTCCAATCCCACTGGGTACCCCGCTCATTAGCCTGGGACGACAACCAGATAATGTTGTTGTACTTAATCACCCCCTGGTCTCCAGTCATCATGCTCGCCTGGAATTGGGACAGGGTGGCTACCGCATTGTCGACTTGCGCAGCACCAACGGCGTCTATATCAACGCGCAACGTATATCGAACCAGTTGCTCCAACCGGGAGACGAGATACGCATTGGCCCATTCAAGCTCACATTCACAGGCACGCAGCTAACACAGCATGACGAAAGTAGCAGCGTTCGCATTGACGCGGTAGGCCTCAAAAAGGTCGGTAATAAGAAGACGATACTGATCAACGACATCTCTATTGCCATCCCGCCGCGCAAGTTTGTGGCACTCGTCGGTGGCTCCGGCGCTGGCAAATCTACGCTGATGGACGCTCTCAATGGCCTCCGACCGGCACAGGAGGGGAAAGTTTTCTACAATGGGCAGGATTACTATAAACATCTTGCCGCCTTTAGTACCCAGCTTGGCTACGTCCCACAGGATGACATCATCCACCGCGATCTGACCGTCGAGCGCGCGCTCTACTACGCTGCCAGGCTGCGCCTGCCAAGCGACTTCACTGAAGCCCAGATCAAGCAGCGCATCGACGAGGTGCTGGATGACGTGGAGATGACCTTCAGAAGGAATTTGCTGGTGAGCAAACTCTCCGGTGGTCAACGTAAACGCGTCTCCATTGCGCTGGAACTACTGGCCAACCCGAGTGTCTTTTTCCTGGACGAGCCAACCTCCGGCCTTGATCCTGGCCTGGACCGCAAGATGATGTTCCTCTTGCGCAAGCTCGCCGACAAGGGACATACCATCGTGCTGGTCACGCATGCCACGAATAACATCAACGCCTGTGACTATGTTTGCTTTCTAGCACAGGGCGGACGCCTGGCCTTCTTTGGTCCCCCAAACGACGCGAAAACCTTCTTCGACAAAACCGACTTTGCCGAAATCTATAGTGCTCTGGAGCCGACAGAGCAGAATAAGAATATTCCAGTAGAGGCGGAGCAACGGTTCAAGGCATCTCCATACTATCAGCAGTACGTGAAAACACCGCTTGAACAAGGGGCTGCTGGCCGTGCTAACGTCATTGACTCGACGGTTGAGGTCAAGCCTCCCAGGCGCGGCAATCCCATGAAGCAGTTCAGGTTGCTCACCATGCGTTATATGGAACTGCTCAAAAACGACACGGGCAACCTGCTGATCCTGCTCTTGCAAGCGCCCATCATTGCCTTGATCCTGTTTTTCCTGGCCGCGCCTCTGACATTTAGCCCTAGCAGCGTGGCAACTTGCCCGCCTAACCCTCAGGTTCCGCAGACGATGCCTAGCAAGGTCGACTGTCAAAACGTGGTAAACGCGCTTAATACGCCGCAGGGATCTCAATTCCTTGTCCAGAAAGGTCTGACAGAATCGGAAGCAGTAGAGCGCTCTATCGCTCCTGGTTCTGGTGGAGACGCCCAGAAAATTCTCTTTATTATGGCATTTGCCGCCGTGATGTTCGGAGTGATCAACGGAGCGCGTGAGATTGTCAAAGAAGAACCCATCTATCGCCGCGAACGTACGGTGAACCTCGGCATCATTCCCTACATGTTCTCCAAGATCACGGTACTAGGCGTGCTGTGTCTGCTGCAAAGCCTCGTGCTGGTGATTTTTGTAAATTTGAGGGCACCGCTCCACCACAGTACACTCCTACCTCCTGTGCTGGAAATCTATATCTCCCTGTTCCTTACTTCAATAGCTGGCTTGATGACAGGATTAGCAATTTCGGCACTCGCGCCAAATACTGACCGAGCCACAAGCTTTATTCCGATCATCCTTATTCCGCAGGTTATTTTTTCGGGCATCATCTTCCCACTGAATAACCCCGTGTTACAAATCTTAGGAGCATTCTTCCCATCTCGCTGGGCCATGGCGGCAATGGGTTCCACCGTTGGACTCCATGGAGACAAACTTGGTGGCGACGATTTCTCATACCAGGGAACGCTCTTCTCAATGCACAGTCAGGCAGCGGCAACCTTCCATCTCTTACTCATGTGGTTTGCCCTGCTTGTGACGATTGTCTCCCTTGGCGCACTCACAGCTTACTTCCTGAAACGGAAAGATGTGAGAGGATAGCATGGTACTTCTTGGCATATTTCTTGCTTGAAGATATCATCGTATGCTATTGTTACAATGTTCTCGTCAGGAATATCCAGTAAAGGGAACGAGCAAACAAAGGGTGTTACTCAACAAACGCATTATCGTCGGTATATGTGGAGGGATTGCATCATACAAAGCGGTTGACCTGGTGAGCAAATTGCAGCAGGCAGGTGCACTTGTAGATGTGATTTTAACAGAGCACGCGGAAGACTTTGTTCGACCGCTGACCTTCTCAACCATGAGCCATCGGCCCGTCTATAGCGACCTCTGGGAAGCTTCGGGACGAGCGGCAGAAACACATATTGCGTTAGGTGAGGAGGCAGAGTTACTGGCAATTGTGCCAGCAACAGCCAACACCATCGCAAAGCTGGCTCATGGCATAGCGGATAACATGCTTACCGCTGTGGCGCTGGCCACGAAAGCTCCCCTGGTTCTGGCTCCTGCAATGTACCGGGATATGTATACGCACCCGGCAACGCAGGCAAACCTGACGTTGCTACGAGAGCGTGGCGCCTGGATCATAGAGCCAGAAGTTGGACGACTGGCTTCAGGGGCAGTTGGACCGGGTCGGCTGCCAGCTACAGAGGTTCTGCAGGAGGCCATCAGCAAAGTACTGGGACGCAACGGCGATCTTGCTCATTGCCTGGTCGTAGTCACAGCTGGAGGCACGCAAGAACCTATCGATCCGGTACGATACGTGGGGAATCGCTCATCAGGGAAGATGGGTTATGCACTGGCGACAGAGGCCAGGGATCGTGGTGCAGATGTCATTTTGATCTCGGGTCCCGTGGCGCTAGCAGGCCCCTATGGCGTAGAACTGCGAACAGTCGAAACAGCACTACAAATGCGCGACGCTGTTCAAAGTGCGATCACTAACGCCGATGTGCTGGTAATGAGCGCCGCTGTGGCGGATTTTCGTCCAGAAGCTCCAGCAGCACAAAAGTTGAAGAAGGGGAGTGGGGGAGATGAAGCGCAAGGATTTGATGCTCACGGAGGATTGACCCTCCACCTGGTACGCAATCCAGATATTCTTGGAGAACTTGCCAGGGCATCAAATAAGCAATTATTGGACAAAGGTGAACGTAAAAAGCGCCTGGTATGTGTTGGCTTCGCGGCTGAAACGAATGATATCGTTTCCAACGCACAAAGCAAATTGCTAGCTAAGCAGTTGGATTTGCTGGTTGCGAACGATGTCAGCCGACATGAAAGCGGCTTTGGTGCGGAAACCAACAAAGTTATCATCTTTCATGCCACTGGTGAAATGGAAGATTTGCCTGTAATGCCTAAAATAGGCGTTGCGGCAGCCATTTGGGATCGAATTGTACTCTTATTGAGTACGATATAGATCAAAGGACAGTGGCACCGTGATGGGAGATTTCGTTCTAGAGTTATTGAGTACGAGGAGTACGCAGGAGGCATCCACCATGGATCGTGCTGCTAGCGCTGGTTTCGAAGGCATCGCTCAGATGCTGCTTGAGCAGAAAAAATTAATGGACGCTTTAGAGTCGGAGAACCGTGAATTACGGCGGCAGCTCTCTGACCTGAGGCGAGGTATGGGCATTGCGGTAGTCATTGAAGGCAAGACTATTCAACTCGCAAGTGATCCTGGCGCGCCGGTTCCTATGAACCCGCAGACGCAGGCTGCATTGCAAAGCCTACAAAATTTACAGAATTCGCAGGCCAACATGGGTAGTACCTATGGTCAAAACAGCGGCCGCCAGACGGGTGGACAGCAGCAAGTTAGCCTGAATGGTGATAAGCGGGACAACGGTAGTTCACGCAACCCGCTCGCCGATAGCTTCGTTCTCTAACTGCAACTGCGTCTACATTCTCAATAAAAGAGGTACAGGCTCCATGTCCTTGTAGGGATGCTATAAGCACGTGAAGTTTGTATCTCTTTCTGGCATTTTCCTCCCTCAAGGCTCTAACTTGCTCATTGAAGGGATAGTCGCCTGACGTGCCACATCACTAAATCTCTGCACACCAACGTGCAAAAACCCCTTGTATATTCCTCAAATTGCTGCTATTATCAAACACGTGTATTTACACAAAGAAGTGCAGGCCATTATTCCTATCTATACAAAGAAGGCCAAAGTCTACGGGAATAACCAGCTCACAAAGGAGGTCATGAATGATTTGTCCCCGTTGTCAAAGTCAGGTAGCAGATGGAATAAAGTTCTGCGGCGTCTGTGGAAGCCCTTTACCAACAGGCCAAACACCACCACCGCCTCAGCAACCACAAAATCCGTATAATCCACCACCACCACAAAACCAGTATGGTGGCCCTCCACCCCAGGGACAGTATCGTGGACAACAGCCGCCTGAAGGTGCATATGTACCACCTAACCAGTACGAGGAATACGCTAGCAGCCCATTCGGCAATGCTGTACCCAGGGCCGAACTCCACAACCCCAAAGGAGACATCAGGGTAGGCGATATGACCATCCACATTGATGGTGAACTTGTGCCCGTCGTGGACATCATGCTGGGAAATCAGCTTCCGATCTACTTCGAGCATCATATCCTGCTCTGGAAACACCCGGGAGTTCAGATTGGCTTTAAGTCGATCAAAGGCGCGGCAAAACGTTTCTTCGCAGGACTGCAAATCTTCATCAGCGAAGCACAAGGTCCTGGAAACATTTCTTTCTCTCGCGATTCCGTAGGTCAGATTGTGGCATTACGTCTGCAGCCAGGTCAGATGGTTGAAGTGCGTGAGCACCAATTCCTGGTGGCCACTGGCAATGTCGACTATGGTTTTACCTTCATGCAAGGTGCTGCCAATATTCTTTTCAGCCGCACAGGACTCTTCATCGACCAGTTTACAGCTCGTGGCGGTGAGGGTATGGTATTACTCCACGGCTATGGCAATGTCTTTGAGAAGATGCTAGCTCCCGGGGAAACGCTCGACGTCGAGCCTGGTGCATGGCTGTGGAAAGATCCTTCTGTACAGATGTCTGTTACGACGGTCGCGGGTTCGCAACGCGGAGGCGGCATCTTTGGTGCTATCGGCGGCATGATGGCAGGTGCATCAATTATACTCAACCGCTTCACTGGTCCTGGTCGTCTGGGCATTCAATCGATGACCTATCATCCTCCCCAGACCGAAGGGGCGCAACAGGCTGGCGGTCAGTCTAACGTCAACCTCGGACAGTTATTCAACTCCTGAGACCTAGCCTGTTACTTATAAATAAGGGCGTAGGGACGCGATACATCGCGTCCCTACGCCCTTACCTCGACTCTTATTGGCCTATGTTATTGATGCCCCTTCTCTTTTTCACGGTTGATACGCAGAATCTTAAGCATGTACTGCTCTGAATTGAGATAGTAGGGATTGCGCTTGATATATTTCCCGACAACAGAAATGGGGTGCAACTTGAGCAATTCGACCACCAGGCTGGGCACCAATTTCCCATGGTCGTAGTGCATTAAGGCAATGATAGGCGCATTCTGGAAAGTGAACACAGCATCAGAAGCCGCTTCATACTTCAGTATCTGTTCAGGTGTCGCGATATCCTTGGCAAGCCAGTTCATGTCAATGGAAATACGTACTGCCTTCCATCCCTCGCGTAGCGCTTGAGCAATAAATGTTTGATGTTGAGAGAGCAAAAAATATGGGTCAAAGCGATTACCGTTTGCCAGAAACGTTTCTCTTTCTTCATACAACACTAACTGCCCCTTCTCGATTAATTCATCTACGTTCAACTGCAACTTCTGTAGTTCCTCGCGTAGTTCCTTCACCTGGGCGGGAGCAGCAGCAAATAAACATTTCTCAGAAAGAGTAAACCCCACACGCATTAGACGTGCCGTCACACCGGGAATCTCTATCACCTTACTGTAAAGTTGGCAAATATGTGAGCCAGGTGGGATACGCTCAGTTTTACCTTCAACACTAAGATCCATATCTATCTCCGCTTGCATTGCTAGCTTTTCTATTGCTAACGCCAGTACATTTCTTTGCCTGACGAATATATGCAGACTTGTTGTTCATAACAACAACAAGTAGACCAAGGCTGCCAAAAATGAAAACTCCTGAGAGGAACGCGAAGAGAAAAAGCCACGTCATCCTTTGCCAGGAATATGCATAAAGAACTGACAGTGATAAGGGGAAGAGCGTCATCGGAAGAGGGAAGAATAGCATCCAGGCCAACAAGACACGCAGGCTTTGCTTGAGAGACAAAGCATCCTCTCCACTATAGGGAAAGAGTAAACGCCGCAAAGGCGAATATCGCGTTGGTTTCTGCATGTGACTATTCATGTCCTTCCTTGCGCTGAGACTCCAACCAACGGCGCAATACATCTTCAGCCTGGTAAAGGATCTTTACCTCGTTCTGATAACTCAAGCGCCGACAGGCCTCCGGCAGAGGAAACCATTCCACCATATCATATTCATGGTCGTGGAGTGTTGTATCGCCTCCTATGGCCTCCAACAAGAAATGCCGTACCTGCTTCTGGTAACGTACTTGATCACGTACAAAGAAGTAGGAAATACTGCCAATATAGGCAATTAAACGGACGGCCAGTCCTGTCTCCTCCTGCACTTCACGTAGCGCAACTTGTTCAATGGTCTCTCCAGCTTGAGGAGTTCCTTTGGGTAAAGTCCAGATACCAGCGTGGCTTCGTCCTACTAATGCCACTTCTACAGAAAGGTCGCTATCTAGAGCAGTTATTCCCTGCTCCAGACTCTGTTTACCCACTACGAAGTTGTTCTCTTCATGGGAGCGCATTGGAACAAGACGAAAAACCACTCCCCCTGCCGAATAAGCCCGCATCGTTCGATATCGCTCCATCGTTCCCGCTGTACCCTCTCTATACCACCATACGAATGTAATAGGGTCTCCATCCCTAGAGGAAAGTTTGGCAGTTTCTTCAAGACCAGAGCCTTTAAAGAAACTAGTGCTTGTCAATCAGGCATCCTACTAACACTATACAACATGTATCTGGTTGATTGCTGAGCATTGCCTGAGCCTTGTATTCTGCCGACCGCTTAAAAAACAGAGTATAGCGAATGGCAGAAAAGGTGTCAAGCCAAACTAGCGCGAATGGCTTCCAGGTTCTTCGCAGGCGTCTCTGGTGGAATAGAACAACCAGGAGCAAGGAGAAAATGCTCGCCACCTGTCAACGCTATAGCGTGTGCCACCTCTTCACGCACCTGTTCGGGTGTGCCGCTCTTGAGGGTTGTCTTCTGATTGATGCCACCCATTACGGCTTTGCCTGAACGCATCTTCCCTGTTCGTAGGTCAGGATTACCTTCCGCGGTAGCATCCCAGCTAACAGCCTGTACCGGGTATTCGGCAAGCTGATCGAAGTAGATATGAGTACCACAATTGTGCAGTACATTGAATTTACTGCGGCTCTTGATGGCATCCAGGAACTCCAGATCGTATTGTTCGCCAAATTCACGATACTGGTCTGCGGTAAGCATACCCTTGCTGGCCCAACCATTCGTAGCATAGAAGATACCACTGGCTCCCTGCTCCAGACAGGCAATCGCATATGCCGTAAACGTTTCTGTAATGACGCGTAGAGCGGCGTGCATAGCGGCACGATCCTCATGCAGCGTCTGAAGTACCAGCTCACTTTTGTTACCAGCCAGATATTTCGCAACGCCGAGCGGGCAAAAAATGGTCTGCATAAAGTACGCATCAAAACCAATCGCATGATTGATCAATTGTAATGCGCGCAACTGTTCACCAAGGACACCGCGATCTGGTTCAAGGGGACGAATACGCCTCCAGTCAGAAGCGCTCTTAATAGGTGTATCCTCAAAGATAGGAGCTTTATATTTTTCTCCTGATGGCCTTACTTTAACTCCCCAGCCCTCAACATGGTAGCAGGCACGTGGGTTGACCTTCATGAAATCCCAGTCATAGCGTGTGAAGTTCTCGACCATTGCTTCAGCTAATGACTGGACGCCCCATTCACGCTCGAAGTCGTGACCCCACATACTTGCTGGGATACGATCTACCGGGTCACCACGAAGTGCGGCATCGACGCGTTCCTTTTTATTCATCGTATTTCCTTCCCTTTCAGTTTTTCATCCTCAGAGTTATTTCAGGTTAATAGCGAGCTGATACTGTGCTAACTGTGTTGTCTCGACAGCATAAGCTGAAACAATGAGCACGACACGGTTTACAGACGAACCGTAGCTTGAAATAGTGAGTGTTCCTTGCCCGCTCGCCAGGTCTACAGGCACATCATTTACGGTAAACTGCGAACCCTGGTACAACAAAGCCAGCACATCGAAGTGCTCTGGCAACACAGTATTAGAGCGAACAAAGCCATTACTGACCCAACCATTATCATTTGCCGACGTATCCTGGAAGTGCAGTTCTGGAATACGCATGGCATCTATTGCGAAACCTTGCGAGGTAACTGCTTCGTCAGTGACCTGTTCAAAACGGACCTGTATTTTCTTTCCACTATAAGGACTCAGGTCTACACTTTCCTGTATCCACTTAGGTACGCTTCCTCCACCACTTATACCAGTATACCCGTTGCCCCAATTCGCACCGTTGGGATTACTTGTAGTGGTATGGCGTCCCTTCAGCGTTATCCAATTGGCGCCATCTACGGAGACCTCGACAAAGGCATAATCGTGATCACGCGGCAGATCAAACCAGGTCGCGAATTGTAATGTTGCCCTTTTGCTTCTGAGATGTGTTAGATCGAATCCACGTGTAAGCGTACTATCCACATTGTCGTAGCGGTTACCCCACCACTCATTGGCGGCTTGATAGGGATTGTTGTTAACAATACGTACCATAGGAGCGCCCCTGAGACTGATGGTAAGTGTACCACGGCGTGTTGCCGGTGGAAGAGTATAATATTCAGCAGCATACTGGTGTACAGTATCGCTTTCCGAGATAGGATAGCTATTGAACGTATGTTGCGCCGTCAAGCCTGGTAAGGTGATAGCAGCATAGCCATATTCGCCCTTGCCAACGCTGGCATCCTCTACATAATTCGCGATGTACCACTTGTGCAAGACATCGATAAAGCTATCTGAGTAGCTATGTTTTGCCAGAACATGATTAAAGTTATCTGGTGGCGGCAGCGGATCTTGTAGTAACTCTTTAAGCATACCATACCCACCATAATGAGTGGCGAAGTAATACATAAAAAGGTAGCTTGCGCCATAATGGGCAGCGCTCATGTTTACATCATCAGACCGTTCAGTGAGTTGGGTATCCGGCGTCTGGAGAAAACCTTGATCAAACCAGCCAACAGGGTAACCGTTGAGGTATTGTGCCAGCACAGACATACCTTCATTGATCCAACCCGGGTCAACAGGGTGCTGGTGCCAATGAATCAAATACTGAAATTCATGAGCAAGGGTACTGTTGTAGTCGGAGCTCCCAGGAACGAGGTTATCAAGGCTCATATAGAACATTTCGCGTTGGTTGCTGTAAGGAATGATACTGGCAGGATACTCATCCTGGGCATTAAAGTATCCACTTGTGCTGTTGCCCAGGCCAGGCGCATTGAGGATGGTTACATGCGCATCCTGATCTACACCAGGAGACCATTCACTGCCAAAGGTGGCTCGTTCAGAGGGATAGATTTTCGACTCGAAGACATTGGCCGATGCCTGCAAAGCTCCCAGGTTGAAGGACGAACCATCTGCGGCATACAAGTAGACATGAGGGGTGACATACATCAGTTTGGCAGCAATACGGCTGTAACGGCGCGTATCCTTATTCAGGGTCCAGAAGGTATCTTCTTGCCCGACATGGACATTCAGCTTTGTCGTACGTCCTATAGGTGGCGTGGGTGTCTGAATGTGCAGTTTGAGACGTTGGGCAAGGCTATACGGGTTACGCAGGGGATGAGGAGCCATCAGCAGCAATTCTTCCGTCTGTTGGAGATTCTGCAAGCTCTCCGGCGTAGGAGAAGGCAGCGGAGTGCTACTATCATCTACTGTCGGAGTAGGTGTTCCAGTGGTCGCCGATTGGCTATTTCCTAGCGAACAGGACGAGAGCATCAGAAGACAGAGGAGTACAAAGAGGGTAGTATATTTGGAATGACGACCGCATCCGTAGCGAATATTCACCATTCCATTACCCTTCCAACTCTCTGAAGCGGTAGCCAACGCCCCGTTCGGTCAAGATATATTTCGGGTGGGCAGGGTCTTGTTCTAATTTTTGGCGTAAATAGGTGATATATAAACGCAGATAGTGCGCCTCATCGCGATATTCACGCCCCCAGACCTTCGAGAGAAGTGTTTCATGCGTCAACAAACGCCCGGCATTGCTCACCAGGTGATACAGAAGTCGATACTCTGTCGGGCGCAAGACGACTTTTTCACCCCGTACGATTACTTCTCGACGTGTGAAATCAATTTTCAGGTCGGGGTCGACAACGATCTCCGTCTTCCGAGCTGGGGCCGGCATAAATGAGCGGCGCAATAGAGCACGAATACGTGAAAGGAGTTCGCGCGGGTTAAACGGCTTGGCGATATAATCATCGGCTCCGAGGTCTAATCCGTGTATCCTGTCCTGTTCATTCTGGCGCACGGTGAGCATGATTACTGGTACTGTTGAAACTTCGCGGATAGAGCGTAACGTTTCAAACCCGTCCATTTCAGGCATCATAACATCCAGCACGACCAGGTCGGGGAGATTCTCGCGAAGCTGATCCAGGGCCTCCAATCCGTTGCAGGCCTCCAAGACACGATAGCGCTCTAATTCCAGATTCATACGCACAAAATCACGGATACGAGGCTCATCATCCACGATCAAAATAGTCATATCCCGTTGGTCAAATACATCTTTTTCCATACTCAAAACACCACCATAGGCAATAATGCTTTTTCTACTCGCGGCAAGCTAAATAAAAACGTTGAACCTTCATGCAAGGTACTCTCGACCCAGATTTGTCCACCATGGGCCTCAACAATTGCACGACAGATATACAAACCCAGGCCTGCTCCAGGCGTTGAGTGCGCCATACTATCACCTACGCGGTGAAAACGGTTAAAAATGTGTTCCTGGTCACGCAGTGAAATTCCCATACCTGTGTCGTTTACACTGACGATAACCTCATCACCGGTAGCGCTACATGTTACTGTGAGGTTACGCTGACGAGGTGAATATTTCATGGCGTTATCCAATAAATTCTGCAACACTTCTTCGATGCGATCCCTGTCAGCCATCACTGTAGGCAGGTTGGGTGGAAGTTCAAGCGTAACAGTAAAGTCGGGGCTTTTGGCTTGTAGACGGCGTACAACTCCCTGAACCAGGTGTGAGAGATCAAGTGGCACTGGCTCCATGTGGAGACCTCCAGCCTGAATACGGGACGCATAGAGCAAATTGCCCACCAGCTTGTTGAGACGATCCGCCTCTTCTTCTATAGCGATGAGGCGTGAACGAAGCGCTTCAGCGTCTAGCAGTGCATCGGTGCGTGCTAAAGTTGAAGCATAGCCTTTAATAATAGCTATCGGTGTTTGCAATTCATGAGAGATCACAGAAATAAATGTTGATCGCTCTTCCTCTTGCTCGCGTTCACGTGTGATATCACGAACATTCAGGATGCCGTTCATAGGCTCACCCTTACTTGATTGAACACATAAAGCAGTCACAGACACATCGAAACGCTGACCATCGCGCGCAGAAATAACCATCTCTCGATTCACCACGCTTTGACCTGCGAACGCTTGTAAGATGGGGGAACCCTGAAGACCAACTTCATTTCCCTTGCGATCCTTTGGGCGTAATACATCATAATAGAAGCGTCCCAGGACCTCGCTTTCATGCCAGCCAGTCAAGCGCTCCATAGCAGGATTAAAATCAATAATGCGTAACGCACTATCAACGGTGAGGATACCCTCCATGCTATGTTGAAAGATAGCTGCCAGTCTCCCCTGTTCTTTCACTAAAGACTGTGATTTCAAAGCGGAGCGCAAACCAGCGGCCAATTGCGCGACAAAGAGTGACAGAGTACCCTTCGCACCTTCGTCCTGCTCCAAACATGAGCGTACATCAAGAGGTCGCAGATAATGTAGCACTCCTAACATGCCAGCCTGATCATGTACTGATAAAGAACAGCGCTCAACATCGCGGAGCCTCATCTCTTCATCTTGATTGAGATGGTCTAGCACTGTGGACGGCACGCTATCTCGCACAAGGATACATGTTGAGTTGGGTTGCCTTCTTTCCTGGATGCTTTGCAGCAGTAAAGGAAGCGACGATGAGCTGAGACGATACAGCGTATACTCGGGGCTGCTTTGTGGATCGAAAGCCTCGTTGGATACCACAAAAACGCCCACTTCACCACACAACAACCGGATCGCACTGCCGACGAGAATTGTCATCTGATCATGCAAATTCTCGGTTTGCATAGTTTGGGACCAAAACATAGTTAGCAGGCTCCGCTAGTCAACCTGGGATCATTCCCCTGACATTCCTGGCAGATGTCATTACATCAGACCACAACAACGAATGGCGCGAGAGATGTATGTATAGACTTGTCAGAAAGAAGCAACGATGATATTGTAACACACATAGGGAAGTGGGGTAAGTAGGGCAGGGGCAAGTAGGGCAGGGGCAAGCAGGGGGGCGGGAGCGAGCGAGGGCATGCAGGGTAGGGGCGAGCAAGGGCAGGGGCATGCAGGGCAGGGGCGAGCAGGGGCATGCAGGGCAGGGGCATGCAG
>JRHI01002194.1_pt1 | contig 13997 bp, 10 predicted proteins | sample 215371 | NCBI WGS metagenome assembly JRHI01 (sample SAMN02929681, study PRJNA255918) | sediment metagenome | biome: cave system; feature: Ice Cave; material: Sediment; isolation source: sediment from deep within a dark volcanic ice cave with no known source of... ...
AAGCGACCAAGCGGTGAGCCTCAAACATGTTGACAGCAGTGGTCTGGGGACTGGGTGAGGCGCTGGTTAGCGGTCAGGTCACTCCGGATCACTGGGTGATAGATGCTGGCACCGGGGCCGTCCTGGAGGCTCACGTCGCGCGCAAGGAAGTCATGACGAGCGGGCAGGAGGACGGGACAGCCCTCCGGCCCGTGCCTGTTGCCCTGCAGGCAAAGCCGGTCCTCGACGAAACTCAGGTGGCGGCGCTGACAGAATTCGGCCGCCGTGTGGCGGCCCATTACGGGGCGCCGCAGGACCTGGAATGGGCCCTGGCGAACGGACAACTGTACGTCGTCCAGGCCCGGCCGATTACCTCGCTCTTCCCGCTGCCACGACCGGAGCCGAACGCATCTGTCGGCGAGCGCGTTTACGTGTGCCTGAACATCCTGCAGGGGCTCGTCGAGCCTTTCACGCCCATGGGGATCGCCGCTTTGCGAGCCATCGTTCGCGGAATCGCCGGCCTTCTCGGCCTCCCGGTGCGCCTCGCGGCGTCGCCGACGGCCTTCAAGGTCACGGCGGGCCGGATCTACCTGGACATCACTCCTCTCCTCCAAAACCGGACCACGCGGTCCCTGGTACTGGCCGGCAGCGGCGCGATGGACCGGCAGGTCTCGGCCATCTTGCACTTCCTCGTGGAGCGAGACCAGAAGCTCATCGCGCGGCCGGGTCGTTTCCCCTTCCGGCCGCCCCTCGGCTTCCTGCTGCGCAGGCTGGGGCAGTTCTTCTTCGCCGCCCGCTTCCCCGATACCGCCCGCGCCCGTGTCCTGGCCCGAACGGAGGCATTCGTGCATGCGCTGGAGAACCGAGCCGACGCCCTGCGGGGATTGGCCGAGCGGCGGCGGTTCGTGGAAGAAGTCCTGCCCACGATCGCGCCGGAGATCCTCAGTCACCTCCTGCCGCTGCTCAGCAGCGCCGCGCTGGCCGTCGCCCTCGTCCGGGCAAAGTTGCTGGCCTGGCTGGGGGACGCCACGACCCTGCAATCCGTGCTGCGCGCCCTGCCCCACAACCCGACCACGGAGATGGACCTGGCGCTGTGGGGCGTGTCGCAGCGCCTCAAGGAAGAAGGCGTTGCACCCTCGGCCGAGCACCCCGCCGTCCGAAACTTTCTGGCCTGCTACGGTCACCGCGCTGCCCGCGAGATCGACCTTGGCGTCCCGCGCTGGAGCGACGACCCGACGCCGATCCTCAACATCTTGCGGACCTATCTCACGCACGGCCAGGAGGAGGACCCGGCACGACACTTTCGCCAGGGTGCGGAACGGGCCGAGGAGATGATGGCGAAGCTGATCGAGCGGGTGCAGCGGGAGAAAGGCAGGCTGCGGGCGATCTGGCTGCGTTTCCTGCTGCGGCGCGTCCGTGCCCTGGCCGGGGTGCGTGAATATCCAAAGTTCTACGCCATCCGCATCCTGGCGGCCATGCGCCGCGTCCTGGCCGGTGCCGGCGCTGAACTGGTTGCGGCGGGCCGCCTGGACCGGGCCGAGGACGTCTTCTTCCTCGACCTGGGTGACTTGCAAACGCCGCACGACCTGCGCGGCCTTGCGGCGGCCAACCGGGAGAACTACGAAGGCGAACTGTCGCGCCGTGCCATCCCCCGCGTGTTGATCAGCACGGGGGAAACCTTCTACAGCGCCCCGGCCACGACAGCCGGGGCTCTGATCGGCACGGCGGCCTCTCCGGGTGTTTTCGAGGGGCGGGTCCGCGTGATCTTGGACCCAAGAGAAGCACAGCTGGAGCCCGGGGAGGTGCTGGTGGCCCCGGGCACCGACCCGGCATGGACGCCGTTGTTCCTGTCGGCGGGAGCACTGGTCATGGAGATCGGCGGCATCATATCGCACGGCTCGGTTGTGGCGCGTGAGTATGGCATCCCCGCCGTGGTCGGCGTCGCCGGCGCCACGCAGCAACTCAAGACCGGACAACGCGTCCGCGTGGACGGTGAAAACGGTCTTGTTGTCCCCCTCTGACTGGGCTGCTTGCCCTTCCCGGGCCTCCTGAGTAGTTCGACCGGCGGTCCAGTTTTCAGGGCGCACCACGGAGCCCGCCTCTGCTCCTGTAGCAAAGGTTTTTAGGCGATGATACCGAGAAGAAGGATCATGTACTCAATCATCAGAACTCTGGGCGTGAGCGAGGGGCCAACTCCCGCCACTCACGCCGCGGGCTCTGCGCGCGAGAGCCAGCCGCACCACAGCCACATTAACATCAGGACGAACGTGTCCCACGGCCAACCGAAGTAGGGAAAAAGCGGCTGGACAAGCAGCAGCAGGACGACCGTGGTCGGAAAGAGTCGATTGACGACCCAGATATGGCGATACTCGAGCGCCAGCGGCGGCGGATCGGGCAGCAGCGCCCGGGGCAAGTGCAAGTGATAGTACCGCTCCAGGTTGGACTCCAGATCCCCTTTCGACAGGGGTCTGACCACCAGCAATATCGGCTCGAGGTAGCGGCGCGGCTCGGTAAAGAGCAGGAACACGGGCAGGGCGGCCAGCAGCACGTCGTAGTACATGAAGTGAAAGCAGCACATCCAGGCGCCGAGCAGTACAAAGGCGGCGGGCGGCCCGGTGACGGCGCGCGACAGCGGACGCAGCATCGCCAGGCGCACCGTGATTTCCAGGACTGCCCCCACCAGGATCCAGCCGGCAAGCTGGGGAATCAGCCAACCCGGTACCTCCTTCCCGCCGAAAAGCAGCCACCACCAGCGGCTCGGTCCCAGTGGGTCCGGGTGGCGGTCCGGCATGCGAGCCGCCCCATCGGCAAACTCGAGGAACCAGCGGCGTGGGATGCTGAGGAGGTCGCGGCTGAGAAAGATCCAATTCTTATCTGTGTTGTACAGATCAGCCGCTTCCCGGCCGACGTGCAGCCAGTCGAGCCAGCTCTGCACGCCCACGAACGGGAGCGACAGCAGGACCAAACCGGCGCCCGTGACGCACATGGCCAAGCCGGCCCGCCAGCGGCGGGTCAGCATCAGGACAAGCAAGAAGGCCAGGGCCCAGACCGGCTTGAAGGCCAGCAGGCCCCAGATCAGGCCGCCCCAGCCGGGCCGGCCGCGGCCGATGTGTACCCAGCCCCAGATAAGGATCGTCAACGTCAGCGTCGCATTCTGTCCCAGGTTGAGCGAACCGATGAAGCCGGGGAAAATCATGATGACCAGCGTGGCGACCGGCCACCAGACGCCACGCCGTGACAGCACGGAGACGCCCAGGCCGGCCAGGAATGCCAGCAGCACGTTGACGACCTGCTGCATGTGGTAGGCGTCATGGGCCGGCAGCAGAGCCAGTGGGGCGCTCATGAAGGCGTTGACCGGCGGATAGAGCGGGCCGCCGATGCGGCGCGCGGAGGCGTGCTCCAGCAACTCGCCGCTCCACTCCTGCTGTCCGGCCGCCAGGAAGAGCGCGACACCGGCTCCGTCACGGGCTGCCAGCGGCGCCAGAAACGAGGATAAAGCTTCGGCTGCGTTGGGCTCGTCCGTGCCCATCATCCAGAACATCATGTTCTCGGCATCGCTGCGCTTCGCTTCGGGGTTCTGATCCGCGACCGGGTAGACCTCCTCCAGTACCAGGCGCTGCACACTGCGTTCGTACAGATGCCGGCCATGGCCATCAAAGAGCATCCGACCCATCAGATACTGCCCGCCGAAGTCGATGGTGGCGTGGCCGGCGTTGCCGTCACGGCGGTGGTCGTCCACGTAGGCGTTGTCGAAGGAGTGCCAGCCGGAGAAGAGGAGGACCAGCGCGACCACCACGGCCAGGCTCCAGGCGAGAACATAGTAGAGGCCGTGGCTGAACAGCAGCCTGTACAAGATGCCCTCACCTGTACCCATCGCCTGCGATTCCATTGGACCCGGATGACGCCGGCCGCCGCTTCCCCGAGCCTGGCCCGTGTAGAATAGATCTCGACGTGGGGATTGTATTACCTGTGCCTGGGAGTGTCGGCTTGAAACGCACGCCGTCCCTTATCGCCGCCGTGCAGCGTTGTCTGCAGCAGCTGGGGCTCGACCTGGACGGCGTCGTCGCCGTCTCCGGCGGTTCCGATAGCGTGGCCCTGCTGCGCGCCCTCGTGGCGCTGCGCGGTCGGAACCAGACAGGCCGGCTGACGATTGCCCATTTCAATCATCAGCTGCGCGGGCCGGAGAGCGACGCCGACGAGAACTTCGTGCGGGAACTGCCTGCGCGTTTGAGCGCCGAGGGGGTGGCGGGACTCGAATGCCGCTGCGACCGAGGCGAGGTGCGCCAGGCAGCCTTGGCGCGGTGTGTCAACCTCGAAGCCGCTGCCCGCGCTGCGCGCTATGAATTTCTGCGTCAGGTAGCGGTCGAAATGGACGCGGGTTGGATCGCCACCGGACATACCGCTGACGACCAGGCCGAGACTGTCCTGCACCGTCTCTTCCGCGGGGCAGGCTTGAAGGGCCTGCGCGGTATCGCCGTGCAGCGACCGCTGGCACCCGGTATCGTCGTGGTGCGGCCCATGTTGGCTGTTCGCCGTGCCGAGGTCCTCGCCTATTTGCGGGAAGAGCAGCAAGACTACCGCGAGGACAGCTCCAACCTCGACCTGGACTTTACGCGCAACCGCATCCGCCGCGAGTTGCTGCCGCACCTGGCCGAACACTACAACCCGGCTATCGCAACGGTGCTGGGCCGGCTGGCCGGCCAGGCCGACGAGCTGCACGACGCGTTGGAGCAGGAAGCTCGGGCGCTCCTGGCAGTCGTGGAATTGCCGCGCGCCGCTACCCTGCTGGTCTTCCGCCGGCAGCAGCTGGCAGCGGTGCCACGGCACCGAATCCGTGTGGCCCTGCGCTTCGCCTGGGAACGAGAGGGCTGGCCACAAGGTGCGATGACCTTCGCGCATTGGGACCGCCTGGCCGGCGTGGTGCTTGGCGAAGGAGACATCCTCGAGCTTCCGCATGGCATTTGGGCACGCTGCCGCGAGCGCGTAGTCCTGCTGGGACCTGGTTCGTAAGATCAGCAGCAAGTATGCTCGAAAAATGCCAACCCGCTAGCGATTCGAGGAGTGCTAACCATGACTGTGCGTATTATCCGCCGTGCCCTGCTCAGTGTCAGCGACAAGACCGGGCTCCTCGAAATGGCACGCGGCTTGGCGGAATGGAAAGTCGAACTGATCTCCACCGGCGGCACGCGGAAAACGCTGGCGGCGGCGGGATTGCCGGTCCGCGACATCAGCGAAGTCACCGGCATCCCTGAAATCCTCGACGGCAGGGTCAAGACGCTGCATCCGCGCATTCACGGCGGTATTCTTGCCATCCGCGACAATCCCCAGCATCAGGCCACGCTGCGCGAGCAGGATATCACACCCATCGACCTCGTCGTATGCAATCTCTATCCCTTTGAGGCGACCGCCGCGCGCACGGGCAGCACACACGAGGACATCGTCGAGAACATCGACGTTGGCGGCCCGTGCATGGTTCGTTCGGCCGCCAAGAACTATCACGACGTCGCCGTCGTCACCGCTCCCGGCCAGTATCCAGCTATCCTCGACGAGCTGCGCGGCCAAGACGGCGGCCTCACCCTGGCAACGCGCGAGCGCCTGGCAACGGCGGCCTTCGCCTTGACTGCGGCCTACGACCGGGCCATCAGCTCCTATTTCGCTACACGAGAAGGATGCGAGCTATTCCCGCCGGTCCTTGACCTGCACTTCGAGCAGCGCATGACGCTACGCTACGGCGAGAACCCGCATCAGCAGGCGGCCTTCTACGTCGAACCGAACTGTTCCGCCGGCCACACCGCCACGGCAGAGCCGCTGCACGGCAAGGAACTGTCTTATAACAACATTCTCGATCTTGATAGCGCCTGGAACTTCGCCTGCGACTTCGCCGAGCCGGCCGCCGTGGTCATCAAGCACAGCAATCCCTGCGGTGCAGCCTGTGGCGCCACCCTCGAAGAAGCCTTCCGCAAAGCTTATGAAGGCGATCCGCTGAGTGCTTATGGCGGCGTGCTGGCCTTCAACCGCGAGGTCGATGAGGCGACAGCCACGCAGATCACTGAACCGGGGCGCTTTGTCGAGTGCATCATCGCCCCCTGCTTCAGCGACGCGGCGTTCCGCCTGCTCACGACACGGCCGACCTGGAAGAAGAGCGTCCGGCTCCTGCGCACAGGCCAGGTGCCTGCCGCTCGTGAGAGGAAGTCGTCCGACTATCGGCGCGTGGACGGCGGTCTGCTCGTGCAAACCCGGGACGTTGACAGCGATGACTGGACAGCGGCCCGCACGGTGACAAAACGGCAACCGACGGCAGTGGAACTGGCTGATCTGCGCTTCGGCTGGCTGGTGTGCAAGCACGTCAAGAGCAACGCCATCGTCCTGGCCAACGGCGGGATGATCGTAGGCGTGGGCGCCGGACAGATGAGCCGGGTCGATTCGGTCCACATGTCGGTGCGCAAGGCAGGCGACCGCACGAGGGGCGCGGTACTGGCGTCGGATGCGTTCTTTCCATTCCGCGACAACGTCGATGAAGCAGCCCGCGCGGGTGTAACAGCGATCGTGCAGCCGGGCGGTTCGATGCGCGACCAGGACTCCATTCAGGCATGCGACGAGCATGGCCTGGCGATGATCTTCACCGGAGTGCGGCACTTCCGGCACTGACATGCCAGCCAGCGGCGCCAGCAAGGGCAGAGAAGCGCCCTTGCTGGCATTACGGGCCAGTGCCGTCAACCAACGTGCCGCAGGAGCGAGATTCGGCCGGTTGCCACCCATTCGGCGACAAAGATGTTGCCGTCCTTGTCGAAACAAGCGTCGTGCGGATGGACGAACCTACCCGGCACCCAGTCCTGCGGCCTGGCGCGGACCTTGAATCCGTCCAACACCTTCTTGCGCCACTCCAGATCATCGCCGAGATGGACGATCGGCTTGTTCCCCCGGTCGAACAGCGACACGCGGGCATGGAGATCGGGCACCAGCAGCACGTCGCCGCGAATGTCGAAGTGCGCGGGGAAGAGGACCTCTCCCGAGGCCGTGCTACTCTGGTAGTCGCCCTTCAGGCCGAACCACTGCAGCCTGGCGTTTGCCCGGTCGGCGATGACGATGGACGGAGCGTCCTTCTTGCGGTCGTCCAGCCAGATGCCGTGCGGCGTCCGCATCTTCCCTGGCTCGGTGCCGGTGCCGCCCCAGGTGCGGACCCACTTGGCGTCCTCGTCGTACTGGTGGATGTAGTTCGAGCCATAGCCGTCGGCGACGTAGAAGCCGCCGTCCGGGGCAAAGGCGACATTGGTCGGCTTGAAGGAACTCTTTTCCTTGTAGACGCCGGGCTCGGGCGGCGTCTCCTTCTTCCAAATGACTTCGCCCTTCAACGTCGTCTTGACGACGGGCCCTCTCTCTGTCATGTGGCTGAGATAGATGAACTCCTCGCCACCCTCCTTGCGGATGTCGATGCCATGGCCGCCGGCGTGCCACTGCTTCCCGAAGGAATGGACGTACTTCCCCTGCGGGTCGAAGACGACGACGGTGTCCATCATGTCCTTGCCGGTGACCTGGTGGGTGATGTAAATCAGGCCGGCCGCGTCGATGGCGACCCCGTGTGTGGTTTGCCACTGAATGGACGCCGGCAATTCGCCCCAGTTGTGGAAGCATTCGTAGGTGTACTGGCCCTTGCCGACCACGGGGTTCTTGCTGCCGGCCTTGTCACTGGCGTTGAGGAACCAGGGTCCGCTCGCTGCCACAAAGGCACCAGCGCCAGCGGCTGCGGTTTGCTTGAGGAAGTCTCGACGTTTCATGATGTTCTCCGGTGGATGAGGATGTCGGGCGGGTTCCAGCTCGTTGCCACTCTACTCGGTGGACAGGCGCAAGGCAACGATACAGTTGACAGTTGCGGCGTGGGCGTGTTTGGTGTCTAACAGAAACGTGGGCGCCGGCTCCCTGATGGGGGCAGGGCCTGGCAAGAGGGAGGAAACAGAATCATGTCTGATTCCATAACGCGGCAGCAATTCCTCGAAGAGATCGCACAGGAGCTTCACCGGGAAGGCGCCACGGACGCAGGCTTCAAGACCGTGCTGGAAAAGGTGCTGGCCCAATTCGACTGCGTCGTTGGCACCATCCACACGATCAATCCGGAATCGGGGCTGCTGCACCTGCATGCGCAGCGCGGCATTCCTGTTACGATCATGGAGCGCGTGGCGCGCATCCCCATTGGTAAGGGCATGGCCGGCCTGGCCGCCGAGCGGCGCGAGCCGGTGCAAGTCTGCAACTTGCAGGTCGATGACTCCGGTGTGGCCAAGCCCGGTGCCCGCGACACCCGTATGGAAGGTTCGATCGCCGTGCCGATGCTTGTCGGCGACGAACTGCGCGGCGTGCTTGGTGTCGCCAAACCCATCGCCTACGAGTTCAGCCAGGAGGAAACCGAGTTCCTTCTGAAGATTGCGACTCTCATCGGGAAGTCCCTGCCATGACCCAACCCAGACCCGAGCCCGTCGATCCGTCGCAACTCGTCAACCTGGCCCTGGCCGTCGTTCAAGCCGATCGCTTCCCCTATCTGGCGACGGTCTCCGGCGAGCAGCCGTGCCTGCGTCCCGTCTCGCCGGTACGCACGGACGGCTTTACCGTTTACGTCGCCAACCTGCGCTCTTACCACAAGACGGCGGAGATTGCCGCCAATCCCAGGGTCGAACTTGGCTACCTCGACGACAACCATAACCAGGTACGTATCACCGGCGTCGCCGAGGTCGTCCGCGATCCAGCCATCTTGCAGGATGTCTGGGACAATAATCCTCTCCTGCGTCAATACCTTGGACACATCGACAATCCCGAATTCATCCTGTATCGCGTTCGGCCGACCCGGGTGCGCTACATGCGCGAATGGGCACTGGAGTACATTAATGTACCCTCTGAGTCCGTGGAGAACTCGGCGGGATCGCCCACGACGGGATAGATCGTCACCATCACCAGCCGGGCGTTGTTTTTCCTCCAGCCGCCCCCCGGTCTGGCCGGTGATGAAGGTGCCTTTGATCCGCTGAAGGATGGCACGGAAGGACTCGGCTGCTGCCGGAGGGCACTCTCGCTGCCCTCTACTTGGATGGCCTGCTTGAAGTTGGCCATGGCCTCTGGTAGGTCCAGCATTGCGCGGTGATGATACCCGACAACTTCCCCGTTTATGGTGCGATGGTTTTGCCGGGCACTACCGTCTCGACCGCGTTCTGGCCCTCCGTGAGGACGACGTGCCGGTCGGCTGTCAGACCGGTCCATTCCTGGACTAAACCCGAGGGCCAGCGGACGGTCATCCGGTCTACCCGAACGGCGTCGCCGAGACCGAAGTGGGCCACAGTCGGCATCTGTGAGTGGAAGCTGTTGAGGGGGTACATCTCGCGGACCACGTCCCGGCCGCCCGCCCTGGCCACCAGGCGGGCTCCCACCCCCAGGCGGTTGCTGCGCGTGCCGCGCAGCGAGACCTCCAGGTAATGGCGTTGGGGGAAGTTGTTCTCGTACAGCAGCAGGGGGCCACCTCCTGCCTGGCGCACGACCAGATCGAGCCGGCCGTTGTGCCGGAAATCGCCCGCCACCACGCTGCGTCCGTCGCCGTCGCTATCGGCCCCGGTCAGGTGGCTGACGTCCAGGAAGTTGCGGCCAGCGACGTTCCAAAACACACGGTTGCGCTCGTAGGCACTCAGGTTATGGCCCTGCATGACGATGTCCCAGGGGTTCTCCACCCAGAACTCCCCTAGGTTCGCGTCGAGCTTGTTGGGCAGGGATACACAGGCTTTGCGATCGCAGGGCTGTGACACGACAGCCAGCCAGACGCAGTTTCAGCCGTCCGGCTCGTCGTGCGTCCGGCTCATAAAGCCGGCTGTAGTGTACAGGTCGAGGAAGCCGTCGTTGTCCAGGTCCACCAGGGCGGCCCCGTAAGACCAGCCCACACCGGCCACTCGGTATGCCTCTCCCCGCTGTTCGAACCGGAGCCCACCCAGGTTGTAGTGCAGCTGGCTGCCGGCGACGAAGCGGCGCATCCGGGCCAGGACTTCCGCCGGATAGGCGTCCGGGCGGAGGTTACCGATAACCCGCTTTCCCGCCTTGGAATACATGTTGGCCACGAACAGGTCGATGTTGCCGTCATTGTCGATGTCGCCGCAGGTGACGCCCATCGAGCCGAAGTCACACGGGCCGGCGGTTAGTGACCGCGCGCGGAACCGGCCGCCTGCCTCGCCCGGGTTGACGTACAGGACGCCGTCGCCGAACTCGTTGATGACGTACAGGTCCGGCCAGCCGTCGTTGTCGGCGTCCAGCCAGGCCGCGCTGAAGGTGGAGCGCCCGCCGCCCCCGGTGTCCGTGACCTCGGTCACGTCTTCAAACTGCCATCCCCCCTTGTTGCGCCACAGCCGGTTGCTGAAGGACACGCCGGCCGTCTCACTCAACCAGGAGCCAGACTTGCCGACGCTCGGCCCGAGGATGTAGAGGTCAACCCGCCCGTCGCGGTCGTAGTCCCCAACGGTGACTGCACGCAGGTTCGCCGGCAGGGCCAGGTTGGTCCGCACCGGGACGAAACGTTTTCCCTCCTCGTTGCGATAGAAGGTCTCGCCCAGGATCAAGTCTTCCCAGCCGTCTCCGTCCAGGTCGGCGAAGGCAGCCACCAGTTCGGACTCCAGGACTCCCATGGGAGTCGTGGGGAGGCCCATCCGCTCCGTCACGTCGGTGAAGGATCCGTCAGGCAGGCCTTTGTAGAGCGAGATGCGGTTGCGGTCGGTGACCAGCAGGTCGAGGACGCCGTCGCGGTCATAATCGCACAGGTAGGCGCCGCCGGTGACGACATAGGTACGGTAGGCCGGCTCCTTCCAGTTGTCGTGCAGCACGCCGACGTTCAGGCCGCGCTCGGCCGCAACCTCGCGCATCAGCGTGTGGGACGCCTCCGCCACCTGCACCTGGGCAATGGTGGCGGCGCGGAGCCAGCCGCCATGGGTATAGGTCTCCTTGGCTGGCCGGGGCAAGCGATACTCCAGGGACAGCGTCACTTCGCGCGGCCGGCCGGCCACTATTTCCCCCCACATGCGCAGCAGACAGGTGCCTTCCCAGGGCCCATCCACCTCGCCGCGCGCTGCCGGCGCCAGAGCCATGAGGGAACACTGGATTTTCGGGGGCCGTCCGAAGGGCCGGCGGTACTCCAGAAGGCGCGCGGCGAAAGACTCGCGGTCCAGCACTTGGGGTGGCCGGCCAGCGTCTTCCAGGCGCATTACTTCGACCCCCTCCGCGCTCTGCCGCACCTCGCGCGGCTCCGACAGGGTCTGCCCGGTGAAGTCGTCGGCCATCAGGGCGAGCAGCGCCGCCCGGTCGCCCCGCGCCAGGGCGTCGGCCAGCGGGCGGAAGCCGTGGCGTCCTAGGACATTGCCATGGTGCTCGATGTCCCAGAGGTACGCCCGCTCCTCTTCCGAGAGAGCTGGCACGTCACCCGTCTCGCCAGCGGCAACGGCGACGCTGCCAGAGGGTATGGCCCCGCCAGACAAGGTGACGTGGTAGAGCGCCGCTAACCCGGCGGCAGCCAAGGCGAGGAACGGCGCGAGAATTAGGACGCGGCGGGGTAGAACAGTCATGGGAAGCCTCCGCGCGGTTAGCCTACGGACGGCAGGCGTCGGAATCGAAGGTCTCGCCGATCATCTCCCCGTCACCGGGTCCCGGCACGCGCAGAGAACTCTTGAGCCGATTCGTGAAAGCGAGTCAGATGACCCGTCCCCATGCCGCCAGCGCCCGCCGACAGGGAAGAGCGATAGATTCTTTCCCAGTTGCACGCCTCAGGGAGCACGGCTACAACTGCAACCGACGACAATAGCACCGTGACAGGCCGTTGGCAACGATTTTCCTGAGCGGAAATCCATGGTGGTTTCCTGAGATCGTAGTTTTCCGGCCATTTCGTCCGCATATCCGCGGGAGAATTGCCCTCTTTGAATGATCCAGGGATACCAAAACCTCCCCCGGACCCGTTTGCCGTAAGTGGGCCGGGACCGGCTCGGCCGGAGGCGTTGAGTTAGGCGGAAGGTGGCCCTGCGGACCTGGAAACGGAGCGGGCGCAAGGAGGGGCCAGAGCCTTGCATTGCGAACAGGCCGTGCTCGGGCGAACGGGTTTGCGGGCCACAGAGCCTTCCCGTCGAAGATCAAGTCACGACAGCCTGTCGAGAAAGCCGCCAGCAGCGCGCCCCCACCGGGGCCTGATGCGGCAGTCAATGGCCTACGCGGAGCCGTCTATCTGGCTTCATGCCGGCCGCTATCGTCCGTTGTTCCCTCTGGCCTCAGAGGCACAGCAGATAGGCCACCAGGTCCTCCTTCTCCTCCCTTGTCAGCTTCAGCTCGAAGATCAGGTTGAAGAACTCGACGACGTCGTGCAGCGTCGGGCAGCGGCCGTCGTGCAGGTACGGTGGGGTGTCCTTCAGGCCGCGCAGCGGAAACGTCTTGATCGGCCCCTCTGGCCGGCCGGCATAGAAGCGCTCCACTTGCAGGTCGTGCAGGTAATCGTCCACAAAGGCCGGGCCGGAATGGCAGGCGGCGCACTGCGCCTTGCCGTGGAACAGCGCCTCGCCGCGCAGCTCGGCGGCGGTCGCGTTCGAGGGCATCAGCTTCATCAGTGGGCCGAGCTTCGGCGCCCGCGGGAAGTCGAGGATGGCGTTAAAGTCGCCCATGCGGTTGGTGATCTGCTTCTGCGCCCCGCGCGGCCCGATCGCCTGCATCAGCGCCGGGTCGCCGTCAAAGTACTCCTCAACCTCGGCGAAATGGTCCATGCTGCGGATCGAGCGCTTCGATGACAGCTGCATCAGGTTGAAGTTGCCGCGCATACTCGGCGTGTCCACACGCAGGCGCGCCTGGTTGGGGCGTGAGTCCGGCGCCAGCTCGATGGCACCATTGGTGTGGCCGTTGACGTGGCACGAGAAGCAGGCCACCCCGGCACTGGGTTCGTAGGTGACCCGGTGCGTCGTCTGGTTGAACCAGGTCGTCGGCGTCGGCCGTAGCAGCTCCTTTAGCCCCTCCATCTGCTCCGGCGTCAAGAGACCGTTGAACAGCTCATAGTAGTTGCCAAGCGTGACCTCCTGCCCCTTGGTGACGTCGCCCAGTTCCTTGTGCGTGGTCAGGAACATCGGCGGTGGGAACTCGGGCAAGTACCCGTCAGGAATGTCAAGGTCGCAGTCCATGCGCTCATGCTCGGGGTGAGCGCGGATCCACATCTGCGGGAAGACCATATGCGCCGTCGATTGCAGCGGGTGGGCCAGCGGCTTGTACGGAAATAGGTCGCGCTTCGTGACCTCGATGGGCGCCAGCTTCGCCAGCTGCTCCCACGAATCGATACCCTTTGGTAGCCGTGCCACCGGCCCGAGCATGACCGACTTGCCGCAGGACATTTTCGCGCCGGGAATGGACTTGCCATGGAAGTCGTAGCGGCTGTCCATGTAGGCGCGGCACTCGGCCATCAGCTTGGGCTTCTGGGTGCGGCAGTGGGTTATCCACTCGTCCCACGACACAGGCAAGGTCGGCGGCGACCACGAACTGCCGTCGCGGCCGGCGTAGTGCCATAGGTCGAACGGGGTGCGATCGCCACACTTCGTCTGGGGATAGGGCTTGAGCTTCGAGATGTGCCCATCGCCCAGGCCGAAATCATTTGCATTGCCGTTCTCCGCCCGGGCGCCGGGGCTTTGCTTTAGATAGCCCTCGCCGGGACGCCCGGCGGCAAGCCGGTCCGACGTGGCGGAGGTGGCCGGGTCTCCCCTGGGGGCCTGCGCCCGGCCCGGGCCGATGGAACTGCCGGCCCAGAAGCCCAACGCAGCGGCCAAGCTGGTGGCGACCAGCCCGCCGGCGAAGGACATTCGTCGCCTGCTCATCGAAGTGGCTCCTCTGCAAGCACGGGAATGAGGGGAGTAAGGTGCTAGTGCCACACCGGGAAAGCCAACCGAAGCGAGACTGCTCCCGGGCGTGGCAAGCAATTTATCATAGAGCCTGATCGGGCGTTTGTCTGTGGCGGAAAGTGCGATTCCCTTGTAGTTCTACTGTAACCG
>JRHI01002195.1_pt1 | contig 13985 bp, 9 predicted proteins | sample 215371 | NCBI WGS metagenome assembly JRHI01 (sample SAMN02929681, study PRJNA255918) | sediment metagenome | biome: cave system; feature: Ice Cave; material: Sediment; isolation source: sediment from deep within a dark volcanic ice cave with no known source of... ...
AGCCGGCTGCAGCCGGCTGCGCACCGAGCGCTGGGCAGTCACACGGACTTGCCGGATGGACCGCTTAGGGCCGGCGCGCTCTGATCCGGCAGCGCGGAGGACGCGACACGGATGAGCGAGTCGACCGCCGGCAAGCAGACCGAACCAGGCCCCAAGCCTGACAAACCGGCGTCCCAGCCGCCGGCCCTCGCGGCCGCGCCGGAGACGGCGGCGTCGGGTGTGGGGATGCTCCCCGGCACGGCCGGCGGCGTCACCGCGCCGCCGGTGCTGCCCGGACATCCCTCGCGCCAACTGCGGGATCTCGCCGCGCAGCACGTCATCGGTCTCCAGCGCTGGCACGGCAACCGGTGGGCGACGCGGTTGCTGGAGCTATCCCGCGCGGAGCGCGCGGACGCCTCGCCGGTGGCTGCGCGCACGATCCAGCGCGATCCGCCCCCGGCGGTCGACGCGGGCGCCGGCGGCCACCGGGACGCCGAAGGCCCAAGCGGCGTTCCCGGACCCGCCCCCGGCCCGGCGCCTGCGCCAGCCCGACCGACGTTCACCTTCGACCAATTCATCCGAAGTTCGATCCGCTTCGACTCGCAGTACACCCCGGTCGGGCCGCTCCCGGCCGTCGGCGAGCTGACGATCACCCTGAAGGCCCACATCACCTTCGCGCCCTTCACGCGGGCGATGATGCGCCAGGAGCCCTTCCGCTCCCACCGCTTCACCCGGGAGCAGCGGGCTGACTTCGCGTGGACCGATGCCGAAAAGGAGACCTTCGCGCGCGGCTTCATCTCCAGCGTCCACGACGCCTGGAGCGAAAAGCACACGATGCACCTCGCCGACCCGACCTTCGCCGAGTACCGGAGCCGGGTGGTGGTCAACGTGACGCAGGTCCCCGATCCGGGCTCGGCCCATACCCGGATCACCGCCCAGAAGGTGCCGCGCGGCGCGCCGCGCTTCCGGTCGTTCGTCTCGGGGAACACTGCCACGCTCGACAGCCGCGACCCGACGGAACCGGAGACGCAGCCGGATCGCTCGCTCGACTACGTCCGGCAGGTCGGACCGTTCGCGTTCAACAGCGCCGCGCTGACGCCGCTCGAATCCCAGATCGCCCAGATCGAGACGGACCTGCGCCGAATCGTGCCGCGTGGCCCCGACGGCAACCCGCTCGAGGACTGGGTCGTCTTCTACACCGGCCGCGCCAGCGCGCGCGGCAACCGCGCCCACAACGAGCGGCTGGGCCGGGACCGCGCGCGGGCGATCGAGACCCGGATCAACGCGGACCTGGGCTGGCGCGACCTAGGTCAGGGGCGATCGTCCGGCGCGGAGCACGCCGCGGACGACGCGCAGTTCCAGCGGGTCGACGTGCAGGTCCTGAACATGGGCGCGAACCGGTCGAACGTGACGCAGAATACGGCGGCCCACGAGGCCGGGCACATGTTCGGTCTGGGCGACGAGTACGTCGATGAGACTCCCCCGACCGGCTCCGTCCCCAAGTTTCTCGGCGACCGGCCCAGCCATTACGGGGACGTCGAGGCGCACCTCGGCACCGACGCGGCCAATGAGACCCTGGTCCAGGACTCGGGCAGCATCATGGCGGAGGGCGGTCAGGTCAACCGCGGGCACTACGTCTACTTTCTGGAAGCCCTCAACCAGATGACGAGCAAGACGTGGACGGTCGAATGAGCGACGGCGACCTGCCCGCCGGGAGCTACTTGGCGAGCCGCTACCGCGACGCCCGTCGGGACTTCGAGACCCGGCGGGTGTACTACGAGGATGGCCGGGTCGAGGCGTTCGACGGGCACGAGTGGTGGCGCGTCTGCACCTTCACCCCGGCGCAGACGGCGGCGGCAAAGACGGCGATCCGGGCCAGCGGGCTGACGACGGCGGAGGACGTCGCCCGCGACGGTGTCCACGACACCGCCCCGCTGTCGTACGCCTGGCGATTGGACGGCGCGACCGGGCTGGTGACGAACTGGGCCTATCCCGCGCGGCAGCATCCGGTCTTCCTCGAGCTCGACCACCACCTGGATGCGCTGGAGTCGGCGGCCGGCGCGGAATGAGCCGAAACAACGGGCATCAGGAGAGCACATGGAGCAGCGCGCGAGGTTGCCGACACCGTCCGGTGCGGCAGCGGTGTCGTCACGCGGCGCGTCTCGTCACAGGTCGGTCATTTTGCCGAGTCCGCGATGCTCCATTCGGCGCAAGGCGTGATAAGCTATGAGCTACCTAACGGGGCCGCTGGACACGGGTTCGCGTTTTCGTCCGTCGCGTTGAAACCCCGGCGAGATTCGGCGCGTTACACAAGGTGAACAGGAGGTCCTCCCATGCCAGGCCGCGATTCGCTCGACGTGTTGGTCAAGAACGGCGCCGTGCGCCGGCAGGCCGCGGAGGAGGCGGCCTCCGAGCATGAGTCACCCGAGGTGCAGCGGCACCCGCTGCTCCACCTGCAGCGCCAGATGGGCAACGCCTACGTCGCGCGCCTGCTCGCGCAGCGGGCGGGGATGCCCGAGGAACAGATCCAGACCAAGCGGGATCCGGCGCTCGTTCAGCGGGCGGAGATACCTGAGGAACAGATCCTGACCAAACGCGATCCGGAGTCGGTCCAGCGCCACGAGGAGGACGGTGTTGTCCAGGCCTCGCCCGAGGTCGGTCTGGACGGCGGCCCGATCAGCGATGCGCTGGCCGGGCGCATCCAGTCGAAGCGCGGCGGCGGTGCGGCGCTCGACAGCGGGACGCAGGCGACGATGGAGAGCTCCCTCGGCAGCCGGTTCGACGACGTCCGCATCCACACCGACACGGAGTCGGATGCCCTCAACCGGAGTGTCAGCGCCAAGGCGTTCACGACCGGCAGCGACATTTTCTTCAGCAGGCAGGCCAGCCCCTCCGACACCCAGCTCCTGGCGCACGAACTGACCCACGTCGTCCAGCAGCGCGGGTCGGCGCCGGCGGGGCCGATGACGGTCGGCCCGGCGGGTGACAGCCACGAGGCGGCGGCAGACGCCGTCGCGTCCGCAGTCTCCTCCGGCACCCCGTCCGCCGCGCAACGGGAGTACATCGCGCGGACCTTGGGATCGACGGCCGAGGAGGACAAGACGGAGCCGGGGGCGGCCCCGGTCGGCGCGGTCGTTGCCCGTGAGGATGTGGTAGAGGAGCCGCCCGTCTAGGTCACGTCGCCCCCGCCGGTCGCACAAGGTCCGTTCTCGGGGTTGCTGGGCACGAGATCGGGCTCTCGGCTAGTCTACTCCGCGGCGCTCGCCGCGGGGCGGTCCGAGTTGACATCTGAATGCTGGAATGGTTCGGCGGCGCAGCGTGGCGCGGGTGACGGCTGATCGCGCGGCTGCATGGAGCGACCGGACCGCCGCCCGCAAGGAGCGAGTGGTGATCCAACTCGGGCGCGCGGTAGAACCGATTCGTTCCGGTCTCCGGTGGGTGCGTGGTCGGCGCCGGATCGGGCTGCTCGCGCCGGTCGTGGCCATCGTGTTCACCCTCTCGGCGTGCTACCAGGACGTGCAAACCCAGCCGACGCCGGGTGGGCAGGTTGCGGCTCCGCCAAATCAGGCCAACCAGCCCGCGAACGCCGATCCGAACAAGCTTCCCGATCCGAACAAGCCGCCTGATCAGAAGCCACCGGACAAACAGAACAACCCACCACCGAAGCAGCCGGGCAACAACCCACCGCCGAATGCCGGGTCCGGCTCGCCGGCCGCGTCGCCCAAAGCCGGGGCGCCGCTGACCGGCCCAGGGACGTCGGGAGGGAACCTCCCGCCGAAAAACCCCCTGCCGCCGGCCAGCACCGCGACGACGACGGGCGGCATCACGCTGCCCGGGCCGAACACGAACAACGTCCCACGCCCGCCGGTCCTTCCCTCGCCGACGGCCACGAAGATGCCGATCCCGGGCGCAGGATCGCCGGCGCCGCCACCGGGTCTATCGACGGCGACCGCTACGGCGGCGACAACGGGGACGGGGACAGTGACGGTGACGACAACGATGCCGGGCGGATCGCCGGCGACGACCGGGGGCATCGTCATCGCCAAGCGCGACCCGGCCAATTCCTACCTGCCTGGCTCGTGCTTCGCCCTGATCCAGAACGGGGCGACCGTCCGATCCGCCTGCGACGGCGGCGATGGCGACGCCGACCCGAACCCCGGCCAGATCCAGATCGACGCCGTGGTGCCAGGTGCCTACACCCTGCGCGAGACGACGGCGCCGTCCGGCTTCCTGGCCGCGGCGGACGCGACCGTAACCATCGCCGCCGGCGATCTGCTCCGCCGGGACGTCGTCGATCAGCCGGCGGCGACCGCCGGCTCGATCGTCGTGAGCAAGCTCGATCCGCAGGGCACGCCGGTCGGGAGCGCCTGCTTCGACGTGCTGAACGGGCTGACTCCGGTCGCCTCCGTCTGTGACGGCGGCAACGGGGACGCCGACCAGAACCCGGGCAGCATCCGGATCGATGTCGGGCCGGGCGCCTACACGCTCCACGAGTCGACGCCGCCCGCCGGGTACGCCCCCGCGCCGGACATGACGGTCACCGTCGTGGCGGGTCAGTCCGCCAATGTTGCGGTGATCGACCAACTGGTCACGGCCTCGGCGACCACCACCACGGAGACGCCGACCCAGACGCCGACCGGAACGGTCACCGCGACGGCAACCGGGACAGCCACCGAGACAGCTACTGGGACGGCCACCGAAACGGCAACCGGGACGGCCACCGGGACGGCCACCGAGACAGCCACGGGAACGCCGACCGAGACGCCGACCGGAACCCCAACCGACGTACCGACGGCCACACCGACCGAGACGGCTACCGCCCCCGCGACCGGCACGCTGGTCGTGCAAAGCACGGACGACAAGGGCGCGCAACTGCCCGGCGCCTGCTTTACGCTCAAACCGCGGCCCGGGCAGCAGCTGCAAGAGCGGAAGGCGTGCGACGCCGACGACGGGGCGAACGACGGCCAGACCACCTTCCTCGACGTCACGCCCGGCCGCTACCGGTTGGAAGAAACAACCGTGCCGAACGGCTTCAAACCCGATCAGCGGCGCAATGTGGAGGTCGCCGCCGGCGTGCCGGTGGAGGAAACCTTCAAGGACGTACCCGCCGCGCCGACGACCGGGGCCGTCCAGATTCTGAAGCAGGACGACCAGGGCCAGCCGCTCGGCGGCGCCTGCTTCACCCTGACCGCCGCGGGCGGCGCGCCGCAGCAGGTCTGCGACAACGACGCCAACGACGGCGACGGGACCGCCGGCACCATCCTGTACAAAGACGTGGCACCGGGTGACTACACGCTCAGCGAGTCCCATGCCCCCGACGGCTTTGTCGCCGCCCCCGACCAGACAGTGGCGGTCACCGCCGGCGATCCGAAGACCGTGACCGTCAAGGACAGCCGCGCGGCGCAGACCGGGAGCCTCAAGATCACGCTCGTCGACGCGGGCGACAACACCACGCCGCTCGGCGGCGCTTGCTTCGACCTGGCCGGTCCGACGACCGGCAAAGTGTGCGATAACCAGCAGGGCGACGCCGACCAGGCGCCCGGTGTGCTCGTCATCCAGAATCTGCAGCCCGGCCAGTACACCGTCACGCAGTCGGGGACCCCGGATGGCTACCAACCGGCGGCCGCACAGCAAGTCACGATCGCCGCCGGCGGCGAGCCGCAGCCGCTCGCCTTTGCCGACAGCAAGGCGGCCGCACCCAGCACCGCCGCACCGCTCTCCTCGCCGGTGCTCTACCAGGACGATCTCAACCGGCTCTGGCTGCTGCAACCGGGCGACAAGGCGCCGACGCAGCTCGACGACGCGAAGCTGCCGTTCGACCCCGCCATGCCGCCGGTCTTCTCCTCCGACCGGTCGTGGGTTGCCTTCCTCGTGAAGAACGCGGCCGAGCCGGGGTCGAATATCAAGCTCTACAATGCGGCGTCGCGCACCCCTGTCGGCACCGTGCCGTTCGGCTCGTTCGGCATCCCGCAGCGAGTCGCCTGGCTGCCGGGGCGCAACGACTGGCTGGCCGTCTCGCTCACGCTCACCGCGGGCGGCTCCAACGTGTACCTCTATCACGTCGGCACCGACCAGGCGCCGAACGTCTTCCCCGTGGGGAACGAACCGGCCAGCATCGACGCGCTCGTGCCGGCACCGCGGGGGACACTACTCGCCATTCAGGCGACCGCCAAGGACGGCAACACCGATACCTTTGTGGTCGACACCGCCGACCCAACCAAGCCGCGGCCGGTCAACACCGGTCCCGACGGCGGGAAGGCGCCGGATCTCTTCCTCGGCTGGAGTCCGGTCGGCGACAAGCTGCTACTCCGCTCGGGGGCGGACACGCCCCACCTGTTCGTGACCGACGCGACGCCGACGCCGACGCAGCTCGGGACGTCGCCCGTCTTTACCGACGACCAAGCGGCCAGTCCGCAGTGGTCGCCCGACGGGAATCTGGTGGCCTTCTTCGACGGTCAACCAGGGAAGGGCGGTCTCCTCCACGTCATGACCATCGCGGGCGCGACTTGCGACCCGATCGCCGACGCGATCGCGATGGCTTGGTCGCCGGCAGCGCCGCAGCTCTCGATTCTGGTGGCCAAGCAGAACGAGCCGACCCACCTGATCGCCGTCAATCAGGATTGCTCGCAGCAGGCGGTGGTCGATTTCGATCCGGGGGTTAACCGGCTCGCCTGGGCGCCGGGCGGGCAGGTGCTGGCGGTGATCGGCCCCAGCGGCAACGCCGTGGCGATCTGGCAGGTTGCCAACCGCAAGAAGATCCAGGTCGATCCGAACGTCCTCGGGATCGCGGAGACGCGCGGCTGGTCGTCGAGCGGTGATGCACTTGCGCTCTACGCAGGGGGGCCGACCGTGTCGCTCTGGGTGGTGACGCCGGGCTCGGCGACGCCGGTCGCGGTCGAGGGTTCGACGGTGCCGGGCGCAGCCAAGTTCGTCACGCAGGTGTGGTGGTCACCGGCGGAGCCGAAGCGGTAGGGGAAGAGCGCGGCGCCCGCGTGGCACGGACCGACGTCCCGTGCGGAATGACATCCAGTCGGTTTCGACCGGCCGGATGGTTCATGCGGCCGGCACCCCGGCGATCACGGGCCGTTGCCCGGCAGTTGGACGCCGGCCGTCTTCTTGGGCGGCGGCGGGCCCTGCGCGAAGCAGAGGTTCTTGATCTGGCCCTTTTCGCCGTCAAGCACCCGATGGTAGATGCATGTGACGTCGGAGTAGATGTGGTGCTCGCCGTCCCAGGTCTTGCCCTGAAAGACGCGCGACCGCTGCCAGCCGAGCAGGTAGAAGGTGTGCTCGTAGAGCGGGCTGAAGAGGTAGGCGACAAAGACGACCAGCAGGATCGCCACCCAGAACCAGCGGGAGTGCGGCGGGAGCGCCACGAAGCGTCCCTCGGTCGTCACGGCGTCGCCCGGCGGTGAGATCGGGGTGGCGGCGACGTTGAAGAGGAGCGAGGCCGCGCCGCTGCCGCGCGATCGCTTCCACGGCGTCACCTTGAGCGGCACCTTGGCACTGCCGCGCCCCGCCGGCGGGAGCTCGATCATCTCCCGATCGAGCGAGACGCCCAACCCACCCGAGCGGTCGACCGCGGTCAGGCGGACGCTCATCTGGTTGGTCGTCGGGTTGGTCAGCATGACGTTGTAGGCGCGCCGCCGGCGCCCTTTCCGCTCCTGCGGATTGAGCGTCAGCCCAACCGTCGGGGCGCGGTAGATGAGGACGCCTTCCTCCCGCATCGGCGGTCCCACCGGCGCCGTCGGTTTGGCGAGAACTTCAAACTGCCAGCGTGCGTCAGGCCGGTGCTCCTTGGGCGGCGTGACGGTGAGCCGCACCAGGGCCGAGCTGCGCCCCGGGATGCGCAGGCGCGGCAGATCGAACGCGTAAGTACAGGAGGCGGCCCGGTCCGAGGCCTCCATCGCGACCGAGACATCGCTCTTGCCGGTGTTCTCGACCTCGACATCGAACGTCGCCGCTTCCGCCGACTCGATCTCTTGCCGCCTCAGGCGCATCGCGAGCGAGGCGGGCGTGAAGACGTAGCGGCCGAGGACCTCGTTCGCGCGCGAGGGCGCGTCGGCCGGCGCCACGCGGATGCTGTAGTCGCTCGGCCGGGCGCCGCCCGCCGGGGCGGCCAGGCCATCCTTTGGAGTGAGGTCGACCGGCACGACGACGCGGTCCTGCCCCGGGATGCTGACCTGTTCGGCGCCGACGGCGATCGCCAGCGCCGCGTCCTTGCTGGTGGCGGCGATCGTGAAGGTCGCGGAGCGTTTGGAGACGTTTTCGACGGTCAACCGGACCCGTTCCGGCCCCGTGCTCTCCACCACCTCGGGTTCGAGGAGGAGCCGGAAATCGGCCGGGCCCGGTTGGGTGAGATCGCCCTGGACGGAGCGCGGGTCACCCGCCGGCTCAACCGGCGTCGCCGTGATCGTGAAGGACGTCGACATCGGCGCCGGGGAGAGCTTCGTGACGTCGAGGCAGGTGATCCGGACCGGCACGCGGTTGACCTGACCCGGCGCCACCGTGACGCGGTTGCCCCCGACGAACTCGAAGGCCAGCGCCAGCGCCTTGTCGGACCCTTGCAAGTTCATCACGACCGGGATCGCGCTGCGGTTGGTGAGGACGACCTCGGTCTGCGCGTGCTGACCGGCTAGCTCGATGGTCTGAGGTTCCAGCCGCGGCGGCTCGGTGACGCCGGGCACATACTGGAACATGACGACGGTCGACCGCCGCTCCTGTTCCGGCGCGATCGACATCGGGGGCGAGACGGCGACGATGGCGGCCCCGACGTTCACCTGGTAGACGGCGCCGGCGCCGAGGCGGACCGTCTTCGGCCGCACCGTCAGTGTCACCTGCCGGCTCTCGCCCGGCCCGATGACGACTTGCGGCTCGGAGAACGCGAAGTCGACCTGCTCGGACTCCTCCGCGGCATCGAGCGCGAGCGTCAGGCGCGCGTTGCCCAGGTTCGTGGCGCGCAGGGTAAACGTGCCCTCGATCTCGCCGGAGGCCTGGCGCGGCGAATCGACGTCGAAGCCGAAATCGACGAACGGACCGACCGTCAGGACGCCGTTCGTGGCGCCGGTGACCGCCGCGTTGTCGACCGAGGTCCCGGTGATCGTGAAGGGATAGTCGGCGGCCGCGACCGCCGCGGAGCGCGGCGGCTTGAACCTGATGGCGACGGTTTCCGACGCTTCAGGAAAGATCCGCGAGGTCGTGGCGGGGACCTCGACCCATGAGGGGTCGACGCCGCTGACCTGCAGCCGGTACTCGTCGACGATCATGCTGGCGTTGTAGACCGTGCAGCGGGTCGTCACGGCGCCGCTGGGGCTCGCCATCAGCGTGGTTTCGCTCAATTCGACGCGCAGTCCAGTCGCCATCGGAAGACCTCTCGCGGGTCGCAGGACACCCGTGACCGAATGGTCGGCCGCAGCGCGCTCCGTACCCGGTCACCGAACCTCGCGATCGTACCCGCTTGCTCAACGGGCCGCTCTGATCGCGCTACTCGGCAAAGGAGAGCGCGAGCGACCGTTCCCAGGAGCTCGCGGCGACGTTGGTCGCGAGCTCCTCGACGGCTCGGATCGCCGCGCGGGGGGCCGGCGTTTCGCCGCCGCCAGCGAGGATGCAGCCGTAGTCGCTCGCGCAGTAAACGATGCCGCCGCCGGCAAGGATCAGGCCGACGTCGGTCTTGACCAACCCCGGCGGCGGCGCCCCGAACGCGTGGTGGGACCAGAGTAACCGATCCCCGGCGACGACGCGGCGCAACTGCCGGCCGAGCGCCTTAGCCAGCTTGTCGAATGCGGCGCCGAAGGGATCGGCCGGGGCGGCGTGGCAGCCATCGCCGAGGACCGTGCCGCCCCCTTCCAGGAAGCCCTTGAGCCAGCCGACGACGCCCTCGGCGACGCTGAACTCCTTGTTTCCGGTGGCGTAGAGGATGGTCGCATCGGCGGTCGCGTCGCCAACCTGAATCAGCCCAACGTAGCGCGCCCGGTAGCCGCCGTCGCGGTTGATCGCGCGGGCGAGCAAGGCGCCGGATCCGGCGTGGCCGTCGCCCGCACCCGGCAGGCTGAGCTCGGCGATCGAGATCTCGCCGCGGGCGTGGCCGCCGGCGATGGTCCGGTAGCGCAGGTCGATCTCGCCGGGTTTCGGCTGGCGCGGATCCGTTGGGAAGCCGACGGCGGCGTTGGCGCCGACCTCGACGCGCGCCAGCTCCAGATACGGTCCATCCGGGAGGGTGCCCAGGATCTGGGCGATCGCCTCCTCCTTCACGCGCCCGTCGGCGTCGGGGTCTGGTTCCGAGCGTTGCACGACGACGTAGGCCACGCCGCCGCGGGTGTCGGCCTCCTCGATCGAGAGACGGACCGCGGACGGCACCATCAGCAGGCGACCCGTGGCGTCGATCCCGACGCCGGGCAGGATACCGAGCTGCTGACCGCCGGCCGGCACGACCTCCAGACCGGCCAGCACGCCGGTGCCGTGCGCGGCCAGGTTGTGGGAACTGTCGGTGGCGACGTGGTAGTTGTGGGCGACCTGCCACGCCTCGGCGTCGATGACCAGACCATCACGCGGTTCGAGGCGCGTCAGGCCCTGGGTCAGCGCGGTCTCGTAGGTGGCGGCTGTGGCCTTGCGGGCGGACCTCACGTCTGTCCTCCTTCACTCGGCGGCCGCTCTCCCGCCGGCGCCCCGTCTTCCAACGGCAGCACGAAGAGCGCGTACGACGTGTGCGCCGGCCGCTGGCTCTCGACGATGGTCCGCAGCCGGGCGCGATCGATGGCGGCCGGGTCGGGCACCCGCAGGATCACCGAAAAGTGATTGTGTCGGTCGCCGCGGCCGAGCACCGTCTGGTGCCCCAGCCGGTTGCCCGACCCGAGCTTCAGCGAGGTGCCCCGCTCGTTGATCTCCGGTTTCACACCAGTATAGAGGAGCACATGCTCGGTGAGCCCCTTGACGGTGCCGCGCCAGCGGTACAGGTCCATCGAATTGGCCAGGACCGCGCGACGCCGTTCGGGCGGCCAGCCCTCGTCGACCGCCAACCCGACCCATGAGGCGAGCCACGGCAGAAACGCCTCCGGTGCGGTGTGGGGGGAGAAGTAGTCGGGAAGCTGGGAGACGACCTCGTCGAGCGACGCGAATACCGTCTCCATAATCAGCAGGTAGCGCCCCAGGAAGGACGATTCCTCGCCCTCGCTGAAGATCGCGGGGAGGTAGGCCAGGAGCGCGCTGCGCTGCTCCATCCATTCGGCGACGTGGCCGTTGCTGGCCGCCAGATCGTTCCGGGCTTGGGCCTTCAGCGCAACAGTCACCGGCGGCGGCCTCCCACCGTGATCGCGTGCGGGGCGGAGACAATCACCGCGTCCGCCGGGACGTTGACCCGCGCCCCGGCGTCCCGGCTCCGATCGCGGTCGTCAACGACGGTGAGCCGGACATCGGCGGTGAGCTCGATGCCGGGCAATCGCTGGATCGCGGCGTGGACATCGTAGACCGAGAGATCGCGCCCGAACGGCCAGCCTCCCTCGCCCGCCGGACCGCCCACGACCGGATTGAGGAGGCGGTAGAGCGCCTGCTCGACCCGGCCGCGGATGTGCTCGGTCTGCCCCGGCGTGTGGCTGGCGACGCTGGCCTGGACGGCGACTCGGACGATGCGCGCCGGGCGGACGTCGACCAGCGCCGTGATCAGCCGCCGCTCGTCGAGGTAGGCGCGAACCGTCTCGATCAGCTCCGCCGGTGGTCGCAGCTCGTCGGGCTGGATCGCGCGCAGCGGGTTGGCGATACCCGGCAGGATGGCGACGATCACCGTGCCCGGCTTCGGCGCGTTCCGCCCCGAGGTGACCGGGTAGTCGGAGGGGCCGAGGCAGCGGGCGCGGGCGACCGCCGAGGAGGCCGCGCGGGCCAGCGTCTCGTAGTCCTCCGCCGTCACCGCCCGGTCGCGCGTGCGCAGCTCGGCGCCGGCGCGCAGCTTGGCGTGCTCCAGGGTCTCGACGTCCGCACCGCCGGCGGACGGGAACCGGTTGGTGACCGAGGCGACGTAGGCGAGCGACGAGCGGAGGATGACCAGCCGGTCCGCGCCGACGTTGCCGATCGTGCCGCCGCCGGTATGGTAGCTGCTGAAGCGGAGCGGCAGGCTCTCCAGGGGAAAGGCGCCGCGCTGCTGCACCGTCCCATCCGGCTCGCGGATCGACGGGCCCAGCGCGATCGTGCCGCTGGCGTCGTCGACGGTGTAGTGGTGATCGTCCGGCCCGGACTGGGAGAAGTCCGGGCGTTCCTCCCACGGGATCCAGCCCCCGTCGCCGTCGCCCACTTCGAGATACTCGCCCTCGCGGCGGGGCAGGACCGGGCGTCGGCTCAACTGGAAGGTTTGCCCGGCCGTGCCGTCGCTGAAGCCAAGCGACTCATGGCGGATACGCTCGGCGTGGCGGGCGGGGGCGGTGCCGCCGATCGTCTCGGCGGCCACCGCGAGGATGCGCGGCGTGCGGTCGAACGGAAACTGACCGGGGGTCGTCGGGGTGATCCGGGCGCGCAGCCAGGAGCGCGCGCGCTTGTCCCCCAGCGTTGTGCCCATCAGCCCGGCCGACAGATAGATCTCGACGATGCCGCCGCGCAGGAGCCCCTTGGTCGTATCCGTCTCGACCTCGACGGCGACCCAGCCGGCGTCCTCGCCGAGCCACGCTTCCCAGACGAGCGGGGTGTCGTCCGGGTTCGGCCCGGTCCCCTGGTCGCATTGTAGGCGCAGGCGGATGAGGTGGCGGCTCAGGTTGCCGGCGAAGCCGAGATACCAGGCGTTGCCCGGTTTCGGCTCCCGCTCGAAGGCCTCGAAGGCGAGCCCCTCGCCGAGCAGGCGCTCGCGCCGCTCGGTGTAGCGCGCGCCGTCGGGCGAGGTCAGGAAGCTGATCGGGCTGGCCGGCTCCAGCTCGAGGGTTCCGGTCGTGGAGAAGGTGATCGCCTCCCAGTCCGGGGTGCGGATGGTCGCGACCTCGGTCCCCTCGGGGATGCGGACCGGGGAGGACTGCGGGGCGGAGAGGCGGAAGGTGAGGTCGGCCACCGCCGCCTGGGCCGGTTGCAGTTGGAGCCCGACCATGTCGAGGAAGTTGACATGCGTCTTGTCCGGCACCTGGTTGAGGCGGTAGATGATCGACTCGGTCATGTACGCGAAGAGCTCAATCATCGCGACGCCGGGGTCGCTGACGTTGTGGTCAGTCCACTCCGGACAGTAGCGCGGGATGAGACGCTTGGCCTCGTCGACGATGTCCTGGAAGGTGCGATCGTCGAGGTTGGGGGCGAGCGCTTGCAGCGACATCGGGGCTCCTTACTCCTCCTCGGGAATCGAGTAAAAGGGGAAGACCAGGTTGCGCATGTCGTTGGTCGCCTTCACCCGGTAGTCGATGTCGATCAGCATAATGCCACGGCTCGTTTCCGAGAAGGAGACGTCGACCGTCTCGACCACGATCCGGGGCTCCCAGCGGGCGAGCGCCTCGCGCACGTAGTACTCGGCGCGGCCGGCGGTGGCGGCGTTGTTCTCGGCGAAGACAAGGAGGTGGAGATCGCTCCCGAACTCGGGGCGCATCGGGCGCTCACCCTTGACGGTCTGCAGGATAAGGCGGATCGCCCGCTCGATCGTCTCGCCCGGACCCCGCGTCATCGCGATGCGGCCGCGCACATCGGTCCCAACTGGGAAGGCCCAGCCGCGCCCGACGATGTCCTGATCTTCTTCCCGGTTCAGCCAGTCAGCTTCGTCCATCGCCTCTTCGTTCCATCAGTCGGCACCGCGCCGACGATCAGATGACCGCGGTAGCCCTAGGGTCCGATGAGGACGGTCGGGAATCCCATGATGATCGTCGAGGGTGGGCCGACGCAGACGCACATGTCCCCCATGCGCGCGGCCGGCCGCCCGCCGATCAGCACGGTCAGACCACCGGGCGGCAGGATCGGCCCCCCGACGTGGGGGATCGGCGGCACCCCGGGCGTCACCATCGGGCAGACGTGCAGATCGCCCACGCAGGCGGCCGGCTGCCCCCCGATCAGGACGAGCG
>JRHI01002196.1_pt1 | contig 13981 bp, 9 predicted proteins | sample 215371 | NCBI WGS metagenome assembly JRHI01 (sample SAMN02929681, study PRJNA255918) | sediment metagenome | biome: cave system; feature: Ice Cave; material: Sediment; isolation source: sediment from deep within a dark volcanic ice cave with no known source of... ...
TCAATGCCACATCGCTGAGTCACAGAGCCGCAGGGGGTGAGCAATTACGACGCAATCCTCTTCGAGATACGGCTGAAAGAGCAGGCTGGGTCGGTTCAAATATTCTCTTGAATGACATCCCAGACTCCGGAAAAATCTTCATTATAAAAGAAGGGCGACCCCAACCCCGACAAACTGTGCTTCAGCAATGGAGCAGAACGGCGTTTCTCGCGCAAGAGGTGCCCGAAGCAAGGGGTTGGTTAGTCGAGGTGATGCATTGCGTTGAGGCCTTAGGAAAATCTGAATTTCAGATTGATGAAGTTTATGCTCAAGAATCAAAATTGAGGCAACTTTACCCGGCAAACAAACATGTAAAGGAAAAGATCCGCCAACAATTGCAAGTCTTGCGCGATCGGGGGTATCTCGACTTTGTATCCAGAGGGAACTACCGCATACGCGGGTAAGCAAATAGAGTCTGCGATCTGTATCCCGCCTTGAAAGCGCGCCATGACACACCGAGCCTCGGAGCAAGTGGACATTTGGGTCCTCGGGACAAGCCCGAGGATGACAACGGTTGCCTGACCGCGTGGCTCAGATCAAACCCCCTTCGCCCTTTCCCGCAGCACGAATTTCTGGATCTTGCCGGTGCTGGTCTTGGGCAACTCGGCGAATACGACGTGGCGGGGGCACTTGTAGCGGGCGAGGTGCTCGCGGCAGAAGGCGATGATGTCGTCGGGCGTGGGCTCGGGCGCGCCGGGCTTGAGCTCGATGAAGGCGACGGGTGTCTCGCCCCACTTCGCGTCGGGGCGGCCGACCACGGCGCAGGCCGCAACAGCCGGGTGCTTGTAGAGCACGTCCTCGACCTCGATCGAGGAGATGTTCTCGCCGCCTGAGATGATGATGTCCTTGGAGCGGTCCTTGAGCTGGACGTAGCCGTCCGGGAACATCACGCCGAGGTCGCCCGAGTGGAACCAGCCGCCCGCGAACGCCTCCTCGGTCGCGGGCGGATTCTTCAGGTAGCCCTTCATTACGATGTTGCCGCGGAACATGACCTCGCCCAGGGTGGCGCCGTCGGCGGGCACCGGCGTCATGGTCTTGGGGTCCATCACGGCCAGGCCCTCAAGCGCCGGGTTGCACACGCCCTGGCGCGCCTTGAGAGCCGCGCGCTCCGCAGGCTCGAGCGCATCCCACTCGCTGTGCCACTCGTTGACGACGGCGGGGCCGTACACCTCGGTCAGCCCATAGACGTGCGTCACGTTGAACCCGGCCTTGGCCATGGCCGCCAGCACGGCCTCGGGCGGAGGGGCGGCGGCGGTCACGAACTCGACCTTGTGCGGCAGCGGCCGCTTCTCCTGCGTGGTGGCATCGAGCAGCGTCGACATGACGATCGGCGCGCCGCACAGGTGCGTCACCTTATGCTCGGCGATGGCGTCGAACACGGCCTTGGCGCGCACCCACCGGAGGCACACGTGCGTGCCGGCGACGACCGACAGCGTCCAGGGGAAGCACCAGCCGTTGCAGTGGAACATCGGCAGCGTCCACAGGTAGACGGGATGCCTGCCGAGGGAGGCCTGGATCACGTTGGCGTAGCACATGAGGTGCGCGCCGCGGTGGTGATAGACGACCCCCTTTGGATTGCCCGTCGTGCCGGAGGTGTAGTTGAGCGCGATCGCCTCCCACTCGTCCTGCGGCGTGCGCCATGCAAAGCCCGGATCGCCGCCGGCGACGAGCGCCTCGTAGTCGAGGGCCGAGAGCAGCGGTGCGGTCTGCGGAAACTCGCTGTCCTGGTAGTCGACAACCAGCGGCTTGACGTTGGCTTGTGCCAGGGCCTCGCGCATCACGGGCGCAAATTCCCGGTCGCAGACGACGACTTTGGTATCGGCATGATCGAGCTGGAAGGCGACGATACCTGCATCGAGGCGCGTATTGATCGCGTGCAGCACGGCGCCCGTCATCGGCACTCCGTAATGGGCCTCGATCATGGGTGGGGTATTGGCGAGCATGACCGAGACGGTATCGCCGACGCCGATGCCGCGCGCGGCCAGCGCCGAGGCGAGCCGGCGGGCGCGCGCGTAAAGGGTGGCGTACGTGAAGCTCTGCGCGCCATGGATGACAGCGGGGTGGTGAGGATGCACGTCCGCGGCGCGCGCCAGGAATGGCAGCGGGCTGAGCGGCTGATAGTTGGCGGGACGGTGGTGGAGGTGCTGCTCGTAAGGATTGCTGGACATCGCGGGATCATCAGTGCTCGGGGTTGCTGGACTCAGGACATAAGCGTGCTCAGGCCCTCGCGGTAGGTCGGATAGGCGAGCTCGACGCCCAGATTGGCCTTGATGCGTGCATTGTTGACGCGTTTGCTTTCGGCCCAGAAGGTCGCCGCCATTCCCTTGATCCCCGCTTGCTCGAACGGAATCTCAGGCGGGACGGGCAAACCCAGCAGCTCCGCGGCGTAGGCGACGACGTCCTGGGGTGGCGCCGGTTCATCGTCACTGACGTTGTAGACGCTGTGGCCCGCGGCCTTGTCGATCGCCGCGACCAGCACCCGGGCGATGTCGTCCACGTGGATGCGGTTGAACACCTGGCCCGGCTTGACGATGCGCCGTGCGGTGCCGGCTTTCAGATTGTCGATGACGCTGCGCCCCGGCCCATAGATGCCGGACAGCCGGAAAATCTCCACCCGCCGGCCGCTCTCCTTGCCGAAGCCGAGCCACGCCGTCTCGGCCTGCACGCGGCGCAGGCTGCGCTCGGATGTGGGCCGCGTCGGGCTCGTCTCGTCAACCCATTGCCCCTGCCAATCGCCGTAGACGCCGACCGTCGACAGGTAGCCGACCCAGGCGAGCTCCGGTAGGGCCGCCAGATCGTCGCGGAAATGGCGCAGCACCACGTCGCCTTCGAGGTCCGGCGGGACGCTGACGAGCAGGTGCGTGGTGCCGGCCAGCAGGTCGCGCACTTGCGCGGAGGCGCCGTCGCCCTGGAACGTGGCAAGCTTGGCGCCCAGCGGCGGCGCGGCTTCGACGATGCTGGTCCTGGTGCCCGCGAGCGCAGCTGTGCGGGCGCTCAGGCGACGCGCCAGAGCCTCGGCCGTGTACCCGAAGCCGAAGCAGAAAAGCCGCATCAGTGGGCCTCCGCACCCCATTCGGCGCGCACGTCGGTATCCGTCTCGCTGCTCGCGTGATGCGCCTCTAGACGCGCTGAATGCTCCGGCGTGGCTAGCCGCTGCAGGGCCCAAACGGCCATGGCGCGCACCAGGGGAGACGCATCGTCTAGCAGGGCCTCGACGGCGGGGAGCAGGCGACGGTCGCCCGAGTTCCCGGCGGCGATGAGCGCGTTGCGCACCACCCGGTCGCGCCCGGTGCGCTTGACGGGTGTGCCGGCGAAGCGCTGGCGGAAGGCGGCATCGTCGAGCGCCAGCAACTCGGAGAGCGGCGGAGAATCCGTGCTCGGCAGCGCTTGCAGCTTGGTCAGGCGCGCGGTCTCGGCGAACTTATTCCACGGGCACACGGCGAGGCAATCGTCGCAGCCGAACACGCGGTTGCCGATAGGCTCGCGGAACTCCGCGGGGATGTGGCCCTTGTGCTCGATCGTCAGGTAGGCGATGCAGCGGCGCGCGTCGAGCTGGTAGGGCGCGGGGAACGCCTTGGTCGGGCAGATGTCGAGACAGCGGCTGCAGGTGCCGCAATGGTCGACCTCGGGCGCATCCGGCTCCAGCTCCGCCGCGGTCAGGATGGCGCCGAGGAACAGCCACGAGCCGAACTCGCGCGATACGAGGTTGGTGTGCTTGCCCTGCCAGCCGAGCCCCGCCGCCTCGCCCAACGGCTTTTCCATCAACGGCGCCGTGTCGACGAAAATCTTGACGTCCGTGCCGCTGGCGCGAGCAAGGCTGCCGGCGACGCGCTTGAGACCGGTGCGAACGACGTCGTGATAGTCCTTGCATTGCGCATAGCAGGAGATGGCGCCGCGGCCGGGCTCGGAGAGGACCGCCAAGGGGTCGCCCCCCGGCGCGTAGTTCATGCCCAGCATGACGATCGAGCGCGTCTCGGGCCACATGCTTACCGGGTGACGGCGGCGCTCGGCCGTCGTCGCCATCCATTCCATGTCGCCGTGCCGGCCCTCTTGCAGGAAATCGGCGAGCCGTTGGCCGGTCCTGGGGTCGATTGCAGCGGGCGTGGTCACGCGCGCCGCGTCGAAACCCGCAGCGCGAGCCTCGGCCAGTACGAGCTCTTTGAGGTTTGCTGTCATTGCTACTTGCAGAGAGGGGCAGTAGGCAGTGGGCAATAGGCAGTAGAACAGGAGCAATTTCCTACTGCCCACTGCCTCTTGTCTACTGCCTGGAACATAGCGATGCAGGCCCGCCACAACCAGCGCAGAATTGGTGAGTAGTGAGTGGTGAGATGGTGAGTGGTGAGTTGTAGCCGAGGGAAAAGCAAGCAACGAGTAGGAAACAGCCAATAGCGAGCAGTGGGCTGCTCACCACTCACGATCTCACCACTCACCATTTCAAGGAAATACGGATGTCCACCTGGCATGTGATCCTGCTCGGGCTGCTCGAGGGACTGACGGAGTTCATCCCTGTGTCCTCGACGGGCCACCTCCTGCTCGCCGGGTACTTCCTCGGCTTCAACTCGCCGGGCAAGACGTTCGAGGTGCTGATCCAGCTGGGCTCCATCCTCGCCATCCTCTCGGTCTATTCGGCCAAGCTGTTGCGGCTGCTCATAGACCTGCCGAGCGACGCGCGCTCGCGCCGCTTCGTGCTGGCCGTGCTGGTCGCCTTCCTGCCAGCGGCGGTGATCGGCGCCGGCGCGCACAAGTACATCAAGGAATTTCTGTTCGAGTCGCCGACGCTCGTGTGCGTGACGCTGATCGTGGGCGGCGTCGTGCTGCTGGCCGTCGACAAGATGCGGCTCGAGCCGCGCTATCACGATGCCATGGACTTCTCGCTCCCGATGGCGCTTGCCATCGGCTTCGCCCAGTGCCTGGCCATGATTCCGGGCATATCGCGCTCGGGCTCGAGCATCGTCGGTGCGCTGCTGCTGGGCGCCGACAAGCGCTCGGCGACTGAGTTCTCGTTCTTCCTCGCCATGCCGACCATGGTGGGTGCCTTCGCCTACGACCTCTACAAGAACTACGCCGGCCTGACGGTCGACGACGTCCAGGGCATTGCGCTCGGCTTCGTGGTCGCCTTCGTCTCAGGCGTGGTGGTCGTGCGCTATCTGCTGGATTTCGTCAGCAGCCACGGCTTCGCCCTCTTCGCCTGGTGGCGCATCCTGGTGGGCGGCATGGGGCTCGGCGCGCTGTTCGTGCTCGGCGGTATGGCATCTCCATGATTTGCCTGATTGGCCTCATGTGGTCCCCGGAAGAACGCTACGGCGCCAGCAACCGGTGTCAGATTGCAGAAAAACCTATCGTGGCTGGTGCGAGGGCCAGACGCTGCCTCTCGAGCGATTGGCGCAGCCTTTAATGCTAATTTTGAGCGGATTCCACCCTCACCGGCGACCTGCAGGACAGGGCTTTCATCCCATGGTACAACGAGCAAGCGGGTCGCGGCTCGACGTGACCGCGGTCAATTTGGCCTGACGATCACGACCGGTCGCCGCCCTCGGACGTATGCGTTCGGGAGGATCGGTCATGGCCAATACTGATATCATTCTGCCAACTGGCGCCACGCGTGAACTGCCTGCGGTTCGCTCCATTGGAGTGCGGGATCTCCGGGATGCCCTGGCGATGGGCCTGCAGGATTTCTGGGCCATGCCAACGCATGTAATTTTCCTGGGCCTGATTTATCCGGTCATCGGTCTCGTGCTGTTTCGGGCCATGTTTGGGCAGGATCTCATTCCCCTCCTCTATCCTCTTGCCGCCGGTTTCCCACTCGTAGGTCCGCTTGCCGCGATTGGCCTCTACGAACTCAGCCGCCGCCGCGAGCTCGGAATGGACACGTCCTGGAAACATGCCTTCGACATCGTCCACTCGCCGTCACTTCAGTCGATTGCCGCGCTTGGCCTTCTCCTGCTGGCGCTCGTGGGCGTTTGGCTGGCAGTTGCCCAGGCCATTTACGAGGCGAATTTCGGTGCCGATGAGCCCCTCAAGCTGATGGACTTTGTACAGCGGGTGCTCACCACTCCGGAAGGTTACAAGCTCATTATTGTCGGCAACGCCGTCGGCTTCCTCTTCGCGGCACTCGCGTTTTGCCTCAGCGTGGTGTCTTTCCCGCTGCTGCTCGACCGCAACGTCGGCGTCGCGGTAGCCATCGCGACCTCGATCCGAGCGGTTCTCCATAATCCCGTCGTGATGATCTTGTGGGCCGTATTCGTCGCTGGTCTGCTGGTGATCGGCTCCCTCCCGTTTTTCCTGGGTCTAGCGATCGTCGTGCCGGTGTTGGGCCATTCCACGTGGCACCTCTACCGCAAACTCATCGAGCCCGACTCCAGTCCGCGTCCGGAATATCAGCCAAAACCGAGGGGTCGACACTATGGCGCGGATTTCCCCGTCGCGCTGTTCATGCCCACATCGCCTGCTGAAAGAAAGCCAGTGGCGATGGCCCCGGCTGAGCCGGATCACAAGGTAGGCGATCGGAACCCGCGGACGCTCGAGGAAGCGCGCGCTTTTGTCGGCCACGTCGAATCTCTGTTCATGCCCTGGAACGTCGAGGCGCTGGTCGACGGCTTCACCGAGGACTGCGTGGTGCGGTTCGGCACGGTCCCGGAATTCAAAGGGCGTGAGGCGCTTCGCCAGTTCTTCCTCGCGCGCAGCGCAAGGCAGAAGGGCTACCGCCTGAGAAAGCAATGTCGTGGGCTCATGAATGACGTCATTACCAACATCTGGGACGGAGAGTGGGAAGACGCCGGGACCGGACGACGCATGAAAGGTTTCGGTGTGGAAGCGTGGACGATGCGCGACGGAAAGATCGCGATCTGGGAAGCGTCCTTCAATACCGGACCGGTCGATCAGCCGGTTGATGTCGCCAAAATGCTAGGCTAGAGCGAGATCGTTCCAGATGGAAGCACTGGGGCTTCCATCCRGGAACGTGAATCTCGCTCTAAGACTTAGTGAGTAGAGCAGGATTCACGCTTCAGCCTCCACGTTGAATTCAGGGCAAGCGATTCCATCTGAAGCGATCCTGCTCTAGGCGGGTTAGACCAGCGCTGCAGGCAATGACGCAAGCGCCGGATGATCCGCCGCGACCGTACCGCGAGGAACGCTAGTCTATGAGCTACTTGGCTCCCTTCGCGCTCACAACGGCTAGGACCGTTTGGAAGATGATGTAAAGGTCGAGCCAGATGGACCAGTTGCGAATATAGAAGGTGTCCAACGTCCGCTGCACGCTCAGATCGCCATTGCTGCGCGCGGACACCTGCCATAGGCCTGTCAGCCCAGGTGGGACCATGGTGCGCACACGCCGGAAATCGGCATCGAAGCTGTTCATGTGGTACTGCGGAAACGGTCTCGGACCGACCAGGCTCATGTCGCCGACGATTACGCTCCACAACTGCGGCAACTCGTCGAGGCTCATTCGACGGATGAGATTGCCGACGAGTGGGAGTATGCGCGGATCGTTCGAGAGCTTGAAGTAGCGCTCCCACTCGCTGCGGGCGTGCGGATTGCAGCGCAGATACTCCTCAAGGCGGCTCTGGGCGTCGCAGTACATGGTGCGCAGCTTGGGGACGTTGATTGGCCGGCCCCGCCTGCCAACGCGCGGCTGCACATAGAAGGGCGAGCGGCGATCGACCGTCCAGATCGTCAGGGCGAGTGCGCCGATCAGCGGCAGCGAGAAGATGGCTGCGGGAAGCGCAATGGCGAGATCGAGCGCCCGCTTCAGGACGCGGTTCTGGGAGAGATAAGGATCACGCTTGAACTGGATGCCGACCGCGTTGCCCAGCGAGCGCGTGCGCAGCCAGAGCGTCTGGATCTCCTGCGCGCCGTTGAGCAGGATCAGCTGGGCTGGTGGCAAACGATCCGAGACGGCGTTTGCGATCGCCAACTGCTCCGGGGATGTCAGGATCGCCACTTCGACGCGTTGACCTACGTGTGCGAAATCCTCGATCGTGCCCAGCACAGACACGGGCAGCGTGGACACGTGGACGTCATCGTCCGCTGGCGTCCGCAGAAACCCCACCGGCTTCAGTCCGAGCTCGGGCTGGGCAATGAGCGTGCGGCAGAGCCGCTGGGCATCCTCTCCGCAGCCGATGAGCACCGTCGGCGCAGCCCACAGGCCGCATTTCATCGCGATGTGCCGGGTAAACACCTCTAGGTAAAGGCCGAGCACCAGGAGCAGCGGAGACATCAATGCCGCCTCCGCAACAAGTGTCAGCATCCCCCCGTTCCTGCCCATCGCAAGGCAGTCGAGCGCGACGAAAAGGACGATGCCGATGCCCCGGAGCCGAAACCGTGCAAAGGGACTTTCCCCCGGGCCGAAGTAAAGTCCGAGCGTGAGGAAGACCAACACGAGCAGCTCGATGGGCAAGTGCGTCGGCGTCGGGCCAAGCGCGGGGAGTGCCAATCTAACCGAGAAGCCAGCCAGGCCGGCTGCCAGCAAGGCGGCGACGAGGTCGGCGCCGATGAGCGCTACCCCCACCGCCAGTTTCCGCCCGACGCTCTTCAGACTACTCGGGACGCGAACTCGGAAGCGCCATGCGCCGTCCTGGCCCAGAGCGAGCATGGACGGAGTCGGCAGCACCTGATGGGCTTCACTCATACTGCGCCTGCGGTGTCGCCCATCGCGCTCGGGGTGCGCGGCTAGGCTGCGCGCCCGAGAACACAACGAACGTTAATACTATCGATAGGCCCACAAGCTGCACGCAAGTGGCCTGGCCCGTCATCAAGCGAGAGCTCCCCGCGAAAGGTGCAGTACCTTCTCGTCGCTCTTGCAGAGCAATTGATCGAAATATCCGATCGTGCGCTTCAAGCCATCCTCGAGCCCGACGCGCGGCTGCCACTTCAGGGCCGCGCGGGCGCGCGTGATGTCCGGGCATCGCTGGCGCGGATCGTCTTGGGGTAGCGGCCGCAGCTCGATCTTGGATCGCGAGCCGACCAGATCGACGATAAGGCTCGCCAAACCGCCGATCGTGAGCTCGGTGGGATTGCCGAGGTTGACGGGGAGGGTAAGGTCCGCCGCATTCATGAGCCGGACTAGACCCTCGACGAGATCGTCGACATAGCAGAAGGAGCGCGTCTGGCTGCCGTCGCCAAAGATCGTGATCGGCTCGCCCTTCAGCGCCTGGACGATAAAGTTGGACACGACCCGTCCGTCCTGCGGGTGCATGCGGGGACCATAGGTATTGAAGATGCGCGCCACCCGGATCGGGAGCTTGTGCCGTCGGTGGTAATCGTAGAAGAGCGTTTCAGCGCAGCGCTTGCCCTCGTCGTAGCAAGCACGCGGTCCTGCGACATTCACGAGGCCGCGGTAGTCTTCAGTCTGCGGATGCACATCCGGGTCGCCGTAGACCTCGCTGGTCGAGGCTTGGAGGATGCGCGCGCGCAACCTTTTGGCGAGACCCAGCATGTTGACGGCGCCCATCACGCTGGTTTTCGTCGTCTGAACCGGATCGTGCTGGTAGTGGATCGGTGATGCAGGGCAGGCCAAATTGAATATCTCGTCGACCTCGACGTACAGGGGAAACGTTACGTCGTGGCGTATGACCTCGAATGCCGGATGATCCAGGTAAGGCTCGATATTCCTGCGCGTACCCGTAAAATAGTTGTCGACGCACAGTACTTCGCATTCCTGGTTCAACAAGAAACCGCACAAATGCGAGCCGAGAAAACCAGCCCCACCTGTGACTAGAACTCGCTTTTTCACCCCACTCCTCCCACACACAGGCAAGGCCTATTCAAACCTGGGACGACCACTGCCCGATCGACGACGCTTCTATCCTCGCGCCTGCACGGTAGGAGATCGGTTGCCGGTGCTGAAGGAATTGATTAAAAGACCGTTAAGAGGGCTTGCCATTATCTACGCAGTCAGTTGAGGTCGGGCTTGCCAGCGATCGAATAGGTTATGGCCTGCGGTTGCGATGGAGCGGTAGCCGCGCGTTGGCCAGTTGAACCATCGGAAAATTGCTGTCACGGTAAACACATGACGATTGGCGCGTCGCGCTTGGTCGCGGTGCGATCCGATGGCGCCGTGGTACCGGCAATCGACGCCTCTCGCTCGAGGCGTCGGACAGCTGTTCATAGATTTTCGGAAGGCTGTCAGAAACGGCAGCGGAGCGATCCGACGAAGCAACGTGGTGTCCTGCAATACGTGCTGACCACGGGGGCCAATGGCGCGCGCTGTCGAGGGATATCCTGTGCGCGTCGCTCGATATGCGTCCCTTGAGAGCCTGGCGTCCTCCAACTGATCAACCACCTTGGCACACTGGCCAAGGTGGTAGGGAGCATCGCAGAACACACGCGTCAATCCGAGATCGCGGTGGCCAAGAAGGATTAGCTGTGCGTCCTGCCTGATCTCGGGAACCTCGGTTCGCCTAGCACGGGCGCTATCGCGAAAGGTGGTGGGAAAGCCGGTTGTATGCGATCACAGCAAAGCCACCGAGAACGGCTAGCGCCGAAACTCCTGCCGAGGCGTCGATTTCCGGTACGCCACACTGCCAGAAGCTTGCAAATGTCGGACCTGAAGCCATCACGGTCATGGTTGCCGCCAGTGCCAATTTGATCCCTGTATGCACGTTCTTTCCTCCTCGATCTATGCTGCGTTCCGCAGCTGCGCTGAAGCTGCGCTCAAAAAACTATACTTACCAAACAACGCGTCAACTTGGTACGGAGGTAAAGGTTAACGACAAGACCACCGCGGCCTCGTGTCGAAGCGGATTGGCGAGCTTTTCGCCGATGTCGCTGGCCGCCCTTCAACGTGCCCTGATCCTTGACAAGCATGTCCTGCCAAACGCCTGTTTTCGATCTTCGCAGACGGTTCGCTTTCACACTCGGCTTCTTGCTGGCGTCGTGGCTGCGAGATGAGCTCGTTAACCAGCCCACGGGCACGCAGTCGTGCGCTGGAACGCATCATGCTCAGCTTGCGGGTGACCCCATTGTGGGGACCCGAACAAAGAGTGGTGGAACTGCAGGATGTCTCGAGACGACGCAACGGGCCGGCTGGACTGGGTCGATGTGGCCAAGGGCATCTGCATCGTCCTGGTCGTCATGATGCACTCGACCTTCGGGGTCGAGAGGGCGATCGGCACCAGCACCACGCTGCACGGGTTCATCGAATGGGCGCGGCCGTTTCGCATGCCGGACTTCTTCTTGATCTCGGGTCTGTTCCTGGCGGCTCGGATCGACCGGCCGTGGCGCGCCTATCTCGACACCAAGGTCGTCCACTTCGCCTACTTCTATGTCCTGTGGGTGAATATCCAATTCGCGATGAAGGCTCCGGCCATGGTGCGCGAGCTGGGTTTGGACGGGGCGGTGTCCGTTTATCTTCTAAGCTACGTCCAGCCCTTCGGCACACTCTGGTTCATCTACCTGCTGGCCCTCTTCTTCGTTGCCACGAAACTCCTGCGCGACGTTCCTAAACCAGTCGTCCTCATCGGCGCCGCCATCCTGCATGTGCTGGCCCCGAACACGGTCTCGCTTGTCGTGGACGAGTTCGCTGACCGCTTCGTGTTCTTCTACGCCGGCTATGCCGCGGCTCCGCTGCTGCTGGCTCTTGCGGATCGGATCGCGCAGCAGTCCGCACGGCTGCTGCTGGCCGGGCTGTTGGCGTGGGCCTGGGTCAATTGGCTGGGCGTCGAGTCGGGACTGGCGCTTGCGGCGTGGTCCGACATCCCCTTCGCCTTCGCCGGCATTCTGGCGGTAATCACCTCCAGCGTGCTGCTGGCCTCCAGCGGCCGCGGGCGCGCGCTCGCCTATTGCGGTCGACACTCGATCGTCGTCTACCTTGCATTCCCGCTGTTCATTGGGCCGACGCGGATCCTGCTGCTGAAGGTCGCGCCGATGTGGCTCGCCGACATGGCAGCGCTGGCTGCGACAGCCGCTGGGGTGATCGGCCCGCTTCTCCTGTTCCGGTTTGTTCGCGACACGCCGATGGGCTTCCTGTTCGTCAGGCCGAAGTTCGTGGCGTCGATCACCAGCCAGCCGCGCGCGATGTAGCCCTTGGCCTGCAAGGGCTGGTCGAAGCGCTCAAACGTTGTCGATCAGCCATGGCCTTGGCGAGCCTCTCGCGCAACAACCACAGCGTCGTCGCATCGCAAATGCGGCCGTCGATCCCCTCGCCGCGAAGCGCCCCAAAACAACATGTGCTCGTTGAGCTGATACGCGGCGTCCGCGTGGCCCATCCATAGGACAGCTAAAGCAAGCTATATTGGCCGGCGGCGATTGCCCAGAAAACGATGGCGGCATTCGAAAAGCCGTGCGCGACCACGGCGTCAGCGAGCTTGTTGCTACGGCAGACGAGGAGACAGTACACCGCGCCGGACAAGGCGCCGGCGATCCATCTTTGATGCATGACGCCAAACAGGAGCGATGATATGCAGAGCGCCAACCAGTTGAACCGATAGGGGGAGTTTGCGTCGAAACCCCATGCGGCGATCGTCCGATAGAGGTAACCACGGAACGCCAGCTCCTCCGCGATAGGCACCAGCACGACCGTGTTGACAACGCGCAGAGCGATCCACGTGAGTGCAAGCCACCAAGGCAGAGAGCCGAGCCAAACCTGCAGCGGGTTGCGCGGATTGGCCATCGGATCCGTTGCAATCCAAAGGACGCCAACGCCGATGCCGGCAGCAATGGCGACCGGCGACAGCCGCCAGGCCATGCGCAAGGCGACGTCCCTGAACAACCAGATCGCTCCTCCGACGAGGACGACTTTCAGACCCACGAGCCATCGATCGTTCGGTGCGAACATGGCCGCCAGTAGGCTAGCGGCCATCAAGGCTAGAAACGGTGCGAGCAGCCCCTGCAACTCGCGTTGGGAAGGGGAAGGAGGTCTAGACGCGGCAGCACCAGTGCCGGGCGCGCTGAAAAACGCGATCTTGTGCGACGCCAGCATGATACTGACGGTGACAGCGAGAAAACCCAACCAGCCGGCTATGGAATGAAAGCCGTCAACGGCCATCTCCGGCGAGATGCGAGCCCCGATGGCCACGAGGGCCGAAATCCTGACCGCGTTCAGGAGCCAGACTGCACAAATCGCGATCGGAAAGAGAAGCAGGGCGTGCGGAAACCGATACAGGTGGCGAAATCCACGCAGATAGATCACCAAGAAAACGACCACGAGCCCTATGCCTTCATATCCCGAGCATTCGGAGCCCACTACAGCCCCAAAATCACCGAGGCCTAGGAGTTTGTTTTCGAGGTCGATTATGATCTCTCGATCGCTCCAGAAAAGGCGAAGGATCCAATACGAAACGAACAAAGTGGCTTTGGCCAGGACGGCCCAACTCTCCTGCGCAAGCAGGCTAACCAGCAACAAGAGGATGGAGGCGGTCGCGACAACGAAAACCTCTGAATAACCGACCCGGACGGACTCGAGCCAAAACCCGAGTGGCGCGACGACCATGGCAAGCGAAGCGCCAGCGATGCAAAGTAGGAGGATATACGCTGAGAACACCAGCCACGGAAATTCCTGCGAAGTCTGTGCATACCGGCTGAATGCGCTCGTTGCGATCGTGAGTACCGCAAAAATGGCGAGATTGAATACAATACGCCCCGCTTGGGGGGAGCCGCTCACAGAAGCCCGCCACAGCTCAAGGAAGATGTCTCGCTTCGGCCATGCCACGACTGCAAAAATGACGAGGAAGGTGATGCCCGCGTAGATCAGATATTTTACATAGACAACCGGGTTTTCCCATTTTGTAAGATAATCTGGCTGGTACGAAAACAAATACGACGTCGTTATGAATTCGACAATCAGCAGCCCAATAAAAATAATGAGCGTCGGCCAAACATTGTCCGAGGTTGCTTCGGACCGCACCAGTAGTTTATCACTGGAGTTCATTGTGATCTGCTAGATCTCGCCAGCGCTCGGCCCAATCAACATGCCTATCCCCATTAGTCCGGCGCGATTGGAGAAAAC